>VFSW01007420.1_pt1 | contig 15909 bp, 17 predicted proteins | sample 5358111 | NCBI WGS metagenome assembly VFSW01 (sample SAMN11554181, study PRJNA540505) | mine drainage metagenome | isolation source: sediment from site ElyBrook_90M | place: USA: Ely Copper Mine, Vershire, VT | collected 2017 | reverse complement strand
AGCGTCCGTAGTCGCCCGTGGGCGAAGAAGAGCTCGACGACTACGAGTCGACCCTCGAACTGGCCTTGGTCCAGGAGTACAAGGCGGTGGTCGGCATGTTCGATTACGCCGTGGAGACGGATCGGCGGTTCTACCTGGCCAACACCGTCGAGGTCGACGTGAAGTCCACCTCACCGGTCATGGTCGAAGTCACCCTCACCGACGCCTGGGTCTGGGACATGTATCGTTCGGCGCGCTTCGTGCCCCACGTGCGCGTGCTGACCTTTCGTGACGTCAACGTGGAGAAACTCCCCAAAGAGGACCTGCAGCCCTAGGGCGGCGGCTGCACCATGCAACTCGCACGACTCGACGTCAGTTCCGCCGACTTAGAGGACCTGCCGATCCTCGTCTCGGAGGAGGATCGGCCCCTGGTGATTCGCGTGAGCGACGCCGACACCGTGACCATCCTGGCGGGCGTGAGCGCGCAGTGGGAGGGCTCCTGGGGCGTGTGGCTGCGCGCGAGCGAGGAGTACCCGGCGTCGCTGATCGCGCGCGACGTGAAGACGTTGGCCGCGCTCATCGAGATCGACCACGTCGTCATCGAGGCCGATTATCGCGTGCTCGCGCACGCCGAGGTCGTCGAGGCCCTCCTCAGCAACGACGAGGTCACGCTGCGCAACGCCGTGGCCCGTATCACCGCCGCGTACAACCGGCCCGCGCCGCCTCGTGCGGTGTGCGTGTGGAGCGTCGTGGGCGACACCCTGGTGCACGACGCGCGGGTCCTGCGTCGTCGCGAGGTGCGCGGAGCCGTCACCTACTTCGCCGACTGAGTCAAACTGAGCACGTTGCTCGCGACGCGGCGCCGCGTCGAACCTATTCGGGCTGCACGCTGATGTGCTCGGGCGTGATGCGAACCGTCACGCGCACCTCGCCCTCGCGGCGCATCGGGTAGGTGTCCACCCCCAAATACTTCTTCGCGAACGAGTCGATGACCTCATCGGCGCCGTCGGTGGAAAAGCCCGTGACCGTGCCACGCAGGGCGACGCAGTCGTAGGGGTTGTCGGGGTCGGTCAAGGACACCGCCACGCGCGCGTCGTTGGCGAGGAATCGCGCCTTGGCCCGTCCGAGCGCGGTGTTGATGATGACGTCCTCACCGTCCAGGCCCACCCAGACGGGGGTGACGTGGGGTCCACCGTTGAGGTCGAGGCAGGCCACGTGCGCGAGGACCTGCTTGTCGAAGATGGCGCGAGCGGCCGGGGTGAAGATGGCGGACATGGGGCTCCTGTTCGTAGTGGTGTCGGCAACGCCTTGAGTGCCACATTACCGGTCCGATTCGCCCGTGGGCCAACGGTGCGTGGTCCAGCGTCGCACCGGGCGCCAGATGGGACGAAGGACACGTGCGCGAGCCTCGCGCCGCGGCGCTCGCTGAGTAACGTATGGTCGGCGACCGAGGCAGGTCCGGCGCCGCATACGAAGAGAGTGATACGACATGGCCGTTCGTCTTGAATCCGACACGATGGGTGAGATCGAGGTTCCCGCGGAGCACTACTGGGGCGCGCAGACCGAGCGCAGCCTGCACCACTTCGCCATCAGCGACGAGACGATGCCGGTGGCGCTGATTAAGGCCTTCGGCATCTTGAAGCTGGCCTCGGCGATGGTCAACCACGAGCTCGGCAAGCTCGACGTCGTGAAGGCGGGTCTCATCGAGCGCGCCGCGATGGAGGTCATTGACGGCACCCTGGCGGCCGAATTCCCGCTGCGCATCTGGCAGACCGGTTCGGGAACCCAGTCCAACATGAACGTCAACGAGGTGATCTCGAACCGGGCCATCGAGATTGCGGGGGGAGTCATGGGCTCCAAGACGCCGGTGCACCCCAACGACGACGTCAATATGTCCCAGTCCTCCAACGACACCTTCCCGACGGCGATGCACATCGCCGCGGTGGTGGAGATCAGCGACCGACTGGTCCCCGCGGTGACGCGCTTGCGCGATGCCCTGCACCAAAAGGCGCTGGCCTACGCCAACGTGGTCAAGATCGGTCGCACCCACTTGATGGACGCGGTGCCGCTCACGCTGGGCCAGGAGTTCTCGGGGTACGTGTCCCAACTCGACGCCGACCTCGTGCGATTGGGCCAAGTACTGCCCGCGCTGTGCGAACTGGCGGCGGGCGGCTCGGCGGTCGGGACGGGGCTCAATACGCACCCCGAATACGCGGTGCGCGTCGCCGAGAAGATCGCCGCGCTCACTGGTCAGCCCTTCGTGACGGCCCCCAATAAGTTCGCGGCGCTGGCGGCGCACGACGCCCTGGTCTTCGCTCACGGGGCCGTCAAGACCCTCGCGACCAGTCTGGTGAAGATCGCCGACGACCTCCGTTGGCTCGGCTCGGGGCCGCGATCGGGTCTGGGCGAACTGCAGTTGCCCGAGAACGAGCCCGGGAGTTCGATCATGCCCGGCAAGGTGAACCCCACGCAGTCCGAGGCGATGATCATGGTCAGTATCCAGGTCTTCGGCAACGACACGGCGGTGGCGATGGCGGGTTCGCGGGGGAATTTGGAGTTGAACGTCTGTAAGCCGGTGATCATCCATAACTTCTGCAACTCGATCGATCTGCTGACCGACGCCTGTGAGCGTTTTCGTGAATTCTGCGTGGAGGGGCTCGAGCCCGATTACGAACAGATCAGCCACCACCTCACCAACTCGCTCATGCTGGTGACCGCGCTCAATCCGCTGATCGGCTACGACAAGGCCGCCAAGGTCGCCAAGAAGGCCCACAAGGAGCGTCTGACCCTGCGTGAGTCCGTGCTGGCCCTGGGCTATCTCACCGCCGAGGAGTTCGATGCGGCCATCGTGCCCGAGGACATGACCCACCCCTAGGTCCACTCAGACGAGGACGTCGTGGTCGAGCTGGTGGGTTCGCTGGAGATGGCGAGTCACTTCCAGCAGTCGCGCGTGCATGGCTCGACCGGCGGCCGCGAGGCTGAAACCGGCTCGGATGTCGGCTGACGCCTTCGCGCCGATGCGCTCGCGTTCGGCGGGGTTCTCGAAGAGCCGACGCATCAGGCGTGCGGCCTGGTGCACGTCGGGGTCGACCCAGAGGTTCCCGGGCTGATAGAGGACCATGGCGTTGGGATTGTCGCTGAGTTCGTTGTGGTGCACCACCATCGAGTGGTACCCCACCAGACACGAGTTGGTGGCGCTCATGAAGTCCATGTTGCCCGAGTTGCCCGTCGCGATGACGGGGCGACCGAAATACATCGCCTCGGCGAGGCCCAGACCGAAGCCCTCGGAGCGGTGCATCGAGACGTAGACGTCGCAGTGCGAGATGAGGGCCGCGATCTCGCCCGGGGCCATGTTGGTCTCGATCAAGATCCCGCCCAGTCGCCGCATGTGCTCGCGAAGATCACGTTGCACGACGGGGTAACTCGCGAGGTTGACGACCTTGACGACGAGCACCACGTCGCTGCGCCCCACTCCGAAGGCCTCCTCGAAGGCCTTGATGGCGCCGTAGGGATTCTTGCGCGCAATGGTGGAATTGGCGTCGAAGGTGACCAGGTAGAGCACCGCGTCCTCGGGCAGGCCCAGGTCCGAGCGCGAGAGCGTCGCGTCAGCCTCGGGTTCCACCACGCAGGGCATCACGATCACCGGTTTGGTGGTGTAGCGCAAGAAGACGTCGCGCACGAACTCACTGGCGACCCAGATCTCGTCGACCCGGTCGATCTCCTTCACCATGTCCTCGGGCAGGGCGGGCAGCTCCCAGTACCACATGGCAATCAGGTACGGCGTGCCGTGGCCGCGTAATTGCCAGCCCTCGACCACGTGGAACTCGTTGATATTGAGAAACGAGAGGCCGATGGGGTAAGGGTGGCCGTGGGGGAGGGAGGCGATTTGGCCGGGCACGCGACTCAGGTCGACCTTGGCCCAGAGGTTGACGTCCTCGATGGCCATCGCCACGCCCTCGTTCAACAAGGCGACGGCCGCGCGCCGGCCGGCCTCGGCGAGGCCGGTGGCGCCGGCCCACGAGGCGATGGCGTTGACGCCTAGAGGAAGCGGACCCTCGGCGTCGGTCCCCTCGCGGCCCGGCGCCTCCAGGGCTCGACGCAGATGCTCGAGGTAGGTCGCGGCCACGTCCTCGATGCGACAGTGCTCACTGACGTAGTCGAGGGCTCGCTGACCGGCGGCTCGGGCGCCGGTCACGTCCTCGCCCATCGCCATCATGGCGGCCACCAATTCGTCGTGTTCATGGTCCGGGTCGGTGCTGACTCTGCGACAGAACTCGCCGGCGAACTGACTCATCTGGGGTACGTCCGAGACGATGGCGGCCTTGGCGAGGGCGAAGCATTCGAGCAGCGACGCGCTGGTCTCTCCCGCGGTGGGCCAACGCAGGCCGACGACGACGTCGCAGTCCTCCTGCAGGGAGCGAAAGTCGGCCTGGTCGACGTCGACCGCGACGACCACGTCGTCGGCGTAGAGGGAGTCGTCGATGAGGCGCCGGACCTGGGCCTCGGCGTCCGCGCTGTCGCGCCGTCCGGCCACGATGAGGTCGGCGTCGAGCCCCCGGCCACGGGCGTCGAGGAATGCCTCGACCACTTCGGGCACGCGCTTGTGAAAACTGATATTGCCAAAGACACCGAAGGTCAGTCGGCGAGAGGTGCGTTGGTGCAGCCGCGTGGGATCGATGGTGACGGCGAAGGGCACTTCGACCACGTTGGTGGCGGCGAATCTCTCGGTCAGGTGCGCGCTCGCCCACGAGCTGTGCACCAGCGTCACGATGCTCGACTCGATGACCCGACGCGACATCAGCAACTCGGTCCGGTCCCAGAAGCCGATGGTACCGGCCACTCGATCGTCGAACTCCGACACACCCAGGTTGTAGGCGGCTTCGATCTCGAATATCCGTCGCCACCGCCCGCCCAGGAGGACTTCGACGAAGTCGGCGATCGCGGGGTCGTGCAGTACGACCACGCCCGGTCGGTGCAGGAGGGGTTGGAACATGTAGCTATGGAAGGTCGGATTATTGCCCAGGTGATACAGGTCGATGTCGTAGTCGCTCGCGCGGTAGTCGCTCACCGCGCACAGGGTCACCCCCCGGGGCGCGCGCGCCGCCTCGGCGACCTCGTCGCGGACGATCGCGGTCAAGGTCACCTCGGGGTCGCGCGCCATGGCGACGAGGAGCTGGTCGTTGTAGTCGGCGATGCCCGAGGGTTCGGGTGGCAGCGGCGTCCAGACGGCGACGCGCATCCCTAGACGGCTCGTCGCGCGACCACGGCGTAGTCCTCGGCACCGAGGAACACGTTGGCGACGTGCTGGGCGACGCGCGACACGTCATTGGCCCAGACCCCCTCGGTCGGCATGACGTTGGTGAAGAGGTTCGGCGCGCGCTTGAGGGGCACGACCTGGGCCTCGGTGAAGCCCCGGATCGACACGAGGAACTCGAGTAGGGCACTGGGGATCGGGTGGTCGTGGGTGGGGTCGATGTAGAAGCTGTCGGCCCCCACCATAACGTTGCCGGGATTGGGCGTCTCGAAGATGATCATCCCACCGGGCTTGAGGGCTCGCAGCGACAGGTCGATCATCTCGATGAGGGTGTCCATGCCGAGGTGCTCGACGACGTGGATCGCCGTCACGGCGCCGAGCGACGCCGGGGGCACCGTGGCCAGGTGGTGCAGTGCGTCGTCGACTCGCGCGTCGAGACCGGCCGCCACGCATTCTTGGACCGCCGAGTCGAGAATCTCGATCCCGTAGGCCTCGATGTCGTTCTCCTTGAGCACGGTCAGTAATTCGCCGCCGCCGCACCCCACGTCAAGGACGGGACCCAACGCGGCCACGGACTTGAGGTCGGGCACGTAGATGCTGACGCGCTCCTTCACCTCGTCGAACGAGCCGCGAAAGCGCAGCGCGTGCGCGCGCGACACGGCGTCGAAGCCGGTGGAGAGCTTGACCAGACGTTCGGGTGGGGCCAGCTCGGGGTAGGAGCGCTTGACCTCGGTCAAGAAGTGATCGACCTCGGCCATGCGCGCCAGCGCTCCGGCGATCTGGCGTCGTTCGGCGTCCAACGCGACGTGGGTGCGCGATTCGTACTCATCAACGAGGGCGCTCAAATCGGCGAACTGTCCGACGACGTCGGTGACGTCGCGCTGGAGAGCGCCGAAGCCGTCGTAGAAGCGCGCCAACAACTGACGGTGACTCAGGTCGATCTGGTTCTCGAGTTGCTGGGTGCGCTTGGTGAGGTGCGTCTGCACGTCAGCGAGGTGGCTCTCTCGTTGGAGCACCACCGAGGTGTACTGACCCTCGAGGATGTGCAGGGCGTTTTCAACGTTGTGCAGTCCGTCCTCGACGAGGTCCAGTTGGCGGTCGAGATCGCGAATCGCCACCGTGGCCTGACCGGTGGGGGAGAGTTGCTGCTCGACCACGGCGAGGAGAATCTGCTGCTTGGCCTGGAGGTCGCGAACTTCGGCGATGAGGACGTGATTGAGGTCGACCTGGTGTCGCAGGAAGGGCCAGATGAACTTGGCGGTGATACGCCGAATGATCGACTTGGGTCCGCGGCCCGCAATGGGCAATCCGAAGGAAGTGTTGACTCCCGAGATTGACTCGTCTACGGACATTGGCGCCTCCATTGTGGTTCCCGCCAGCGGTTCTCGATGCTGGCGGGGCGATACGAACATCCACCGCGACGTCGCGGCCACGTCGCTGGCGTTTCGACGTAGCGCACTGCGAGCGGGGTATCGTCCGCTCCGAGTGCGCCACGCCGCCGCACCAACAACGCAGTTTCAGGTTACACGGTGGGATTTCGAGGTCGGGTCCTTTCGCCACGGCGAAAAGTGCGGCTCGGCACAGAAGCGGGGAGTGCCGGGCACGTCCGGGGCATTGCTACAGTTGCCCGAGGTCCACGCGTGTTTCTCGACACCGAACACGCGGGTGGTCATGGGGGCTAGGGCAGTTGATCGTGGAGATTACGGACGAGGAGATTCGGGGGGACGCCCTCGCGCCCCCGCGGCGGCGCCTACGTGAACTGATGGAGAAACTCGACGCCATGGCCCCGCGCCGCTTCATCTGGCTGGCTCTGGGTCTGTTCGTGTTGATCTCTCTCAGTGTCTACTGGCCCCAGGTCCCCGGCGCTACCCACTCCGTCGTGGGGTGCCCCTGTGGCGACGTGATGCAGGAGGTGTGGTTCCTCAAGTGGACGCCCTGGGCCATTCTGCACGGGCACAATCCAATGTTCACCAACTGGATGGACTATCCCACGGGCGCCAACTTGGCGACGAACACCGTCATGCCGGGACTCGCCGTGCTGGCCGCGCCGGTGACCTGGCTCCTCGGTCCGGTCTCGAGTTACAACCTGCTGATGTGGGCCTCGTTCCCGGTCTCGGCCCTGGCGTGCTTCTACGTCGTGCGTCGTCTCAGCGGGTCGAACGTGGGCGCATTCCTCGCCGGCGCGATCTACGGCTTCTCGCCCTACATGCTCGCGCAGGGCTACGGTCACCTGTTCTTGATCTTCGTCCCGTTGCCGCCCCTGATCTTCTACGCGTTATTTCGCATCTGCGTGACCCAGGGCGGCAGTGCCCGCCGATGGGGTCTGATCCTGGGCGCTCTCATCATCGCGGAGTTCTTCGTGTCCCAAGAGGCGGCCGCCGACGTGTTGATCGTGGGTTTCTTCGCGCTGGTGATCCTGGTCCTCGCGCAGCGCCACGACCTCGATGCCACACGGTGGCGCTACGTCGGACGCGCCGCGCTCTACGCGGCGGGCGTAGTCATCGTGGTGCTCGCCTACCCGGTCTACTTCCAGATCTTTGGACCCCAGGCGATCCACGGCGCGACCCACGGTACGACGCACAGCCCCCTCAAGCTCGACGTGTTGGGCACTCTGGTTCCGGACCGACTCCAGTGGCTGCACCCGTCGTTCCTGACTCGCCTGGGGAATCAGTTCATGGGGTCGGACCTCGCCGAGAACGGTAGCTACCTCGGCGCACCCCTGGTGGTGGCGCTGGGAATTATCGTGTGGACCCTGCGTCGTCAGCGCTGGGTCCTCTACGTCGCGCTGGTGCTCTTCGTGACCGAAGTGCTCTCCATGGGTCGCTGGCTCATGGTGGCCAATCACACCATTCACGTGCCGCTGCCCTGGGCCGCGTTGGCGAAGTTGCCGTTGCTCCAGGCGGACCTGCCCAATCGATTCTCGCTGTTCGCGTCGTTCTGGGTCGCGCTGCTGGTGGCCCTGGGAGTGGCACGATGGACTGTCTGGGCGCGCGAGCAGTCCGAGGGCGAGGGTCGCGACCGGCGTCGCGGCGTCCACGTCGCGCTGAGCGCGCTGACCCTGGCCTCGGTGGTGGTCTACGTGCCCCAACTGAGGATCCCCACGTCACCGCTGCCGAGCGTGCCCGCCTTCTTCACCTCCTCTGACGTCCTGCAGATTCCCGAAGGCAGCGTGGTCCTGCCCTTCCCCCTGACCGCTTCGCCCTACGCCGCGTCGATGTACTGGCAGATCCTCAGCGATTTTCGTTGGAAGATGATTGGCGGCGAGGCCATCATCCCCACCCCGCGCGGTCACGTGACCGGCCAGCCCGCCGCCACCCGACCGGTCGCGGTGACGCAGTTCATCGCGCACTACTCGGGCGCCAACACGCGCCTACCGACCTTCAACCAGGCCCTCGTCGTGCGTATGCGCGAATTCTTGTTCCTCAATCGAGTCGGCACGGTGGTCCTGGACCCGAGCGCGGCGAACGCCGACAAGGTACGAGCTCTCTTCGAGGCGGCCATGGGTCCGCCACTCAACGAAGGTGGGGTCAGCGTCTGGTTTCACGCGCAGGCTCTCGCGCGCCAGGTGGCGTCGGCTCGGGGCTGAACTACTCGACGGGCAGGTTCCACAGGGCCATCCATCGTGACAGGTCCTGCTCCATCACCAGATCGCTCACCAGGAAGGACTTCACCCGCAACTCGAGCTCATTGTCGCGTTGGTTGGCTCCAGTGGGGGCGAAGGGGTAGAAGGTGCCCTGCTTGAGGAGATAGACGAGACGCACGGCGCCCTCGCCCGGCGGCGTGCGGGGCACGAATCCGAACACCGCGCACAACAGCCGCGGTCCGAGTTCGTGCTCGACCATCGAGGTGTTGGCCGCGTGGATCTTGGTGACGAGTCCGTCGATGCTGGGGTCCTTGACCACCAGCCACTTGAATCCCAGGTCATCGCTGGTGAGCGAGACCGAGTCCTTCTCGGCCTCGAAGTTGAGCAGCTCCATGATGTCGGCGTCGCTAAGGAGGGACGACTCCCCGCTGCCCGCCTTGAAGCAGAGCCCCGCCTGTCCCGAGGGCACGAGGTCCAACTCGCTCTGCAGGGTCAGTGCCGCGGTCGGCAACGCGAAGATGTTGTCGAGTTGTGGGGCCACTTGTTTCGTGCGCCCGAAGAAAGCGTCGCGCAGGCCCACTATCCGTTGAGCTCGCGCTCGAGCTTGTTGAGCGCCGCCAGGCGTGTCTCGAGCGACGGGTGCGTGGAGAACAACGAGGCCGCGGTGCCACCGGCCAGGGCGGGCACGAAGAAGAAGGCGTTCATCGTCTCCGCCTTTCGCAGGTCGGTGCGTGGAATGCGCCCCATGTCGCCGGTGATGTGCACCAGCGCGCTCGCCAGGACGCTGGGCTTGCCGATCAAGATCGCGCCCGAACGGTCCGCGGAGAGCTCGCGGTAGCGCGAGAGGGCCATGGTCAACATGTAGGCCACGATGTAGATGACGATGGAGACGAGCCAGGTCACCATTTCGACCACGGCGGCGTTGTCGTTGTTGTTGCCCCCACGCCCGCCGCCGCCACCGCCGAGCATGGCGCCCCACATCGCCATGCGCGAGACCAGTCCGGCCAGCATGCCCACGCCCGAGGCGATCGTCATGATCGCCACGTCACGGTGCGCCACGTGGCTGAGTTCGTGCGCGAGCACGGCCTCGAGCTCCTCGTCGCTCAAGCGGGTCATGATGCCGCGGGTGGCGCAGATGACGGCGTGGCTCGGACTGCGGCCCGTGGCGAAGGCGTTGGGAATGTCCATCTCCGCGACGCCGACGCGGGGCTTGGGCATGTTGGCCAGTAGGCACAGACGGTCGACGATCTCGTGGAGTTTGGGCTCCTGCGCTGGGGTCACCTCGTGCGCGTGCATCGAGAACATCGCGATCTTGTCCGAGAAGTAGTACTGCGAGAAGATCAGGCCCGCGACGATGACGATGACGAAGCCGTAGCCCAGTCCCACGTAGATGAGCAGGGTGGTAATGATGAGATAGAGCACCACCAGCGCCAAGCCGGTGATGAACATGCGTACGTTGAGCCCGTGGTCGGTCTCAATCTTGCTCTTGGCCATGTCAGGCGCCCTCGGTGGTGCTCGACGAGTCCGTACCACCGCTCGCCAGACTCGACTGCGCGTCACCCGCGGACATCTGAGCCTTGAGGGCGGCGAGTTGGACGTCGACACTCGATCCCCCGCCGGCGGCGTCGAGTTGGGCCTGAATGTCGTCGCCCGGGCTCGCCGTCAGGTCGGTCAACGCCCCTGACGCCAACAATTCGTCGAGGGCGCCACTGCGCGCCTGCATCTGGGCCACCTTGTCCTGGGCGCGCTGCATGGCGGCGCCCGCGTCGTTCATCGACGTCGAGATGCCGCTGACCGCCTCCGAGACGTGCGCAGAGGCTTCGGCCGCGGTGTAGGTGGCCTTGATGGTCTCCTTCTTGGTGCGAAAGGCCTCCACCTCGGTCTGGAGCTTCTGGGCGGTGGCGGTGAGCTTGTCCTCCTGCTCGACAATGGTGGCGTGCTGGGTATCGAGGTCCTTGAGCTGCGTGGCGATGGCCTCACGGCGCGTCAGCGCCTCACGCGCCAGGGGCTCGTTGCCCTGCGCCAGCGCCTGCTTGGCCTGGTCGGCGAGTTTGTCACCCTGGGATTTGAGCTGTTCGGCCTGGATCTCCACGCGCTTACGCGCGGTGGCGACGTCGGCCACGGCGCGCTTGACCTTGGTGAGATTCTCGAGTTGCTGCTCGTAGGAGAGGTCCAATGTTTGACGCGGATCCTCGATCCGGTCGAGCGCGGCGTTGGACTTGGCCTGGAAGATAGAAGAAATACGCTTGGCAATACCCACGTGGGCCTCCTTGGTGTTACCTCAGACTATTGGCAATCGCGCACGCGCTGCACTGAACCGGGCGTGCGACTTTCTAAGAAAACACCTTATTCCCTGGGCAGAGCGTGATCCTGATCGGTGGCCTCGAGGGCGATGCGCTCGCGGTAGGCGAGGAGTCGCTCAGCGATGTGCGGGTCCGAGACCCCCAAAATTCGCGCGGCGAGCAGACCCGCGTTGGCCGCACCGTTGATGGCCACCGTGGCCACGGGCACGCCGCGGGGCATCTGCACAATCGAGAGCAGGGAGTCGAGGCCGTCGAGTCGGGCCAGTGCGACGGGCACGCCAATCACCGGCAGCGTGGTGACCGCGGCGAGCATCCCGGGCAAGTGCGCGGCGCCACCGGCCCCGGCGATGATGACGCGCAGTCCGCGCGCCTGGGCCTGGGAGCCGTAGGCGACCATTGCTTCGGGGGTGCGGTGCGCGGAGACGACGTGCACCTCGTGCGCGATCTCGAAGTACTCGAGGATCTCGCGCGTCCCCCGCATGACCTCGAGGTCGCTGGAGCTACCCATCACGACGCCCACCACTGGTTCCATCACGCCTCCTGAGTCGTCGTCCCGTAGGCCCGGGCACTGCGCCATGCTCTCACGTGTAGCGACTGCAGTTCGTCACCCACGGCGGTGACGTGACCGAGTTTGCGTCCCGGGCGCCACGATTTTCCGTAGTCGTGCACGTGCACTCCCGGCACGTCGCGCGCCGCGTCCAAGGAGCCCGGCGACGCGTCACCGATGACGTTGACCATCACCGCCGCTGCATGCAGCGGGTGCGTGGCGCCGAGGTCCTGGCCCGACACGGCGCGCAGGTGATTGGCGAATTGACTGGTCGCACACCCCTCGATGGTCCAGTGCCCCGAGTTGTGGGGTCGTAGGGCCAATTCATTGATCAAGAGCCCTCGCGGGGTGAGGAAGTACTCGACCGCCATCACACCGACCAGTCCGATGAACTCGGCGATCTCGCGACCGACCTGGTCGGCCTGTGCTGTTATCTCCACGTCGACGTCCGCCGGGAAGCGGACTTCGGTGCACATGCCCCCTGATTGCACCGTCGTGACCAGGGGATAGGTCTCGACCTGCCCCCGCACGGAGCGAACGACGAGTTGGGCGACTTCGCGTACGAGGGCCACGCGTTCTTCGATGACGACGACCCCCGACTGGAGCATGACGTGCGCGAGGCGCCGCGCCTCCTCGTCGTCGCTCGGAAAGTGCACGCCGCGTCCGTCGTACCCACCGCGCGCCGTCTTGAGGACCGGAGCGCCATCGTGTCGTTCGCTCCAATCCTGAAGTATCGCGAGGTCACTCTCGTCGCGCACTACGGCGAACGACGGTAGGGGAAAACCCCTCGCGGCGAAAGCCTCACGCTGGTGGGCTTTGTCGACGGAGTAGCGCAGGGCCGACGAGCTCGGTCGTAGCACGACGCCGCGGGCCTCAAGACCAGCCAGCACGTCGAGGTCGACGAGTTCGTGGTCGAAAGTGACGAGGTCCGACTCCCGACTCAGTGCCTCGAGTGCATCGAGGTCGTCGGCGCGACCCACGATCACGCGGTCCACCGTCGCGACGGCGCAGTCGTCGAGGGAAGCGGCGAGGACGACCAACTCGACGTGCGCCGAGTGCGCCTCTTCGCCCATCATGCGGGCCAATTGGCCGCCCCCGACGACGCCCACACGGGACACGGGTGGTGAGGTTCCCGACACGACGCAAGGCTAGCAACGTCGCTCAGTTCCCACGACGCCGCCGCTGACGTCGCCTCCAGTACAGTTGTCGGGTCAACAAGGAGTACTCATGAGAGCAGTCGCCAGCATTCTTTCCGTCATCGTGTTCCTCACGTTCGCGACGACGGGGGCTCAGAAGATCATTTTCAACACCATGTCCTCCAAGGCGGCCGAGCACTTGGGCTTCACGAAAAAGATGTTCCAACTGGTGGGACTGCTCGAAGTCCTCGGTGCACTCGGGGTCTTGATCGGGCTCGCCGCGAAGAAGGGTTCGTTCCTCGCCCTCGTGAACGAAGCCGCCGCCACGGGTCTGGCGGTGATGATGATCGTCGCCGTCGTCTTTCACTTTCGTAAAGGCGATGGACTCAAGGGCGCGACGCCGGCGCTGGCGCTCGGCGCGGTGTGCCTCGTCGAATTGGTGTTGCGCCTCGCCTAGAGTCGCTCGGACGCGTCAGTGCGAGACGCGGGTGTGCTTGAATTCATTCAGCTCGGGCTGGTGGGCCATCAGCGTCACTAGGGACTCGATGATCTGCGCCGACGCCGCCGGATCACCACTGGGCGGCTTCATGTAACGAACGAAGGTCGCGTCGGTGCCCACGACGAACGTCGGCACGCCGAAGGCCTCGTAGGCCTCCATGGCCCGGTAGTTCTCGGCGATCACCCGGTGAGGGCGACGTGTGGCGAGGTCGGCTCGCACCCTCTCCATATCGACGCCCACCGGGCGCAGGACCCCTTCGATCTCGGAGAGATCTACTAGTCGGATGGCGCGTTCGTGACGGGCACGAAAGAGCGCCTCGTGCGAGGCGAGGAAGAATTCGGACTGCTGGTCGCGCACCGAGACGCTCACCGCCAGGGCCAAGAGCGCCGAGTCGTGTGCGGGGTCGTCCCACACGTCAATCGCCCCGGGCGCACGATGCCCCTGGCTCATCGTCCACGGGATGAACTCCACGTCGAAGTCGGTGCCGCCAGCTAGAGCGGAGAGCACGTGCAGGTGGATGTTCTTAGCGAAGGGGCAACGGTAGTCGTAGCTGAGTCCAAAGGAAGTCACCGATACACATTAGGGACTAACGCGGCGGGACGGGCACTCCCTGCGAACGGCACAACTCGGTGAAAGAACAGAAGCGACAGGCGTTCTTCGACGGCGTAGCGGGGAAATCCCCGTCGTCGTAGTAGCGCTTGATCTTGTGCCACGCCGTGACGGCGGACGTCGCTCGGGCCTTCACCACGACGTCGGACACCGATCGCTCGATCGTCTCGCCTTGACTCACGTAGAGCAAACGGATCTTGGTCGGACGCTCGTGGAACTTCTCTTCGCAGAGGGCGGCGTAGAGTTCGGCGTTGGCGAACGTCTGGGCGTCGTAGTTGCGATTGGGCAACGATCCGGTCTTGTAGTCCACGATGATGAGGTTGCCCTGCTCGTCGCGGTCGAGGCGGTCGAGAATGCCGAAGAGGGGAGTGTCCTCGATGGTCACTCCCACGCGCATCTCGATCCCTTCGCTGGTGATCGTTCGCGGATCCTCCATGGTGAAGTAGCGCTCAATCATGAGATCGGCTTCGGCGAGCAATTGTGCTAACCCGGCCTCGTCGAGATTGATCTCCGAACGGACCTGCGTGGTCAAGATGTTCTCCTCGGCCGCCGGAACGAAACCGCGCGCGGCGGCCATGGTCCTGTCGGGGGGGTCGAGCGCGAAGAGTTGTTCGAAGACGTAGTGCACGAAGCGACCCTTGGCCGTGGCGTAGCTGGCCGGTTGCGCGATGCGTTCGACCGAGGCGTGCTGGTATCGCCGCGGGCACGTCTGGAAGTCGGCTAGTCGTGAGGGGGAGAGCGATTTCGGTAGAGGTTGTTCAAAGGCCATGGATTCACCGTAGGCGAGGGGTCTGACATGTCCAAGGATGGGTCGACGTCGGTGTCCGCGTGGGGATGTCTGAGGTAGCTGACCCGGGGCGTATCTTGTGGCGACACATAATTCTTCACAACATTCCCAACAGTGCCTCAACCTTGACGACTGAGGACCAGCGCACCTGCACTATGGAGTGCGATGCGAACGTTGTGAGCCGGCGAGGAGAAAAGATGAAGATTGGTACTTCTAAGTCGATGGTCATCGGTGCTGGAGTGTCGGCGGGTGTGTTGCTGCTGGCGTTTGCTCTGCCCGTGACGACGGCATCGGCGGGTGTCGCGGCCAGACATCACGTGTTGAGTGCGGCTCAGGCCGGTGGATTCTCGAAGACACCCCCACCCTTGACTGGAACTGCTGGGGGAACTTCTTCGTACGGGTCGCTACCACCTGGGGGCACCTCGGGATCGTCTGGCCCCACCGGTTCTTTTGGTCCTACTGGCTCCACGGGTCCTTCTGGTCCCACTGCTCCCACTGGCGCCACTGGTGCCACCGGGAATGGTGGGGCGCCAACTGATCGTGGTGGCGGGAGCGACGATGGCGGTTACGGCTTGAACGCGGGAGCTACCGGACCTCTCGTGAGGTGGCGGTCTGAAGTGAGTTCGACGGTGTCGGGAGTGGTGAAATTGGGGGCAAGCGTCTCTCACCTCGGTTTCGGTGAAACACAAACTCTGACGTGGTGTGTCAGTGACAATGGCGCGCCGGTCGGCAAGGGACTGAGCCTGTCGCTCGAGGGTGCCAGAGAGACTCAGGGGGCATCGGTGAGTGCAGGATGCTGGACCAGCAACCGCGGTCGTCACATGAAATTTGTTGCCGATACCACGCAGTGGGCGGATGGTTCACATTCGTTGGTCGTGGTCGTGACTGACGCGGTGGGTGCGAAGGCGATCAGCGCCCCTCTCAATTTCGTCACCACCACCAACCCTGGCTCAGCCGGAACGACTGGCTCAACCGGACCGACTGGGGCAAGTGGCTCCACAGGCCCGACTGGTGACACCGGGCCAACTGGGACGACGGGGGTGACCGGAAACACTGGGCCCAGCGGATTCTCGGATTTCGGCAGGGGTGGATCAGGCGGGAATCCTAGGAGTGGAGATCGGGTCGCTCAAGTTTTGAAGTAATAGTCCTTCAATTTCTGGCTCTTGTGACCTAACCGTGGGTCGTTTTTCCCCTTCAAAATAGTCGCACGCC
>VFSW01007419.1_pt1 | contig 15911 bp, 15 predicted proteins | sample 5358111 | NCBI WGS metagenome assembly VFSW01 (sample SAMN11554181, study PRJNA540505) | mine drainage metagenome | isolation source: sediment from site ElyBrook_90M | place: USA: Ely Copper Mine, Vershire, VT | collected 2017 | reverse complement strand
TCTTTTTCATATGCCTGCATGTTAGTGCAGTTGCATTTCAAAGGGGAATTTTCATTAGATCACGGGTGTGCCCAGGAGAGGACTTGAACCTCCACCCCCGAAGCCATACATAGAGCTCCCAGCTCTATGTATTCCCGCGGCATGACGTTTTTTACAAAGTGCTGGAGAGGAGACTCGAACTCCTAAGCCTTGCGGCACTACCTACAGTCTGTCTCGTAGAACTCGACATAGACTGTTGCGCTTCGCGCATCGGATGAAAAGCAAAGCAGATTGCTTTTCATTCACTCGACTAGCGTTTCTGAATTGTGCCCAGGAGAGGACTTGAACCTCCACCCGCGAAGGGACCTGCTCCTAAGGCAAGCGTGTATACCAATTTCACCACCTGGGCGTACATAGAATATGGACTATTTTTGCAGTAAACGCTAGAATCCGAAAACGGTATCCGTGTGTAGGCATATGTGCTGCTCGCTCGGCGCGAAGGAATAATATCTGCTATCATTCCTTCGACCTCACTCGCACCCATAAGTAGGCTTGTGGGTTGCTGCGTTCGAAGCAATAATAAATGCAAGCATTTAGTTCTTGTTCTCACTTGCACCCATAGCTCAGTTGGTAGAGCAGATCCCTCTTAAGGATATGGTCCCTGGTTCGAGTCCAGGTGGGTGCACAGAAGATGCGAAGCAGGTTTTGTGCACCCAAGCAGGCGTGGGACGCCTGCGTCCTGGACTCGAAGATGTTGTGAGTATTTTGCGAAGCAAAATCCACAACGTATACCGGCTCCTGTAAGGAGCGAGAGCGTACTCGCGATCCTGGTTGGTGCAGTTAAGATAAAGACGACCCCGTAAGGGTTGTCTTTCATTCCACCACGCGCCCGAGATGCGGTGCGATGTGCACCAGGGTCACGTAGTCGGTTTCTTGATACTCAGGTGTACCCACAGCAGCAGTGATATGGGCGACTGAATTACCATCTTCCGGATTGCGACTGATGGCGATAACCGTATCACCCACCTCAGTGTCAGGAGCATGCGTAATGTCGATGCTACACATATTCATTGAGATGCGTCCAATGATGGGGCAGACGATACCGTCTACGAGCATGACCCCTCTATCGGAAAGGCGTCGGTCTATGCCTTCGTAGTACCCGACAGGAACGGTGGCGATGCGCATGGGGTGCGTGGCGGTGAAGGTAGCGTTATAGCCGACTGATTCTCCTACGGTTATATCGCGAATGGACGCGATGAGGGAGCGCATCTCGAGCACAGGACGAAGCGCGGTGGCATGAGTGGGTGACGTATCAAACCCATACAGGCCAATACCTAGGCGCGCCACGTTGGTGCCTGCTTCTTCACCAAACCGCACGCCCTTGGTGGCTGCGATGTGGCGGTAGGTAATAGAAGGGAATGCGTATTCGAGTTCCTCCCGAGCGGCTTTCCACGCGGCAAGCTGTGCGTGTGTAAATCCGTCGTCTTCACCGTCAGCGTCAGCGAAGTGTGAGGCAATACCGACCACCTGGAGGTGCGTCTGCCCTTTCAAAATATCTTCAGCTTCAGCCAGGCGAGTAACGGGAATACCTTGCCGATGCATACCGGTGTCTATTTTTATATGAATGCGAATAGGGTGATGTGCGAGCTCAGCAAGGGTGCGCAGCTGCTCTAGGTCGGTAATGCCGAAATCAACGTGGGTAAGACGACTCTTAGCGATGTCCTGCGGGCGAACGTACCCCATGACGAGTATGCGTGAGCGAATACCTGCGCGTCGTAGCCGCAACGCTTCGTAGTAGGAGTCCACCATGAAAAAAGCAATTTTCTGGCGGTCCAGCAGACGGGCAATGGTGCCCAGGTCGTGCCCATAGGCATTGCTCTTTAGTACGGGTGCAAACTGGAGTTTGGGATACTGCTCCTGGTAGGTTCGTAGATTATGCAAAAGATTTTCTTTCGATATACCAATCTCCACAAGCGGTGTGTAGCCCGTCAATTTTCGGCGGAGCGTGCGTAATGTCGTCCGAAGGCTCATGAGTATATAAACTAGCACACGCGGCTGTGGTATCGTCCCCGTAGGCCGGGGTGGTGGAATTGGTATACACGGAGGTCTTAAACACCTCTGACCATTAGGTCTTGCGGGTTCGAGTCCCGCCCCCGGCACTAGAAAAACGCGCTCTAGGCGAAACCTGGAGCGCGTTAAATTCAGAAAAAGAACTCGGGCTGAGAGCAGGCAAGCCACTGCTCTTCCTGGCCTCGTTCAAACATGCGATCAATGATTTGCTCCTCCAGGATCTGCTTGCGGAGCTTTATCCCGAAATGCCCAAGTCCTTTCGGGTTGGTCCAGATTACCTGGCCATTCAAAATCAACTGTGAATGTGGTCTGTCGTTCACTATGTTCTCCTCCTCAAAGTAAAGATCAATACAGGAGGCCCGAGCGGGAATCGCACCCGCGCATGTCGCTTTTGCAGAGCGATGCGTTACTACTTCGCCATCGGGCCGAACGATTCAATACTACCGCGCCTAGAGCCCCTTAGAAAGTTCGTCGAGGCGCCGGCGATTTTCTTCGCCGTAATCAGGTAAGAATTTTACAAAGGGAAGTACGGAAAAACGGCCATGCTTCTTGAGGAAGTCCCTGAATTCCGTTGTGTTGCGCGAAAGAAAAGCGATGGCGTGCTCGGTCTCGGTTTCCGGAAAGACACTCAAGTAAATAGTCGCAAATTTTGGATTGCGTCCAAACTCCACCCGCGTGGGTGTGATGAGTGTGGAGCGGCCCGCTTCGCGCGCAATGAATTCACCCATGAGGTCGCGCAGTTCCGACCCAGCCTTTTCGTCGCGGTGTTCTCGCATACTATTTTTCAACCACCTTAAACGTTATGATGGTGTCGCCCCCTGCCATATCCGCCTTGGTTTCAATTTGCATACCAAACTCCCCTTCCACGTGCAGCTCTTTAATATCGGAGCGGGCCATCTGCATATTGAGTATCTTGCCGCGACCAAGGTCGATACCGCGACGGTCTATTTTTACGAGGTCACCCACGGCAAGAGCACCCGACACCCACTTGGCACCAAGGACCGCTTTATTGCCTGAGGCGTTAAACATTTTTAGTATCTTCGCTTCACCGACATTTTCCTCCACGGTCATGTGGGGTGCCGTGGTCTTCACCAGTTCCTCTACGCGTTCCTTAAGCTCATAGATAATCGAATAGATATCAATGGAGACGTTCGAGCGTTCGGCAAGGTCGCGTGCGCTGGCATCGGTCCCCACATGAAAGCCGATAATGGACCCGCCACTAGCCGCTGCCGTCTTCACGTCGCCTTCTGAGACGGCACCAATGCCTTCGGAGATGATACGAATCTGGACACGGTCATGGCTAATCTTGGCGAGCTCATGCTTAATGGCTTCAATAGAACCGGAGACATCGACTTTCACAATGAGCGGCAGAAGGGTAATGCCGTCTTCGGTTGCGGTGGCAGCCACATTCTTTGTAAGCGGTTTCTCAATCTGCGAAGCCTGCTTCTCCGCCTCCTTCTTTGTCGTGACACCGGTAAAAGGGGTTCCGGCAGGCGGGAGCGTGTTCCAACCCGCGATACGTACCGGCTGGGATGGCCCTGCCGAGGCGATACGTGCACCTGCAAAATTCTCAATGAAACGTATCGGCGCAATGGCGCTTCCTGCTACCACAAAAGAGCCGGTGGCAAGTGTGCCGCTTTTTATGATAAGCGTCGCGGTGAGGCCCTGCTTGGGGTCTTGGGAAGACTCAAGGACGAATCCTTCGGCAGGAACGGTCTCGTCTCCTGAAAGTTCGGCAAGATCTGCCGTCAGCAGTACAAGGTCGAGAAGCTCCGGAACGCCTTCGCCTGACTTACTGGAGACGCCGGTATACGCAATAGTGCCCCCCAGCCCTTCCAGGTAAATACTGTGCTCAAGTGCCGTTACTTTGGCACGCTCAATATCGGCACCCGGTTTATCAATCTTCGTGAACGCAACGACAATGGGCGTCCCTGCTTCCACCGCAGCGGTGTATGCCTCGACGGTTTGTGGCTTCACGCCTTCTTCGGCAGCAATGACCAGGATAGCGATGTCAGCAACCGCAGCACCACGTGCACGAAGCGCACGAAAGGCTTCATGCCCTGGAGTGTCGAGGAACGTGATACGGCGTTCCGCACCCTCGTGCTGGTGAACAGCTTCGTACGCCGAGACGTGTTGCGTAATACCACCCACCTCGCCGGCGGTTACATTGGCCTTACGGATATAATCGAGCAAGGAAGATTTTCCATGATCGATGTGACCCATAACGGCCACGATAGGTGGTCGGGTAGTCGACGCCATAGTACGGGCATTATGGCACGTTTTTCCTTTATTTTCAATCTCCGAAATGCTACAACGAGAGTATGTGGCGCTCAAAAAAACGAGTTTATCTTGATTGGGCTGCAGCGGCTCCCGTGGCGCCCCGTGCGCTGCGTGTATTTAACCAAGCAATAAGCTCCTATGGCAATCCAGCAAATCCGCATAAGGAAGGACGAACGGCCAAAAATCTTCTTGAAGACGCACGCACCACCATTGCGCGGTTGGCCGAGGTAAAAACGAGTGGCGTCATCTTTACTTCAGGAGCAACTGAAGCCAATGCACTCGCGCTTCTGGGAACGGTCCGAGCACGCGGGGTAGCGGTGGCGCCTGCCTCGCCGGCAGGTTGGCACCTGCTGTATCAGCTGGGTCAGCACGCATCCGTACTTGGCGCAATTCGCATGCTCGAAGCAGAAGGGGCCGTTATTGAAAGTATCGAGCCCGGGGCGCTTGCCAGGCAGCTGCGCCCAGAGACGGTGCTCGTAAGCATGGACGCCGTGAACGGGGAGACGGGTGAAGTCTTTGATACGCGCACCGTACGACGCACCCTTAATGCGCATCACTCCCACGTACTGCTCCACATTGATGCCGCCCAGGCTCCACTCACGCAGTCGTTTGCACTCTCTCACACCGGCGCGGACCTCCTCACGCTCGATGCGCAGAAGGTGGGTGGGGTGCGTGGTATCGGTGTGCTGCTGGTGCGACAGGGCATCACCCTCGCTCCGCTTATACGAGGTGGTGCACAAGAAGGGGGGCGCCGCCCGGGGACTGAGAGTCCAACCCTGGCCGTCGCTTTTGCGTGCGCGCTTACCGAAGCATCACTCCAGAGGAATGTATTCAATGAACAAGCTGAGCGTATGCGCACGGCGTTCATTACAAGCATAGAAGCAGTACCATATATGGTACTGAATGAAGGGAAGCGACATGCACCGAACATCGTGAATCTGTCTGTGATGGGCCGTGATACCGACTATCTGGTCGCGCTTCTCGACAAAGAAGGCTTCGCCGTATCGACAAAGAGTGCGTGCGAGTCAAATTCTATCGAGGGTTCTCGGGCGGTGCTCGCCCTCACTGGAGACCCGGAACGGGCAGCAGCAACACTTCGTATTTCGTGGGGACCCACCACGAGCAAGCGCGACCTCATGCGCTTTGCAGAAGTGCTCATACGGAGCATTCGATTCCTGGATAAGAACAAGATATAATGAGTAGGTCCCAAAGACTTTCATATGTGAGGCGCGGGAAGGTACGGAGCGTAGGCGTATTAGACATACGACGGAGCGACGAACCAGGGACCGCAACGATGCAGATGAAGGTTTTGGGGCTACTCACACCATGAACCTAGAAGACCTCACCAAGACCCAACTCCTCCTTCTTACGGTGCTCGTGAACTTCGTGACGTCCATCGCTATTGGTGTGCTCACGGTTTCGCTTCTCGATCAGGCACCGCCGACGGTGACACAGACGGTGAATCGTATCGTTGACCGCACGGTACAAACGATTGCTTCGACGACGCCGATTCAAGGCATTATTTCAAGTCCCCCGCCACGCACGGTGGTGATTCGTGACGAAGACCTACTCACGGCGGCACTTGCTGCACAAGCCGCACGTACCGTCACTCTGTACTATCGTTCGACATCCACCGCACCGCTTGCCATAGGCACATTCCTTCCCAGTGCAAAAGCAATCGTCACGGCATCGTCTTTTGCCCTTCCGCGTGAAATCATTGTCGAATTCGCTGACGGCTCGAGCGTACCGGCATCACTCTCACGTTCAAATGCAACACTCGTAATTTATGGTTTCGCCGATACGGCACGTTTGCCTAAGGTGGCGGTACCGAGCCTTATTACCAAGGCTGACTTGAAAGCCGGACAGACCGTACTTGCCCGTACCGCTGGGGGAGATGCCCTTACGGGTATTGTGTCGAAAGTGGACGATGCTATTCACACGAGCCTCACGTCGGTGGCCGTAGGCTCAGCGGGAGTGAATAGCTCGGGTAGTCTTATTGGCATTGCTGTAGATACCATGGGAACCTTTGCCGCCACCGACTGGATTACCACGCTGCTCACGGCAACTTCTTCACCGCGCTAATGTAGTAGCTCACCCTCTCATCTATGCCCCCCTTCAAAAACTTCACCACCAAAGCCAAGGAAGCAATTCGCAAGGCGCACGAGCTCGCTATAGAACGTGGGCAAAATCATGTAAGCCCACTCCACCTTCTAGCGGCACTCATACATCAAGAAGAAAGCATGGTTTTTTCGATACTCGACCGTATGGATATCGATACCATGCTTTTGGCCGACACCGTGCTTGAAACGCTTGAAGCGCCCGAAAGCAATGCCACACTTTCACCTTCCTACCAGCTCTACCTCACGCCGGACCTCGCCCAGGCACTTGAGTCGGCCGGCAAGATTGCGGCACGCATGAATGACTCTTTTATCGGAACGGAGCATCTCTTTGTGGCTGTGCTTGAGAATCCTGGTCCCGCTGCGGATATCGTGAATCGTTTCAAAATAGATGAAGAGGTCGTACTCCAGGTGTTACGTGAACTCAAGAGTACTAAGGACGGACAGGTGGGTAGTGAGAAGCGGTTCCGCGCGCTCGCAAAGTACACCCGCAACCTCACGAAGCTTGCAAGTGATAATGCACTCGACCCGGTGATAGGGCGCGACCAGGAGATACAGCGCGTCATCCAGATTCTTTCGCGACGTACCAAGAATAATCCCGTGCTTATCGGTGAAGCGGGTGTGGGTAAAACCGCTATTGCTGAAGGACTTGCGGCACGCCTTGCGGCGGGAGATGTACCGGAGTCGCTAAAGGGTAAAGAACTCCTTTCACTTGACCTCGGGCTCATGATTGCAGGAACCAAGTATCGGGGAGAATTTGAGGAGCGCATGAAGACGGTTATGAAAGAGGTGGAGAAAGCACAAGGAAAAGTCATTCTTTTTGTTGACGAACTCCACACGCTGGTGGGAGCGGGAGCCGCTGAGGGTGCGATGGACGCAAGCAATATGCTGAAGCCCGCGCTTGCTCGCGGTGAATTTCGTATCATCGGTGCTACCACCCTTAAGGAGTACCAGCAGCATATCGAAAAGGACACCGCGCTTACCCGCCGCTTCCAGCCAGTCTTTGTGAATGAACCAAGTGTGGAGGACGCCGTCGCGATTTTGCGGGGGTTGCGCGACAAATACGAGCTCTTCCATGGAGTGCGTATTACCGACGGGGCGATTGTCTCAGCCGTTGAGCTTTCTTCGCGCTATATTAGTGACCGCTTCCTCCCCGACAAGGCTATTGATTTGATTGACGAAGCCGCGTCAGGACTCCGCATTGCCCTTGAGAATAAGCCGCCGATACTTGAAGAGACCGACCGCAGAATTCGCCGCATTGAAATTGAGCGAACAGCACTGGCTAAAGACATTGAAGGCGAGCACGGAAAAGAAATTAAAGACCGGATTAAGACGATTGATACAGAGATTGCAGATCTTCGTGAGAAGACCGGCGAACTCGAACTCAAGTGGCGTAATGAAAAGGAAGTACTCGCTGCTATTCGTGAGATAAAGGGCGAGCTCGAGAAACGCCGGGTAGAAGCCGATAACGCAGAAGCGCAGGCTGACCTTGGTACTACTGCAGAAATTCGCTACGGCCGCATCCCGCTTTTGGAAAAAGAGCTTGATATAAAAATGAAACGGTTGAAGACGCTTCAGAAGTCTCGTCGCGTGCTACATGAGGAGGTCACCGAGCATGAGATAGCGGGCGTGGTCTCCCGTTGGACCGGTATTCCGGTTTCTAAAATGCTCGAGGAGGAGGCGGCAAAACTTTCTCGTATGGAGGAGGCTCTTCGAGGTGCAGTGATTGGTCAGGACACTGCCGTAAAAGCCATCACGGACGCCGTGAAGCGCTCCCGTGTGGGCATTGCTGATCCAAACCGACCTATCGGCTCCTTCCTCTTTATGGGGCCGACGGGTGTGGGTAAGACCGAGCTGTCAAAAAAGCTTGCGGAATTTATGTTTAATGACACGGATGCTCTCGTGCGTGTGGATATGTCTGAGTTCATGGAAAAGCACTCGGTCTCTAAACTCATTGGTGCGCCGCCTGGCTATGTAGGCTATGAGGAGGCGGGGAGTCTCACGGAGCGTATTCGTCATCGTCCCTATGCCGTCGTGCTGTTTGACGAAATAGAAAAGGCACATCCGGAAGTGTTCAACATACTTCTTCAGGTGCTTGATAACGGCCACCTCACCGATGGCAAGGGCCGCAAGGTGAATTTCAAGAACACTATTATTGTTTTGACCAGTAACATTGGTGCTGAGTTTATCGACCGTATGGCCAATATCGGCTTTGGTCATTCGAGTGCTGACGATGTCGCGCAGTACGAGCAGGTAAAGGAGAAAGTAACGACTGCTCTCAAGGACCGCTTCCGCCCCGAGTTCCTGAACCGACTGGATGACATTGTTATCTTCGACGTACTCAATAAGGAATCGCTTGCACGCATTGTCGAGAATCAGGTTCAGGAAGTAATAGCGCGTCTCCTAGGTAAGCGCATCGTGCTTTCTATCGCACCGGAGGTGCGCACCTGGCTCGCCAGCATTGGCCACAACCCACAGTACGGCGCGCGGCCTCTCAAGCGGGCGATTCAGGACAAGATACTCACGCCGATTGCGAGCTTCATGGTGTCCCAAGGCATCATGGAAGGTGGCATGGTAAATGTGTCCATGAAGGGCGACCAGCCACACTTTGAGGTTAAGAAAACGACGGTGCGCAAGCCAGGCGCCAAGGTAGCGGTAGAGGTGTAGCAATAACTCTCCAATCGCACTAGCCAGACTTGCCTCTTGGCAGCGAATCATGTCAACGCATCATTTGTGTTTACATAAATAAACGCGGTCGTGGTATTTTTATGAAATGGGAACTGTGGAGTTGACTGCACGAAACAGAAGACGGAACCGAAATATTCAAACCGCTGTATTGAGTACAGTTGCTCTTGGTGGAGTCATAGCCGTTGGTGCAATTGCACCTAACCTCGTGCAGTTGCTCGCCCTTGGAAAAAAGTCATCTCGACTCAAATATCAAATACCCGATGTCGTCCACAGACTAGTTGCAAAGAAATATCTCACATTTGAAAAGAACAGCGATCGCATAAGTGTGCGAGTAACTGAAGCTGGTGAAGCTGTTCTTGCGTTGGAACAGAGCAAGATGGCGTTGCGCATTCAAAGAAAGCGGCGCTGGGATGGCCGCTGGCGCATGGTACTGTTCGATATCCCAGAGCGCAGAAGACAGTTGCGTGACCGCCTTCGAGCCACCATGAAGGAGGCAGGCTTCTGCCGTGTTCAAGATAGTGTGTGGATGTATCCGTATGAATGTGAGGAATTCATTGCTTTATTGAAAAAACAACTAACTCTAGGAAGCAGTGTTTTGTACGCAGTGATTGAATCCTTGGAAAACGATACGAAACCCCGTACTCATTTTAAGCTCACGCGGTAATTTTACATAAAGCACCCGACCGCATCTTTTTTGTAAAGCATTTGCGGGAATGAACGGTCTTTGGTAAGGTAGGGCGATGTCACAAGACCGTCTTATCAAGCTCCGCTCCACGAAGTCGGACCACGTCTATTTCAGCCGTAAGAACAAAAAGAAAGTTGAGCGCAAAATTGAGCTCAAGAAATTCGACCCCACGCTCCGCGAGCGTGTTGTCTACAAGGAAGTGAAGAAATAGCAGAAAGACATTGCCCGCAATGTCGCTGTTTTACATGCCCTTCCCATAAGCTTTATATGAGTGCGGCTATAGTCCGGCGGATGTTCTGTCGCGACGGTAATGCTCTCTACTGATGGGTCCGCAGCTGCTGGACTTCGACAACCTCGATCCGTTTCTGGCATTTTGTCTCGATCCATATCACCGCATCAGCCTAGGCACACAGAAACCGACACAGCTACGCTGACGGACCATTCGACAGTCCGGACTACGCCGGCAATGCGATTTCCCTGGCTTCTATTCAGAACATAGCTGGCTTGCTGCGGCGTTCAAGCTCTGCAACGTCATCTTAACAACGCTACATGCAGGGCGCCATCTGGCGGGAGATGCGCTTCGCCCTCACCTTGCCACTGATGAGAAAACATCGCTGCACCTCCCGCAAACGCGAAAATCTGGAGCAGTCCAGGTTTTTCAGATACGCGCTTGCGGGCCCACGAGGACCGCGAGTACGCTATCAAACCTTACAGGTTCTGTACACATTGCGGATTTTGCTTCGCAAAACACTCGCAACATCTTCGATTCCTCGACACAGACGCTCCACGTCTGTTTGGGCCCGCAAACGACAAAAACGCCCGAAGGCGTTTTAATATCGTTTGCGGGCCCACGAGGAATCGAACCCCGACTATCGGATTTGGAGACCGATGTTCTACCACTAAACTATAGGCCCTGTATCCCGTACCTTACCAAATTCGTGGGTGGGAACAAAGTGCCTCCGGAAGAGGGTTACAGGATACAATGAAGGGAATGAGGCGTTTCTCTCTGCCCTTAGTTGCTGCATTCGTTTTTTTTACGAGTACGCTTCCTGCGTACGCAGCCGCGAACCTTCCCTTGCTTGACCCGAATTTTTCCATCGTGCCCAGTCAGTGCACGGGATGTCCTTGTAATTACTTTGGGTTATTGCAACTCATACAGAATCTGATGAATGCGGGAATCGCACTTGGTCTTATCGCGTTCTCGCTTGCGCTTGCTTACGCTGGTGCGACCATCATGCTAAACCCGACCAGCCCCGAGATGCGCAGCACCGCACGCTCTATGCTGCTTAATATCGCGGTGGGTCTCGTGATACTGCTTTCCGCGTGGCTGGTGGTCGATTTCATTATGAAATTAATATATGACCCGGAAGCTACTCTTTCTGGCGGGGAGAGCTTTGGCCCTTGGAACGAGATACTTTCTAGTAAGGATCAAAAATGGTGCATTGACGAGTCAGTCGCAAAACCCATTGGTGGCATAGGTGGTGGTATCGCTGGATGGGTCAATGGTGGCACGTCAGGGGGTGGAGGCGTGACAGGAACACCAGGCACCGTAGGGAAGACGCGTGGCTTGTGCGATGACCGTAATACCGCATGCAGCATAACGGCACTAAAGGCGTACGGGCTTACCGATAAACAGGCTACGGCGATGTCGTGTATTGCCGTCACAGAAAGTGGTGGAAATCCCCAGACACAGAAAAGCAAGTCAGGAGCATGCGGTACCTTTCAGATCACTACGAAGCCAGGAAATTGGAGTAATGCACAGTATCACTCCGGAGCCTGTAGTTCCTCCACGTCGTGCAACAATGCCGCGTGCAATTTGCAAACCGCCGTACTTATGTTTAAAGACCAAGGCTACCAGCCGTGGACAGGAAAAAACCCGAACGGGGAGTACTGGAATCCAAACGCGGTGGCGTGCGTTAAGCAGTATGATACCTAGATATGAAGCGTAGCGTAATTATTCTGGCAGCACTTATTTTCGTGGGTCTTCTCACGGTGCTTGTCGTCTGGTTCCTAGCGGCCCGGAAGTCAAACCCACCGCCGCCGAACCCTGGCACGGTGTTTCCAGGAGGCCAAAACGGCGTATCGGTATCACTTACTGAGACACAGATACAGGCACTACTCACACGACCTGACACTAAAGAGGATGAGGTGAATCCTGGCTATTACTATGTAGGCAATCAGCCGGGACAGGAGGTGCCCTATTTGGTTGAGTATCTCAAGGAAACTGACTACTTCAATATCGTCCTTCTGCAAGAACCGCTACGTGAGAGTCGAGCGGCGGCTGAAAATTACCTCATGCAAGCATTGGGAGATACGAAGAAGGAGACTTGTGCGCTTCACTATACTCTTAGCGTTCCAAACTCGGTCAATTCGTCGTATGCGGGTATAAACCTTGGGTTTAGTTTTTGCCCTGGCGCAACCAAACTGCCGTAGCTCATGAAAAAAAACCTTTTCCCGTTGCTTGCTCTTTTGGCACTCGTACCAAGCGCCGCTCATGCGGCAAGTGCCGCATTCTTCGGACCCATTGTGTCTGAAGCGTGCCGATGTCCGGACAGAGCTCCTACCTATGGCTGTGTGCTCGACACCGGACAACGGATGATTAATTTCGGTATTACCATTGGTTTAGTAGCTTTCACTTTCATGCTCGCGTATGCGGGCTTCGTATGGATGACGAGCGGCGGAAACCCCGAAAAGAGGAATCAGGGACGCTCCATGCTTTTGAATGTCGTCATTGGATTGGTGATTGTACTGACAGCCTGGCTCGTGGTCGATTTTGTGATGAAGGAGCTTTACTCTGGAGATAACGCTTCGAAGGACTTTGGACCTTGGAATAGTATTCTCGCAGACTCTACAGGCACCATGTGTATTGAGGAAACAAAGCCCACTAAAATAGGAGGCATCCTTGGCTCTGGTCTTACTGCAGAAATGGCGGGGACTGGGAATCAGGTACGTCCCGCTCCGACTCCCGTTTCAGGAAATGAGTCAGCTGTTCGTTCTCAATTGTCAGCTGCAGGCGTGTCGGTAAACAATGCTGCCTGTACTGGCTCAAATGGAAGCGGCTGTACAAACGTGGGAGGCATGCGCACGGCGACGGTTCAGCAGGTCACAACCTTAAGCAATCTCTGTACGAAATGCGGGATCGTAGTTACCGGTGGTTCCGAGCCCGGTCATGCTGTCAAAGGGTCGTATACCCACGGTAACGGATACAAGGTGGACCTACGAAATAGCAACGCCGCCCTCAATGATCTTTTAAAAAACTTACGACGCACCGGTAGCCGCGGGGGTGATTCAGGAGGACCCATCTTCAAAGACAACTGCGGCAATGAGTACGTAAACGAAAGTAACCATTGGGACATTACCGTGTATGGGGTCTGCTCAAAGCTCAATTAAGAATATCTAATTTTCGGAGCCACGCTTTCTGGTGACGTGCGTAGTGCCACAGGCGTGAGGAAAGAGTAGGGAGAAGGGAATCATGGCTACGTTCACCTCGTAGGTATTCTCCAATTATTTTATACTCGAGACCGAGCTCATTCAGCCGTTCATCCCCCACATAGGCACGCACTTGCTCCACTTCCTCGATAAGGCCACTATCAAGAGCGCGCGCGAGGCGTGCGCGTATGCGCGCGCGCAACTCATCGCGTTCTGGATTCAATACCACCCACTCCACCTCGTACCCCTTTTTTACAAGGTTGAACCTTGTATGCAGCGGGGCTGTAGGTAGGCTGCGTGGGGGGACCCTTCCGTGGACCGCAATTATCTCAAGCGCGCGGATGAGTCTTCGCCGATTGTGAGGGTCGATACGCTCTGCACGTCGCGGGTCCTCTGCCTGAATACGTCCCATGAGTTCCTCGGTGGAGAGCTTCTCTAATTTTTCACGGAGCACGTCATTACGAGGCGACGTCTCGGGGAGGCCATGAATCAAGGCATCAAAGTAAAAATGAGTACCTCCAGCGAGGATGGGCACCTTTCCGCGAGCGACGATATCATCAATCAATTGTTCAGCATCCTGCACAAAATCGCCCGCACTGTAAGCATCCTTTGGGTCGCGTATATCAATAAGATGATGCGGAATACCTTGCATCTCCTCCTTCGTAATTTTCTCCGTACCAATATCAAGCATCCGGTACACCTGGCGAGAGTCGACTGAAATGATTTCCCCATTATGCGCGTGGGCAAGGTCAATAGCTCGTGCGGTTTTTCCAGAAGCGGTAGGCCCCACCACGGCTATGATGCGCTTTTTGGAACCTTCATCCGTGAGTGCTATCATGACGGGAATACGTGCGATTGTGAGCCTTTAATCTCTTCATATGAACAAAAACGGACAGAAAAGCAACTACTGTGAGGCCTGCGGTGATTTCCACGACATAGCGCACGAGTACATCTCCTTCGTACGCATTGGAGAGACTATCCCCGACTATGAATTCCAGGTGTACCTCAAAGACGAGGCACAGACGATGAAATTTTCCGACTTTCGCGGAAAGTGGCTGGTAGTGATGTTTTATCCGGGCGATTTTACCTTCGTGTGTCCGACGGAGCTTGAAGATATGGCAAAGCTGTATCCGAAGTTTCAAGAAATAGGCACCGAGGTTCTCTCATTCTCAACCGACTCGGTCTTTGTCCATAAGGCATGGCACGACACCTCACCCGCCATCAAGCAGGTAAACTATCCGATGGGCTCTGACCCGTCCGGAAAAATCTCCTATGCCTTCGGCACGCTGATTGAAGGTGGGGACCTTCTGCATACCCCGGACGAGGGCATGGCACTGCGCGGCACGTTCGTCGTCGATCCCTCTGGCGTACTACGTACACTCGAGATTCACGACAATAGCGTAGGACGGAAAGCTGCCGAGACGCTGCGTAAGGTGAAAGCAGCACAGTATGTGGAAAGTCACCCAGGCAATGTGTGTCCGGCAAATTGGGATGAGGGAGACGACACGCTTGAGCCGGGGATGGGTCTGGTTGGCAAGATTTAGTACATAAGGCAAGGAGAAGTAGAGCGAGGTTCGACCTCGACCTCGCTCTCGGCAAGCTGCTTAGCGGAGCGGCATTCGCAAGTAAAAACCGGCGGCCAAAGGCCGCCGGTTTCGTCGTTTACGCATACCCCCGCATGAGCTCACCCCAGTGGGTCTTCGGGCGCACGGGAGGTACGCGCTCTGTTCCATCAGGCGTGAAGGGATTTTCTCCTTCCTCCCAGGTACGCATCGGTCGATTTACCAGTGCCACAATGGTGCAGCCACCAATGCGTTCAAGACCCGAACGGTTGCACAAGGCGAGAAGTAGGGGAGCAAATGAGCACCTAGGAACGATTACCTGGGCGGCGTTCATGAGCTTCTCGATGGTTCGACCGGTGGTTATGGTGTCCTCGCACACCAGGAATCGCTCGTGCGTTTGAAAGTATTGCGCAAAACGCGCATCGAACACAAGCGATCCGGCCTCATCCTTCCTTGCGTAGGCGTAGGTGTTATCTGTCGAGACTGCCAACTGGTAGGCCAGCGTGATAGCACCTTCCGCTGCCCCAATCAGCCGTAGCGGACCCGTGTGCGGCACGCGACCCCGCCGTGCAAGTTCCTCGACTCCTTCAGCAAAGACCATGGGATGCTCGGACATAATGAGGCCGGCGTTGAAGAAGCCATTCGAGATCATGCCTGACGTTAGCTTCGCATATGGCCGATTCGGATTCCCATCGTGCACCCAGCAGGCACCCAGCGCCTCAAAGCGTTTTTCCCAGTTCATGGACGTGTTCCTTCTTTCCTCCCGCACCCTAGCAATATGTAAATACATGTGTCAATATTTTGCCGGAAGAAGTAAATGGAGGACAGAGATGGCTCAGACATTCGAACGTCTGAAAAGGCACAATGAAGGAGGCCGCTATCTGTGCGTCGGCCTCGACCCAAATCCCGTGCATGTTGCGCAGGTGGCTGGGTATCGAAGTGCTGACGAAGTGGTCGGTATGAGGCTCAGAACCTACTGCAGTGACCTGGTCGGAGTAACCAATCATGTTGCTGCCGCCCCTCCTCGGCGAAAAACAGTGCGCGCAAGCGCGCCAAAAATTCTGAATTCGTTTGGAAAAATGGGGGGAAATCAGTGGGACG
>VFSW01007418.1_pt1 | contig 15911 bp, 11 predicted proteins | sample 5358111 | NCBI WGS metagenome assembly VFSW01 (sample SAMN11554181, study PRJNA540505) | mine drainage metagenome | isolation source: sediment from site ElyBrook_90M | place: USA: Ely Copper Mine, Vershire, VT | collected 2017 | reverse complement strand
GAGTTCGCGCAGGGCCTCGAGCGGCAAGGAGTTAGCGGCGGACCATGCGTTGACGGAGGGGTAAGGTCCGCGGGGATTTAGAATAAGAAGGATGAGTGAACAGTTAGTGAAGCGGACGGTGTCGGAGTCGCAGTCGGAGCGGAGTGAGATCATCTTTCCGGCGGATGCGAATGGATTGGGAAACCTGTTTGGCGGACGGTTGATGCAGTACATCGACCTGGTGGGGGCGATGGCGGCGAGCCGTCATGCGCGGGCGACCACGGTGACGGCAAGTATGGACCATCTGGACTTTGTTGCTCCGGTGCATGTGGGTGACCTGTTGATTCTGAAGGCGAGCGTGAACCGCGCGTTCCGGACTTCGATGGAAGTCGGGGTGAAGGCGATGGTGGAAGACGTGCGGGAGCAGCGGCTGAAGCATGTGTCTTCGGCGTACCTGACCTATGTGGCCGTGGACCCGACCGGGCACGGACTGGTGGTGCCGCAGTTGGTGTGCGAGACAGACCATCAGCGGCGTCGGTATGAGGACGCGGGCCGGCGACGGGAGATGCGGGCGGGAGAGACTTTGCGGAAGAAACGATTGCGGGAAGAGTTGCCGCCGGAGTGGCATGTGTAAGGCAACCGGCTGACACGCAGGCGGCAGTTAAAGTAAGAGACGAGTTCAGGTTTTGCAACGGAAGGGGAGCAGTGTATGGGACATATGGGAGCAGGAGCACCGCAGGGGCCGCAGCCTTTGCCGGGCGTGGCGCATGTGGTGGCCGTAGGGAGTGGCAAGGGTGGCGTGGGTAAGACCACGGTGGCGGTGAACCTGGCGGTTTCGCTGGGCAAGCTGGGATACAAGGTGGGGCTGATCGATGCGGACATCTACGGGCCGAATGTGCCTATGATGCTGGGGGTTACGCGGCAGCCGAATGTGGTGGGAGATAACCGGATTGAGCCGATCCTGTCGCATGGGGTGAAGTTTATTTCGGTGGGGCTGATCTCGCCGGGCGATAAGCCAATGGTGATGCGGGGACCGATGCTGCACCAGATCATCCGCCAGTTTTTGACGCAGGTGGAGTGGGGCGAGCTGGATTTTCTGATTGTGGATCTGCCGCCGGGAACGGGCGATGTGGTGATTTCGCTGGTTCAGACGGTTCCGCTGACAGGTGCGGTGGTGGTGTCGACGGGCTCGAGTGTGGCGCTGCAGGATGCACGGAAGGCGTTGGAGATGTTTCATCAGGTGAATGTGGATGTGATCGGCCTGGTGGAGAATATGTCGCAGATGACGTTGCCTAACGGCGAAGTGATTGACGTGTTTGGCGCGGGCGGTACAGAACGGACAGCAGCGCAGTTTGGGCTGGAGTTCCTGGGTGCGGTTGAGCTTGATCCTGCGATTCGCGAAGGCGGCGACAAGGGACTGCCGGTGACGTTGGCCGGGCCGGACTCCAAGCTGGCCAAGAGCTTCTATGAGGTCGCGAAGAAGGTGGCGCTGGCGGCGGAGAAGATTGCGGCGCAGGGCGGTAGCGTACTGGAGATTTCGTAAGCCTGGAGTTGACGTAACCGTTCTGTCCAGACAAGTACCGCTGCTGGCTTCGTGTGCTGAGCGCTCCATCCCCTGATGGGGATGGTACGGCTGCGGGTGAGACCAGCAGAAGCGGCCAACGGGTATTTAGCCCCTGTGCGATCCGCCGTGGGAGGGGCTGTTGACGGCTGGCGTAAACTTAGAGTAGCGGAGGTGGCGAACAGATGGCGGATGCGGAGCGGGTTACGGCGCGGCAGCGGGCTATTCTGACGGCCGTGGTGGAGAGCTATATCGATACCGGAGAGCCGGTTGGCTCGGGTACGGTCGCGGAGGTGATGGCTCGGCGACAGCAGGGTGAAGGTGCTGGGTTGAGCGCAGGTTTAGGTGCAGGGCTGAGTGCTGCGACGATTCGCAATGAGATGGCGGCGCTGGCGGAGACCGGGTTGCTGGAACAGCCGCATACTTCGGCGGGACGGGTGCCTACGGCGCGGGCGTTTCGGATGTATGTGGAGGATTTGAGCGGCGGGGCGCATCCGCGGATTGATGCGGCACGGTTGTCGGTGCAGTCACGGCAGCAGATTGACTCCAGCTTCGTGGGTTTGGCGGGGACGCAGGCGTTGTTGCAGCGGACGTCGCATGTGCTGGCGACGCTTTCGAGCGGTGTGGGGGTGGCGATTGCGGCGGCGACCGAGGGCGACATGCTGGAGCATGTGCATTTTTCCCGGCTGGCGGCGCGGCGAGTGCTGGCGGTGGTGGTGACGCGGAGCGGGTTAGTGCGGGATCGGGTGCTGGCGCTGGATCAGGACCTGTCGCTGCGGGAGTTGGAGACGGCGGCTAACTTTTTGAATGAGCACTTTCGCGGTTGGAGTGTGGAGCGGGTGCGTGCGGAGCTGGCGCGGCTGGTAGAGCAGGAGCGCAGTGCGTACCAGATGCTGGTGAATTCGGTGCAGCAGTTGTGGGTGAAGACGGTCCCTGAGAGCGAGATCGCGGCGCAGACGGTGTATGTGGAAGGGGTTGCGAACCTGGTGGGGAGCCAGAGCGGCGGCAGCTACGAAGACCGCGAGCGGCTGCGGGAGGTACTGGCGGCACTGGAGGCGAAGCAGCGACTGGTGGAGCTGTTGAATGCGTACATCGATGCACGACAGGAGAGCGTGCGGGTGGTGTTTGATCTGGAAGAACACGCACCGGAGATGGCGGGGCTGGTGCTGATTGCGGCTCCGGCACGGATGGCAGGGGAGAGCCGGGGAACGGTGGGAGTGATTGGGCCGAAGCGGATGCACTACGAGAACACGATGAATGCGGTGAGCTACATCGCGAATGTGTTTGACCGGATGCTGCATCCAATGGAATGAGGTTGGGGTTGTGCGGGGCTGGGTTTCGCGGGTGATCTGTGTGTTGGGTGCGATTTTGATTGCTGCACAGGGAGACCGCAGGATGAAAGCGGGACGGAATGACGATTGAAGAGCGATTGGAACGACTATCGCGATGGGCTCGAATGGGCAACAATAGAAAGGGAACCATGAATACAACGAACGAGGAACTGATGCAGGACGAGATAGTGGCACGCGATGGGCAGGAACCCGAGATGGTGAGTGGGGATGAGTTCCCGCTGGACCCTGTGACCGAGGTGAGTGCCGCCCAGGCGGAGTTGGAGCAGTTGAAGGGCGAGCGGAACCAGTTGCTGGATCGGCTGGCGCGGCTGCAGGCAGAGTTCGACAATGCGCGCAAGCGTGAGGCGAAAGAGCGAGCCGATGCTCGCGACTATACGATCTCCAATGCGGTGGAGCCGTTTTTGGCTGTGATGGACAACTTCCAGTTGGCGCTGAAGGCCGATGGTACGGCGGAGCAGCTTCGGGGTGGTGTGGAGCTGATTCTGAAGCAGATGGAAGAGGCGCTGCGCGGGCTGCAGGTGCAGCCGGTTGAGTCGGTGGGGACGCAGTTCGATCCTCGCATCCACGAGGCACTGGGGAGCATCGAAACCAAGGAGTTTCCTGATCACCAGGTGCTGGAAGAGATCCGGCGGGGCTACCGGATCAAGGACAAATTACTACGTCCGGCGCTGGTGCGGATTGCAGCGAATGCAGACCAGGTTGCGGAGTAGCACAGCTCGCAGATGAATTTAGCAAGCGAAGAGAGATCTTAGAGATATGGCGACGGCGGACGTGACGAAGACTGACTATTACGAGTTGTTGAGTGTTTCGCGGGATGCTTCCGAGCAGGAGCTGAAGACGGCTTACCGCAAGGTGGCGATGCAGTATCACCCTGACCGCAATCCGGATAATCCGGAGGCGGAGGAGATGTTCAAGGCGTGCAGCGAGGCATACCAGGTGCTGAGCGATGCGGACAAGCGCGCGGCGTATGACCGTTATGGCCATGCCGCGTTCACGGGTGGAGCAGGTGGCGGCGGCAATCCGTTTGCGGGCGGTGGCTTTGGCGGCAGCGCGCAGGGCTTCAACGGTCAGGACCTGGGGGACATCTTCGGGGATTTGTTTGGCGAGATGTTCAACATGGGCGGCGGCGGCGGACGCAAAGCTTCGCGGGTGCAGCGTGGACGCGATCTGCGCTATGACCTGACGCTGGCGTTTGAAGAAGCAGTCTTCGGCGTGGAGAAAGAGATCACGATTCGACGCATGGAGACGTGCGTGGACTGCAAGGGCAGCGGGGCGGCGAAGGGCAAGGCTCCAGTAACGTGCACGCAATGCGGTGGGCGTGGCCAGCAGCGCTTCCAGCAAGGTTTCTTTTCCGTGGCGCGGGCGTGCTCGGTGTGCGGCGGTACGGGCACATTGATCGTCGATCCGTGTGTGACCTGCAAGGGACAGACGGTGGTACAGCAGGAGCACAGCATCCTGGTGAAGGTGCCTGCGGGAGTAGAGCAGGATACGCGCATTCGTTACCAGGGTGAAGGCGAGGCTGGGAAGTTTGCCGGACCAGCGGGTGATCTGTACGTTGTGCTGAACGTGAAGGCGCACAAGTTCTTTGAACGCGATGGAGACGACCTGCATTGCGTGATGCCGATCTCGTTTCCGCAGGCTGCGCTGGGGACGGAGTTGGAGATTCAGACGCTGGAAGGACCGGCGACGATCAAGATTCCGGAAGGGACCCAGAGCGGCAAGGAGTTCAAACTGCGCAGCAAGGGTGTGCCACATCTTAATTCGAGCGGCAAGGGCGACCTGATTGTAGAGATACGGGTGCAGACCCCGAACAAGCTGACGAAGACGCAGAAGGAGTTACTGCGGCAGTTGAGCGAGACGATGATTGTTGAGAACACGCCGACCTCGCGTGGACTGTTTGAGAAGGTAAAGGATATGTTCAGCTAAGGTGTCTGTATGGTGTGCTTCATGCCCGGACTGGTGTCCGGGCATGACTGTTTGTGAGCTACTTTGATCACTCTTTGTGATGGACGCGATGTGGGGTGCGGAGATGAAAAAGGTTGCTTGTGGGCTATGAATTTATCTGCAATATCGGCGCGCAAAGTATTGCGTGCCGATAGGAAGTAATTGTGCTTGTTCTTGTTACATGTTCAATATTGCTCAGTAAAATCAATACGAACTATATTTCGCTGCTTGGTACTGCGAAACGGCAACCATGTGCATCAGAGCTAGAAGTGGTTACAAATCAGTTGACCACTCCGGAGTTTCAACTATGTATTTGCCAAAGTTTGTTGCTGTCCTCGCCCTGGGTTTTGTCCCGTTCGCCGCCCATGCTTCTACCATCAGTCCCTTCAGCGGTCAGTTCTCCATTACCGGATCGTCGATCGCGGATAACGGTTCCAGCTTGACCTTCACGCCCAGCACGATCGTAGTTGGTGCTGCCAACACTATTTCGGGTAGCTTCCTTAATCTGCTTACTGCTGGCGAGAGTGGCACGATTACTTCCCCTATCAACTACATGACATACAACACGATGAACCCGGCACAGATTGTGTTTGGCAACGGCGCGGTGGATTTCACGATTGCCAGCCTGACCGAAGTGACGAGCGCCAACAACATGCCTAACTTCGCAATCTTTACCGGCACGGGCCTGCTGACCAGCACGACTGCTGGCTATGCGGCAACTCCCGCGACCCTTACGTTCTCGACGCAGGGCAACGGCGACACGACGTTCTCGGCCACGGTTGACACCATCTCTGCCGTTCCCGAGCCTTCGACGCTCGCCATGCTGGGTACCGGTTTGGTCGGGATTGCTGGCATTGCCAAGCGTCGCTTCCTCGCCTAAGCAACAGCATCATTTGCGGCATTTCGTTTTCTTACATGAAAGAGAAGGGGAGAAGTCTTCCTCGTCTCTTTCATTTTTGTTTATGGTGGACTCCTTGGGCGCATGTCACCAAATAGGCTGAATCCGCAGGGAAAAGAGTAAAAGAGCAGTTGGATTGGCTCGAATTGTGGCATTACGACTTTGGCATCTCACATGCAGCGGATGTGCTTCCAGTGGGTGGCCCCGATTTCTTTTGGATTCATCAAGATACCGATGTTGTTTTTTGAGCTATTCGGGGGTAGTACGGTTTGGTTGGGTTCTCCGTCTAATGTTCAGGTCATGTCGCTCAGGATTAACACATATCCTCTGCCTCGGTGATAAAGTGATGTACAGTCTGGTTTGAATCAATAAATTGATCGAATTCTGTCAGGTTCTGGTATTGAACCTATGGAGCAATTTGTCGAATAGCAGTCCAACTCGATTTCTCTCCCGCGCGACCATGTGCCTGCTCGTCGGTCTGGCGGTTGCGGTATTTTGTTGGGGATTGCAGTACAAGTTGTCGTTGTACAAGGCGCCCGACCGGGTAAATGCCGTGTCGTTGACGGCCAAGTTGTCGGATCGCGAGTCGGAGGGCATGGTGGTTGCCCTGGTGAAAGCTCCGATAGCTCCAGCCATGATCTCTGCTGAGTTTGCATTGGTGTTCGCCCTACTGACATTGACTTTGGCAAATGCTTGCAACATGGAGTCGTGGAGCGTTGCGACTGAACTTGCGTCCAGCATCAGGCCGCACCGGGGTCTGCCGGTGTTCTCCGTAAGGCCTCCCCCTAGCATCCGCTAGATCCCTTTTTCCCTAACGAACAATAAAGTTGTTGAACCTCGTGGATGTCTTTTTGGGCACCACCAAATCTCATGTATGGGCACGATCCACGCAGATGGGTACGGGCACTCAGGACAGGTGAGTCGATGATGCGGAAGCGTTCGTTTTTGGTTGTTGTTTGTGTGGTCTTGGCGTTGGCGGTCTATTTGGTTGTTCATCATGGGGGCAAGCCGGAGGCGGCGAAGATTGCCAGCGCATCCGTGGTCTCGGTGACGCGTGCGAATTTGACCAGTAGCTTGATCGTCGCGGGACAGTTCCAGCCGTATCAGGATGTGGATCTGCATGCGAAGGTCTCGGGGTACATCCGGAAGATTTCAGTAGATATTGGCGACCGCGTTCACAAGGGTGAAGTGCTGGCTGTCCTCGAGGTGCCGGAACTGCAGGACCAGGTGCAGGGTGCGCAGGCTGAGGTTCGTCATAGTGAGTCTCAGATTGGCAAGGCGCAGAGCGAAGTGGTGAGTGCTGAGTCGACCCATGCCGCGCTGCATGCCGCCTACACACGACTGGAGCAGGCAGCCAAGCAGCAACCGGGCTTGATTGCGGAGCAGGAGCTGGATGATGCTCGCGCGAAGGATCTCGAGTCGCAGGCCCAGATCGATGTAGCGAAGGCTGCGCTGGAGGCATCGCGGCAACAGTTAGGCGTGTCACAGGCCAACAGCAACCGGTACAAGACGTTGTCTGATTACACCTACATTATTGCTCCGTACACCGGAGTGGTGACGATGCGGTATGCAGATACCGGATCGTTGATTCAGGCGGGAACATCGTCGAATACGCAGTCCATGCCGGTGGTTCGTCTGGCGCAGAGCGACCTGCTGCGGCTGCGTATGCCAGTGCCTGAGACGGATGTTCCGTACATCACGGAGGGCGGTCTGGTCCGTGTGCATGTGCAGGCGACGGGCAAGGATTTTACGGGGAAGATCGTTCGCTTTAGCCGCGACCTGAACAGCACGACGCGCACGATGATTACGGAAGTCGATGTGGAGAATCCGGACCTGGTACTGAGCCCGGGCATGTATGCCGAGACCAGCATTGCGCTGCAGCACAAAGACAACACGTTGTCGATTCCGACACAGGCCGTGGTGGAGAGCGGCGACCAGAAGTATGTGCTGGTGGTGAACAAGCAGAATCGTGTGGAGAAGCGGACGGTTACGGTGGGGATCCAGACGGCGAACCGCAGCGAGATTACGAGTGGTCTGAATGAAGGGGACAGCGTGATTGCGTCTGGCCAGGCCAACTACGAGGTTGGCCAGCAGGTGAATCCACGTCCGGCGTTTATTCCGACGACGGCGCAGGAGGTGAGTGAATAATGTCATCCTTTGCGCTAAAGTTTCCGTTTTTTATTCTGATGGTGTGTTTGATGATCGTGGTCGTTGGTACGGCTACCGTGACACGCATGCCTGTGGACCTTTTTCCGGAGATTAATATTCCGGTCGTCGTGGTGGCAACGTTCTATTCGGGTATGCCTCCGCAGCAGATTGAAGCTGATATTACGAACAGCTATGAGCGGTTCTTTACGCTGGGTAGCGGCATTGAACATATTGAATCGCGTTCTTTGCCGGGTGTAAGTCTGATCAAGATTTACTTTCAGCCCGGCACGGACGCCAATGCCGCAGTGAGTAATATTTCGAATCTGGCGATGGCGAATTTGCGTCGTTTGCCGCCGGGGACGTTGCCGCCCGTGGTGTTGAAGTTCGATGCATCGAATCTTCCGGTGTGCTTGATTACGCTGGAAGGCGAGGGACTCAACCAGACACAACTGAAGGACCTGGCTCAGTTTTCGGTGCGTAACCAGGTGGCCAATGTTCCGGGCGCTTCGGTGCCGCAGCCGTATGGCGGTAAGTATCGGCAGATTCAGGTGTATGTCGATCCGGTCAAGCTGGAAGCGCATCAACTGAGCTTGATGGATGTGGTGAAGTCGGTCAATGAGTCCAACCTGATTCTGCCTGCGGGCGATGTGCGGATTGGACCCAAGGACTACAACATCTATGCCAACAGCCAGATCCCTGTCGTCGAAGAGATCAATGCGATGCCGATCAAGACGGAGACGGGGGCATCTGTCTTTGTTGGCGATATCGGTCAAGCGAAAGATGCTGGGCAACTCCAGACGAACATCGTGCGTGTGGACGGACAGCACTCGGTTTATATCCCGGTGCTGAAGCAGGGCGGTAACTCCAACACGATCAGCATTGTGAATGGAGTGAAAGAAGCAGTCAGCCATTTGCTGGATGTGCCGAGTGCGTTGAAGACAAACGTGGTGTTCGACCAGTCGGTCTTTGTGAAGATCGCGGTCAAGAATGTAATCAACGAAGGCAGTATCGGGTTGTGTCTCACGGCGTTGATGATTCTGCTGTTTCTAGGCAATGTTCGTGCAACGATCTCGGTGTTGCTCTCGATTCCCATCTCCTGTTTGGCGGCGTTTATTGCGCTGAATTTAGGAGCGAGCACCATCAATACGATGGTGCTGGGTGGAATTGCGCTGGCACTCTCCCGCCTGATCGATAACTCGGTCGTAGTGCTGGAGAACATCTTCCGGCATATGGAGATGGGCAAGTCCCCGGCTGTTGCGGCAGAAGAAGGTGGCAAGGAAGTGCAACTGGCGGTACTGGCGGCGACGTGCAGTACGAGCATTGTGTTCTTCCCCGTGATTATGCTGGTGGGCGTGAGTAAGTATCTGTTTACTGCGCTCGCACTGGCTGTCGTTCTGGCGCTGTTTGCTTCGTACCTGGTGGCCATGACTGTGGTTCCACTGTTCTGCGCGAAGTTCATCACGCTGGAGCCTGGCCACGGACATCAGACGGCAGAGGATGTGGAAGAGCACCTTGCGGAGGCTGAACATGCCGTCGCTCGACCGGGCATCTTCCGCAGGATTGTCAACGGCTTCAACCACCTGTTTCATCGGTTGCAGACGAAGTACGAGGGTGCGATTGCGGTGTGTCTGGAACGTCCGGTGCTGGTGGTTTCCGGCTTCAGCCTGTTCGTGATTGTGAGTTTTGCCCTGTTTCCATTCCTTGGAGTGGCCTTCTTTCCGAGAACCGATCCGGGACAGTTTGTTGTGAATGTCAAGGTGCCACCGGGGACACGCATTGAAGTGACCGATGAGTACATCGCGAAGATGGAGAAGGAGGTGCGGGACGTTGTATCGCCGGAAGACATGAACATGATTGTGTCGAACATCGGTATTACTCCTGACCTCTCGGCAATCTATACGAGTAACTCCGGTATGCACACTGCGTTTATTCAGGTGAGTCTGAAGGAAGAGCACAAGACCAGCAGCTTTGTGTATATGCAGCGTTTGCGTGAGAAGTTTGCCAATGATTTTCCTGAGGTTGGCACCTACTTCCAGACGGGCGGACTGGTGGATTCGGTTGTGAATCAGGGGCAGCCGGCACCACTGGATATCCGAATTGGCGGCAGCGATTTGAAGGAAGGCTTCCAGTTAGCGGAGGCGATCGCAACCAAGCTGCGCGGCCTGAATTCTGTGAATGACGTGCTGATTCCACAAGACCTGAACTACCCGGGTCTGGAGTTGGACATTAAGCGTGAGCAGGCAGCGTTGCTGGGAATCTCGCCGCAGATGGCGATCAACAATGTGATCACGGCGCTGACCTCGGACTCGATGATTGCACCCAGTTTCTGGGTTGATCCGAAGACGGGCAACAACTACATGCTGACGGTGCAGTATCCGGATAACCAGATCAAGACGCTGACGGATTTTGAACAGATACCGTTGCGTGCTCCTGGGAATCCAAATACGACTCCGTTGCAGTCGGTTGCGGATATCAAACAGATCGATACGCCGACGGAAGTGGATCATTACCAGTTGCGTCGCAGCTTTGATGTGTATGTGATGCCGAAGAAGGAAGACCTTGGAAAGGTAAGTTCCGATGTTGATAAGGTGCTGGCTGAGTTTAGCCACTCGAAGAATGTGACGGTGCAGATAGGCGGAGCGGTGAGTGATATGCACTCGTCGTTCAAGAGCTTCGGCATAGGTCTGGTACTGGCGGTTGTGCTGGTTTACCTGATTCTGATGGCGCAGTTTGCTTCGTTTGCTGATCCGTTCATCATTCTTCTGGCAATTCCTCCGGGGCTTTCCGGCGTGCTGATCTTCCTGCTGGTGACTGGAACGACATTGAATGTCATGTCGTTGATGGGTGTCATCATGATGACTGGTATCGCGGTGTCGGACAGTATTCTGATCGTGGAATTTGTAGGCACTTTGCGGACGCAGGGGATGCCGATCAAGAAGGCGCTTGCCGAGGCTTGTAAGGTGCGTTTGCGGCCGATTCTGATGACCACGTTGGCGACGATTCTTGGATTGATTCCGATGGCGCTGGCGTTGGAGCCAGGCAGCGAGCAGTATGCCCCGCTGGCGCGCGCGATTCTTGGTGGTCTCACGGTGTCCGGTATTGTGACCGTGTTTCTGGTGCCGACGGCGTATCTGTTGATTCACGGTCGGCATGAGGAGGAGACGGATGAGGAGGTGGCCCATGCATAAGTTTGTGAAAGTGAGCCTACTTTCGTGGAGCGCTCTGGCTGTTTCGCTGAGTGCACAGACGTCGATGTTGCCCTTGCCTGCGGCACCATTGAACCTTGCGTATCAGTCGGCATCGAGCAGCGGAAGTGGGAGCGGTACGGATGCTCCCACCCTGCTGACTCGACAAGAAGCGGAGAAGATTTCACTAGCCAATAATCCGCAAATCAGTGTGACTCGGTTGCTGGCCCTGGCCCAGAAGCAGGTGGTCCGTGAGACACGCGCGGATTATTTGCCATCGCTGTTTGGCTCTGTAACCGGTGTTGGCGCGGAGCAGGCCTCTCGGCTTGCTTCGGGATCACTGGCGTCGTCGCGACTGCTGAATCATATGGGTGCTGGTGTCGAGTTGAACCAGTTGATCTCGGACTTTGGCCGTACGACCAATCTGATTGCATCCTCGTCGTTGCAGGCAAAGGCTGCTGCCGCGAATGCGGAGGCTACGCGTGAAGACATTGTTCTGGCGACTGATCTGGCCTTCTATCGTGCTCTAGAAGCGCAGGCGACGCTCGAGGTTGCGAAGAGCACTGTTGCTGCGCGTCAGTCGGTCGACGATCAGGTGCGGGCGTTGACGGCGAGCAAGTTGAAATCTTCACTCGATCTCAGCTTTGCCGATGTTAATTTGTCGGAAGCGAAGCTGCTGGTTCTGGATGCGCAGAACAATGTCGATGCAGCGAATGCACAGCTGAATGAGATTCTGGGTCTGCCGACCTTGAAGGTATATCAGTTGGTGGATGACACGGCTGCCCCGTCGGCTCTGGCTCCGGATTCCGATGCATTGATTCAGGCTGCGCTGCAGCAGCGTCCGGATCTGATGGCATTGGACCTGGCCCATCAGGCAGCGCAGAAGTTTACTCGTGCACAGCGGGAGCAGTTGCTGCCGACGGTGTCTGCCATGGGAGTGGTTGGTGCGACTCCGGTCGGTTCCAGCACCTACTATTCTCCGAACTGGTATGGTGCGGCTGCAGTGAACATCAGTGTTCCGATCTTCAATGGGTTTCGCTTTACGGCAGAGGCGTCGGAGGCGGACTTCCGGTCGAAGGCGGTCTCTGAGCAGACGCGTAGCCTGCATGACCGGATTGTTCGCGATGTGCGCACGGCATGGCTGACGGCGAATACGGATCAGCAACGTATGCTGGTTACGAAGCAGTTAGTGATGGAAGCGAACTCGGCACTTGATCTGGCGAAAGCACGTTATCAGTTGGGGTTGGGTTCGATCGTTGAGTTGAGCCAAGCGCAATTGCAACAGACGCAAGCGGCGATCTCGGATGCCAACGCGAAGTACCTCTTCGAGTCGGATATGGCCGCGATCCGTTTTCAGACAGGAACCCAGCCATAGGCGAAGCGTCTCGGGCGGTCGTCCTGATGGTCATGGCGATCGCCTTGTGGCAGCTTCCTGTTGGTGCATTCGATTGAATTGTTGCGAGGAGCCAGGTAGACGTGACTGAAGATAGCAACCTCATAAAGTTTCCTGTTCGTAGAGTTTTGTACGCTACTGATTTTTTAGAGAGCTCGCGTCTGGCGTTGGATTATGCCGTCGCGTTTGCGTATCACTATGGCGCGACACTGGTGATGGTGCATGCGATTGAACTGTCACAGGCTGCGCGAGAAGCGGAGATGATTAGTGTTCGTCCGAGTGTTTCTCGGCGTGCGGCGATGGATCGTCTGGAGGCGCTGGCGAGTAAGGTTCGGCGTGCCGGAGTGAGCGTGGAACTGGATCTGGGTGACGGGGAGCCCTGCCAGGTGATTCTGGAGTCAGCGCGACGCCATCAGGCGGACCTGCTGGTGATAGGTACGCATGGGATGCACAAGGGGCTGGATCACCTGGTGATCGGGTCGAATACGGAGAAGATTCTGCTGGCTGCGCATTGTCCAACGCTGACGATTGGACGGTATGTTCTGGGCGGGATCGATCTGAATATGAAGTTCAGCGAGATCCTGTATATCTCGGACTTCACGCCGGAGGCTGCGGCTGCCGCACCGTATGCGCTTGCTTTGGGGCGGGACTTTGGCGCGCCTGTGGAGCTGTGCCAGATGCTGCCGGAGATTGCGGAGGACAACCCAGTCCTGCGCGATGAGTTGATCAAGCAGTATTGCGATGCGATCCGACCGGTATTGCCTACCGAGCATGAGAACTGGTGCAAGCCAGCGTACCAACTGAAACGAAGCCTGGTAGCGGAGCAGGTGCTGGAGCGAGCGAAGTCCGATCCGGGCAGTCTGATTGTTCTGGGAGTGAAGACGCAGTCCCATCTAGGGCGTCATTTGCATACGAGCCTGGCGTATGAGCTGCTGGTTCGATCGACCTGTCCGCTGCTGACGGTTCATAACCGCTGATACTCCTCGGAAGTGGAGCATGCGAAAGGAGGCCTGTGGAGGCTTCCTTTTGTTTGGTGTTGTGTCCGATTGCGTGGGTGCTGCTCAGGAGAGTTTGAGGTGGCGCAGGCGGAGGCTGTTGGTGACTACGCTGAAGGAGCTGAGGGCCATGGCGGCGCTGGCCAGTACAGGGCTAAGCAACAAACCGAAGACGGGATAGAGTGCCCCGGCCGCGAGCGGGATTCCGATGACGTTGTAGATGAAGGCCCAGAAGAGATTCTGGCGCATGACGCGCATGGTTCCGCGGGAGAGCGCGATGGCGGCTGCGACTCCGTTGAGGTCGCTGCGCATGAGGGTGACGTCACCTGCTTCGATGGCGACGTCGGCTCCGGTGGCCATGGTGATGCCGATGTCTGCCTGGGCGAGGGCGGGTGCGTCGTTGACTCCGTCGCCGACCATGGCGATGACGCGGTGCTCGGCCTGGAGACGCTTGATGGCATCGGATTTACCGGCGGGCAGGACGCCAGCGATGACCTCGGTGAGCCCGACGGTGCGCGCGATGGCGGTGGCGGTTTGGAGGTTATCGCCGGAGAGCATCACGACACGGAGGCCGAGTCCCTGCAGGTGGCGGATGGCGTCGGCTGAGGTTGGCTTGACGGTGTCTGCGACGGCGATGATACCGGCCAGTGTGCCGTTGAGTGCGATCCACAGGGGCGTTTTGCCGGCTGCAGCGAGCTGGTCGGATTGCGATTGGAGCGGTGCGGTGGCGATGCTGTACCGCTGCAGGAAGGCGGGGTTGCCGACGAGGATTGCGGTGCCTGCGACGATGCCGACCACGCCTTGTCCGCTGTGGGACTCGAAGGTTTCGGCGGTGGGGATGGTGAGTTGCTGCTGCTGGGCGTAGAGGACGACGGCGGTGGCGAGGGGGTGCTCGCTGGCGCGTTCCAGAGCGGCGGCCAGGGTGACCATGTGCTGCCTAGCTGCCTCGAGATCCTGATCGGTAGCCAGCGGTGCAGGAGCCATGATGACATCGGTGACCTGGGGACGACCCTGGGTGATGGTTCCGGTTTTGTCGAGCACGACGGTATCGATCTTTTCGAGTCGCTGAAGTGCTTCTCCCCCTTTGATGAGCAGGCCGAAGGTGGCCCCGCGGCCAGTGGCAACCATGACGGCGGTAGGTACGGCGAGACCCATCGCACAGGGGCAGGCGATGACCAACACGGTGACTGCGGCGGCAAAGGCCTGCATGATTCCTGCGGTGGGTGCGAGCACATGCCAGAGGAAGAAGGTGACGATGGCGATGCCCAGTACGGTGGGAACGAAGATGGCGCTGATGCGGTCGGCAATTTTTTGGATGGGTGCGCGGGAGCTTTGCGCGTCTCGCAGGAGCCGGACGATCTGGGCGAGGGTACTCTCGGTGCCGAGGGTGGTGGCACGGTATTGCAGCGCACCGTTCTGATTGATAGTGCCACCGATGAGACGGTCCTGGGGGGATTTTTCGACGGGCAGGGATTCGCCGGTGAGCATGGACTCGTCGACGCTGCTTTTGCCGGAGACGACCTGGCCGTCGGTGGGGATGCGTTCGCCGGGGCGTACGAGGATGAGGTCGCCGTGCAGGATGGCTTCGATGGGCAGATCGATCTCGGCTTGATCGCGAAGCACGCGTGCGGTTCTGGGCTGCATCTGGACGAGTTTGCGCAGGGCGGATGCGGTTTGGCCTTTGGCACGGCTTTCCAGAGTGTTGCCGACCAGGACGAGCCCGATGATGAGGATGACCGCTTCGAAGTAGACGTCGGGCGCGACTCCGTGTGCGAGGAAGAATGCGGGGGCGATGGTTCCGGCGGTGGAGTAGAGAAACGCGGACCCGGTGCCCAGGGCGACCAGCGTGTTCATGTCCGCGGTCTTATGCATCAGGGCGGACCACGCCTTGATGTAGAAGTGACGGCCGGCCCAGGTGACGATGAATGCGGCCAGCACCAGCAGAAACCAGCGCATGACGTTGGCGTCGATCGCGTAGAGCCATGGCATGACCGAGCGCAGGGCCGGGTTGAGTACGCGCATTGACCAGTCGATGGCAGGGTCCTTGATGCGCTGGGTGCCGGGGGTGATCGACATGGTCATCAGCGGCATGGAGGCCAGCATGGCAACCGCACCCGCGACGAGAGCGACGCTGGATTTGAGCCGGAGGCGGTGGTATTCGTCCCGCTGCTCCTGGTCGTTGCGCTCCTGCGTTTCGAGGATGGACTGATCTGGAATTGGCAGTTCGGCCCCGTACCCGGTGTTGCGAATGTCGTTGACGAGCGCCTCGGGAGAGGTGAGCAAGGGGTTGTACAGGACGGTTGCGTTGTTCAACATCAGGTTGACGGAGGCGTCCTGAACACCGGGCTGCTCGGCCAGGGTTCGCTGCACAAAAGACTGACAGGCAGCACAGGTCATTCCCGTTACAGGGATGGTGACGCGCTGGAGAGAGGCAGGGAGGGGAGAGGCAGTGGAAG
>VFSW01007417.1_pt1 | contig 15911 bp, 18 predicted proteins | sample 5358111 | NCBI WGS metagenome assembly VFSW01 (sample SAMN11554181, study PRJNA540505) | mine drainage metagenome | isolation source: sediment from site ElyBrook_90M | place: USA: Ely Copper Mine, Vershire, VT | collected 2017 | reverse complement strand
CCCCCCCCCCCCCCCCAACCCCAACCGTTGCAAGCTTGCGAGGAACCCGGTTTTCATGACATAATCAACGTTTACTTATATCCGTTATGGAGAAACACCATGGCACGCGTCTGTGCGGTGACTGGGAAGAAGCCGATGGTCGGCAATAATGTTTCCCACGCCAATAATAAAACCAAGCGCCGCTTTTTGCCCAACCTGCAGTACCGCCGTTTTTGGCTTGAAAGCCAGAACCGCTGGGTTCGCCTGCGCGTATCCAACGCCGGCCTGCGTTTGATTGACAAAAAGGGGATCGAAGTCGTCCTCGCCGAGCTAAGCGAGAAAGCCGCTTTGGCTTAAGGAAAAATCATCATGCGCGATAAGATCAAACTGGAATCGACCGCAGGCACGGGCCACTTCTACACCACCACCAAAAACAAAAAGACCATGCCCGAAAAAATGGAAATCAAGAAATTTGATCCCGTTGCCCGCAAGCACGTACCCTACAAGGAAGGCAAAATCAAATAACCCTCGGGGTTTTTCGGTTATGCCATCTCAAAAAAGCCCCGGCAAAAACCGGGGTTTTTTGTTTTGCATTTTCTAAATCTCTTATGCTATAAACGTAGTCGAACCTACTGCAGGTGGCCCGTGTAGGACAAACTTATCGCTGCTTGTAATCCGTTTTATTACGAAGGAGATTTTCATGACGAAACTACAACGTATCAAGCGGTTTTTTAAGTCAGAAGAAGGGGTAACTGCCATTGAGTACGCGCTGCTCGCGGCCTTGATTGCGGCAGCCATCATTGCCGGTGTGTCGCTTTTGGGCACCAACGTCAGTACGGAATTCAGCAGCATTGCCGGAGTGGTTTAACCATCGCGCGCAATGGGAGTCCCGTATTCCATGTTCATCGTTGGCTGCGATAGTCTTCCCTGGAATGTTTCGTAGCGCCCCGCCTCGTATCCAGAATTTACGGTCATGCCAGCGTTGACTTTAACGCTACCGATGCCAAGGCTTCCTCCGAATGAAACTTGTGGTCAGGTTGCATTCGAAAGGACAGCAGCGCACCCAGGCCCATCAAGATCATGCTGCCAACAAACGGAATTTCCCAGTTTCCCGTGGTATCAATGAGAAAGCCTGAGACGACCGGGCTGATAATTGCCGCAAGTGCGGAACCCGTATTCATCATGCCGCTTGCCGTGCCGGAGCATTGCGGCGCAATATCCATGGGGATTGCCCACATCGGTCCAATACACAGTTCTGCAAAGAAGAAGCCTGAAGTAAGGCATGCAAGGCATAGATAAAGATCGTGGCTGAAAAGCAGGGGTAATAGCGACACCAGCGCACAGACCATGCAGACCGCAACCATCAGGCTGCGGGCGTACTTAAGGTTACCTGTTTTGCGCAGAATTCTGTCGGAGAGGATGCCACCCAAGGGATCACCCAAAACGCCAGCAAAGAATACGCCCGATGCAAAAATTGCCGACTTCTTAAGGTCCAGCGAAGCGCTATGCAGGAAGTATTGGGGAATCCAGCTCAAAAACAGCCAAAGCGTCCAGCCATAACAAAAATAAACCAGGGTGACCGGAAACATGCGCTTGAAAAGCGCACCCCAGGGAACTTCTGCAGATTTGGTTTGCGGCGGCGGCAGCGTGGAAAGCTCTTTGGCAGTAACCCCGGGATGATCCTTCGGGTATTCGGTAAACGACACCCCCAAAAGAAGCACCCAGGCCAAACTGGCCGCACCGCACAGATAAAACGACATGCGCCAGTCGTAGGTTGCCATGATCGCAATGATGATGGTGGGGGCGATTGCGTTGCCGATGCGCGACCCCGCGTGGGTAAGCCCTTGGGCGAAACCGCGTTTTTCTTTTGGAACCCAGCGCGACATGGCCACAGTGGCGGCAGGAAAGGTGGCGCCTTCACCTAGCCCCAGCAGGAATCGGGCAACCAGCATCGAAATGAGGCCGCCGGAGAAACCGGTAAGGATTGTTGCTGCAGACCAAACCAGACCGCAAACCAACAGCGTTCTTTTGGCGCCGAAACGATCGCTTACCCATCCGCCAATGATCTGGAACACCAAATAGGGATAGGCAAACATGGAAAAAACCAGGCCGATTTCCGTCTTGCTAAGGCCAAAATCCTTTCCGAATCCTGCTGCAGCCGTGCTGACATTTACACGATCAAGATAAGTAATGAAATACATGATGGTGAGCAACGTCAGCACCCAGGTTGTCACCCGAATTCGTTTGATGATTCCCCCCCATGCACTCTCGTTGTTGCCTGGACGTTGCAGGCGAATAAGTCTCCCACAGTTTATCGCCCGTGTCTTGTAGCAGGGGTTTGAAAAACCGTGGGGGCACAGATGAGGGTGAGGGCTGACCCCCTCTACAAAATCATGCCTGCGGCAATGGTGTCGTTGGTTACTTCGTCAATCAGGATGAAGCTGCCGTTGGGCCGATTGGTGGCGTAGCTGTCGCAGGCAATGGGCTGCTGCACTCGAAGGCTGGCCTTGACGATGTCGTTCATGGCCACCTGGGCTGGTGCGGACACATGCTCGGAGGTGTTTACGTCCAGCTTGTATTCCACCGCACTGACTTTGCCTTGCACCGTTCGCGTGGCATGGCGCACCAGAAACCGGCGTGACGCATTAAGCGGCGTTGCCGAAAACCAGCACATCAGGGCATCGAAAGATTTGTCGGTACGCGGCGTGTTAACGCGACTGGCAATCATGTCGCCCCGCGACACATCTACCTGATCCTTCAAGGTCAGCGTTACCGATTGTCCGGCACGGGCATCCTGCAACGGGCCGTCATAAGTCAAAATGGCCGAGATGCTGGTAGAAATTCCGGCCGGCAATACCACCACTTCATCGCCCACCGCGATGGTGCCGGATTCGATGCGCCCCTGAAACCCGCGCACTTCATCACCCTCCCCAATGCGCAGGCGATTGACCAACTGCACCGGAAACCGGAAGGGAGCGTGTACGATTTCTTCGTCCACCGGGGTGCATTCCAGTGCCTCTAGCAAGGTTTTTCCAGAGTACCAGGGCAACCCGGTACCGCGCTCCACCACCATGTCGCCATGCAAGGCACTCATCGGCACCGCAGTAATGGTTTCAAACCCCAGCGGTGTGGCAAATGCCATAAATTCGTCACGCACCCGTTGAAAGGCTTCTTTGTCGTATCCCACCAGATCCATTTTATTGATGGCCACAACGATTCGCCGGATTCCCAGCAACCGCACCAGATGCGCATGGCGCCGGGTTTGGGACAACACGCCCTTGCGCACATCCATGAGGATGATGGCAAGATCTGCGGTACTGGCCCCCGTGATCATGTTGCGGGTGTACTGTTCGTGCCCTGGTGTGTCGGCAATGATGAAGCGCCGCATTGGCGTGCTGAAATAGCGGTAGGCCACATCAATGGTGATGCCCTGCTCGCGTTCGGCCTGAAGCCCGTCGGTTAGCAAGGCAAGATCGGCTTCGGACAAGCCGCGCCGTTTGGAGGTGGCAGTAATTGCAGCAAGCTGATCAGCAAAAATGGCCTTGCTGTCAAACAGCAGGCGACCAATGACGGTGCTTTTGCCATCATCCACCGAGCCGCAGGTAATGAAGCGCAACAATTCGGTGTGCATGATCCCTTCTGTCTGGTCCATCAAAAGTACCCCTGTTTTTTGCGAAGTTCCATGGAAGCATCCGAGGTTTGATCGTCCATCCGGGTGGCTCCGCGTTCGGTAATGGAAGTCACGGCGGTCTCGGCAATGATGGCTTCAACCGTAGCGGCCGTAGAAGCTACCGGGCATGTACAGGTGATATCCCCCACGGTGCGAAAACGCACCGATACATGTTCTGCCGCTTCGCCTTCCTGCACCGGGGTAAATTCTGTTACCGGCACCAGCTGGGGCCCGCGACGCACAACCAGACGTTTATGAGCGTAGTAGATTTTGGGCACGGCAAGACGCTCGCGAGCGATGTAGGTCCACACATCAAGCTCTGTCCAGTTGCTGATGGGAAACACGCGCAGGTTTTCTCCGGGATGCACCCGGGCGTTGTAGAGGCTCCAGATTTCAGGGCGCTGATTTTTAGGATCCCACACGCCAAATTCATCCCGGAAAGAAAAAATGCGCTCCTTGGCCCGCGCTTTTTCTTCGTCGCGGCGCGCCCCGCCAAGGCAGGCATCAAACTGGAATTCGTTGATGGCGTCCACCAGGGTGACTGCCTGCAACGCATTGCGGCTGTCATTGGCCCCTTTGACGCGTGCTCGTCCCTGTCGAATGGAATCTTCAACACGACGCACGATCAGGCGCTCACCCAGTTCCTTAACCAGGCGATCACGAAAGGCGATCACTTCGGGAAAGTTATGCCCGGTGTCGATATGCACCAGCGGAAAGGGAAGCCGATTGGGCCGAAATGCCTTTTCTGCTAGCCGCACCATGACGATGGAATCTTTTCCGCCGGAAAACAGCAAGGCAGGATGACGACACTCCGCCGCGACTTCGCGCATGATGTGAATGGCTTCGGCCTCCAGACGATCCAGATGGTCCAAAGGTTCAGTACGGCCCGCGCGATGCGGTTGCAGATCGATAATCTTTGCGCTGTGCTGACTGCTCATGCAATGCTCCTTTCAGGTTGTACCGACAAATGCAGTCCGCATTCTTTTGTTTGCGGATGTTCCCACCACCAGCGTCCGGCACGTTCGTTTTCTCCGGGTTGAAGGGCACGCGTGCAGGGGCTGCAGCCGATACTGGCAAAACCTTGATCGTGCATTGGGTTATAGGGCACCTGTTGGAGCTTGATGTAACTCCAGACATCGGCACGAGTCCACTCGGCCATTGGATTAAATTTGGTCAGCCCATTGTCGGCATCCCAGGCTTCGCTTGCCAGTGCGGTCCGGGTTGGAGACTGGTCGCGACGAAGTCCCGTCAGCCACGCTTTTTGTCCAGCAAGCGCCCGCTTAAGCGGCTCCACCTTGCGCACTGCGCAGCACGCAACCCGTGCTTCAATGCTGTGATAAAACCCGTTAACCCCATTCTTTGCCACCAGGGCTTCCACTGCATGCGACTGGGGAAAAACCACCCGTATCGGTTTTCCATAAACTTCCAGCACACGCGCCATCAAACGCTGGGTGGATTCGGGCAGACGCCCGGTATCCAGGGTAAAGATATCCACTGGCAGATCGTGTTTGAAAATCAGATCGGTCAGTACCATGTCTTCAGCACCGAGGCTGCTGGCCATGACAAGCGGTTGAAAATCCCGCGCAGCACGCTGCAACAGGGTTAGAGTTTGTTGTATCCGTATTGCAAGACTCATGATGGTTTTCCTGTATCCACAGCACCTTCCAGACGTCGTAAAAACAAGGGAGAGCGGCGTTCTACCGAGGTTTGGTAAGCTTCGCTGAATACGTTAAGGCCGCTTAATGCATTCTTAGCGGATTCCCCGGGGCGCAGCGCAAAGGCGTTAAATCCGCAACGCGCCAAATACAGCAACGTTTCCTTGAATACATCACCCATGGCACGAATCTCCCCCTGATAAAGATATTGTTCACGCAGGATGCGCGCGAGGCTATGCCCCCGCCCATCCGTAAATACCGGAAAATGCACCGCCACCAGATCCAGATGCGCGAGATCGCCGGCAATGACTTTTGGATCATCCGAAGTTTCCAGCCACACCCCAAGCTTTCCGGAACGCGCCAGCAACCTGTCGCGCTCTGTCTGCAACAGGTGAGGCACCACGATGATGTCCTGCGCCTCGTCTATGCCAAGAAGCGTGCTTACCCGCGCGAGGTAGGTGTCCTGCACAATGGCATGATCACGAATCAGCTCAGGCATACAGCGCCTCTTTTTCGGGTTGCGCGTAGACGCGCGCCCTGAAGGGCTCGATGCCAATGCGTTCCACCACATCCACAAAACGCTCTTCAGGATGCAGGCGCGCCTCAAGATACACAGCAATCAGCTCCTCGATGGCTTCCGGCACTTCTTCCTGACCCAATGAAGGCCCAATGACGCGGCCCAGCCTGGCCGGTGCCTGGTTGCCGCCAATGGTGATTTGATAGAACTCGGCGCCATGCTTATCAACGCCCAGGATGCCAATGTGCCCCACATGGTGGTGTCCGCAGGCATTCATGCAACCCGAAATATTGAGGTCCAGGGCACCGATGTCGTACAACCGGTCAAGGTCATCAAAGCGTTGCTGGATGGCTTGGGCCACCGGAATGGAACGTGCGTTGGCCAGTGAGCAAAAATCGCCGCCAGGGCAGGAAATGATGTTGGTCAACAGGCCAATGTTGGGTGTGGCAAATCCCAGCGCCTTCAGCGCCTGGTAGACCTTGAAAAGATCGGCTTGCTGGATATCAGGAAAAATCAGGTTCTGCTCGTGGCTGACCCTGATTTCCCCAAACCCGTATTGATCTGCCAGGTCGGCAACGTATTCCATCTGGGCGTCGCTGGCATCTCCGGGCGCTTTGCCGGTGGCCTTGAGGGATAGCACCACCGACGCATACCCTGGCACTTTGTGCGCATGCACGTTGCGTTCATGCCAACGCCGAAATGCTGTGTTGTCCTGTAGTGCCTGCTGGATGTGCGATGGCAGTCGTGCCGACAAATCTGCGTAATCCGGGCGGACCATCCGGGCTTTGATGCGCGCCAGCTCTTCGGGCACCACCGTGGCCGGTCCGTCTTTTTGATGCTGCCACTCTGCTTCCACTTCACGCTGAAACCGCTCGGGCGTCATGGCCTTCACCAGAATCTTGATGCGCGCCTTGTGCTTGTTGTCACGACGGCCATAACGGTTGTACACGCGCAGGATGGCATCAAGATAGGTCAACAGATGCGGCAAGGGCAGAAATTCGCGAATGACCACGCCCACAATTGGTGTGCGCCCCAGCCCGCCTCCTACGATGACCCGAAACCCGATCTCGCCGGCGGCATCGCGCACGGCATGCAGGCCGATGTCATGAACCCAGGTGGCGGCACGATCTTCCAGCGCGCCGTTGACGGCGATCTTGAACTTGCGCGGCAAAAAGGCAAACTCGGGGTGAAAGGTGGACCACTGGCGAATGAGCTCGCAATAGATGCGCGGATCAATCAATTCATCGGCGGCTACACCGGCAAAATGATCGGTGGTGGTATTTCGTACGCAATTGCCGCTGGTCTGGATGGCGTGCATCTGCACCGTAGCAAGCTCGGCCAGAATGTCGGGAACCTGTTCCAGTTTGGGCCAATTGAATTGAATGTTTTGACGGGTGCTGAAGTGCCCCACACCCCGATCATAAGTGCGCGCGATATGGGCCAGTTTGCGCAACTGGCGCGACGACAAAACCCCATAGGGAATGGCCACCCGCAGCATGGGTGCATGGCGCTGGATATACAGGCCATTTTGCAAGCGCAGCGGCCTGAAGTCGTCTTCGGAAATTTGCCCGTCCAGAAAACGTCGGGTTTGATCCCGAAACTGGGCCACTCTCTCATCCACGATGCGCTGATCAATTTCGTCGTACTGATACATGGGTTACCCCAAAAGTGATCTGGAGTGCCCATTGTAGAGAAGCTCTTTAGACCGACAAAGACTAAAGTGTTAGTTAATTATAACTGGAGAGAATAAAGCTGGGGAGTTGGGGTCTGACCCCACAATCTGCTACAATTAGCTACAAATGTAGTCACGCGGAGAGAATCATGAGTATGCCGGTGCGAATTGAAGACGAGCTGTACGAGCAGGCAAAAACCGCTTCAAAGGGCGAATGCCGCACGATCTCAGGCCAGCTGGAATTCTGGGCAAAGGTTGGCAAGGCTGCGCTGGATAATCCCGACCTTCCAATTGAGTTCGTCAAGGAATTACTGATTGCCCGAACAGAAGATCGCCGACAGCTCACTACATTCGTACCTGGGCAATTGCGTGGCTGATATTCGGGCTATACAAACCAACGCCTTTCTGCGCGCCTACAAGAAATTGCACAACAACCAGAAGGATGCGGTGGATCAGGCCGTTGCTGACATTATTCGTGACCCAACCCTTGGGGAAGCCAAGAGGGGCGATTTATCCGGCGTATATGTTCATAAGTTTGACTGCGTAAACCAACAGTTTCTGCTGGCCTACGAGTACGATCCCACAACTCGGGTGTTATTGCTGGTTGGAACGCACGAGAATTTCTACCGCAATGTTAAACGCTGAAGTTGGGGTCAGACCTCAACTTCAGGCGTACGCCCGCAGCGTCTGCGAAAACCCTTGCAGTTCCTTAATCCCGCTTGCTTCAGCCCGTTTGCACCAGTCTTTGAGCTGGTCCAGCAGCTGTTCGCGGGTAGCGTGACTGCGAGTCCACAGATCGGCCAACTCGCGCCGCATGGCAACCACCGTATTTACCGGTGCGCTGGCCGCCATGGCCACCTCAAGGACATGCTGATCGGTTTCGGGCAAGTCGCTTGCCTCATGGTGCAGCCAACGTCCCACCATGGCCATCACTTCTCGACGCGAGGGCATGGGCCCCTTGAAGCGGTCACCCATTCGCTGCAGTTCGGTGGAGCAGGTCTGCGCCAGTTCCCGGGCGTAGCGGCCGATGACGTCATAGCGGTTAAGAATGATGGCTTGCAGCGTTGCTTCATCGCATTCTGATTTGTCGCGATCAAAGCGGACCTCGGGAGCCACATTCTTGACCCGGGCCTGGCCCGCCATTTCAAGCAAACGGATATACATCCAGCCAATGTCGAACTCGTACCAGCGATTGGACAGTTTGGCCGAGGTAGCGAAGGCGTGATGGTTGTTGTGCAGTTCTTCGCCGCCAATCAGAATGCCCCAGGGCACGATGTTGGTGCTGGCATCCTTGCATTCGTAATTGCGATAACCCCAGAAATGGCCGAGGCCGTTGATAACGCCGGCAGCCCAAAAGGGAATCCAGAGAACCTGGGTTGCCCAGATCAACATTCCGGGAACAACCCCAAACAAAGCAATATTGATCAGTGCCATCAAAGTTACGCCCAAGCGGCTGTGCCGGGTATACACGTGGCGTTCCATCCAGTCATCAGGGGTTCCGTGACCGTATCGTTCCAGCGTGCCGGCGTGGCGGGTTTCCTTGACGTACAGCAGCACACCACCCCACAGCACCCGATTAATGCCAAGAACCTGCGGGCTATGGGGATCTTCAACTGTTTCGCATTTGGCGTGATGTTTGCGGTGAACGGCAGCCCATTCCCTGGTCACCATGCCCGTGGTCATCCACAGCCAGAAACGAAAGAAATGGCTGATGGCGGGCGCGAGATCAAGCGCACGATGCGCCTGGTGACGATGCAGGAAAATAGTTACGGAGGCGATGGTGACATGGGTCATCACCAAGGCAACGATGACATCCCCCCACCACGGCAGATTAAAGACTCCAGAAAACATGGGTACAACTCCTTCCCTTTAGGGCAACCCATCATGCTATCAAAGATAGGGCCAAAAAGCAATGATCCTGGCCACTTAAGGCCATTCTACTCGTCTAAAGCTGACTTGGCTGAACCCCATCACGCAGTGGAACGGCAATCTGTGCCTCGCGAAAACCCTGATGAATGGCGAGCAGAATGTCGGAGCGCAACCCGACGTCGCTGACGCCAGGGTCGGCAATCCAGAATTGCAGAGATAATTCCACCCCATAACCGGTAAAGCGCAACACCGTCACCGAAGGTGCGGGCTCTGTCAGCACCCGGTGCTGCTGGCGCGCGGCATTTTCCATTACGGCGCTGGCTTGAGCGAGGTTGCTGCCAAAGACCACTTCAATATTGAGCGTACGACAAACCCCTGTGCCCCGTACGGTGTGATTGACGATGGTCTGGGTCATGAAAGTTTCATTGGGAACAATAAACACCGTGCCGTCGGTGGCACTTAACGCAATGCAACGGGCTTCAAGACGGACCACGGTGCCCTGGCGCCCATCCACGGTAATGACATCCCCCATCCGGATGGAGCGGTCCATCAGGATGATGAAGCCACTGACATAGTTGCTGGTAATTTTTTGCAGGGCAAATCCCAACCCCACGCCCAGCGCACCGCCCAGGATGGACAGGAAAGTGGAATCAACGCCTACCAGAGGCAAGGCAATCACGACACCCAAAAACACCAGCAACCCGCGCAACAACTTTACGATCATCACGCGGACATGGTTGTCCAAAGCATCGGAAGCCATCAGGCGACGCTCGATGGCGCCTCCTATCCATAAGGCCAGTACCAGCATGACTGTTATGGCAACCACCGCCTGCAGCACCTGAAGAAGCGAGATGTAGGTCGAGCCAACGGGCAACCCGATATCCTGCAGGAGGTCCATCAGAGGATCAAGCAGCCCCGTGACGTGCAATGCAAACAACACCCAGACCGTGCGCACAAAAAATGTTTGCAGGGTTAAGGTGCGAGCTGACACCACCATTCCATAATTCAGGGCATAAACCCCAATACGCGCTATCGCAAGAGCGAGGGTTAATGAAATGGCCATATGCAGCACGGTTGAGGGACGGCCATGGCCAAAATAACGATTGAACAACATCAGCGCGACCGCACTGACCAATGCAAAAGCAATGCCGCGCAAGCGCCGCACCCGCTCTGCATCACGGCTATCGCCCTTGAGTCCGTGCCCCATCGCAATGGTTGCCCCGGCACCGACCAGCAGGGCCACCAACAAAACCGGTAATTGCCAAAGATGTTGGGCCTCGGTCAGCGACGAGATAAACCCCATGAATCCTGAAAACATTTCCTGAGTCTGCTCCATACCCTTCGCTCCCATTCAACCCTCTTTGCGTTCCCATACCGCAGCAAAAAAACCGTCGGTCCCATGCAGGTGCGGCATCAAATGAAGCCGTTCTCCCATTTCCAGCGGAATCTGCTGGGCAGCAAGCAATTGGCCGCAATGCACGGCAGTAAACTCTGGATGCGCGGCAGCAAATTTGTCGGCCTGTTGCTCGTTTTCTTCAGCCAGCAAACTGCAGGTGGCGTACATAAGACGCCCCCCCGCTTTCACCAGGGTTGCAGCTGCATTCAGGATGCCAGCCTGTTTAACCACCAGTTGATCCACCGATGCCGGATTCTGGCGCATCTTAAGATCGGGATTGCGGCGCAACGTCCCCAAACCGCTACAGGGCGCGTCCACCAGCACCCGGTCAATTTTGCCCGCGAGGCGCCGCACCCGCGGCTCGGTCTCGCTTGAAATCAAAACCGGATTAATGTTGGACAATCCGGAACGCTTAAGGCGCGGTTTGAGGTTGTTAAGACGACGCTCTGATACGTCAAACGCATACACCCGTCCCTGATTGTGCATCAAAGCGCCCAGCATGAGCGTTTTTCCTCCAGCGCCGGCGCAAAAATCCACCACCATATCGCGCCGCCGCGGTGCCACCAAAAACCCCAGCAGCTGACTGCCTTCGTCCTGTACTTCCACGTGGCCGGCTGCAAAGAGCGCCAGGCGATTAACGGAAGGACGTCCCTCCAGACGAATTCCGATGGGCGACCACGGCGTGGGAAGCGCTTTCAGGCCCTCGGTTTCAAGCGCCTGCAAAACGGCATCACGGGTAGTGAGCAGGGTATTGACCCGCAGATCAAGGGGAGCGGGCGATTGCAGCGCGCGCCCCAGGGCCAGAATCTGTTCGGCAGTCGATTGGGTCAGGAGCCGCTCAACCACCCAGGCAGGCAAATCTGCCCGAATTGTTAGCGTGTCAGGAACTGGCTCGGTCTTGAGCGCGTCAAGCCAGGCGCCTTCTTCTCCCTGGCACAAGGCCTGCAACTCGCGGGCGCTGCGCCCCTGAACGCGGTACAAGGTCGCAAGGGCCATGCGCCGAAGGGCAGTTTCGGGAGCCAGTACCTTGATTAGTTCCAGTCGGCGCAATAGCGCATAGACGCCTTCCGCCACGAAGGCCCGATCCTGGATTCCCATCTCGGAACGTTCACGAAAAAATTGATGCAAGGCCACGTCTGCCGGCATGGTGGCCGACATGACCCGCTCCAGCGCAGCTACCAGCGCGTCAAACTGGGCTTTGGTGATCGTCCTGCTGATGGCGACACTCATTCAATCTCTACTCGGAGTATGCGCTGCTCCCAATCATGCCCCCGTTCGGTTACGTGCATGCGAATGGGAGGATAACGCCGGTCTCGTGCCACCCATAACTCAAGTCGGGACTCCGTCTGGAGTTGGAGTTGTTGTTGATCCACCAGATGGCGTGTCTTGAAATGGCCCACCGGTGAATCCAGATCTACTTCTCCTGCCAGCATCAGATGATGCACCTCAAGCCTTTTGCCGGTACTCATCGGAATATCCCGATTAAGCATGGCATCGCCCGCAACGCGATACAGATACTTGATGGAGAGCATGTCCTGCGCCCCCGGCGGGAGCGGCATCGACTCGGTCTTGTCATCAATGTGATGCACAAGAACACCCGTGTCCCAATGAAAGTCGGTCATGGCGGTTGGCGCATTATCGCTGCGGTGATGTTCGAAATGACTGGGCAACAAATAGTCTGACGTTACCGAACCGGTGCTGGTTTCGTTGAAGGTAGGTGCTCCCCCCCAGCGCAGGATCTGGTAAGGCTGTGCGTCGCTGGTGATGCGATAGGACGCCCCGGTACGGGTCCACAGATCGGTTACTTCACCCACCGGGACGCCGCTGAAGTACACGCGATAGACCACGTGCACGGTTTCGTTTTCGTGGGGGGGGATTTCGTCGGCAGCAGTGCTGCACAACCCAAACCCTCCTACGATCAGCAGCGCCCCGAGCAGTGTTCCGGAACGCGCACCGGTCTTCATGCGTCGGGCTCGGGAGCCATCAGGGTACTGTTGCTTCGAAATGCGCCCTGTACCCGAATCCGGCCATCTTCCAGATGTTCAAGACGGCCTTCCGCCCACCACCGCAGTACACGGGGATAGAGCACATGTTCGCAACGCAATACCCGGGCGGCAAGAAGCGCCTCGGTATCATCGGCCAGCACTGGCACTGCGGCCTGGGCGATGATCGGGCCGTGATCCATTTGTTCCGTGACAAAGTGCACGGTGCAGCCATGAATGCGCACCCCGGCGGCCAAGGCCTGCTGGTGCGTGTTAAGCCCCGGAAAGGATGGCAACAGCGACGGGTGAATATTGATCAGGCGCCCGCGAAAACGCGCCACGAATTCGGGTGTAAAGAGGCGCATGAAACCTGCCAGCACGACAAGTTGCGGCGCATAACCCTCAATCTTTTCAGCCAGTGCCCCATCAAAGGCCGCACGTGTGGGATACGACCGGTGATCCACCACGACTGTAGGGATACCCTGCGCCGCGGCCAGTTCAAGTCCGCCGGCCTGTGGCAGGTTGCTAATCACCGCCGCCACCTCAACCGGCAACCCCGCCGCCAGAATGGCGGCCATGTTGGAGCCCCGTCCCGAAATCAGGATGACGATGCGCGCGCTCATGGCCCCTTACACCACCCGGGTTGGCGCTTCGTGAGCGGCACGCGCCACGATGCTTCCGATAACCCAGGCTTTTAGCCCCTGCTTTTTGAGAAAGGCGAGTGCGCTGTCCTGTTGCCCGGCCTCCAGCACCAGCGTCATGCCGATGCCGCAGTTAAAGACCCGAACCATTTCATCATCGGCCACACCCCCTGCCTGCTTTAACCACTGAAAGACAGGAGGCAGGGGCCAGGCCTTTCGCTGCAGCACCGCGCCAAGCCCTTCGGGCAAAACGCGCGGCAGATTATCAACCAACCCGCCACCGGTAATATGGGCCATGCCTTTGATCGTGACGTGCTGCATCAGTGCCAGAATGGGTTTGACGTAAATTCGGGTGGGTTCCATCAGCACATCGGCAAGCGTTTGGCCGGGGGCAGCCCCTCCGGGCAAAGGCGCATCCAGTGCCGCGCCAGAACGATCCAGAATTTTTCGGATCAGTGAAAAACCATTGGAATGGGGCCCGCTGGAAGCAATGCCGATGACCACATCACCACTGCCGATGGTACTGCCATTGATGAGGCGGGATTTTTCGGCCACGCCCACGGCAAAGCCCGCAAGGTCGTACTCCCCTTCGGGATACATGTCGGGCATTTCGGCGGTTTCACCGCCGATCAGCGCGCACCCTGCCAACTCGCAACCCTGCGCAATCCCCTTGATAACAGTGGCCGCAATGTCCACATCAAGATGCCCACAGGCAAAATAATCCAGAAAGAACAGGGGTTCGGCCCCTTGCACCAGGATGTCGTTAACACTCATGGCAACCAGGTCAATCCCCACGGTATCGTGACGGCCCAGGTCAAACGCGAGACGCAACTTGGTGCCCACGCCATCGGTGCCGGACACCAGCACCGGTTCGCGAAAGCGCTGACCAATCTCCACCAGGGCAGCAAAGCCGCCGATGCCGCTTAACACTTCGGGGCGCATGGTTCGTTTGGCAAAGGGTTTGATCCGCTCGACCAGTGCATCGCCGGCGTCAATATCGACCCCGGCATCACGATAAGACAGACCCCCTTGGGGCACAGATTGGTTTGCCACGAAAACTCTCCAAAACAATCGTACCCAGCAACTTGGGTGCGACCTGCTAAAATGTGCAATCGGGTGAAAGATGCCCTACAGGCCCCAAATTCTAACGCAAATGACTTCGACTCGCCCTGCTTCGTGCATCAACCCCTGGGTCATCGCACTCGCGGCGCTTGCCGCGTGGCTGATCTATACCCTTTCGACCATATTGATGCCGTTCGTGCTGGCTACCCTGCTGGCCTATGTTTGCCACCCTCTGGCAAAGCGCTTGACCCGGCCCTGGTTTCCGCCTGCGCTGGCCGCACTGCTGGTATTGCTGATCCTTACGGGTATGGGCATTGCTTTCGGTGTCCTGGTGGTGCCGATGCTCTACTACGAACTCAACCAGGTCCTGGCCAAACTTCCGGCAGTATTAAGTAGCGTGCGTGACATATCGGCACCCTACCTCCAGCAGGCTCTGGGCATTGACCTTCGCAACAACCTCGACCAGTTGCGCGACATGCTGCAACAAAATATCGGCAATACCGAAGCAGCGCTCCAGAAGCTGCTTCGCTCGGCCGGCGAAGGCGGCGCGCTGGTCGTTAGCCTCCTCATTACCCTGCTTCTGGTTCCCGTCGTGCTGTTCTACCTGCTCAAGGATTGGGACCGCCTGCTCACGAATCTGCTGGGCGTGGTCCCCCTGCGCCACCGCCCCCTCATCACTGGCCTTGCCCAGGAAGTCGACACGGTGATGGGTCAGTTTTTGCGCGGACAACTGGTGGTCATGGCGGTCATGGCCAGCATCTACGCCATTGGGCTGCACCTTGTCGGTCTGCAGTCCGGCATTGCCATCGGCATCATGACCGGGTTGCTGGTGTTCATCCCCTACGTGGGCGTGTTTACCGGGTTTATCCTGGCCATGCTGGCCGCCATTATCCAGGGGCCGGGCGGCGATCTGGTGCTGCCGGTGCTGGCTGTGTTTGCCACCGGACATGTTCTGGAAGGAACGCTCATCACCCCACGCCTTGTGGGAGAACGCATCGGACTGCATCCGGTAATGGTGATTCTTGCGCTGCTCGCTTTTGGAAAACTGCTGGGCTTTTTTGGCGTCGTGATTGCCCTGCCTGCATCGGCCGTGTTGCGGGTGGCGCTAGGACGCCTGGATCGCGCCATTCTAGAGGACGACGAGCCGGCCTGATGCGTCAATTGATTCTTGATATCTCGCCGGGTGAGCCGCCACGACTGGAAGACTTCGTGACCGGGCGCAATGCCGAAGTCATTGAGGCACTGCGCCAGTGGGTCAGCGGCAATAATCCGGAACGTTTTGTCTACCTGTGGGGCGAGCCCGGTGCCGGCAAATCCCATTTGCTCAAAGCGCTGGCCCCTGCCCGTTATGTGGCTTGTCAGCCAGAGACCCAATTTGTATCAGACCCTCATCCGCTGCTGCTGGTGGACGATGTAGAACGCCTTTCCCCGGAAGGCGCCGTATCACTGTTCCACCGTTATAACGAAC
>VFSW01007416.1_pt1 | contig 15913 bp, 12 predicted proteins | sample 5358111 | NCBI WGS metagenome assembly VFSW01 (sample SAMN11554181, study PRJNA540505) | mine drainage metagenome | isolation source: sediment from site ElyBrook_90M | place: USA: Ely Copper Mine, Vershire, VT | collected 2017 | reverse complement strand
TGATCACGCTGAAGCTAAAGGACATGGAAATCGGGAGCATCCCCCACGTCGTGGGAACGATTTCCTCGCGCAGCGCCATGGATGCATTCCCGGGCATGTGCAAGGACCTGTGCGATATTGCCGAGGTGCGGCTTGATGAGGTTGGGACCAGCGATGGCTGGGTCGATGCCTGCAAGTCCATCGAGGCCCTCAGCGTCCCTGTAATTCTTACCCTCCGGAACAAGCAAGATGGGGGAAAGTGCGACCGCGATGACAGCGAGCGGCTGGCGATTTTCAAGCAGGCGCTGGATTGTGCATCGATCATCGATGTGGAGCTTTCCAGCAAGCTGGTTGGAAAGATCATTCCTGATGTGAAGGCCGCTGGTAAAGCGTTGCTTGTCTCGCATCACGATTTCTCCAAAACCCCGAAGCTGGAAGATCTCCAAAGGATCGTCCGCGATGCCGCCAAGCTGGGTTCCATCGTTAAGATTTCCACGATGGTTAATTCGGATGATGACATTGTGACGCTCAATGCCTTGCTCGCCAAAGGGGCCGATGTCCCGCTTTGCGTGATTGGAATGGGCCCGAAGGGGACTAGCACGCGGACGTCTTTGCCGTGCCTAGGGTCGTGCTTGACGTATGGCTATTTAGACTACGTTAGCGCCCCCGGACAGTTGGCTGCGCGGCATCTGGTGGATCACCTTCGGCGCGTCCATAACAAGTATAACGAAGAATTCATTATCAGGCACGAGGTCATGGAGTGTGTCTGATTTGGTTACGGCTTCGTTAGTGGCACGAGACGTTTCAAATTAACGCTGGGGCGCGCCGGTGCGGCGCTTTCCTACGGCCTTGGCGCTAGACGCCTCCTGATTGGGTAGGTTTTCGTGCGTTTGCTTCAAAGCGTACCACCACTCAATCGCAGATAGGCTCTAATCAGTCTCCTGGCGTTCAGGCGGTTTGGAACTGCAACTCCCGGAGATTGAGACGAGGGCTTCTCTTGGAAAGCCGAAGGATTTCGATTCCAACGACTTGCTCCTTGTCGTTGAAGTCGAGGACGACTCCAGGGGAAACTTCCTCTGATTCGACGATCGAGGAATCGTCCAACCGGAGATAGAGCGCGTCGGCTTCAGCGTCCACTTTGAGTCTCATAGCTTTCCTTTCATCGAACGGTCAAAATATGCACTTACAACCCGGACCGGGGCAACCTGTTTGTTCACGACGACTCGTAGCACTCGGTCGCCGAACTCGGGAATCTTGATAAAGCGGCTTTCGGCCGGGGATCGACATTGCTGGGCTCGATGCGAGCGGGATTAACCAAGGCGCGTTCCATCCACGCGGTCTGAATCTGGCGCTCCTCCATCACGTCCCGCGCGTGTTTGCTCAGCTCGTAATCCATTGGTGCAGCCTAGCAAGCGGTCCTGTTCCGGTGAAAGATAAAACCGTGCGGCCATTGCTATGGGCAGCTGCCCACTTCTTGGCCACGCCGGTCGGTCTTGACAGGAGCCCGTCCCGGGCCTTCATGTACACCGTCCCTCATGAAATCCTCCGGAGCGCTCGCGATTGCTTCCGCCCACGGCCATGTCTCAGCCGTGGTCGGCAGCGTTGCGGCCACCGCACCGCGAGGGTCCGGCTCGTTCCGACGAATTTGCCCCTCCGGTGCCGCACCGGTGGGTTTTTTTTTTGCCCCGACCGGCGCGGCAAGGGAGTGGGCTCCAAACCACGAGTCCCATGCCTGCACATCCCATCCGCACCACCGAACCCCCGCCCTTCGGACGGGCCTTTCGCACACTTCCCGGCCCGTTCCCGCAGCGGCCCGAGGCCGACGCCCGGCTCGAACCGGCCGGCAATGATTTCCTGGTGATGAATCACCACCCGGATCTCACGGCGGAGGGCGAACCCATGCCTCCGGCCGCCTGGTTTCCGCCGCCGGCCCCGGGGCGTCGCCCCTGAGGAAGGGCTCCAGCACCCGCCAGACATTATCCGCCACGATGGCGTCGCCCGCCTTCGTGGGATGGATGCCGTCTGCCTGGTTCAACTCCGGCCGGCCGCCGACGCCGGCCAGGAGGAAGGGGACGAGGGCCGAGTGAGTTTCCGCCGCGACGGCAGGAAAGACCGCGTCGAATGCCCGCGCATATGTCTCCCCCATGTTGAGCGGCATCTTCATGCCAGCCAGGATGATCCGCGAGGATGGGTACGTGGCGCGCACCCGGCCGATGATGGCCGCGAGGTTGGCGCGGATCACCGCGGGCGCGATTCCGCGCAGGCCGTCGTTCGCTCCGAGGGCGAGGACGAAGACGTCGACCCGCCGGCGCAGGATCCAGTCCACCCGAGCTAGGCCGTCCGCGGTCGTGTCCCCGCTCACGCCTGCGTCGACCGCGCGCCATGGCAGCCCTGCCGCGTCGATCTTGGCCTGGATCACCGCGGGGTAGGCGTCCCGTCCCGGGTCCGCGAGCCCGTGACCGGCGGTGAGACTGTCACCGAAAAACACGATCGTCCGGCGTTCGGCGGCGGGCAGCCGGCCGGCCGCGAGCCCGAGGATCGCGACTGCGGCCGCTTGCGCTTTGCGCCTCAGGCCCGAATATCTCCGTGGCATTTTCATGACCGGGCCCAAATTAACCCAGGCGCGATGAATTTCATACTGAAAATGGCCTGGCGCGATTCGCGGGCCTCGCGTCGCCGGCTGCTCTTGTCCTCGCTCTCGGTCGTGGCCGGCATCGCCGCCCTCGTTGCCCTGGGCTCGCTCAGCGTCAGCCTGGCGGCCAGCATCCGGACGCAGGCCAAGGGCCTCCTCGGCGCCGATCTCGTCATCACCTCGCGCTCTCCCTTTCCGCCCGCGCTGCGGCGGCGCCTGGCGGCTCTCGGAGGCGAGCAGGCGCAGGACGTCTCGTTCTCATCGATGCTGGTCTTTCCGGGAGCGGGCGGAGCCGCCCGACGGGGTGAAGTCAGGGCGCTGTCCGGCGCGTCACGTCAGTTTCGCCGGGCCGCCGCCGGCGCGCAGGAGGCGGGGTCGGAAGGCGGCATCATCATTCTCGAGCCCGCCCTTCTGAGCGAATACCACGCCCGCGTGGGGGACCGGGTCAAGCTCGGCCGCTCCTGGTTCACGATCGCGGGCGCGCTTGAAAAGATCCCGGGCGAGTCGGTCGCAATGACCCTGCTCGCGCCCCGGGCGCTCATACCGCTCGACGCCCTGGCCGCGACCGGATTGGCGGGGCGGGAGAGCCTGGTGCGTTACCGCCTGGCGCTGAAGCTGCCGCCCGGCCTCGACCCGGACAAGGTCGGGGCCGGGATCCGGAGGGAATTCCCGGCGGCGCGCGTCGGGTTCGAGACGGCGGCCTCCCGCGAGCGCGAGCTCGGCCGGGCGCTGGCCAACGTCTACGGCTACCTGAACCTTGTCGGCTTCATCGCTCTGCTTCTGGGCGCGATCGGCGTCGCCAGCGCGATCCACGTCTATGTGCGCCAGAAGGTCCCCACGGTTGCGGTTCTCCGCTGCCTGGGCGCGAGCGCCGCGCAGGGTTTCGGGGTCTATCTCGCGCAGGGGGTCGCCCTGGGTGTCTGCGGCGCGGGGCTGGGCGCCGCCTTGGGTGTCGCCGTGCAGCTCGCCCTGCCGCCGCTGGCGCAGGCCTGGCTCCCCTTTCCGGTTGAGTTTCAACTCGCCTGGGTGGCGATCGCGCGCGGGATGGGGGCGGGGTTCGCGGTTTGCATCCTCTTCACGCTGCTGCCGCTGCTGGCGGTGCGCCGGGTGCCGCCCCTGGCCGCCCTACGGGCCGCCGGGGCGGAGCCCGGGCGCACGCGGATCGATCCGTGGGCCCTCCTCGTCGGCGGCCTGATCGTCGCGGCGATCGCGGCCTTTGCGCTCGAGCAGACACCCAGCCGCCGGCTCGGGCTCGGCTTCACGGCCATGCTCGTTCTCGGTTTCTCCGTGCTGGCCGCGCTGGCCTGGATCGTCGCCGCCGCGGCCCGGCGCTGGCCGGCGGCGTCTCTACCCTACGTGGTCCGGCAGGGGATCGCCAATCTTCACCGGCCGAACAACCGCACCGTGCTGCTGCTCCTCTCGCTCGGCCTGGGCAACTTCCTGATGCTAACGCTCGTGCTCGCCCGGACGACGCTGCGGCGGGAGATCGAGAATGTCGGGGCCGGCGGCCAGCCCAACCTGATGCTTTTCGACATCGAGCGCGACCAAGTGGCGGCGTTCGACCGGCTCGTGGCGGCAGAAGGGGTGCCGGTTCAGGAGCAGGCCCCGATCGTGGCCATGAGGATCGCGTCGGTGAACGGCCGCACGACCGGCCAGCTCCTGGCGGACCGCCGCGCGCGACTCCCCGGCTGGACGCTGCGGCGCGAGTACCGCTCCACCTACCGCGACCATCTGACGGGCACCGAGCGGATCGTCGCCGGCCGCTTCATCGGCCGGTCGCCGCCGGACGCGGTCGCGCCGATTTCGGTCGAAGCCGGTCTGGTCCGCGATCTGCGCCTGAGGCTGGGGGACCGGATCGACTGGAACGTGCAGGGCGCGACGGTGCGGACCCGGGTCGCCAGCATCCGCGCGGTGGAGTGGCGGCGCCTGGAGCCGAATTTTTTCGTCGTTTTTCCCACCGGCGTTCTCGAGGCCGCGCCGCAGTTCTACGTCGCCGCGCTGCGGCCGCCGACCCCGGTGGTTTCAGCCCGGGTGCAGCGGGCGGTGGCCGCCGCTTTTCCCAACGTCAGCGCGATCGACCTGACCCTGGTCCTGCAGACCCTCGACGCCATCTTCGGCAAGGTCGAGTTCGCGATCGAATTCATGGCGCTCTTCTCGGTCGCGACCGGCCTGCTCGTCCTCGCTGGGGCGGTCGCGGGGGGCCGGGTCCAGAGGATTCGCGAGACGGTCCTGCTTCGGACGCTGGGTGCCAGCAGGCGCCAGCTGGCGCAGATCCAGCTCGTCGAGTACGCCGTTCTCGGCGTCCTGGCCGCCGGCGTCGGGGCGGCGCTCGCGGTGGCCGCTAATGCCTTGCTCGCCCGCTACCTCTTCCGGACCCCGGCAGTCGCGCCGCCCATGCTCCTTTTGGCCGCGTTTGCCCTGGTCGCGGTGGTGACGCTCGCCGCCGGCTGGGTGGCCAACCGCGGCGTCGCCGGCCGTCCGCCTCTCGAGGCGCTCCGGCACGAGAACTGAACCGGGCTCCGTCCCCGGGGATGTTTCACCTTGTCATCTGCGACCCCTCGGGTGTCACATGTGCCCCCTTTTATGAAGGTCCTCGGCATCGACATTGGTGGTTCGGCCCTCAAGGGCGCGCCCGTCGACACCGAGACTGGGCGGCTGCTGGCGCAAAGCTTCCGGGTGCCGACCTCCGAGAAGCTGGCGCCGGCCAAGATGGGCGCCGCCGCTTCGAACCTCGCGCGGCATTTCCGCTGGCGAGGACCGGTCGGGATCGGGTTTCCCGGCGTGGTCCACGGCTCCCGGATACTGACCTCGGCCAATTTGCATCGGGGTTTTGTCGGCTGCGACGGCGGCCGGCTTTTCGCCCGCGCCACCGGCTGCCCGGTCACGCTGACCAACGACGCCGCCGCCGCGGGCACGGCGGAGATGAGGTTCGGAGCCGGGCGTGGATTCGCGGGCAAGACGCTCGTGCTGACCCTGGGCACGGGGGTGGGGTCGGCGATCGGCTTCCACGGCGTCGTGGTGCCGTGCGAATTCGGCCATTTGCCGTTCAAGGGCCGGGACGCCGAGAAGGTCGTGGCCGCGTCGGTCAAGGAGCGCAAGGGGCTTTCCTGGAAGAGATGGGCCGGCCGGCTGAACCCGTACCTGCGGATCCTCGAGACCGTGCTCTGGCCGGAGCGGATCATCATCGGCGGCGGCATCTGCTCCGAACACCGAAAATTTTTCAAGTATCTGACGACCCGGGCGCGGCTCATGCCGGCCGAGTTCAAGAATGAAGCCGGAATCGTCGGCGCCGCGCTCTGGTGCGAACGGCATATCGGCCGCTGACCGGACCGGCGGCGCGCCCTCAACACACGGCATTTCCCAAACCCAGCCTGTCCCTCCGATGCCAGCTCCCTCCTCCCCACGGCCCAAGCGGTCCAGCCGCCGCGCCCTATATGCCGGTCTCGGGCTGCTCGTCGTCCTGGGCGGCCTGGCCGCGATCCGGAAGGCCCGCTTGCCCAAGGGCGTGCCGGTGACGACCGCCCGCGCCGTCGGCCGGACGATCACCCAGGTGGTCACGGCGACGGGCAAGATTCAGCCCGAGACCGAGGTCAAGATCACGGCCGAAGTCTACGGGCAGATCATGGACCTGCCGCTGCGCGAAGGCGCGGCGGTGAAGAAGGGCGACCTGCTCGTTCGGATCAAGCCCGACCAATACCAGGCCCAAGTGGACCAGCAGAAGGCGGCGGTCGAGATGGCGCGGAGCCAGGCCGTGCGCGCCGAGGCCGCGCTGGCCAAGGCCCGGTCCGACCTGCGGCAGTACCAGGATCTCTACCGCCGCGGGCTCGCGTCCGACTCCGATTTCGTCACCTACAAGACCGCCTTCGACACCGCGACGGCGGACTACACCGCTGCGCTGGCGAACGTCAAGGAGGCGGAAGGAATGCTCGGCCAGGCCCGCGACTCGCTGGCCAAGACCGTGATCTATTCGCCGATGGGCGGCACGGTGAGCTCCCTTTCCTCGGAGGTGGGGGAAAGCGTGGTGGCCCAGGGCAATTTCACCGGCACCGAGATCATGCGGGTCGCCGACCTGAACCACATGGAGGCGCAGGTGGACGTGAACGAGAACGACATTCCCAACGTAAAGGTAGGCGACCCCGCGGCCATCAGCATCGACGCCTATCCCGACCGCAAGTTCTCCGGCGTGGTCAGGGACATCGCGACCTCGGCGCTCAACGCGGGGGCCAGCGGAAGCGGATCGGCCTCCCAGTCGAGCGGTTCCTCCAGCGACGAGGTGACGAACTTTCTGGTCAAGATCCGCATTTCAGACCGAGACGTCCGGCTCCGTCCTGGGATGAGCGCGACGGCCGACATCGAAACTCGGACGGTGCGCAACGTGGTCGCGGTGCCGATCCAGTGCGTCACGGTCCGGGCTGGCGGAGGGTTGAATTCGGAGGAATGGCGGCAGCAGCAGCAGCGGGCGCAGGCCGAAAAATCGGGCAACGCCGCGATGACCGCGTCGGATCGCGCGCAGATCCGCCGCGACCAGGACCAGCTCAGGCCGGTGGGCTTCGTCAGGACCGGCGACAAGGGGCGGCTGCAGCCGGTCGAGACCGGCATCGCCGACGATACCTGGATCGAGGTGACGCGGGGACTGCGGGCGGGCGACGAGGTCGTCTCGGGAAGTTACGCCGCCGTCAGCCGCACGCTGAAGAACGGTTCGCTCATCCGGGTCGAGAAGCCGAAGCCGGGCGCCGTCCCGGACTGAGGGCCGGCGGCCTTCGTACTCCCCATAGCGCGGTCATGGCCACCTTTGCCGCCCCCGTTCCGGCGCCGCGTCCCGTCCGCCCGGCGGGAGCCCTGGTCATTGCCATCGAGGGCGCCGTGAAGCTCTACCGGATGGGTGAGGAGACGGTGCACGCGCTTCGCGGCGTTTCGCTTTCGATCCGCCGCAACGAATACCTGGCGATCATGGGCCCGTCGGGATCGGGCAAGTCGACGCTGATGAATCTGCTGGGATGCCTCGACACCCCGACCTCCGGCCGGTACGAGTTCAACGGCAAGAACGTCGCGGCGATGGGCGACGACGAGCTGGCCGGGATACGCAACCGCGAGATCGGGTTCGTGTTCCAGACCTTCAATCTGCTGCCGCGCGCGGATGCGCTTCGCAATGTCGAGCTGCCGCTGGTCTACGCCGGCGTGGCTCCGGAGGAGCGCCGGATCCGCGCCCGCGAGGCGCTGGAGCACGTCGGCCTCGGCGATAGGATCCATCACCGGCCGAACGAGCTTTCGGGCGGCCAGCGGCAGCGCGTGGCGATCGCCCGGGCCCTGGTCAACCGGCCTTCGATCGTCCTCGCGGACGAGCCGACCGGGAACCTCGACTCCCAGACCGGCGTCGAGATTTTGGCGCTGTTCGAGCAGCTCTACGAACAGGGCAACACCCTGATCGTCGTCACCCACGAGGAGGAGGTTGCCCGCAACGCCCGGCGGGTCGTCCGCCTGCGCGACGGCCTGATCGAGAAGGACGCCCCGGCCGCATGAACGCGATCCCCCGCCTCGCCTACGAGCTGTCCGAGTCCTGGGGCATCGCCTTCAGCCAGCTTCGGGCGCACAAGCTCCGGTCGGTGCTGACGGCGCTCGGCGTCATCATCGGCATCGTCGCGGTGACCCTGATGGGCACGGCGATCCACGGCATCGACGTCGGATTCGAGAAGAGCCTCGCCATGCTGGGGGACGACCTGCTCTACGTCGAAAAATGGCCGTGGACCGACGTGCGCGACTGGTGGAATTATGCCAACCGTCCGCCGATCCAGCCCGAATCCGCGGCGGAGCTCAACCGGGTGATCCGGGGGACGCCCCATTCGCTGCTCGACATCGCCGTGCCGGTGGCGGCTCGGATGCTGACCGTGAAGGCGGGCGGCAACCAGGTCGGGGGCGTCCTGGCCCTGGGCACCACGGGCGACTACGGGCGCATCATGGTTGCCGATTTCGCGGCCGGGCGGCTGTTCTCGCAGCAGGAGGCTGAGTCCGGCCGTCAGGTCTGCGTTCTCGGTTACGATGTCGCCCAGGCGCTGTTCCCCCACCGGCCGGCGCTCGGCCAGACCGTGATGCTGGAGGGCGGCCAGCCCTTCCGGGTCATCGGGGTGGTGGCGCGCCAGGGCGAGTTTCTGGGCCTTTTCAGCTTCGACAACCGGATGCTGATCCCGCTCGCCGCCTTCAAGAAGTACTTCGGAACCCGGCAGCGCGGGGGTGAATTGGAGGTCAAGGTGAAGGACAAGACCCAGTTGCTTGCGGCCGCCGACGAACTCACCGGGGCGATGCGCCGGGTGCGGGGACAGCTGCCGGGCGAGCCGGACAATTTCACGATCAACCAGCAGCAGGCGTTCAAGGCGCAGCTCGATCCAGTCAAGCGGGGAATCGCCCTGGCCGGGCTCTTCATCACCGGGCTGGCGCTGTTCGTCGGAGCGATCGGGATCATGAACATCACCTTCGTCAGCGTGAAGGAGCGGACGAAGGAAATCGGCACCCGCAAGGCCCTCGGCGCCCGCCGCCGCACTATCCTGCTCCAGTTCCTGATCGAGGCGGTCTCGATCTGCCTGGTGGGCGGCTTGATCGGGCTCGCCGTCACCTACGGACTCTGCTTCGGGATCAGCCGGTTCTTCCCCCGGCTTCCGGTCGAGTTGTCGCCCCTGCTGCTCCTGATCGGCATGGGGGTGTCGGTGGCGACCGGGGTGGTCGCCGGATTCGCGCCGGCCTGGGGGGCCTCGCGCCTGGATCCGGTCGAGGCGCTCCGCTACGAGTGAGGCCCGGCGATGCGGAACATTGAAATCCTCCGGATGGCGCTGGGGTCGATCGGGGCCCACAAGCTCCGCTCCATCCTGACCGTCTCGGGCGTGGCGATCGGGGTATTCTCGGTCATCGGCGTCATGACGACGATCTCCGCCCTGCGGGGCTCGGTCGAGACCGGCCTGAGTTTTCTCGGTGCCAATGTCTTCCAGTTTGCCAAGTACCCGACGGGCGTCCAGGCGGTGGGCAACAACTGGGAGAAGTTTCGCAAGCGCCGGAACATCACCTATGCCCAGGCCGAACGCTATCGACGGCTGATGGCTGGAACAGCCGAGGTGGTCCGCCTGGGGGCGGGGCGGAAGGGCGGCCAGGCGGTCTTCGACGGCCGCCGCACGACCCCGGCCCTGGGCTACGGCGGGGTGAACGAATATTACCTCGAGACCAACCAGGAATCGATCGCCCTTGGGCACAACTTCACCCCGGAGGACGTGGCCAGCGCGCGCCCGGTGGCGATCATCGGCCAGACCGTCGTGAAGGATCTCTTCCCCAGCGAGTCCCCGCTGGGCCGGAAGATCGTGGTCGGCGGCCACGGCTACACCGTGATCGGCACCTTCGCGCCCAAGGGCACGCTGTTCGGCGGCGACCAGGACGAGGTCGTCGTCGTCCCGATCACCCGATTCCTCGACGACAACGGCGCCCTGGGCTACAGCCTCAACGTCGCGACCGAGGCGCCCTCCCGGCTCGACTACAACGAGGTCATGGACCAGGCCGTGACCGAGATGCGGATCGCGCGCGGCCTGCGGCCGGGGCAGGAAAATGACTTCGAAACCTATTCCAACGACTCGCTCATCGCCGCGTTCGGCCGGGTGGCCGATGCGGTGAGCGCGGGCGCATTCGTCGTCAGCTCTATCGCCCTGCTCGCCGCCGGCGTCGGGATCATGAACATCATGCTGGTCAGCGTCACGGAGCGGACCAAGGAGATCGGCGTCCGCAAGTCGATCGGCGCCCGCAAGACGAGCATTCGCGCCCAATTCCTCGCCGAGTCGGTGGCGATTTCGCTCGCCGGCGGCCTGGCCGGCATCCTCCTCGGCGTCGCGGCGGGCGACGGCCTGGCGCTGGCGATGCATGCGACGATCATGTTCCCGTGGGGGTGGGCGGTCGCCGGCCTGCTCGTCTGCTCGGCGATCGGGATCGCCTTCGGCCTGTATCCCGCGATGCGGGCGGCGGCCCTGGATCCGATCGAGGCGCTGCGCTACGAGTGAGCGGCGGAGCGCAGAAGAACGGGGCGGCGCTGCGCCTCGCCGAGCTTTTCTATGAACCGCCGGATGGCCTCGTACTGCTGGCGGTTGTAAAAACCCGGCTTGACCGAGCAATGGGCGGTGAAAAGGAGGACTCCCTTCGCGGCGGCATAATGCAGGCGGCAGTCGATGATCTTGCCGTGCCCCGCCCAGTCGTCGGGCAATTCATCGACGCGGAGGCCGGGCGGGAGTTTGATCCGCACGGAGTCGCGGACATCCTCGGTCGCAAACCAGGCGACCCCTTCGGCTCGGGTTCTCCAGGGGGGCAGCAGGGAGACCGCGGGCAGAAAGTCCGGATTCACTTCGACGAGCGTGTCGGTCAGGGCGCGCTCGAAGAAGGGAGCGCGGAAGTCGAAGCGCAGTCCGTACGTCGCCTCTTTGGGATGCCATTGGTCCCGCATGTGCAACCCCTCGATCGAGGGCGCGGCCGATTGCAGGAGGCGCTCGAGGCGCTGCGAAAAGACTGCGGGTGACACGGGGAAGCGCGCGGCGTATTGAACCGCCGCCGGCAGTCCGCGGTATTCGCAGGCGACTTTTGCCGAGAGCGTGCCGGAGGGGTCCAGGGAGGCTTCGGCCGAACGGGTGGTGCAATGGAACGAACCTTCGGCGTGGGGCAGTCGCGACAGGCGCCCGTGGCTCGGATCGACGATCAGCGCCCATCCCCCTTCGTCGGGGGCACTAAGGACGCCCAAGGGGGTCAGCGGGTCGGTCGGGTCGAACACGATCAGGCGGCCGAGGGCGCCCCCCTCGATTCTCGGCCAGTAAGGAGGCGCCCCCGCATCATTCCCAATCCCGACGATCGCATGATCGAATTGGAGCGTCGGCCAGTCCTTGCTCACTTTCTGCGGCGCATCGCCGTTGATGAGCAGGATACGCCCATCCTCGCCAATGGCGCGGAGAAGCGCGATCAGCAGGACGGCCTTGTCCTTGCAGTCGCCATAACGGTTCGCGAGGATTTGCCCGGCGGGGTGTGGCCGCATCCCCGCCAGGCTGTCGCGGTCCGAGGTGACACTCAGGTAGTCGATTTTGCTCTGGACGAAATCGGCGAGGGCGCGAATTCGCTCCCAGCGCCCGGTCAGGCCGGCCGTCAATCCGGCAGCCTTCGCCTCGATCGCCGGCGTCTCTTCGATCCGCGGGTCCATGACGCCGTCGCCGAGGGCCGCCATCGACGCCCACGAGGGCGCCTGGCCGCCGGTTTCCGCGCGCACCAGCACCTCCTGCGGATTGGCCAGGAATCCTGCCGGCCGATCGGACGCGATATCGGCGCTCGAGCCGTGCATCTCCCAGCGAAGTCCGCCCTCCGTTCCGTATGGAGTAGGGGCGGGCACCGCCGCGCTGCTCGCATGCCAGGCGAGGCGATAGCCGGCGGGCGGCGTCACCACGAACTCCTCGTCCGTGGCGTAATAGGGATTCGCAAACGGGAAGGCGCACTCGACAACCGTGGCCGACTGCTCGGTTTCGACCTCGCAGGCCAGAATTCCCCCGGCCTCGATCTGGTGGGAAGCGTCGAAGACCAGATCGCGCGAGGAATTCCAGTAGAGATTGTTCCCGGCGGCCATGTCGAGGAAGTTGCTCCGATAGAATCTCGAGGCCCGGCGGCCGTCGGGACGAATCACCCACGCCCGGGCCGACAGAATGCGGTCGGTATCGGAATCGTAGGGCAGGACAAACCGCGCGGCGTTGCGATGCGTGTCCTCGAGGATCTTGATGGCATAACGAATGCGCGTTCGGGTTTGGTCCGGCCCTAGGTAGGTGACGAAGGTGGAGTTTGCGATCACGGCTGCGTGCGCGGACGCTGGAATCGCCCCGGCAGCGCCCTCGGGGATCCAATCGGGCGCGGAGGCCCGCGCGACGGCCGCGGCGAGGAGGCAGGCGAGCAGCCACTTCATGGCGCCGCGTCGGTGTCGGTGTTTGCTTCGGGGTGGGTGCTGGCGAGCACGAGTTCGAACCGATCAAAGGCCGCCACCTGGTCGTACCACCGCTTCAGCGGCGCTATTGCCGTCGGCGGGGCCTGCAGGAGGTTCGAAGCGAAGGCGCGGTCGTAGTGGATCTTGCCGCTGCCCTGCTCCTGGGCGATCGAACAGGAATAGCTCAGAATCTTTCCGGGCATCGACGGCGGCATGCGTCGGCTTTCGACCCTGTAGCCGGCCGGTATGGCGATGATGCAGTGATCGAATTCGCTCCATCGATAGGGGAACTCGAAGTTGTAGTGGCGGACGGAATCGGGGAAGGGCGACGGAACGTTGCCGTGAAAGACGGAGGGCCTGAAGATGAGCCGGCTCTTGGTGCGCACGCCGTAGTCCGGCCACGCGAGGGTGTAATCCACACGCAGCGCTGCGCCGGGGTCCGAGGCCCCCACGACGCGCTTGATTTTCACCCGAGCGGGCTTGAACTCCGACTCGAGGCTGTTCCGGAAGAAGTGCGCGGGATCGCTGGTCAAAAGGTGGTTTCGCACCACGGCGGCGCTGAAGCCGGTGTACGTGCGCGATGCGCTTCCGCTGAGCTGTCCGTCCGAGTCCAGGACAAAGGTCGCCGAATTGCGGACCGCCGAGGCCGAGGCGTCGGGCAGGGGCACCCTGCCGCACTCCTGGGTTCCGGGCCCGGCGCCCAGCCCATCGGACCCTTCCAATGGCCAGGGCAGCTCGCCGAACGCACAGCGATTCCTGACGACGGGATCGGAGAATTTCCATTCGCCTCCGACCCGGACGCGCGCCGCCGGGCTGGGGAGCATCATGTCCGCCACGAGCCGCGGATCGAACTCATAACGGGTGCGGTTCGGAAGCATGACGGTGTGGGCCTCCAGGCCCGCCGACCGGTAGAGCGCGATCGCGAGCCAGACGAAATCGACCGGCTGGATCCGAACATTCCGAAAAGCGTTGAAATCGAGGACCTCGTCGAGCGATCCCACGCCGCCGAACAGGTTCGAATTGACGGGCCGGGCCGGGGCGCGGAGAAAGCGCTGGTACAAGGCTTGCACGTAGTCGTGTATGGCGGCCGCCTTTTGGGCGTCGCTCTTCCCGCCCGCGGTGAGGGTGGCGGCGAGCCGCTTTATCCGGTAGGTGATGTAGGTCCGGTCCCTTTCGATCATGTACATCTCCGTGGCGTAGCCGCTCCAGGGCCTGGCCTTGAGATCGGCTTGATAGGTCTCGCCCCGCCAGTGGTGGAGGGCGATATACGTGTTCGCGGCCTGATAGGCTGCGACGACCATCAGCGCGTAATTGGAGAGTGGGCCCGAATAGGGCTCCTGATGGAGCGCGGGGACGTCGTGGGCGGTGAGGAAGAGCCGCTTGTGCTTCTCGTCCGCGGTGAGGGTGGCGTGGCAGGCGCGGGCGTTGAGCGTGAATTCGCGAAACTCCCAGGTGGGATCGGTGCACATCCGGTAGGTGAGATCGAGGTCTCGGATGGGGATGCCCTTCTGCTGGAGAACCAGTTGTTCGTCCCACGAGAGGGCGTTGACTTCGTAGGAGCTCTGTATTTCCAGGATCGCCCCCTTTTGCATTCCGGCGACGGCGAGGAAGGTCTCATGCACCTTCAGGCCCCCTGACCCGAACAGGCGCCCAAGCCAGGTTTCATCGGAGGCGCTTTGAAAGACTGAACGCTCCCGGAGCGCCTCGCGCCCGAAGAGGCGGACGGAGCCGTCGGGATTGGTGACGCGCGCCGCGATCTTGATGTCGCTCGTGCCCGAAACTCCGCCTTGGCTCGCGGAGAATTCCGCGACCCGCGTCAGGCCGGCCGCCTTTTCCGGGTCGAAGATCTTGTAGCGGACATATTCGCTCACTCTACGCACCGAGGGGTAATCCGAATCGTCGATGTCGATATGGCGGAACAGGACCTCTGCCGGAGCGGCGGGGGCGCCCACGCCGCCCCCCGGCGCGCGATCCGCGGGCGACACCGGCTGCCAGGAGACATCGCGGGCGCTCGCCGGAGCCAGGAGAACCAATGCGGCGGCTGCCGCTGCCATGCGGGGTAAGAGGGGCATCCGCGCGAGGAAATTTCGGGGCCGCCGCCGTGTCAACGCGGCAATCATGCGGCCAAGATCCCGCCCGGAATCGCGGGAGGCGGGCCTTCCGATCGCACAGGTCCGATTCTCCCTGGGGGGCGTTACCCGCGCCGGATCTCCGAGCCCTGGAAGCGGATCTGGATACGATAGACCTTCTTCACCCGGCACTTGATCGCGCCGGTAGCGAGGTCGATCCGCTCAGGCACCTCGATCCGGTGCAGATCCACCACGGCATGGTAGCCGCGCTCGGAAAAGACGTCGATCAGCATCGCCAGGGCGGCCGGGTCGTCGAGGACCGGATCCTCGGTGTTGATCTGCGCGATCCCGGAGATCGCGTGCCTCAGGACAATGGGCATGATCTTCTTCTCGATCATCTCCACGACCCGCGGAAACAGCTCGGGCTGCTCGAGCTCGTAGCCGTCGAGCCGCCGGACCAGCTCCTGGCGGGCGTGGACGATGATCTCGCCCGCCACGCGGATCCCGCGCAGTCGGTCCACGGTGCGGGGATCGAGCTCGAGCGTGCTTTGGTATTCGAGCTCCCGAACGATATTCTGCTCCACCTCGTCGAAGGGGCCCTGCGCGTTGATGAAGTGGTAATGGAAGATCTCCTTGAGCTCCTGGAGGGCGTCCCAGGTCTGCTCCTTGAACACCCGGTAGCGTCGCTGCGCCAGCGCCTCGTCGAAGTCGGTCGGCCGCTCCTCCAAAAGCTCGCCGATCCCGGTGCGGCGGGTCTCCCCGTTCCGGGCTCTCCCGTCGCGGCCGCGACGAAGCTGGCGCTCGACGCTCGTCCTCTCGTCCACGAAGAGAACCATGATGTGGATCGTCGGCTGGCGGAAGTGGATGCCGAGGGGGGTGCGGTAGAATTCGCGCCGTAGCTCCTGCATCTTATCCACCAGGAGCTTCAGGCATTCGACCTGCACCTTGGTGCGCGGGAATCCGTCCAGGATGACGCCATCGCGGTACTCGGGCCGCAGCAGATGGCCAAAAAGCAGGCCGACGACCTCGCGATCGCCGACCATGCTGCCGGTGTCCTTCAGACGCCTTGCTTCGGGGGAATCGAGCAGGGCGCTGATCACGACCGGCCCGCAGGTCAGACCCCGGGTCTTGGCGATGAAGGCCGTGTTGGTGCCCTTGCCTGCGCCGGGCGCGCCGCCGAGGAGTATGATTTCCTTTGGGAAGCGCAGATTTTCGCGCCCGTGGTCGGCTTCCAGGCTCCGCCAGACGGCGCCGAAGATGATC
>VFSW01007415.1_pt1 | contig 15916 bp, 15 predicted proteins | sample 5358111 | NCBI WGS metagenome assembly VFSW01 (sample SAMN11554181, study PRJNA540505) | mine drainage metagenome | isolation source: sediment from site ElyBrook_90M | place: USA: Ely Copper Mine, Vershire, VT | collected 2017 | reverse complement strand
ATATAGACCGCTGCGCCGCTGCACCCGACGTTGACGATAGAGTAGAACGCGCAGCACAGCCCCAGCACGATGGACATGCCTAAAGCCGGGGTCTCGCGGAAAAGCCTCGCAAGGCCGCTACCGGCGGGTTTGGTCAGGGCCAGCACCATCGATGCCCCGGCCGCCACCAGATATGTGCCCGGATGCAGCTTGATAAGCAGGTTGCCGCCAGGGCTGGCGTAGTCGATGCCCATTGCTTCGAGCGTATTGCCCGAAAACGCGAACTCCAGAATAACCGCCGTAAGAGCCAGGATGAAACCCGCGTGGCGGATACGCGCATTGCCGTTCTCGCGGCCGTTGTCCGCCGGCGGAACCGGACGCAAAATCCGAAGCGTCCTCATAAGCGATTGCTCAACTGATCTGCGACTACGGCCCGGGCGAACCCGGCCATTGCCGTGACGTACCGACCCGTCAGCCGGGAAGGCTCCTGAAAAACCCGCCAGAGCCATTCCAGCCCAACGGCCTGCCACCTTGGGGAGGCGCGCCTGACAAGGCCTAGTTCGATTTTCACCGCCTGGCCGACGCAGAATGCCCAGCAGTTCGGTAGCAGATCGCGATACGTATCGACGAAAACCTCGCTGCGCGGCGCCCCAACGGCCATGATAAGGATCGTGGCGCCGAAGTGGCGAATCGTTTCGGCCAAACCGGCGCAATAGGCAGGGTCGCGTTCGAACCCGAACGGCGGGACCGGCTTATCGCATATGACTCCGGTACGCGCGGCCCAGTCGCGAACGGCCTCCAGCGAGTGTCCGCTGTCCACCACGAAAAACAGCCGTTGCCACGGAGGGAAGGGTGCCATCCGCATCAGTTCGGATGCGATTTCGCAGCCGGTGACACGCTCGACAGGCAGGCCGCACCAGCGTGCATAGGCCTGAACCGGCCATCCGTCGCAAACGATGCGCGAGGCGTTGCTGTAAGCCCGTGCCAGCGCGGGGGACCGCCCGATCATCGCGATGTGATCGATATTGGGCGTAACCACCAAGGAAACGCCGGCCGCGGGCGCGGCCATAACAGCGTCGCGGGCGATCTGCCGCGCGGAGTCCAGGCTGAGTGTCAGGCCGAATGGGTGGGCGATCTTCATGGCCGACCCACCCCGATGCGATTCGGAACCAGGGTTTGGAAGACGGCCATGTAACGTGACGCACAGGCCGCGTAGCTGAAATCCCCGGATCGCTGGCGCAGCAATTCCGCCGGAAACCGGGTCCGCAAGTTCGCTATCTCGTCCATCGCGGCGGCCAGCGCTGCCGGATTGCGCGGTTCTACGAGCATCCCGTATTCGCCGTTGTTCAGTATTTCCGCCGGTCCATGCTCGCAGCGAGTGGAAACGACCGGTGTTCCGCACCCCATTGCCTCGACCAGGACGTTGCCAAACCCCTCGCAGCGGGAACTCAGGACAAAGGCGTCGGCCTGGCGGATATAGGGCAGGACGTTGGGCTGGAAGCCGGCAAAATCGACGGCGTCGGCCACACCCAGGGACGACGCCAATGTCCGAAGGCCTTCTTCCAGCGGTCCGCTTCCCAGCACGATCAGCCGGCTGTTAGAATGGCGCCGATGTAGCGCAAGAGCACGCAAAAGGGTATCGTGATCCTTTTGCGGAACCAGCCGCCCGGCTGTGACGAACACCGGCTGTTCCGGCTGGTGAAACCATCGATGATAGACAATTTCCGCACTGCGCGCCGGAAAGTCCGGACCGACTACGGGATTGTGGATGGTCAGGACCCGCTCCCGGGGAATGCCTGCCAGGGTTTCGATTTCCCGGGCGACGCCGCTGGACACGGCAACCGCGCGGCTGATCAGCGGCGACAATATCCGGTAGAACAGCGCGATGTGGCGATACAGCCACTGCTCGCCAACCACAAAAGCAGAAGAGATGGGATTGTGCTGGCAGATCACCACTTTGGTCGGGCTGAAGCTCAAACCCTTCGCCAGCAATGCGGCGACATTGTTCAGATCGACATTGGACAGCAGAATATCGGGCCTTTCCTTGCGCAGAAATTTCATCAGCCGAGGTACGTCCGTCAGCGTGCGTGTGCTGTTCAGATCCAGAATACGCAAACCGGGGGGCACCTGTTCCATCAACTGGCCGCGCAACCGGTGCAGCACCAAAGTAACGTCGGCGCCATGACGGCGAAACTCCTCCGCTATAATCAGGCTCTGGCGCTCGGCGCCCCCTCCCGCCAGGTCGTGCAGATAGATCGCCACAGACATCGCCAGCGGCGCGGTGCCAGCCTTGGCTGCAGCGGGACTCTGTGCGATGGCGTTCGTGGCAGCGGCGGCGACCGATGCGGACATTGGCAGTCCCCCTTCTTGCTATGAAAACAACCGCGAAGCGCGTCCGAACAGCTTGCTGCGGAACTGCCCGAGATCGAACACGAAACGCTTGCCGTCCACCCAAAACCGCGCACCGTCATGCACCAGGGTGTGCATGCCGTGCGGGAATGGCCCCGTCGCATCGGGCCGCAGTTCGGCAATCTGTGTTTCGCGGAATTCCGTTTCTGTTAACGTCAGGATTTCTTGAATTGCGATGCCGGCCCCATAGGTTTCGGCGCAGTCCTGAGCCGGCCGGAACAGCCGGCCGTTCATTGCGAATACCGTCCCCGCGGGCCGGGCGCCGCGTATGTCGGTCTTGACCGGCCAACTGGCATGCATGATCCATGGCCCCGCGATTTCCCGGGCATGCATAAGGCACAGGTTATCGTGGCTGCCGAGATCCAGGTCCGTGCAGGCCAGCCAGTACCGTTCGCCCCAGCGAAACAGCGTCGGGTCCGCCAGTTTGGCATCTGGCGCGACCTGGCAGACCGGCTCCAGCGTTCCATCGTCATGCAGAACGTGAATCCGTGTCATGCCGCGTTCGGGCGACTCCGGGACGCAATAGACTTTTCCGTCTTCCGCGAACGTGGCGGGATAGGAATGATGTTTGCCATCGTCCAAATGAACCGACGGAATGCCGAGTTTTTCGCCGTCCATGGAAACCGAAACGATCCTGCCGACGCCGTCCCGCAATGGCATCTCCTCGCACAGGATGCGGTTGGTTCCCGGCCAGGGGAACGGATCGGCGAGGTAGCGGTGGCCCGCCTGTACACGATACCAGGATACCGAACCGGGGCCGCCGCCGGACAGGATCTGTTCCATGGGCACGTCCGTGGAGCCAATGCTCCACCATTCCGTCATCAGGCGATCGCGCCATCGGGATCGCGCGGCGTCGAGCCAGCCGGGCATTCCATGCGGTGCCGCGGCGGGCTTCGTGCCGGCTGGGCCCCGGCTTCGGCCCAGGGCGGCGTCGCGCACGAAGCGCATGGCCAGGCGATCGACGGAAGCCATGAATGCGGAGCGTGGCACACGCGTGCCGATCGTTGCCTCATCCAGAATTTCCGGCTCCGTCGAACCAGGCGGATAGCGCACAAGCCGTAACGTCATGGAATAAGGGCGCCGATGCCAATGTGCCGCCAGCAAGCCTGGCCGGTTTAAGCCTTCGCCGGAGGCTGTCTCCAGCCGCCACAGCACCGCATCGCAGGGCGGGCTGCAGTCAGGCTCCCATCGCGGTACCGCTACTTCGTGCAGTGCCGGGTCCGCCAGTGCGGCATCGACGATCCCTGAGCGGCCGATTCCCGCCAGTACGACAACGAAAGGTGCGCGCCGAACCGGTGGCCATGCGCCAATACCGGCCCATGGGGCGGACCGGCTCGCCGTAACCGCCATGTCAGCGGCCGCCCAGCCAGCGCGGCAGCACGCTCTGCTCGCGGTTCAACACCACGCCGACGGTCTGGCCGCCGAGGCGTTCCAGCAGTGCTTTGGCGCTTTCGATTTCCCATTGTTTGCTGCGGCCGGCGGCAACCACCAGCACCGATCCATCGCAATATCGGGAAACCACCGCCGATTCCGGTGCCTCGGCCGATGGGGTATCCAGCACGATGACCGGATACTGCGCACGCAGCATATCCAACATCGATTGCAGGCGGTCGCCGCCCAACGCCAGCAACGGCCGCTCTCCGGGACCAAGACGCGCCCATAGCAGATTCTTCGCGTCCTTGGCCGGCGCGATCGCATCCGTCAACGGAAGGCCGCGCCGCAGCGCGTCCTGCAGCGTGGGTGCAGCATCGGCCTGCCCCCGCCGCGGCTTCGCCGTCGCCGCATTGCAGTCGATGTACAGCACCGGCTGGGCGCAGTCGTCGGCCGCTACCCTGGCATAACCCGACGCCACGGTGCTGACCCCGGTACCTGCAGTAGGTGAAATGAACTGAATAGTCAGCGGCATCGCACTGGTCCGGCGGGCTTCGATGGCATAGTATAGCTGAACGAACGACGAGTGATGCCGGCCGGTTGCGCCAATCCCGATCCGAACCGGGGCAATGGCCTGCTCCTCGGGCAACTGCATCGCCGTTGCCGGTTTGCGAAGAATCGCCAGTTCGGGGTTCGAAAGTTTGTTCACGTTGGCGTCTCCAAATGCAAAAAATATGGCCGTAACCAAAACGAAACGGCCTTCGTCGGGAACGCGAGGCTAAGATCTGTCCATGGAAAGGTGAAATCAAAACGCATTGTCATCGGCAAACACCAGCTTGGCTGTCCGCCATAAAATCTCGAGATCGAACGCCGGAGACCAGTTTTCGATATAATAAAGGTCATGATTAACCCGGTGAACGATTTTATCGACTGTATCCAGTGCGCCCCGGTAACCATTAACCTGCGCCCATCCAGTAATGCCGGGCTTTACACGATGACGCGATGAATAGATCGGGACAGCCTCCTCCAGCGCCAGGCCGCCCGCGGTCGTCGCCAGGGCGTGGGGACGCGGCCCGACCAGCGACATGTCGCCTCTCAATACGTTCAGCAGTTGCGGCAATTCATCCAGGCTGGACCTACGCAGCCATGCGCCGACCGGGGTAACCCGCTTATCTCCGCGTGCCGATTGCACCGTGGCATCTGCGTCGGAAAGATGTGTGTACATCGACCGGAACTTCAATACTTCGATCACCCGGTTGTTATAGCCAAGTCGCCGTTGCCGAAACAAAACCGGACCTGGCGAGGTCAGCTTGATCGCGGCGGCGATCGCTAGCATCGCTGGCGATATGAAAAGCAGAAGCGCCAGAGAGAATGCGACATCCTCGGTCCGCTTGATGGCGGCGCCCCACCCCCCGATCGGTCGCGTGCATGCCATGAGCAGGGGAAGGTCGAAGGCTTTATCCGCATGCCGAAGCGGAAGGTTCAAGCCGTTCATTCCCGGATAGATATAGATGTCCACCGGCGCCATGGCGATGCGATCGACAATGGTGCGCATGGCATCGCCGGCCGACCAGGGCATTGCCACCAGGACGGTATCGACCGCATCCTGGCGGATCATACGCTCCAGAACCGCGATATCGCCGACGACGGGCGGCCCCGATATGGTCCGAAGCCCGACGTCCGTGGCGCCGTGTTCGACGACACCGATAACGTCGAATCCGCGGCGGCTGCATGTCCGGATTTTCAACAGAAGATCCTGGACCTGCGCACGCTCGCCAATGATCACGGTGCGATTAAGCGGCGCCGGGCCGGCGTGGACCCTTAAGCGGAGCAAGCGGCCCCCCGCCAGCGCGGCGTAGCCCACCAGCAGAAACGTCGGAAACCACATGCCGAAAAGCACCGCGGCCCCCGGGCCCTTGCTCCAGTTGCCCGAGATCGTAGCCGCGCACACCGCCATCGATGTTCCGATCGCCACGCCCTGAAGCCACCCGGCGGTTGCTCTGCGCCATGGAAAATCCCTGCTGACGACCTCCGCCGGGGCATATAACCCCCGCTCGAAGAAGCTGAGGATCAGCGATACCGTCAGGCAAACGACGGCGATAACCGCCGGCGCGGACGCGAACCTTGCGATCGGCTCGAACAGCGCGAGGCAGGCAAAGGCCGCGGCGGCGGCGATTGTCGCATCGAGGCCGATCAGCCGCAGGGTTCTCATGGCCAGGCGTGTGCGAGGGGCGAAAAGGTTGCTCGCTTCCGATAGGCTGGAAGCCGTGGGGACGATGTCGATGGCTATATTCGGTTCAGCCATACCTGGCATTCGTCTGTTCCTGTCCTGTTGGAAGGCGATTCGCCGTTGCCTCGATACCGGACATCGTGTTCCCGGCCCCGCGGTTGCGGGGCGGTCGCGATGGAGGTGTTCAGTACAGCGGTCGCCTGACCTTCGTTTAACAACGCGCTTCAGGGTCCGTTCGGTTCGTGAAGCCGTTCCGACATAGGGACGCTAACGCGGCAAGGACGCCGTTCGGAACCAAACTCTGCGTGAACCGCCAGCGCATGAAATGTTCCGAATTCATTCCGAGACAGGTTCGCGAAGGCACCGAAGCGGGTTCGATGCCGGCGGCGAAGCTGGATACGACCGGAATATCGCACTAAATATTAATAATACTCAACGAAACCGGCAATTAGACGTCCCGGTGGCAGGCGTGTCGGAGAAAACAGTATGTAGCCGCAATAATCATCCAAAAGTGAAACGATCCCGGAATACCCGCAATTAGTGCGTCAACCGCACAAAAATGTCAGCAGCAGGGATACCGTGGCGGCGGGCTGTTCCTGCTGGACCCAGTGCCCCGCGCCGTCCAGCAGATGGCAGCCGACCATGTTGGAACAGGCATCGGACTGCATGCGTTCGATGGCCCCGGGGACTTGGTAAATGCCCCAGTCGCTGGCTCCGGCAATGAACATCGATTGAACGTCGATCCTTCGCCCGGTGAAAATCCCAGCCTCCGAACCGGCATAACCCTGGGTGCGGCAGCGGTACCACTGCAGGCCGCCCTGAAACCCAACCCGGGCGTATTCGGTGCTGTAAACCCGCAATTCGCTGTCTGGCAGCCATTCGCAGCCGGCGATCTGCTCCGGGGATGGCATTTCCCGGGCGACGGTTTGGGCCATGTCGTCGTTCAGGTCCATGATGTAGTACGTCGGCATCTGGGCTAAGGCTTCCGCTGTCCACCCCGCCAGGCGGAATGGCCTGTTGCCCGCCCAATCGGCGCTTTTGTGATGGTAGTAGCCGCGCAGGAAGGCATGCAGCCCCTGCCGGCACCGGGTCATGTCGGCGTTGGCCTCCCGCGTCGAGTAATACCACTGGTAATGCTTACGCGGTCTGTCTAGCCGAGCCAGCGCGGCGTGGATGTCGGGGCCGGCGGTTGCGGTCAATCCGGGCGGACCGGCGAAGGGCGCGCTCATCATTGTGACCGACTGGAAGATATCCGGACGCAGCAACGCGCACCACGCCGCGACCGCCGCGCCGGCATCGTGGCCGACGACGCCCCTCACGGTCTCGATACCCAGTGCGCCCAGGAGCCCGACGATATCCCGCACCAGGTTCAGCGACCGGAACGACGCGACGTCGCCGTCGTAGTCCGGGTCCCAGCCGGTGGTCCGGCCGTATCCGCGCTGATCGGGCGCGATTACGTGATAGCCGGCCCGGGCCAGGGCCGGCATGATTTTGCGCCAGGAATACGCCAGCTCCGGGAAACCGTGCAGCAACAGCACGCACGGGTTCCCCGGGTCGCCCGCTTCCAGCAGGTGCATCCGCAATCCATTCACCCCATCGGCAAACCGAGCTCGGATGCCGGCGGGGAGAACGTCTGGCGAGAGAGGTTCGTTCATACGGGAATACGCACCTTCATCTCGGAAATGCCATGGATAAAGTTGGAGTAGATACGCTTCGGCTCTTCCATCAGTTCGATCCGCGGGAAGCGTTTCATGATTTCTTCCCACAATATAATCAGTTGCATTTCCGCCAGCCGGTTGCCGACGCAGCGATGCACGCCGAAGCCGAACGACAGGTGATGGCGCGGACGTGCCCGGTCGACGATGAAGTCGTTCGGGTGGTCTATGGAGTCCTCGTCACGGTTGCCGGAGATGTACCACATCACGACCTTGTCGCCGGCTTTGATCTGCTTGCCGCCCAGTTCGGTGTCGGCGACGGCCGTGCGGCGCATATGCACGATCGGGGACTGCCAGCGGATGATTTCCGGCACCATGCTGGGAATCAGGCCGGGATTGTCGCGCAGTTTCTGGTATTCCGCCGGATGCTTGCACAGTGCCCACAGCCCGCCGCTCATGGAATTGCGGGTGGTGTCGTTGCCGCCGACGATCAGCAGGGTGAGGTTGCCGAGGAATTCCTGCGGATCGTTGACAAGGTTCTTCGTCGCCTCGGCGTGGGCGAGCATGGAGATCAGGTCGAAACCCGGCGGCTTGGCCGCGCGTTCGTGCCACATGGCGGTGAACGTGCGCAGCGCCTCGCTTAGGATTTCCAGACGCTTTTCCTCGGAATCGACGATGCCGCCGGCATTCACATCGGCCGTGGCAACGTCGGACCAGTAGGTCAGATTGGCGCGATCCGCTTCGGGGAAGTCGAACAGGGTGGTCAGCATCAGCGTGGTCAGCTCGATCGATACGCGCTGCACCCAGTCGAATGTTTCGCCACGCGGCAGGCCGTCCAGCACGCGGCAGACCCGTTCGCGGATGATGCCCGACATGTTGTTCAGGTTGGCCGGCGCCACGATCGGGCTGACGACCTTGCGTTGTTCGTCGTGCCGCGGCGGATCCATCGAGATAAAGCTGGACCGGCGGAATTCCATCGGCCGGTCGGTGATGGAGATACCGCCCAGTTTGGCGGCGGAGGAGTAAATCTCCGGATGGGTTTCCACCGCCATGATGTCCTTGAATTTGGTAACCGACCAGAACGACCCGTACTTCCCGTCCTTGCGGTAATGCACGGGGTCTTCCCGCCGCAGGCGTTCGAAGTACGGATGATAGATATCGTCCTGGAAGAGTCGCGGATCGCTGACGTCGATGCGATCGAGCGGAGTATTTAAGGCATCCGTGGCAGGATCGAAGTGGACCGGTGCGTTCATGGATAGGCCCTCCTGGTTCCGGCGGCCCGTTGGGTCGGGTCCCGGTCGATTGCTTTAATGCTGTCCTTCGGGCATCCGGACGATCAGGCCATCCATCGCGTCCGTGACCGCGATTTGGCAGGACAGGCGGGAATCGGGCTGGGTGACGGCGGCAAAGCTCAGCATGCTGGCTTCCTGGGACCCGGCGGCCGGCAGCCCGATCCGATCCAGCCAGGCAGCATCGACATAGACATGACAGGTCGCACAGGCGCACTCGCCGCCGCAATCCGCGTCGATACCGGGGATGTTGTTGTCCACCGCGCCCTGCATCACCGACTTGCCGGCGGGCACATCGACGGAATGTTCGACGCCGTTATGCTCGATATAGGTAATTTTGGCCATTTATCGTTTCCTGTTGCTTGCGGTTAACCCGCGAGTTCCTGCATCGATACTGACATATCTTCTATCCGCGCGCGAGTGAGCTGTTTCCGCTTCGCGATAATGCGACGCCCGCCCATGAACTCGGGCGCGGCGTTCACCGCTTCAACCGCCTGAACGGTGCCGTCTTCGGTCAGGTGGAACAGCGCGAACTTCGCAGCGGAGACGTCGCCACGCACGACGATCTGGGTCGCATCGAACGGCATGCCGGCAATTTGCAGCCGTAGGTCGTATTGATCGGACCAGAACCAAGGCACCTCCGGCGTGGGGGCTGGCTTGCCGCAGATGGCCGAGGCGGCCTGTTTCGCCTGTTCCAGCGCGTTCGGCACGCTCTCTAGCCGGCCGGTCCGGTCGTACAGCGGCAGCGGGCGGCTGGTGCAGTCGCCGATGGCGAAGATCGCCGGGTCTTCGGTCAGGGCCGATAGATCGACCGCGACGCCGTTATGGCAGGTTAGCCCGGCCTCGCGGGCCAGTTCGTCGTTTGCCACGGCGCCGACACCGACCAGCACCGCGTCGGATGGCACCAGCCGCCCGTCGCCCAGGCGCACGCCGGCGATGCGGCCTTCCGAACCCTCCAGCGCCGCGACCGAGGCATCGACTTCGATCGTCGCGCCGCGCGCGCGATGGAAGTCCTGGAAGAATTCCGAGAGGATCCGGCAGGCTACCCGGGCGAGAACCCGGCTCTCGCGCTCGACGATGGTGGCTTCGGCGCCCAGGGCCCGCGCGGAGGCCGCGGCTTCCAGGCCGATATAGCCGCCGCCGATCACCGCCAGTTTCGCGCCCGGATGGAGGACGGCTTTCAGCCGGTCGGCATCGGCGGCCGAACGCAATTCCAGCACGCCGTCGAGATCGGCACCCTCCAGCGGCAGTTTCCGGGCTCGGGCGCCCGTGGCCAGGATCAGGAAATCGTAAGCCAGGGTTCCGCCATCGGACAGCGTTACGGTCCTCGCTGTCCGGTCGATGCCGGTTACCTTGGTTTCCAGCCGTAAGTCGATGGACGCATCGGGGTAGAAGTTGGCCGGCCGCAGCGCGAGGCTTTCGGCTGTCGCCTCGCCCTTCAACCAGGCTTTTGACAACGGTGAACGTTGATAGGGCGGGATCGGTTCCTCGCCGACCAGGGCGATTCCACCGGTCCAGCCGAACTGCCGGAGCATCGCCGCGGCAGACCCGCCCGCGTGTCCAGCGCCGGCGATGACGATCTGTCGGCTGTCTTGAGTCACCCGCCCGCTCCCTGGTTCATTTCCGGCGATAGGAGCAGCGGGCGGGCGGTTCGGCAAGCATGGGGTTCTGACCGGGTGATCGGGACAGGGGGATTTTTTGGTGCGCTAGACATCCTGAAATTGGAATACGCACCTTCAAAATGGGACTAATAAAGAAAATATATCCGATATAATGGCATATATTGCGACCAGTAGAAAAATATGCTCTATCGGCCTCGCGGGTAGGCCAGCCTGCGAACCCGCTTCCCCAATCTTTTGGTCCCTGAAAGAACCGTCGCTCATGTTGCAGTCCCATATCATCGACATCGATGGCGCTTTCGTCGGCGCGGCGGTGCGCCTGGATACCGGCTATCGCTTCATCGCGACCGACATGAAGTTGGACGACCTGGACGGTTCGATCTGGCCAACATTGGCCGATGTTCAACGGCTCGCCCGGCGTGTGTATCTGGGCGGCCGCGCTGCTTCGCTTCGGGCGCACTGAACCGAAGCGGGCTGGCGACATTCTCCTTATCGTGTGGCAAAAATGTATTTACAATATTGTGCGTATTCGAGGATGGCGTGTTGCCGGACTTTATTTGGGATCCAGATAAGGCTCGGCTGAACCCCAATAAGGACGGGGTTGCGTTCGAAGATGCGGCGTTCGTGTGGTCGGACCCGTTCCACCTCCTCCGATTCGATCGGATCTAGGGCGGGGAGGAGCGATGGCACGCCCTGGGGCAGGCTGCTGGCGTTGTGTTGCTGTTGGTCGTCCACACCTACCCGGGGATGAGGACGTCATCAGACTGGTCAGTGCGCGAAAGGCAACTACGCATGAACGGAAGGCCTATGAGGATGGCGATGTCCGACGAGCAGCGCGAACGTCTGGACACGCTGGCCGCCAAGCCGGACGCGGATATCGATACGTCGGATAGTCCCGTGGTCCTCGACTGGTCGGGCGCCGTGCGCGGCGGCCTCTACAAGCCCCGCAAGGAAGCGATCGCAATCCGGCTGGACGCCGACCTGCTGGCCTGGTTTAGAAGCCATGCCGACGGCGGACGCGGCTATCAGTCCGAGATCAACCGCGTACTGCGGCAGCATGTCGCTATCCAGGAAAAACATCGAGCTTGATCGATCGTCTGTCGGTCTTCCGCGCCGGCCGGCGGACCTTAAACATTCAGTACGTCCGCCCCCCGGGGAGGGGGCCAATTCGCAGGCATTCGCCGTCATTACCAGCATGCTGTAGTAGCCAATCGCGCCGGTTAGTTGGATGAACCCGTCGTCGCCCGGGCGTTCTCGCATCGCCGCACCTGCTTCGTCGGTCAGGCGGTGCCGTCGTAGCAGTGTTCGGGTGAATTCGGCGACCATCGGATCCTCGGCCGTAATACCGTCGGAGCGGTTGTCCCGGATCGCGGCGATCGTGGTTTCGGCCACGTTTCGCTTCCGAGCGATGCCAGTTTGGGCCCCCAGATGTAGGCGGCTTCGAACTCCGGCCCGACGGTCAGCGCCGCCAGGACGCGGACCCGCATGTCCAACGTCCCCTCGAACCGCACGAATGCGCCCAGATGCGCGAGGCGTCCGGCCAGTTTCGGGCTGTGCAGGAAGACCGAGAACGAGCGGGAGCCACAGCCGCCGATGATGGCGTCGGCGATGGGGTGGTCTGGCGGGGCTAACTGCTGTTTGCGGGTCATCGGTTGCCGCCGAACCGTGGCTTGTCTCCCCTGTGATTTGGCTAGGTGTTGGGCGTGCTTGCAGCGCCATGACGAACAGGCAGCAGCATGCCGCCGCCTGGAAATCGCCTTGGTTCGCCACCGTCCGCAATCGGCGCGCGATCCTACCTTGCCTCCCCCCCCCAACGCGTGGTACGCAGCTCGTGGGAGATCGGCGGTGGACGGGCGCCTCGCCAACCCGGTCAGGTCCGGAAGGAAGCAGCCGCAACGGGTCACCGCTCGGGTCGTTTGTCGGTCTCCCACTTTTCCCCCTTCGCCGCTCGCGCCGGACGGTTCGCGCCAGTTCATCCCGCGCCTTATCACAAGGTGAACGCCCCGAATGTCCGGCCTGTTCCAGGACGACCCCGCGGACCAAGACGACGCGCCCCCGCCGCCCGACGGGCCGGGCCTGTTCGGCGACGCGCTGCCGGTCGCCGCTCCGGAGCCGGTTCATGCCACCCCTTACCGCGTGTTGGCGCGCAAATACCGCCCGACGACGTTCGATGACCTGATCGGGCAGGAGGCGATGGTGCGCACCCTGCGCAACGCCTTCGCCGCCGGCCGCGTCGCCCACGCCTTCATGCTGACCGGCGTACGCGGCGTCGGCAAAACCACCACCGCGCGCATCATTGCCCGGGCGCTGAACTGCATCGGCCCCGACGGCACAGGCGGCCCGACCGTCGATCCCTGCGGCGTGTGCGCCAACTGCGTCGGTATCCTGGCCGACCGCCACCCTGACGTGACCGAGATGGACGCCGCGAGCCGCAACGGCATCGGCGACATCCGCGAACTGATCGAGTCGGTGCGTTTCCGCCCGATGCAGGCGCGCTACAAGATATTCGTCCTCGACGAAGTGCATATGCTCAGCACGCCCGCATTCAACGCATTGCTGAAGACCCTGGAAGAACCGCCGCCGCACGTGAAGTTCGTGTTCGCGACGACGGAAATCCGCAAGGTTCCGATCACCGTGCTGTCGCGCTGCCAGCGCTTCGACCTGCGCCGGGTGCGCGTCGCGGAACTCGCCCAGCACTATGGCCGCATCGCGGTCAAGGAAGACGTCACCATCGAACCGGCGGCGCTGGAGCAGATCGCCCGATCGGCCGACGGCTCTGTCCGTGACGGTCTGTCCATGCTGGACCAGGCCATTGCCCAGGCGGAGGGCGCGATCACCTCGGCCCAGGTCGTCGAGATGCTGGGGTTGGCGGATCGCGAGGCGGTGTTCGACCTGATGGAAGCGGTTATGGGCGGTAAGCCCGCCGCGGCGCTGACGATCACCGACCGGGCATACGAACGCGGCGCCGACCTGGGTGCGCTGCTGCAGGATCTGCTGGAACTGCTGCATACCGTGACGCGGCTGAAATCCATCCCCGGTCTGCGCGACAGCCAGGAGTTGCCGGAGGCCGAACGCACAAGGGGCGCCGAACTGGCGGACCGGTTGAGCGTTCCGGTGCTGGCGCGTGCCTGGCAGATGCTGCTGAAAGGCGTCGGCGAGGTCGAGATCGCGCCCGACCGCCGAGCGGCGGCGGAGATGGTGCTGATTCGCCTGTGCCATGTGTCGGATATGCCGACGCCGGGCGACTTGATCCGGCGGCTGACCGCCGGGGGCACCCCTCCATCCGCACCGGCCGGTGGTGGCGGAGGCGGCGGGTCGCGGGCAGTGGCCAACGGCGCGCCGATGATCTCGGCCGAACCGGTGCATCAGGCTGGACCCCGGCTGGGCAGCTTCCGGGAGGTCGTGGCCATGGTCGGGGAGCGGAAGGAGGCGATGCTGCACGCGCATCTGCTGCACTCCGTTCATCTGGTTCGCTTCGCGCCGCCGGTCATCGAATTGCGCCCGCAGGCGGAGGCGCCGAAGGATCTGTCGTCCAAGCTGGCGGCGGTGCTGGCGGAGATTACCGGCACGCGCTGGACGATCGCCGTTTCCCGCGAGGCTGGCGAGGCGACGATTGCCGAACAGGGCAATGCGGCGGACACCGCCCGTAAAACCGCCGCGGCCGATCACCCGCTGGTGGCGGCGATCCTGGCGGCGTTTCCGGGCGCGCGTATCGACACGGTGCATGATAAGATGGCGGACGCATATGGATTGCCGGCCGCGCCACCCGATATGCCGGAATTCGCACCACCCGACGCCGAGTATTTCGACGAAGAGCCGATGGAGATCGACCTATGAAAAACCTTGCCGGCATGATGAAGCAGGCCCAGCAGATGCAGTCCAAGATGCAGGACATGCAGGAGAAGCTGGAATCCATGGAAGTGACCGGAGAATCCGGTGCCGGCATGGTGAAGGTGACGCTTAGCGGCAAGACCGACATGAAGCGCCTGAAGATCGATCCCAAGCTGATCGATCCGGCGGAAACCGAGATGCTGGAAGACCTGATCATGGCCGCGTTCCGCGATGCCAAGTCCAAGGTCGAGGCGTTCGCGGCGGAGGAGATGCAGAAGGTCACCGGCGGGCTGCAGCTTCCGGCCGGGATGAAGCTGCCGTTTTAGATCGGCGTTTGGCGGCATGGGCGGCCCGGAAATCGACCATCTGATCGGCCTGCTGTCCAAGCTGCCGGGCATGGGGCCGCGCAGTGCCCGCCGAGCGGCGTTGAAGATGCTGCAACAGCCGGAGTCTCGGATGTTGCCGCTTGCCGCCGCGCTGATGCAGGCCGCCCGTGCGGTGCGGCCTTGCGCGGATTGCGGTAATCTGGACAGCCAGGATCCCTGCACGATCTGCGCCGATGAGCATCGCGACCGATCGATCATCTGCGTGGTCGAGGGCGTCGGCGATCTGTGGGCGCTGGAGCGCGCTCGGGTGCATCTCGGGCTGTATCATGTCCTGGGCGGGACGCTTTCGGCGATGGCCGGGATCGGGCCTGAAGACCTGAATATCCCCGGGTTGCTCAGCCGCATTGCCGAGGGCGATGTGGCCGAGGTGATCCTTGCCTTGGGCGCGACGGTCGATGGCGCGGCGACGGCGCATTGGCTGACCGACCAGCTTCGTTCCACGGGCGTGTCCATTACCCGCGTTGGGCAGGGCGTGCCGATGGGGGGTGCGCTAGATGTGCTGGACGACGGCACATTGGCGGCCGCCCTGCGCACGCGGCGGGCGACTTAGGGTCACTGCGAAATACGCGAATCGTTGGATGGTAGCCGCTGGTTGTTGTTCGTCATGGTGGGCGCAGGCCCGCCATGACGAGTTCCACCGGGCTTGCGTCCATTGCAGCGGTGCTTTCGCCGAGCAACCTAAACTATCCGTGCCGCTACCTTCGCTACTCGCGCTTCCCGTTCGCTGCGCAGGGCGGTCATGCGTTCGCGGGCGGCGGCTACCAACTCTGGACGCGCGGTGTCGGGGTGGCCGGCGTTGAACGGCGGGGCGGGGGCGTATTCGATGCCCAATTGGATGTGTTCGGCCACGTCCTGACCGGCGAGTTCGGCCACCATGGTCAGGGCGAAGTCGATCCCGGCGGTGACTCCGCCGCCGGTGAAGATGTTGCCATCGCGCACGACCCGGCATTGGGTTGGGATCGCCTCCAGCGGCACCAGCAGGTCGGTCCATGCCCAGTGTGTCGTTGCCCGCTTGCCGCGCAACAGTCCGGCCGCGCCCAGCACCAACGCGCCGGGGCGGATCGCGCCGCCGAAGCGCGCGGATTCCGCTGGGGGGCGCGGGAGGGCGCGGATGTCGGGGGCGTCCGGCGGGGGCCGCGGGCGGGGG
>VFSW01007414.1_pt1 | contig 15916 bp, 15 predicted proteins | sample 5358111 | NCBI WGS metagenome assembly VFSW01 (sample SAMN11554181, study PRJNA540505) | mine drainage metagenome | isolation source: sediment from site ElyBrook_90M | place: USA: Ely Copper Mine, Vershire, VT | collected 2017 | reverse complement strand
AGTTCGAGACCTTCGCGATGGTCGTCCCCGTCCCCACCATGTCGTCGAAGAGTATGAGCTGCCTTCCTCCGAGGTCGGGGACGCGCCTTCCCGAGGCCAAGGAGACTGAGACTTCGTCCCTCTTCCTCACCTTGTCGAATAATATCACGTCGTCGTCTGACGTCTGGAAGAACCTCTCCACGGGCTCGGCGACAGGCCTGTGGCCCTTGTCCGGAATGACGATGATGGGGTGCTCTATCCCCAGCCTCTCCTTCGCGTAGGTCGCTAGCGCGTTCGTGGCCGTCAGGTTGTACATCTGCAGCTCCGAGCCGTCGACCGAGATGGGGCCTATCTGTGTGGACCCGAAGTCCACGCGCCCGACGTTCCGCCAAAAGTGGACGTCGATGGTGAAGATGCGGTTTATCCTCATCGCCTTTATCGCCTTGAGGATCGCCCTGATGCTCAGCGCCTCCCCAGGATGAAATATCTTGTCTTGGCGCGCGTGCACCAGGTACGGGATGACGAGGTCGATCCATCCGACGCGTTGCCCCCTAAGCGCGTCGAGGGTGAGGAGCATCTCGATGAAGTGGTGGTTCTCCGTCGGGACGGTCGTCTGGACGTATACGACGTGCGACCCCATGAGGTCTCGCTTGATTCTCTCGAGCGGCAGGCGGACGTATGCCTCGCTGTCCGCGAAGTCATCGGCGTAGACGTCGATGGCCTCTCCGAGACCGAGAGACTTTGCGATGCCGCGGGCTATCTGGCGTGAGTTCCCCGCCCTCCCGCCGAAGACTGCCGTGTTGTCGGCGCTTAGTAGTCTCTCGGGCGAGGCTGACATTCTCCGACTCAAGAGCGGCGAAAGGCCGTGGGCTTCTTGGTCGTTATGGATTACAGATACACATCATCGAGCTGCGCGCCGGGCCTTGTCCTGGGTGCCGTCGGCAGTTTCGGGACCGAGGGCGGGGGATGCCAGCCATTCGGCATAGACGTGGTTACAGGCGTCTCAGCCGGAACTCATCGTACACGGTCACCTGCGCTATTCAAAGCTGTCCGAGGTTGATTCCAGGGGTCTAGGCTTTGGCAACGATGGTCCCTTGGATTTCTCCACCAGGATTTTGCATCGTGTGCACGTTAACGAAGGTCTGGCCTGACTCGATGGAAGCGATCAAGGTAGACATGGTAGGCGATGAAAGACCGGAGCACCCGTGACATGTCTCGGATCCGCTGAGGTCGGCGGTGGTGATCGTCCCTTGCGCTAGGACTCCGCTAAACGCCCCCGATATGAATCCAGGGCACGATGAGATCGGTCCGGGAGGAGTAGACAACACCGCTACACAGGCAGCCTCCCCTCCGCTCGTCACCGTGTTAGGATTCGGGTCCAGCCAAACCCCGATGTCCATGCTCGGAGAGAGATGGATGTGAGCCATGAAGACATCAGAGATGTTGGAAACGGTCAACGTGTAGGTTAGACTCTGATTGTCAGCGCTCAGCTGAAACGTTGCCTCTCCCGTGGCTTTTGTGCTGACGCCTGAAGCGGCAGTGAGGTTGGCAACGAACATGAGAGGCCTCGCAGTGGATGAAGAGCTCGTAGCTGCCGGTATTCCAATGTGCTCAAAGTAGATTGCCGCTCCGGCTACCGCAACTACTAGAATCACGACCAATACCATGGCTACACCGGTGCTCACAGCTTCTCTGGGTTTCATGGCAATGGATTGCTCTCTTGTTGTTAGACCCATACGATGAATCATACAGGTTCGAACTAGATAGCAATCCAGCGCCCGAGGATCTGAGGAGCACCTCCTTCCTCCAAGTCGACGATTGCGATGCGACACCACGCGTTCATCGCTGTCTCTAGCAACCTGGACCGTTCACGTTGACGACGAGAGGCCCTCTGCCAGGCAGAGTGTCCGCGACCTGCAGCTTTCGTCGCTCGTTCGGATTTACGTCTCTGTGTATGAGCCCCGAGGGATGAGGAAGAAGCACCACGGATGCAGTTCGACGGCCTTCTCCCACTTCGGTCCGAACTCCAGCCGCAGATGTCCGGAGATGAGAAACATGGGGCGGGAGCCTTTCGCCGTGGTGGTGGCAGTCGGAAACGACTCCGCGGGCGACCGTTGACCGGGAGAACAGGACGCCGCCTTGAACGCCTCTTCTCGAAGAATCACTGTCGTCGACTGCCCTACAGGGGGCTCGGCCTTGCGGACCACCTCTATCGCAGGCATGGACGACGCGGCGCGGGAAATCTAGACGTGCTTATGTCCGGAAACGCGCGCGTCTACTTTTAATATCGACCCGAGTCGTGGGGTTTCGGCTGCCCTGGTCGTATAGTGGCCCAGTATGCCAGCCTGTCAACACGCTGCAAAGCGTGGCAGAACGCTGGTGACGCGGGTTCGAAATCGCCTCCGTGCGACGAATGTCCCGCCCAGGGCGCCACCGCTCCTCATCCAGCCCCTCCCCTCACTCCAGGCTCAGGTAGAGGAACACCGTGTAGGCCCCTATCGTCAGGAAGTCGGCCAAAGTCGTGAGAATCCCTGGAACCAGTATCACTCCCTCGGTCCCGAGGACGAGCGGGTACGAGAAGACCGTCTGGAGCAGCAGAGCCGCCAGGACTATCACTAGGCCGAGGGCGAAGTGTGCCCTCGTCTCCGAGTAGACCTTGACGTAGACCACCACAAGCGAGACCAGCAGAGCGACCTCGACGGTCGTGAGGATGATGTGGAGCCTGATGGAGGGGTCGGGGTTGAACACTGGGACCCTGCGGAAGAACGAGAACCTCGACTCGTCGGGCAGGGTGGCGAGGTCCGAAAGGAGGACTCCCGTCACAAGCCCGACCAGCAGCACTACCACTACCCAGAGCTTTCCCACCATCGACTTCTTGGGTTCGACGGCGGGTTGATTGATTCCGCTATTGTTGTTTGTTTCCAATTTTTTGTCAGCCTCTTGTTCCCTTCGCGCTTGCGCGCGTCCGCTTGAGGATCCCTTCGAGCGTCTGCCAGTGGGACTCCATCACCTCTGAGACGAAGTAGACCCTGCCGTACTTGTCGCCCTCCGCGAGGACTACCTTGTTCGTCTCAAGGACCCTCAGATGGTGTCTCACCGTGGTGTAGTCGAGGTGCAGCGACTGCGAGAGCTGCTGCGCGTTCTTCGGCTGCTCCTTCAGGCTGAAGAGGACGAGCGACCTTGTCCGCGCGCCCGCACTCCCTGCGAAGAGCCACCAGAGGAGCCGCTCGAAGGAGTCCATCGTGACTACTTGGTCGTCCCTCGTGCCCAGCGATATTATCCCTTGCTTTGTTTGGCGCGAAGGCCTCCAGCTAGCTGTGCCCAATCAATTCGACCACTGCGGCAGGCATGAGCCCAGTCCTCTGGGCGGGTCCGCCTTCGTCGACGCGGTCCACCCCACCGCTAACGACGGGGCCTGCGAGCCTGCCGGCCCACCTCTTCCAGACCTCCGGATAGTAGCTCTTGACGAACCTAAGGATGTCGTCGCGGTCCGCCAAGACTTCGTAGGTCGCCCCCCTGCTAGTCCTCGTCCTGTCGACGACGCCGAGTCGGACGAGACGGCCCATGTGCCATGAGACCGTCGGTTGGGAGTGCCCGAGCCTCCTTGCGAGGTCTCCCTGCGTCTCGGTCGGGTCCCAAAGCAGGCAGAGGAGTATCTCGCGGGGCGTCTCCTGAGAGAGGATGCCGAGGAGGACCTCCTGCTTCTCGTGGAAGACCATCGTGGGAAATACGAAGCGGTAGAACCCGCTCTTCCTGGTCCTGACGAAGCCGTGCTTCTCGAGCCAGAAGAGGTGATACTGCACGTCGCCTGTCCCGAAGCGAAGCTCCTTGGCCATCCCGCGGACGTGGGCTCCGGGATGCGCTCTGATGTATTCGTAGACCATCCCCCTCCGCGTCAGGCCCGACTTGAGCTCCGCTCCCCTCGCCGGCTTCCCATAACGCGGGACGTCGCTCACGAAGGCGGCCCGCAGGTTCATCGAGTCTGAGAACCCGGCGCGCCCGTCGAGCGACCTGCCCGACGGCTCCCACTGAGGCGCGGCCAGCCCTCGAGACCCTTCATCCAGGCTCCGGCTCATTTCCTCGGATCTTCTCCTTTTGCCCGATCCCGGTCTCCCTGGCGTTCGGTGAGCTTGACGCCGTGCGCGGTCTGGAGGTGGTGGAGATACATCTCCCGGTCGTAGGACGAGCGGTACTGACCCCTCCCCATGCTCTGGAAGAGCATGCAGATTGTGCACCTCTGCTGCGTCTGCTGGCGCTGGCCCCGGTGCTGGTATCGGCTCACGGGAATTCCACCTGGCAGACCCTGCCGTCCGCGAAGCTCGGGGCCGCTTGGCGCATCCCGCTGTCGATCATCAGGCCCGTGAGGAAGGAGGCCACGAGGCCCGCCCCGACCCCGGTGAGGGCGAGGAGGTTCGAGACGCATCCGAGGCCCTCAAGGGAGAGCTGTGCGCGCTGGGCGCATGTCCGCGCCGACGCGAGGAGTCTTGCAGACGTGATTCGAGACCTCGGCGACTCGCCGAAGTCCATCGCGAAGCTTACTCGGGACATTCTTTGAGACCTTGGCTCTCCTTGAGCCCGATTGACTATATAGTGGATTTCCGAGATTCCTCCCAAATCTCTAGAGAATCGACGCAAGAAACGGCCTCAATCTTCGGGGCTCGGGGCGAGGCGCGAGCCGCCTAAAATGGCCCGGAACAAAGCTTTTTCTGGAAGCCGAGAGCGGTAGTTCTCATCGTGAGCAAGGAAGAGTTCCAGAGCTGGTTCAAGACCGGGTCAAGGTTCCCGCTCGCCATCAAGGGCCACACGTTCGCCCTCTCGCGGGACGGGCTCGTCAGGGTCGACGGCGGGAAGTTCATCTACGAAGAGGCCCTCCAGCTGGTGGTCATGCTCAACTCCCGGTCCCCTTTCACGCAGGTCAACGCGAGCCTGATAATCTGGGAGAGGAACGGGGTCCTGAGGTTCCTGGTCGTCGCGCTGCTGGTCATCGTGGCGGCGGCCGTCCTCGTGATAGTGCGCCGCTGAGAAGGCCCGTCGAAGACGGTCAGGGAGTCATCGTGACGTAGTAGAGGTCAGTGACACCGCCCTTCACTTGGAATATCCCCGCGTTGAGCGCCCCGGCGTTGTCGGTCCAGACGTAGAGGGCGCCGCCTGCGCTCCCTGGCCCATACTTCTGGACGAGGGCACCGACCTGCGAGAGGGCGCCGTTGACTCCAGACGCTCCCAAGGAGACGGTGGCCGTGCTGATGAAGACGTTGGGTGCCACCGTCGTCGCGTTCACGAGGCTCAGGCTGTTGGAGGAGGCGAGCTGAGATATCCCGGTGAGCAGCGCCTGCCTGGTGCCCGGGCTGATTCCGCCGCTGATGGGCGTGGTCGTTGTGGTGGTAGTGGTCTTGGTCTGATTCACGCCGTTGCCTCCGTTGCCTCCCGAGGACACGCTCGCGTTTCCTCCGAGGGCCAAGAGGTTGTGGTAGGCCGCGCTGGCGGTGGCACCCACCGCGACGAGGTCCGTTATGGGATTGACTGCGGTCATGAATGGAAGCTGCGTCACGACGCCAGAGATCCCGGGGTTGGTGTACACCGCCACGAAGTAGGTCAACGCCCCTCCCACCGAGTATAGCAGGTACGACCCGAAGCGGTAGTTGGGCAAGAGCGTGAGCTGCGTCCTCACCTGTTGGTTGGTCGTGAGGGCGTTTTCTGCCGCGGACGGCCCGATGATGGCTGTGGAGTTTGACGGGTTCTGGTAAAGGTAGATCTGCCCAAGCTTGTTGCCCCCGTATGCCAGGTACATCCCGGCGAGGTTCTGGCTCGCCGCGTTCTGGTAGTGCACCAGCTGCGTGGCCACGAAGTATGTCTGGTTCCCTTCCGCCCACGGGATGTATTGCACGGTGTTGTTGGCTGGCCTCTGGTAGAACTGCGACCCGCCCCTCCAGACGAATGGGTCGTTGACGTGGAAGGCGAAGTCGTAATCGAGCTGCCCAGCGACATAGGGCGAGCCGAGGAGCTGTTCTGGGTACCTGAGCTGCGGCACGAGCCACGCTGGCGGGCCCTGCCAGCTGCTGTAGTAGCTCGAGTAGAAATTCGTGATGAAGTCCGATGACCCCGTGCCCACGAGGTGGGACACGTTGTAGAAGTTCATGGAGCCGTCCGCCACGTTCACCAGAGCGACTCCGAAGAAGCGGAGGTACGGGCTCGCGGAGAACCCGGACTGCAGAGGGTAGTCCATGTAGACTTGGACGACATAGAAGATGCTCTTCCCGTCGGTGGCGAGATAGGCGGCCGGGTCCTCGACGAGGCCTGGGATCAGCACGCTCTGGACTCTGTCGAACACGTTGCGGTTCCAGAGCATCTGCATAGGACCGCCCGAGAAAGCGAACCCGAGCTGCCCCTCTCCGAAGGTCATCCACATGCTCTTCTGCCAGCCGGTCAGGTTGTAGTCTGCTGCGCCCACGTAGGAGGCGTTGCCTATCTCGTCGTAGCCGGGGACGTGCACGTAGACGTTGTTCATGAAACCCGCGCCCTCGCCGAAATAGATGGGCGGTTCGTCGGGGACGCCGTAGGCCTTTGTGACCGGGACCTCCGTGCCGTTGTAGGTGTTGATCACAAGTATCTTCGCCGCGTGCGTGTAGATCAGGTGCTCGCTGATCCAGTCAGTGGCCGGGTAGGTCGGGGTGGTGGGCGAGACCCAGTACTCGGCGTTCTTGAGGTAGACAATCTCCGAGCTGCCCAAGGCCATCCAGTTGTATGCCCCGATGGCCTTGGTGTTCGTCACGGCGGCGGCCGTCTGGTCCCACTGCCTCACCACGTTCAGGATGGTCGACGAGTTGCTCGTGGGGAGGTTGAGGATGGACGACTGCGTGATGTTCTGGATCCCGGCAGACCACCTGGTCACCGCTATCTCCTTCTGGATGCCCGGGTCCCACTGGTAGGAGACGTAGTTGTTGTTCCAGTTGAAGTAGAGGAACGCGAGGGCGCCTGCTTGCACGATTAGGAGGAGCACTATGACGACCGCGAGCGCCCGGTAGAGCCCGCGGCCGGGAAGGGCGGCGGCCCTCCGCTTCCCGAAATACGTGTACCCGGCCAACACCGAGAGGAAGGCCCCTATGGCGATGCCATAGAGATAGGGCGTCGCGGCGTCCATGAACCAGTAGGGGGCGCCGAGGACGATCGAGAGGGCGATCGCTGCGCCTATCGCGAGGACGTTGCGTATCCAGACGTTGCTCGCCCTGGTCGTCAGGTTCTTGAGGAGACGCAAGACCATCCTCAGGGCGAAGATGGTCAGGAAGGCCGTGACGGCGTAGGTGAGCAGCCTGTACTGGACCTCCATCGTGGGCATCAGGCTGATCAGCTCGTTGCCCGAGACGGGGAAGAATGGCAGGGCAAGCAGTCGGGGGACCTGTGCCCAACTTCCGATACCCTGAGTGAGCATCGCGACTGAGTTCATGATTGGGCCGGAGAGCGGGAAGCTCTGGTTCAGCACGAAGTACCCGAAGACCATCGCCCACTTCACGAACTGCCAGAAGCCCCAGATCCAGGCTCCAGGCTTGATCTGGGTCAGTGGCCGCGCGTACTCCTCCCCGTAGGGCGACTGTCTGCTCGACATGAGGGAGACGAGGCCGCTGAGGTCGCTCCTGCCGACCTGCGGGTTTATGACGAGGAGCGCGAGAAGCGCACCGACGATGAAGGTGTAGCCGTGGTAGAAGGTGATGCCGAACCAGTCAAGGCCAGCCTTTGCGGAGTAGACGTGCTCGGCGATCGACCACTCCAGGTACGTCCAGGCGGCGAAGAGGGCGACGATGATTGCGAAGATGGCGATGAGCACCCATATCGCCCTCGGCCCGAAGGAGACGCGCGTGCGTGAGTCATCTTCGCCCCCTCCCTCCGCAGCACCCCTCTCCTGCAAACTGACGAGAAGCTGAAAAGGGGCGTTATACGCCTTCTGCACTTCGCTGCCGGCCGGTGCGCCTAACCCTGGACGACTATCTTCAGGAAGGAAGACTCGAAGGTCAGCCCGTCGCTCGCTGTGAGGATCGCCGTGTATGTCCCGGGACTGATCGACTGAGAGGCAGTGATCGTCACTTTGATGCTCGACTCGCCTCCCGAGGGCGGGGAGAAGGAGGTCGAAGCTGCCGTGAAGGACAGGTTGCTCGGCGTCGAGGTCAGCGACTCGGAGTCAGCGAAGGTGATGTTGAGCGGCCCCTGGTGCGTCGTGTCGTGGACCACGAAGTTGACAGAGGCGCTCGAGCCTCTGCTGACGACCACGGTGCTGTTGCCGGCGATGCTCGTCGAGAAGCCAGGGGAATACGAGGCGTCCACGTAGCCAAGGATGTTCCCCGTCCATTCCGTGAACCACGCCCTGCTTTCCCCGAGCGCGAACGTCAGGGTGTTCCCGATTATCGATCCGTTGACGATGCCGTTGGCCTCGGAGAACTCGGTCATGGAGCCGCTGGCGGGGTCTATCCTCGCGAGCCTGTGCCCTTCGGGCTCGTGGAGCCAGACGGACGAGCCGTTCGCGGCGACGAAGTATGGGAGGGTGGTGGGGTTCCAGCTGACCGGGGTGGTAGGGTAGTATGACCAGTCCTTGGTCGTGAAGTTGTAGCTCGCGACGCTAGAGGTGCCGTGGAGGGCGACCCAGAGGGCGCCTGAGGCGATCGCGAGGCTCGAGGGGTCGGTGAGGTTCTTGCTCCCGAGCAGCTTCGGCGCGAAGTGGCTGATGTTGAAGGAGTAGATGCCGCCTGTCCCTGTCCCGCCCGCGCCGACGTCCGAGTAGTAGCCCGTCGTCGAGTTCGCGAAGATGACCTGCGAGGGCTCTGCGTTGACGCCTCCTGGAAGGGTGTACTCGCGGAGCGTGCCGTTCGCGCTCAGCTCGCCGATCTTGGAGACGTAGACCTCAGGGAACCAAAGCGTGTTGTTGGGACCGGGAGTCAACGCATACGGGAAGGAGCTGTTGCTCGGCAGCTTGACGGCCGTGACTTGCCCTGACGAGGGGTCCATCCCGACCACCTGGTTGCCTGTGGGGTCGGACGCCCAGACCCTGCCGTTCCAGAGGGCCACGCCCCAGATGTCGGTCTTGTCGCCGCAGATCCCTCCCGAGCTCGGCGGGGCGTGATAATTGTAAGGCCAGGCGTACTCAACCAGAGTCCTGTTTCCCGGGTAGAAGTGCGCGAGGCCCGCCACTGACTGTTCCCCGAACCAGATGGAGCCGTCGGGGGCCACGGTCGGCGCGTTGGGGTCCCTGAGCGGAGTGGGAAGGGCGAACTCCGTGACCCCGCCGATCGTCGCAGGCGGGGCGAGCTGAGTCCTGAGAATCTTCGCACTGCCCAGAGGGTCGGTGCAGCTGGGGGAGGGGTTCAGCTGCTCGTGGGCGTAGAACCCCCCTGCGGACGCCACGAGCAACACCAAGACCACGGCCAGGAGGAGGATTCTCTTTGACGGCATCTTAGAAGGTCACTACCAGGTTTCCAAACCATTCTGCGTTTTCTTGCTGCGTGTCCTGCCGACCTCAGGAGTAGGCCTCGAAGTCCCTTCCTAGTACTGAGACCGCGATCTTCTGCTCGAGGATCTCGTCTGTCCCCTCGTAGATGCGGGATACCCTCGAGTCCACCAGGTGCCTCGCGGGCCTGTTCTCCATCGAGTAGCCGTTCGCCCCGAAGACCTGCACGGCCCTGTCGGCCGCGTCGAATGAGGCGTTCGCCGCGAAGTACTTCGCCTTTGCGATCGCTGCGTCAGCGGCCTCCCTCAGCGAGGTGTCCTCGGGGCTCTTGCTGGACAGCTGCCAAACGCTCGCGGCCCGCAGCATCATCCACCTCGATGCCTCCAGGTTCACGGCCATGACGCCGATGTGCCTTTGGACGAGCTGGTGCTTCCCTATGAGCTTCCCGTGCTGCACCCGGATTGCGGAATAGCGGACGGCCTCGTCCAGGCAGTCCTGGATCACCCCGACGCACCCCGCCGCGACGCTCAGCCTGCCGCCCATAAGCGCGCCGTACGCCACCGGGAGGCCCTTTCCGCGTGGCCCCAGCAGGCCGTCCTTCGGCACCACGCAGTTGTCAAGGTAGATCGTCCCGGTGTCGGAGGTGAAGAGCCCTAGTTTGTTCTCGATCGGCCTGGAGGAGAAGCCTTCAGAGTCGCGGTCGACGAGGAATGCGCAGGCCACTCCCGCGCCGCCGCTCGACGCCTTGGGCCGCGCGAAGACGACCACGGTGTCCGCGACAGAGCCGTTCGAGATCCATGTCTTCTGCCCGCTGAGAACGAAGCTCCCCCCTCTCTCCTCGAATTCCGTCCGCATCGAAGACGGGTCGCTCCCTGCCGAGGGCTCCGTGAGGCCGAAGGCGAAGACCCTCTCTCCCTTGGTCCCCGGCTCCAGATAGCGCGACTTTTGCTCGGGCGTCCCCCACCTCTGTATCGGCATCATGGCGAGCGACGTCTGCACGGAGACGAACGTCCTTACCCCGCCCCCCTCCCTCCCTATCCGCTCGAGCGCGAGTGCGTAGGTCAGGAGGTCGGCTCCCTGGCCGTCGCCGTAGTCCGTCGATATCGGCAGCCCCAGGACGTGAGCCTGCCCTAGGATGCGCTTGGTCTGGTCGTTGTATCTTCGCTCAAGGTAGCACTTGTCCTCGACTGGCCTAAGCTCCTTGCACGCCCTGTCGACCTGTTTCAGGATCATGCTCTGCTCGTCGGAGACCTCGAAGTTCATGCTCGAGATGCCCGCCAGCTCGCCCTCTGACACGCCCAGGCCTAGCCACCCCATCGCTCTTTCCTGACGCGCCCCTTGATGTGGCCGATTATCTCCTCGAGGGAAGTGCCGGGGCCGTAGAGGCCTGAGATTCCGAGCTTGAGGAGCTTCGGCTTGTCCTCGTCGGGGATGATGCCCCCTCCCGTGACGATTATGTCCTTGCCGCCGTACTTCTCGAGCAGCCTCTTGACCTGAGGGAACGCCGTCATGTGCGCGCCGTTGAGCAGAGAGAGGGCGACCACGTCGACGTCTTCGTCGACCGCCATCCTCGCGACCTCCTCCGGTGTCGGCAGCAGCCCGATGTAGATCACCTCCATCCCGGCGTCCCTGAACGCCCTGGCCAGGACGAGGACGCCCCTGGCGTGGCCGTCGAGGCCTGGCTTCGCCACTAGGATCCGGATCTTCCTCTTTTCTTGGGCGGCGCGTTGGGGCATCGATTCGCGCGCGGCCTGCCCATTAGAAAAACTGTTCTGTGAATGGCCGAAGGGAATGGAGGATTGTTAGGATGCGGTGTCATGTATCATTCTTAGACTAGGCTCTTGGGTTCGGCCGCTATCCTCAGCATAGGAGACTTCAATGGAAAGCTTACGATACGCGTGCGGGTCGTGCGAACGAATCTTCTCTTCCCACCAGGACCTGGAAGGGCACTGCGTTCACGCGCATCTCGACATGACAAACGAGCATATTTCGGCCTGACGACGGTCGGAACGCGAAGCGGAAGACCATGGCCGTAGACTACCTCTTCGTGGTCAGGCACGGGGATACCAAGGCCAACGAGAAAGGCATAGACGCAGGCCCGCTCGACTACCACCTGAACAAGAAGGGCGTCAAAGACGCGGAGTTCGTCGCGAAGGCCCTCTCAAAGGCGAAGGTGGATGCGGTCTACAGTAGCCCGGTGCTCCGTGCGGTCGAGACCGCGAGGATACTGGCGAAGCCGCACAATTTGAAGGTGAAGACCCTCGAGGAGCTGACGGAGGCGAAGCTCAAGCCCCAGTTCGTCGGCAAGAAGGGAAGGCATCACATACTCACCACGCCGGCGGCGTTCTCAGAGACGAACGACGACCTCTTGGACAGGACGGCGAAGGCAATCGAGATCATCAGGAAGGAAGCCGGCGGGAACGTGATAATGGTGTCCCACGGCGACGTGATAACTGCCATGCTCGAGGGCGTGGTTGAGAGGAGGATCAGGACAGAGAAATACTACGTCATACATCCGGACTCGGCTTCCCTTTCCATCATCAAGACTAAGAACAGACCCATCCTGGTCTTGTACAACTACCATCGCAAAGTGTTCGAGGATTTCGGCTTCTGACTCTGGCTAGACCAAGACTGGTTCTTTCCATCCGCCAAAGACGACTTTCCCTACGTCGACCAGCTCTCCGAGGGTTGCGTATGCCGAGACAGCTTCGACCAGCGGATACATCGAGTTGGCCTTCGGGTCCTCGTAGGCCTTCTGCAGCTTCTCGAGCAGCGCCTTGACCTTGCGGTTGTCCCTCTTCGCCCTGACCTGCTTGATCCTCTCGAGCTGCCTGCGCTGCGCCTTGAAGTCGATCTTCAGCGTGCTGATGGGCGTCTCCTCCTTGGCGGTGTACTTGTTGACCCCGACCACGGAGTCCTCTCCGCTCTCCACCCGCTTCGAGAGGCGGTAGGCGTTCTCAGCGATCTCGCGCTGGAGATACCCCGACTTGATCGCCGCTAGTATCCCTCCGGCGCGCTCTATCCTGTCGAAGTAGCGGTAGGCCTCTTCCTCGAGCCTCTCAGTCAGCCACTCGAGGTAGTATGAACCCCCGAGGGGGTCCATGACGCTGGTGACGCCCGTCTCCTCAGCGATTATCTGCTGGGTCCTGAGCGCGACCTGCGCTGCGTGCTCGGTGGGGAGCGCCCAGGCCTCGTCGTAGGAGTTGGTGTGGAGGGACTGCGTCCCTCCGAGGACTGCGGCGAGCGCCTCGAGCGCGGTCCTGACGATGTTGTTGTAGGGCTGCTGCCACGTGAGGGACGCTCCCGAGGTCTGGGTGTGGAACCTCATCAGGAGGCTGCGGGCCTTCTTGGCGCCGTACTTCTCGCGGAGGACGGTCGCCCATATCCGCCTCGCTGCCCGGAACTTCGCTATCTCCTCGAAAAAGTCCATCGTGGAGTTGAAGAAGAAGCTCAGACGCGGGGCAAAGTCGTCGACCTTCAGCCCTGCCTCGATGCCCAGCGCGACGTGGCCGAAGCCGTCGGCGAGCGTGAACGCGAGCTCCTGGACGGCGCTCGAGCCGGCCTCGCGGATGTGGTATCCGCTGATGCTGACGTAATTCCATTGGGGCATGTGCTTGGTGCAGTAGAGCATCATGTCCCTGACTATCCGCAGGTGCGCCTCCGGAGGGTAGACCCACTCCTTCTGGGCGATGAACTCCTTCAGCATGTCCGCCTGCACCGTCCCCTTGAGCGACTGGAGCGGTATTCCCCTCTCCTTCGCCACGCCCGCGTACATGGCGGTGAGGATGGCGGCGGGAGCGTTGATCGTCATGGACGTGCTGACCTTGTCGAGCGGTATCCCGTCGAAGATCGCCTCCATGTCTCGCAGGGAGGAGACGTTGACCCCGCACCTCCCGACCTCGCCGTGGGCCTTGGCAGAGTCGCAATCATAGCCGTAGAGGGTCGGCATGTCGAAGGCGACGCTCAGCCCCGTCTCGCCGTGCTCCAGGAGGAGCTTGAGCCTCTTGTTCGTGTCCTCAGGGGTCCCGAAGCCCGAGAACATCCTCATCGTCCACTGCCGTCCGCGATACATAGAGGGATAGACCCCCCTCGTGTAAGGGTAGACTCCTGGGGGGGCGACATCGGACTGGGAGAGCGAGGCGATGTCGTCGGGCGTGTAAGTCGGCTTCAAGTGGATCCCCGACGCGGTCTCGAACCTTTCCTTGGTCTCTGGCGAACCGCCGACCCACGGCGCATAGACGTCCTTGAGCCAGCGCTCGTACCCGGCCTTCATTTCCTTGAGCGTCCTCCCGTCGAAGAGAGCCGCGTTCTTCTTCCGCTTCGCGGAGACGTCCTTCGCCTTCTTGCTCCAATAGGGGTCCTTCAGGTTGGAGAGCATCGCTGGAGTGGACAGCCGCTGGGTTCCTGATAAAAGTGTGTGTTATTGCGAAGTAGCGTTCGTCATTTGACTTCCCGGACAAGCTCGACGCTCTCGGGGCGGATGGCGCAGGTCTTCGTCCCGCCTTCCCTGGCTCGTTGCTCCAGGAGCAGCGAGCCGAAATCGTCGAGCCCCTTCGCCCTGCCCCGCAGCGGATTGCCGTCGGAAGGGGTGACCTCGACGTCGCGGCCGAGCCACGCGATGGTAGGCCGCATCCTGTCAGCCAGCTTGCGGCGCATCCCCCTCTCCCACTCGGCGAAGTACCAGTTCACTGCGTGAATGACCTTGTCCCGGAGGAGGTCGAGGTCGACCTCTACCCCCAGGGCTTGAAGGATCGACGTGGAGGGCAGTGCTGAGGGGAAGAAGGTCGGGCGGCCGGAGGAGCAGTTCACAGAGATGCTCATAACGGCCTGTATCCTGCCGCCGGATTCCCGAGCCTCGGTAAGTGCGAGGGAGGTTTTCGCCACCACGCGGCCGTCGATAGCGACGAGGTTGGGCCAGTGGAGCCAGCTCACTATCCCTGTGTCTCTCCGAATGCCCTCGGACGTGGCAGCGGCGACTAGAGGAATCAAGAGACCTAGCATTCCTTGAGACGTCGGGCGGCTGGCGAGGAGGCAGACGGAGAGGTCTAGGATGCCCGCGCGCCGTCCCTGCACGACGAGCCTGTCCGAGAACCGCCGAAGAGAGGAGCCCTTCTGCACCCGCCAGTCAACGGAATCGGGCAAGCCGAGCCACTCGGGGCGCCTTGTGGTCATATGCTTTCGCCGGAAGCGCAGGTTTATTTCGAGAGAGCCGCGCACTCAATGCTGAAGGCTCCGGCTTGGACACGAAAGAACTTGCGGCCCGTCTGGCAAGGGGAGACCGGAGAGCCATCGCGAAGGCCATCACGCTGGTCGAGAACGACGGCGCCGGGTCGTCGGGGCTCCTCAAGGCGATAGGCCCCATGCTCGGCCACGCGTTCGTCATTGGAGTCACAGGGCCTCCCGGGACTGGGAAGAGCAGCCTCGTGGACAGGCTCACCGAGAGCTACAGGAAGAAGGGGCTGAAGGTTGGGATAGTCGCGATAGACCCCACGAGCCCGCTCACAGGAGGGGCGCTCCTCGGCGACAGGATACGGATGGTCGACCACACGATGGACAGCGGGGTGTTCATCAGGAGCATGGCGTCGCGCGGGTGGGCCGGAGGGCTCTCGGGGGCGGTTGCCGACGTGATCCAGCTGCTGGACGCGGCCGGGATGGACATCGTCATGGTCGAGACCGTGGGCATCGGCCAGTCCGACACGGACGTGGTGCGCGTCGCCCACGCCGTGATGGTGGTGCTGATGCCCGGGCTCGGAGACGACGTGCAGGCGTCGAAGGCGGGGCTGATGGAGATAGGCGACGTCTACGTGGTCAACAAGGCGGACATCCCTGGGGCGGACGACATGGTCGTCGACCTGATGGCGATGGCTAGAGACTTCAAGGGCCGCAGCCCCACGGTGTTGAAGGTCTCGGCGGCCAAGAATGAGGGTATCGAGGCCGTGGTCGGCGTATTGGAGCGCGTCAGGACGAGGTTCCTCTCCTCGCCCTCGAAGGAAGGGGAGGAGATCAGGCTCAGGAGCACTAGGGGAATGATTACAGAGCTCGCGAGGAGGAGGGTCCTCGTGCGATTCGAGGAGAAGGCAGACTCCAGGGTGGAGGCTCTCGCGGAGAAGGTCGCGGCCCACAGGTTGACCATGGATGACGCCGCGAACGAGCTTATCGGCGCGAAGGAAAGAGGAAGCAGGAAGCGACGCAGATGACGCTCGCGATGAGCCTTTCGGAGCGATTGGGCGAATACGCCTCGTCCCTGACCTACGACGACCTGGGAGGGACCGTCATCCTGGAGGCGAAGAAACGGCTGCTGGACGCCATGGGATGCGCCATAGGCGCGTATGGCGAGGCCCCCGTCAAGGCCGCGAGGCGGCTCGCCGAGCGAGGGTATCCTGGGAGCTCTTCAACCATCCTCGGGACCAGGAAGAAGACGACCCCCGACATGGCGACGTTTGTCAACGGGCTGATGGTCAGGTACTTCGACTTCAACGACACCTACCTCTCGAAGGAGCCCGGGCA
>VFSW01007413.1_pt1 | contig 15917 bp, 15 predicted proteins | sample 5358111 | NCBI WGS metagenome assembly VFSW01 (sample SAMN11554181, study PRJNA540505) | mine drainage metagenome | isolation source: sediment from site ElyBrook_90M | place: USA: Ely Copper Mine, Vershire, VT | collected 2017 | reverse complement strand
TCGCCGGCGATCACATCTACAAGATGGACTACGGACCGATGATCGCGTACCACGAACAATGCGAGGCCGACATCACCGTCGGCGTGGTGGACGTGCCGCTGGACCGCGCACATGAGTTCGGCATCATGACCACGGACGACACCAACCGGGTGACGAGTTTTGCCGAGAAGCCGCAGCACCCCGACCCCATCATCGGCGTCCCGAACATGGCCCGCGCTTCCATGGGCATCTACGTCATCGCGCGGGAACGGCTGGAGAAGCTGCTGGCCGATGATGCGGCCGATGCCAAGACCAATCATGATTTCGGCCGCAACATCATTCCGCCGGCGATCAAGCGCATGCGCGTGTTCGCCTACCCCTTCCACGATGTGGAGACCCGGGCGCAGAACTACTGGCGCGACGTGGGCAACGTCGATGCGCTGTACGAAGCAAACATGGAGCTGGTCGCGCTCAACCCCGAGCTCAACATTTACGATCACCAGTGGCCCATCTGGACCTACCAGGCGCAACATCCGCCGGCAAAATTCGTGCTCGACGAGGAAGGCCGGCGCGGCATCGCGATCAATTCCATGGTCGCTGGCGGATGCATCATTTCGGGCGCCCAAGTGAAGCAATCGCTGCTGTCGAGCGACGTGCGCATCGAAGAACAGAGCGCCATCGACAGCTCGGTGCTGCTGCCCAGCGTGACGGTTGGGCGCCGCTGCAAGGTCAGGCGCTGCATCCTCGATGAGGATTGCGTGGTCCCCGACGACCTGCAGATCGGCTACGACCCGGTGCTCGATCAACAGCGCTTCTTCGTGACCCGGCGCGGCGTGGTGCTGGTCACGAAGGACATGCTGCGCGCGCTGCGCTAGCCGGCGACCCCGCGCGAGGGCTCGCGCCGAGCGAGCGACGCCCAGGCGTCGGCCACCTCCGCCACCGAGATTCCGAGCATGCTGGGCTCACCGTCCAGCTCTCCGGTCAAAACCCTGACTTCGGCGCCCGCCACGCCCCAGGGCCGATAAAGCGCCGGCAGCGCCTTTCCGAACAGCACCACCTGAGGACAGCCGACGGCCGCGGCCGCGTGCGCGGGTCCGGAATCGACCGTGACGAGTCCCGAGGCGCGCTCCAGCAGCGCGACGAGGCGCGGGATCGGCAGATCGTCCGCCGCGTTCACGAGTCCCTCCGTGCGGGCCGCCGCGATCAATTCCCGGTTGAGCGCGTACTCAGGTCCCGTTCCGAGCAGGACCACGCGGTGCGTCGGGTGGCGCTCGCGCAGGAAGCGGATCACGGCCGCCCAGCGCTCGTTCGGCCAATACTTATGGTTCACCGCCAGCCGGCCCAAGCCGCGGCGCATGGTGCGTTTGTTGCCGGCCTGCACCAGCAGCAAGGGCGCCCGCCCGATCCCACGCCGGTGCAACCAAGCGTCGAGGTCCGCGCGCTGCGCGCCGCTCACGATCAGCAGGCACCCGGGTGCGACGTCCGCGGCATCGCCGGCAACCGCGACCCCGGCCACTGCAGCCGGCATCACCGCCGCGAGCCGCCGCCACTGCTCGGTGGCGTGCTCCGTGGGATGCCGGGGGTGATCCCGGGCATCGACGATGAACTCGCCCCCGACTCCGGCGCGCCTCAACATCGGCTCGACCGCATCGTTGCCGTCGCAAAGCCAGATGGGTCCCGGCAGGCGCCCGCGCAGCCGGCGAACCACCTGCCATTGATCCGGTGCCAGCCAGTAAGGCGTCTTGCGGCTGCGTACCGTCAGAATGTCACCCACACCCGGCTGACCCGCGAGCAACGGTCGGCTCCACGACCCCGAGGTCAGGACATCGACCGGCACACCGAAACGCGCATGCAGGGGTCGGAGCAGCGCGGTCAACAGCACCATGTCGCCAAAGGCACCGAACCGCACGACGAGCGGACGCCTGCAACCGTCGGCAATCGGAGGCGCGGGCCTCGAGGGGGCATGTTCCGCGATGGTCTGAACCTCATCCGGGCGCTGCGGGGCCCGCGAGTATAATTCATCGGCATGAGCCCTTCATCGATACAGGCTCGAGGGCGAGCCGCATGATGGCCGATGAACCGCACGCCGAGCTGCACGCGCAGCTGCGTGCCCGGGCTCAACGCCTATGGTGGGATGCGGCGGCGCAGGCGCCCGGGCCACCGGTGCTCGCGCGCTTCATGGCCGACTGGCCGGCCGCTGCAGCCGGACCTCCACGGCGGCCCGGCCTCGACATCGCCGGATCGCCCGGGGAGGCCGCACCGGTGCTTCCGGTGCTTCCGGTGCTTCGATGGCTGCACCGGATTGCCGCGGACGCGGATGGTGCCGGGGCGGACTTCGTCAGAGCGCTCTGCGGGGCGCAAGCTTCGCTCGATTGGCGGCAGACGTACACGCGCACCGACATCGACGCGTTGTTTCTTCACAACTACGCATGGGCCGAGATCCTGAAGCCCGGGGCGCCCTCGGATCAGGCCCAAATCTCCTGCGGAGTGCTAGTGCTGGGGCCGAACACGTTCTATCCTCGGCATCGCCACGAGGCCGAAGAGATCTACCTGCCGCTGGCGGGGACGGCCGAGTGGCAGCAAGGCACTGCCGCCTGGCGGCTCCGCCCGCCGGGAACGGTGATCCATCATTCGAGCGAGGAACCACACGCGATGCGCACCGGCGAACAACCCCTGTTGGCGATGTATTTGTGGCGAAGCACCGATCTCAATCAGCACGCCCGCTTGGACCGGCAGGGTGCCGGATGATTCGCGCCGGATCGCTGCGGCAAGGCCGCGCACTCATTGCGGCGACGAGCTGGACCGCCATCTGTGCACTCGCCGGATGCGCGAGCCACCGGGCCGGCCTGCCGTCGGATGTCCCCGGACCGCTCAAAGTCGCCGACGGACAGGTGCTGACCGCCGCCCTGCACGGTACCGGGGTTCAGATCTACGAATGCCGCGCGAACGCAGCCGATGCGAAGCGTTTCGAGTGGACCCTCCAAGCGCCTGCGGCGGATCTGGCGGATCGATCCGGCAAGGACGTGGGCCGGCATTACGCCGGTCCGACCTGGGAGGCGGACGACGGCAGCAAAGTCGTGGGCGAGCTCGTCGCCCGCGACGGCGGCCCGAATCCGAGCGCCGTCCCGTGGCTCTTGCTGCGTGCAAAATCCAATTCGGGCAAGGGTGTCTTCGGCAGGACTCAGTTCATCCAGCGCCTGCACACCATCGGCGGTCAGGCCCCCGCCACGGGCTGCGACGCGCCCCACGCGGGCCAGCGGACCAGGGTGGCCTATTCGGCCGATTATTACTTCTACGCACCGCGGCGCTGAACCTTGGCCCGTGCGGCGCGCTTGGCCTGTGCGGGTCCCGCCGACCCGCACGGTCGACGCGAATGCCGTCGGGCGATCAGAGCGCCTTGACCAGATAGCGCACGATTTTTTCCCCGCCGAGGATCGAGGCGCGGCCGATCTCGGCGAAGCCGAGCGCCTCATGGAAGGCGTCGGAAGCGTGATTCGGAGGCTCGACGTTCACCTCGCAGCCGACCAGCGAGTGCCCCGCCTGGGCGGCGGCGGCGAACAGCGCGGCGTATAGGCCGCGAGCCAGGCCGCGCCCCCGCCTGTCCGGAGCGACGATCACGCGGTCGATGTACACGAAGCGCTTGTAGCGCGACTTGAACCACTGGAAATTGGGGCTGGCCGAGATGGCATCCTGATCGAATGCGATGAGGAAGGCGTCGCGCCCCGCGGCGCACAGTCCGATGTGGAATCCCTGCTCGAGCAGCGCGCGCATCTTGGCGGCATCGAGCTCCGAGGTCTCCTCGCGATGCTGATTGTTGAGCGCCAGCATCGCGCTCTCATCCATCGGCTGTTTGTTCATCGCCGCACGCTCGATCCTCTGCTCGATTTTTCCCGCTCGATTTCCGGCATGGCGTCCCGCCCGGCACCCGCCTCGCTCCCTCGGGCGATGATAGGATGCAGCGCACGATTCTGTCAGCCACGGGAGTTACCCGCCATGCAATCGCAGCTTCGCTTGGCCTCCTCAGCCGCCGTTTCGCGCCTCATGGGGGCGCTCCTCCTGCCGGCGATCGCGGCGCTTAACGGCGCCGCCTCGAGCGCCGCCGAGCCCGGCTCGCCGATCGGCCTGTGGAAGACCTTCGACGACAGAACCGGCAATGCACGAGCCATCGTGCGCATCTACGAGCAGGACGACAAGCTGTTCGGCAGGATCGAGCACAGCTTCAAACCAGGTTCCGAGAGCCGCGTCTGCAACGAATGCACGGATGAACGCAAGAACCAGCCGATCATCGGCCTGCTCATCATTCGCAACATGCGGCGCACCGACGAAGGCTACGGCGGGGGAGACATCCTCGATCCGGAATCGGGTTCCGTGTACCGCTGCAAATTGCGCCTCGAGCAGGGCGGCACCAGGCTGGTGGTCAGGGGATTCATCGGCATATCGCTGCTCGGGCGGACCCAGACATGGGAGCGGCAGAGCTCCCAGTAGCCCGGGCCCGTCGAGACATCGGTTATGATGGCCAGATGTCCGTCCTCCATGTCGTCATTCTCGCCATCGTACAGGGCCTGGCGGAGCTTCTGCCGGTGTCGAGTTCCGCACACGTGGTGGTCGCCGAGAAGCTGCTCGGTCTGGATCCTTCCTCGCCCCCCATGACGCTGCTCCTGGTGATGCTGCATACCGGCACCATGTTCTCGGTCATCGTCTATTTCTGGCGCCAATGGCGCACCGCCTATTTCGAAAGCGTTGCCGCGTTCAAGGAGATCGCGGGCCGGATCGTCCTGGCGACGGTGGTCACCGCAATCGTCGGCGAGATCCTCATCAAGATCCTGGAGAAGACGGCCCTGCGGGACGTCCCGCACTCGCAGATCGAGGATCTGTTCAGCCCCCTCGAGTGCCTCGCTCCCGCGCTCGCAGCCGCGGGCATTCGCATCCTCGCGGCGGGGCTGCGAGAGAGAGGCACGCGAGCTGCGCCTGCGGCGATCGAGGCCGGCCCGCATGAACTCGGCGTAAGGCACGCCGGCATCATCGGCTTCGTCCAGGGCCTGTGCCTGCCGTTTCGCGGCTTTTCCCGTTCGGGAGCCACGATTTCGAGCGGCATGCTTCTGGGAATCTCCAAAGCGGGCGCGGAGCGCTTCAGTTTCGCCTTGGCGGTCGTGCTGACGCCGCCGGTGGTCATCCGCGAAGTGCTCAGGCTCGAGCACGCGCCGAATCTGCGGGCGGGCGAGCTCTCCTCGGTCGCCCTGCTGAGCCTGCTTGGTGCCGTGCTCGCATTCCTTGCGGGCCTGGTGGCGCTGAAATGGCTCAGCCGATGGCTCGAGAGCGGCCGCTGGTACCTGTTCGGGATCTACTGCGTGCTCGCGTCAGTCGCCGTGACGCTTTTGCATCGCGCCGGCTACTAGGAAATACAGCCGCAGAAACTCCTGCGCCGCCTTGTGCACGTTGTCGCGCCAATGGTCTGCCGCGGCATGATCCGCGCCGTCGGTTACGTACTTGACGCAGGCGAACGGCGCTCCCTCGAGCCAGCACACCTTGGCGAGCGCGTACGCCTCCATGTCGACGACCGCGCATTCCACCGCGGCAGCGCTCATCGCGAACGAGTCGCCGCTGCCGCACACGGCAGGCGGCAAGTCCGCGAAGCGGGGCGCGAAGATCAGATTCGGCGGCGCATCGTCGAACGGCGTGACTCCCAGCGCGAACCCCAGGCCGCTCACGTCCATGTCGCGCTGCACGAACTCGTGGCAGGACACCAGCGCTCCCGTGGCGTGGACGCGGCTGCCCGCCGAGCCGAAATTCACGACCGACGGCAACGGGTGTCCGGCGTGCGCGTAGCGGCGCAGCTCCCGGGTGAGCGCGATCGCCGCATTGACCTTGCCCACGCCGCAATAGAGCACCGGAATCCCGGCCGCCTCGAACACGCCGTCCGCCTCGGCCGCGAGAGCCATGACGACGAGGATCGCGGGCAGGTCGGACATTCGATCAATAATGGATCGCGGCGCGCAGGGGCATGTCGCGCCATCGATAGTCGGCGATGATGTGCAGATCGATCAGCGCCCCGAGTGCCGCCACCTCGTAGCCGGCCTTCAGACAGAGCTCCGCCGCGGCGGTCATCGTGCCGCCCGTCGCCAGGACATCGTCGATCAGCAACAGACGCCCGCGGCCCGGCTGCATCTCCAGGACGCCCGATCCGTATTCCAGGTCATAGGCCATGTCGATCACCGGCGGCGGAAGCTTGCCCTGCTTGCGGATCGGCACGAAGCCCTTCCCGCGCTGCAGCGCCAGCGCCGCCCCCAGAATGAATCCGCGCGACTCGATCCCCGCGAGCGCATCGATGCCCCGCCACTCCGGCTCGCTCAGCAGCGCATCGAGAGCCCGCATCGTGTCCGCAAAGCGCGTGCGCAGGAGCGGCGCGATGTCGCGAAACAAAATCCCCGGCTTCGGAAAATCCGGCACATCGACGATGACTCTGCGTAAATCGGTCGAGGTCTGATCGATCACTGCGAGGACTCCGCCATGCCGCCCTTGGTCTTGTCGATGAACGCGGCGACGTTCGCGTGCAGCGCCTTCAAATCGGGCTCATGCGCGTAGACCATGTGCCCCGAGGTATAGAAGTGCGTCTCGATGTTGCCCTGCAGGGACGGTCCGATGGGCAATTGGTGCATCTCGAAAGCCGCAGCGAAGTACGGCGTGGCCAGATCGTAATAGCCGCCGTTCAGCATGACCTTCAGCTTGGGATTCTGCTTCATCGCGACCGCCAGGTCCGGCATCACGTTGAGAGGGCCGGGAATCTTTTGCTCGGAACCCGGCGGCTGATGGAGAAAATCCCAGTTCTTCTCCACGTCGATATCCGCCTTGTAGGTGAGCTTCTCGCCGAACTTGAGCGAGTTGCGCACATAGTCGTTGAACGCCGAGACATAGGCCGAGGAGATGGCCGCGGACTGCGGATCGTATTCGGCCTCCTTGCTCATCGGATCCAGGGTGGGGCCCGAAAAGCGCGTATCGAGACGGCCCGTGGTCATTTCTGCGCCGAGCAATGTCTTCTCGAATTCTCCGCCATTGACGCGAAGGTTCGCGCGCACCAGATAATCCGCGTCGAGCCCGGTGTAGTCGTGGAGCCTGGCCGCGATCGCCGCCTTTCTGTCGGCACTCAGCGTCGTGCCCGCTGCCAGCGCCAGAGTGTAGTCGGTCAATGCGAAATTCTCGACCTCGCGAAGCAGCGGCTCGAGGACATCCGGCCGATTTGGAAGCTTGTGGTGATACCACGCGGTGGCGGTGTAGGTCGGCAACGCGAGCACGTAGGGCAGGTCGACGCCCGGATTGAACTGAGGCGCATCCACGCCGTCGTCGAAGTTCAGCACCTGGGACAGAAGAATGATGCCGTTCAAGTCGAGCTGCTTCTCGTTTTCCAGAATGCTCGACAGCGCCGCGGAGCGCGTCGTTCCATAACTCTCGCCGAACAGGTATTTCGGCGAATTCCAGCGCTTGTGACGCGACAGGAACTCCACGATGAAGTTGGCGAACGCATGCGCGTCCTGATCGACGCCGTAGAACGCCTTCTCCTTGTCGGTTCCGCGCAGGTGTCCGAAGCCCGTACCCGGTGCATCGACGAACACCAGATCGCTCACGTCGATCAGGCTGTATTCATTGTCGATCACCCGATACGGGGCGGCGGCGCTGTGGGTATCGTCGGCGGTGCGCACGCGCTTCGGCCCGAATGCTCCCATGTGCAGCCAGACGGTGGAGGATCCCGGGCCGCCGTTGTAGAGGAAAGTGATGGGTCTCTTGGGGTCTTCCTTGTCGCCGCGGAAATACGCGACATACGACATGCTCGCTTCCGGAGGTTGCGGCGGAGGCGGGGACGAGCGGTCTTCGCGCGGCGCGGGCGGATCGTCGTCCATCGGGTCCTTGAGGTGAATCACCATCACCCCGGCTTGCGCCTGATAGGCGAGCGGCTTGCCGCCGATGGTCACAGATCCCGGGGTCATCTGCTGGTCATCGCGCAGGTGGCGCGGTGACTCGCTCTGCGCGTCGCTCGAGGTCTTGGCGTCGGTCTTGGTGTCGGTCGTGCCGGACGAGGTGTGTTCGGCTTGCGCCGGCACGGAGAGGGCTGCGGCCGCACCCAGGAGCATTGAGCTCAAGACGAGGCCCGCGTCGAATTTCATGTACGATCTCCCAAAAGTTTGTCGTCGTCGATGGCTGAGTACCGCGGTTCCGCGGCCAATCCGCTAGCATGCCGAGAATTCGTCAAACTTTCACCGTCCGCGAGCAGGACTTGGCCCGGCGGCAGCCCGGCCCGCCGCCGGTGGGCGGCGCGAGCGGGCTGCCCCCACGCGATTTGCGGTACGATTCGCGCATGCCGAGCCCTCGCTCGAAATTCTTCGCCCGGGCCGTGCTCGGCCTGTACGCCGTCGCCGGCGGCGCGACGGTCATTGCCGCCTCGGCGCCGGCCGCCTCGCCGGCCGCGACGGCCTCGGCCGCCCTGCCCCCGCAGGCAACCGCCCCGAAGGCGGTGGCCGTGCAAACGGCTGCGGCCGTCCCGGCGCCGACACCCGCATCCGGCGCCATTGCGCCGCCGATGAGCGGCACCGAGGTGATCGAGATGCTCGATCAGACCGTCGGTTGGTATCGCACGCTCGCTACGCAACAGCAGTTCTCCACCGAACCGAGCGATCTGCTGATCCTGTACGAGAATCGGCAAATCGCCAATCAGGTGACCGGCCTCGCCTTCGATGTGGCGCGCGCCGCCGCCAGGCTCGTGCCCGAGAGCGCCTCGGCCGTGCCGCAAAACGATGGATCCGCGGCCTCGGCGCAGAACCTGGCGCATCTGCAGGCGAAAATCGACCTGCAGGCCGCGTCGGTGCAAGGCGAGATCGACGCGGCTCGCAAGCAGCTTGGCGCCGCGCCCGCCAAGGCCAGGCAGCGGTTGCAGGCGAAAATCGCCGAGCTCCAAGGCGAGCTCGAGCTCATCGACACCAAGAAGGGAATTCTCGCGGGCATGGCGGGCGTGGTGACCAGCGGCAGCGCCGCCGGGGCAGCCACCGGCGCGCTGCGCGCGCAGATCGACGCGATGGCGGTGGCACTGCCGTCGACCGCCGATTCGCCCGGGTCCGCTGCGACCGGGGCGGGCGCCGGCGCGCCGGCGAATTCCGCCGCCCCGCCCGCCTCGCGCTCGCCGGCCGCGGCGTCGAACGTGCTGCCCGCGGCCGCTTCGGACGTCGACGGTTCACGGTTCGGAATCTGGGATGTTGCCGCGAAAGTGGTCACGCTTTCGGAGAAAGCGAGCTCCCTCGACGGCATCGATCGGCGAACCGGGGCACTGCAGGACTCGTACGCGGGGATCCGGGCGAAAGTGGTCGCACAGATGCGCGCCATGTCGGCCCGCGGCGATGTGCTCATGGCGCAGGCGGATGCGGCCGACAGCACGACGCTTGGGGAGCTGCGCGGTCAGCTCGATGCGCTCGCCGGCGGGTTCAAGCAGGCCTCGGCGATTCTCATACCGCTGAGCCGGCAGGCGACGCTTCTCAATCAATACCGGCACAACCTCGCCAACTGGCACGACGGCGTGAAGGGCCAGTCGCGCGACGCGCTGCGCGCGCTCGCCATCCGGCTCGGCATCCTTGCGCTCATTCTCGGGGTGGTCTTCGCGCTCGCGGAGGCGTGGCATCGCGCGGTGCTCAAGTACGTGCACGACACGCGGCGCCGACATCAATTCCTGCTGCTGAGAAAAATTGCGCTATGGTCGCTGGTCGTGCTGATCGTCGGCTTCACGTTCGCGAGCGAGCTGAGCTCGATCGTGACCTTTGCCGGGCTCATAACGGCCGGTCTCGCGGTGGCGATGCAGAGCGTGCTCGTATCCATCGTCGGCTATTTCTTCCTGATCGGGAAGTACGGCATCCGGGTCGGCGATCGCGTGCAGATCGGCAGCGTCAACGGCGAGATCATCGAGCTCGGCATGGTGCGGATGTATCTCATGGAGTTCGCGAGCCCGGACTCGGTGAGCCCGACCGGCCGGGTCGCCGCGTTCCCCAACTCCGTCGTCTTCCAGGTGTCGACCGGACTTTTCAAACAGATCCCCGGCGTCAATTTCGCCTGGCATGACATAACGCTCAGCGTGCCCGCGGGAGTCGACTATTCGGTCATCAAGGAGGATTTGCTCGCGGCCGCCAACGAGGCTCTCGCGGACTTTCAGGAGGAGATCAAACGGCAGACCCGGGAGCTGCAGAGGACCACCCTGTCGAGCGCCGGCGGCAACGCGCTGCCGACGGTGCAATTGAGCTACTCCGCTCAAGGCGTAAATGCCCGCGTAAGCTATCCGGTTCACCTGCCCCACTCTGCCGAGATCGACGAGCGCATGTCCAAAGCGCTGCTGCAGGTCGTCTCGGGACTCACTCCGAAGGGCCTCCCGGTGGCCGCGCGCGCGAGTTGATCAAGCGGCGTTGCCGCCACCCGGCGATGATATCCTTGGCCGATTTATGCATCGGCGGCGCATCGAGGGTAGTGAATCTCGAATGATTCTGGTCATTGACGTGGGCAATACCCGCCTGAAGTGGGCGTGGCTGACGAGCACCGGGCTGTCGGACCAGCAGGCCGCGGTACATCGCGATGCCGAGCCCGGCATGTGGACCGCTGCGTTGTTCCGGTCCGGTCAGAAGCCCGTGCGCGTCTTGGTGTCCAACGTCGCCGGCCCCGCGATGGCCGAGAGGCTCGCGAAGCTGACCACGCAGTCCTTCAAGGTGACGGCGGAATTCGTGACCGCCGCCCCCGGGTTCCACGGACTCATCAACGGATATCTCGATCCGACTTTGTTGGGAGCGGATCGCTGGTTGGGGTTGGTTGGCGCCTGGACCCGGACGCGGTCGGCGCTGTGCGTGGTCGACGCGGGCACCGCGGTCAAGGTCGACTGCGTCGATGCCGCCGGCCGGCATCTCGGCGGGCTGATCGTTCCGGGCATCCACATGATGCGCGAGGCTCTCATGCACAAGACCAGCGACATCGCCATGGCGGCGCAGAGCAGCACCCCCTCGTTGGCCGGCGTGCTCGCCAACAACACCGTGGGTGCGATCTCACGGGGCGCCGAGTTCGCGCTCGCCGGGCTCGCGGACCGCGCCGCCGAGGTCATCGAGCAAACCACGGGTGTGGCACCCAGGCTGTTCATCACCGGCGGCGACGCCGATATGATCGCCGGCTCGATGCGCGCGCGCGGCGAAATCGTACCGGACCTGGTACTGCAGGGGCTCGCCGTGATCGCGAGCCAATCCGCCTAGCGCGGCTTATTCATGAACGATCTATTAATTTGCGCACGAAGGCCGGAGAAGACGGGGATTTTCCGGACCGCCGTGAATCCATCCTTGGAGGCTGCGGGAAAAACATCCTGTTTTTCACGCTCCGGAAAATCCCCGTCTTCCCCGGCCTTCTTCGAGCGGCTTTCTCGTTCATGAGTAGTTCCGGCTAGCGCGATGTCGCAGTCGCGGCGGTGGCCGCGGCGCTCGCGTCGAGTGCTCCGGCAGACGTGCCGGCAGCGGGCGCCGCCATGTCCGCAGCGGGAGCCGCCGTGCCGGCCGGCGCCGGAGCGTCGGGATTCTCGGCCTCCAGGCCGACGGTCGCGATCACCCCATCTGCCTTCTGCAGCACTTCGCGCGCGTAGTCCCAATGGATCGCCACGGTGGTGTCGCCCACCGCTTTCTGGAGGAGCTCGGAGAACTGCCCGACATCCGGCTCGAAGCTCTGTCCCTGCGCATCGACGGGCGGATGAGCCTCCAACAGCAGCTCTCCGTCCACCCACGCAACCTTGATCGGCTCGTTGATGAGACGCACCGGCGTGCCCACGGGAACCAGCGGAAAGAGCGCCTTGACGTCATCGGGATACATGCGGATGCAGCCATGGGTCACCGGCAATCCGACCGCCATCGGATTGTTGGTTCCGTGGATCAGATAGGTACCGTTGCCCGCCGCCAGGCGCATGGCATATTGCCCCAGGGGATTGTCCGGACCGGGGGGAACGCTCGCAGGCAACGGATCGCCGTTGGCGGCGTGCTCGTTGCGCACCGATTCCGTCGGAAACCAGGTCGGATCCTTTTGCTTGCCGATGACATGAGTCAATCCGAGCGGCGTGCGCCAATCCATTTTGCCGATGCTGACCGGATAGGTGACGACTTGCTGCGGTTCGCCGCGCTTGGGCTTGGGGTAGTAATAGAGCCGATGCTCGGGCAGGTTCACGACGATGCCCTCGTGCGGGCCGGGCGGCAGGATGTGCCGGCCGGGAATGATCACCTGCTTGCCCGCTCCGGGGATCCAGGGATCGATTCGCGGATTGACGCGGATGATCTCCTCCGACCCGAGGCTGTACTTCGCCGCCAGATCGTAAAGCGTATCCTCATACACGGTCGTGACCGTCTGGTCCTCGCCGAACACCGCATCGTCCTTGTTCTGAAGCGTGTACACGGTTGCATCGGCGGGCCGCGGGCCGCCCAGCACGGCCGCAATCACCAGAGCCGTCGTCCAAAGTGCCGTGCGCTGCAGGGGCGGGCGGCCGTGGTTTCGAGCAGGGTCCATGGTATTAGACTAGCATGAGCCGGCGCGCTCGCGAGGCGCTGAGTTCCCGGTTCCGGGACTCGGCGAGCCGCAGGCGCCGGTCGAATGTCCCGTGCCGCCAGGAGAATGTCCCCATGAAGTCCGTGTATTCGGTGGCTGCCTTGATCGGCAGTCTGCGCAAGGAGTCCCTCACGCGAAAAACGGCCGGCGCGCTCGCCGCACTCGCGCCGGCCTCGCTCAGCCTCAAAGTTGTCGAAATCGGCGGGCTGTCGCTGTACAACCAGGACGATGAGGCATCCCCGCCCGCCGCATGGGTCGATTTCCGCGACCGCGTTCGAGCCGCGGATGCCGTGTTGTTTTTGACGCCCGAATACAACCGCTCGGTTCCCGGTGTCCTGAAGAACGCGCTCGATCTGGGATCGCGGCCCTATGGAAAGAATGTGTTCGACGGCAAGCCCGGGGCCGTGGTCAGTGTCTCGCCGGGGGCGATGGGCGGCTTCGGCGCGAACCACCACCTGCGCCAGTCGCTGGTCTTCTTGAACGTTCCGGTTCTCCAGCAGCCCGAAGCCTATCTTGGCGGAGCGGACCAGCTGTTCGACGATCAGGGGCAAATCAAGGTCGATTCAACCCGCGAATTCCTGCGGAAATTCATGCACGCCTTCGCAGCCTGGATCGCGACGAACGCGAAGGGTTGAAGGCGGGCGAGGTCTTCGGCCCGATCCGGGACGCTCAACGGCGCTTATCGAGCAGATCCCGGTTGGCGTTCGCGAACGCCGCCCATTCGCCTGCCTGACCGCACTCTGCCATGCGCCGCTGGATGAGCCTCATATAGGCCCTGGTCAGGGCGTCGTCATAGCGGTCTGCCTTGCCGAGGTGCGCGACGTAGCGTTGCAGCGAGCGTCGGATGTTGTCGAGCGCCGCGTCCCACCCGGCTTCCCTCAGATAGAGGTAGGCCGCGCGCACGTGCGCGGCATGCCCGAATTCATCGGCGGGCAATGCACAAGCTTCCAGCGCGCTCAGGAACTCGTCGTCTGTCATAGTACTAATGTACCATGGTACCAAATGGAACATCGCCCCGCGTTTGTTGCGATACAGCGGCAGCCCGCCTCCCCTCAAACGGCGTGAGCCTCCTGATCGACCGGCAGATATACCGTCAGCGTCGTTCCGGTGGGCTCTCGACGGCGAACCGCCAGTCCCCCGCCGAGCGCGGTAAATCGCTCGCGCAACCCAAGGAGTCCCAGGGAATGCGCCTTGTTCATCGCCGCGCCGGTTATGCCGATGCCGTCATCCGTGATCTCCATGGTTATGCGTCCGCTGTCGGCCTTCAAGGTGACCTGCACGGCGGTTGCCCGCGCGTGCCGGGCAATGTTGGTCAACGCCTCCTGTGCAGCCCGGAAAAGCAGCAGCTGCGTTGCCCCCTCGAGCGCCGGGACCGGCGTCGCTTCAGTCACGCTGATCTGCAGATCGGAGCGTTCTGCGAAGCGCCGCGCATGCTCCCCGATGACCGTGGCGAGGCTCGAATACGCGAGCGCGCTGGGCCGCAGTTCGTTGGCTATCTGCCGCGTATCCTCCATGCACTTCGTGACCGCCAGGGTGAGCTCCTTGCACACCGTCTTGATGCTGGCCCGCCTCTTGGCGAGCGCTTCGAGGTGGTCCAGATCGAGCTTCATGGCGAACAGGTCCTGGGCGATTCCGTCATGCAGGATCACCGCCACCGCCCGCCGCTCCTCTTCGCGTACCGCGTCGAGCCGCAGCGCCAAGCCGCGAATTTGCTCATGGGATTTGCGCAATTCCGTGATGTCGACCGACAGGGCATAGAGACCGACGACGGCGCCATCCTCGATCGCCGGGATATAGTGATCCTGGCGGTAGCGCAACGAGTCATCCGCTTCTCGATCGGCCTGTTCGTGCGAGGACCGCTGGCCGGCGAACGCGGCTTCGATGAACGGCTGCGCCTTGCGGAATCGGTCTTCGCCCATGACGCTTTGCATGTGCCTGCCGAATGCCTGGCCGCGCGGGATGCCGAACTGCATTTCCGCGGCCTCATTGGCAAAGCGATTCGTCAGGTCCAGCCGCCAGGAGGTGATGCCGGCCGGGACATTGTTCAGGATCGTCTCCAAGTCGACACGCGCCTGACGCAGCTCGTCGCCGAGCTGTTCGCGCTCGGTGACATCGTAGCCCAAGCTGTACACGCCGATCACATTGCCGCCCGGGTCACGGTCCGGCACGTAGGTCACTTCGTGCCGTCGAGGAATGCCGTTACGTTCCACCTGCGCGACGAAGCTGACTTTCTCGCCCGCCAGCGCCCGTTGGCGCGGCGGGTACGATTCCCTGTGCAGAGAGTCCCCCAGAAAGGTCCTCGCCGGCACATTCAGCGCATCGTCGCGGTACGTCACCACCTCGCGGAACACCCTGTTTGCAAACTGCACTCGCCCCTCCCGATCGAAGTAGCCGATGGCCACGGGAATATTGTCCGTAACGGTGTAGAGCCGGCGCTCGCTGACGCGCAATCGCTCCCGTACCCGCTCCAGCTCGCGCTTGTACAGAGCGATCTCGATCATGCTGCGCAGCTCCGCGTCCTGCACCGGCTTGACGAGGTAGCCATGCGGCTCCGTTCTCTTGGCCCGATCGATCGTCGCCTCGTCCGCGTGCGCGGTGAGATAGATGACGATGACGTCGAACGCCTGTTTGAGAGCTTCCGCGGTGCGGATCCCGTCCTCCTGCCCCGTGATCCGAATGTCCATCAGGACGACGTCGGGACGTTTGGCGGACGCGCAGGATATGGCCTCTTCCGAAGAGTCGGCGATCGCGTAGGCGTCGTAACCCATGTCCGCGAGGGACCTCTGCAGATCCTTGGCGACGATCCGCTCGTCTTCGACGATGAGTATGGCCGGCGCTGCGTTGGCGATCATGTCTACGGCTCCACCGGAAGAGTGACTCGAAATGTGGCACCCGGCCGGCGAACGATTTCCAGGTGAGCTTCCAGCTGCTCGACGAGGGTGATCACCAACTGCATGCCCAAGGTATTCGACGCCGCCGGCTCATAGTCCGGCGGGATGCCGATCCCGTCGTCGCTGACCGACAACAGGACCTTATGATCGGCAAGCTGCCGAAGCGCCACGCGGATTCTCCCCGCCGACGCGTTGGGAAACGCGTGTTTCAGGGAATTGGCGATCAGCTCGTTCAGGATGAGGGCACAGGGGATCGCCTTGTTGACCGCCAACGACAGATCGTCCAATTCAAAATCCAGGCCGATCGCGCCCGCCGAAGCGCCGGCCGACGCGATCAGCACCCGGGTGGCAAGATTCTTCGCGTATTTGCCGACCGGCACGCGCGCATAGTCCTTGGACTGGTACAGCATCTCATGAATCTGCGCCATCGTTTCGATGCGCGATCGGCAATGCTGCAGAGCC
>VFSW01007412.1_pt1 | contig 15918 bp, 13 predicted proteins | sample 5358111 | NCBI WGS metagenome assembly VFSW01 (sample SAMN11554181, study PRJNA540505) | mine drainage metagenome | isolation source: sediment from site ElyBrook_90M | place: USA: Ely Copper Mine, Vershire, VT | collected 2017 | reverse complement strand
GAGTTGGGGCGATACCGTCAATAACGCAATTACATCTTTGTTGGATTCTGCTATCGCGGGAACCACAACGTTATCAACTGATGCGGACGTTACGCTTACAAGCACAACCGAAGTAGCTAATCAGGCAAGAGAGGCGGTTCTTCTTTGGACTGCTGCGGGGACAGTTACCCGGAACATCACTGCTCCTGCTCAAAGCAAGACTTACGTTGTTATCAATGCAAGTTCTACGCAATCCATTGTATTGCGAGGGGCAGGACCAACAACGGGAATCACGATTGTTGCCGGTGAGAAATGTATAGCGGCTTGGAATGGCTCTGACTTTGTAAAAGCCGCGTCAACGGTTGCTTCCGGTTCGCTGGCTAACTGCACGGTCGATGGTACTAACGCAGTAGGTTATTTAAACATCCCTCAAAACGCTCAGACGGGCAATTACACTACTGTACTAAGCGATGCGGGTAAACACATCTATCATGCTGCGGGGGCAGGTACAGCAACTTACACAATCCCGGCAAACGCTTCTGTGGCTTATGCAATAGGCACAGTGATTTGCTTTGTAAACCTGTCGTCCAACGCAGTGACAATTGCAAACTCAGACACTATGTATCTGGGCAACTTTGGTTCAACTGGCTCAAGAACTTTAGGACAATATGGCGTTGCCAACGCTCTAAAGATAACCAGCACCTCTTGGATTATCACCGGAACCGCGCTGACATGAGCGGTATTCTGAATGCGTTTATGGGGTCGAGCTACGGAACCAGACCATTCCCACCGACTATCGGAACCGCCACTGTAACCGGGGCAACAACTGCAACGGTTTCATATACCGCCCCAACTAACGATGGCGGTTCAACCATATTAGGTTACACGGCAACATCTAACCCTGGTGGCATTACCGGTACTTTAAGCACGTCCGGTTCTGGAACAATCACCGTATCAGGGTTAACCCCTAACACGGCTTATACCTTCACGGTTACGGCTACGAACGCTGCGGGAACCAGTCTTCCAAGCGCTGCAAGTAATAGCATTACCACTTATATTGCTCCTGCAAATACAGTTGCTCCGCTTGTAACTGGTGGTACAACTTACGGGAACACGCTTTCTACTACAACCGGAACATGGACTGGGTTGCCAACTCCAACCTATTCTTATCAATGGCAGCGTAACGGCTCAACTATCAGCGGTGCAACCAGCAATACATATGTTTTGGTTCAAGATGACGTTGGAACTACAGTTCGTTGCGTGGTGACAGCTACCAACGCAGCAGGTAGCACTTCGGCTAACTCAAACTCCACCGGCACAATCGTAGCAACGCTTCCAGGCACTCCTACGGATGTGGTTGCAGCCAACGCTGGTATGTACTTTGGCGCTCCAGCAGCAACTGTTTCTTGGACAGTCCCAGACAATGGCGGTTCGTCCATTATTAATTACCGCATAGTGTGGAGTGGCGGTAGCGGCAATTTCACAAGTAACCCAGCCCTTATTACCGGTCTAAACCCGGGAGCGGCTTACAACTTTGGAGTAAGCGCTCTCAATTCAGTTGGTTACGGCGGGCAAGGACTTAGCAACCAAATCATCACACCGCTATGAACTGGGCAGACGTTCTTAAGGCAATCATCCCTATCGTGGTCATGTGCCTTGCATGGTTACTAGGGCAGGTAAACAGTTTCTCTGAGCGTTTAACCAAGATTGAAGGGCAGATGCCTGCTTTGATTACCAAAGAAGGCGTCCCAACAGATAGCCCGATTAGCGCAGAGCGCAGGCATATCTTGAAAGAACAGATTTATGGCGACATCCATGACCTGCAAGTTAGGTTAAAGCTCATGGAAGAACGGGCTAAAGTGAAGTAACTTTGCTGTCTTGCCTTGTGGTTAAGATTTAGATGGGCAAGTGCCCTTAACTATTGGAGATTGCTTTGAAAGACGACATCATTGAAATCCTTGAGGGTTCGGAGCCGATTGAAGCTTTGAATGTTCTGTTCTCTGCTGTTTACGCGGTCGCCGCGGCCAATGGCATCAGCGAGTTCACCCTCAGCAGTTTGTTCTCCTCCAACATCGAAGCTCAATTTGAAGTTGACGCTCACGAAGAAGAAGAGGAAGAACAAGAGATTGACGAGCAAACTGACGACTAAGGTCAAAGCCCCCGGTAACCCCGGGGGTGTCATTGTGTTCTCACAATATTGTGCTATTAGTTCCGCAACAAGGAACTGAACCATGCAAAATCGAATTTCTGATGAGGAGTTTCTTCGACTGTGGGAGAAGCACAAGTCTCCTGCGGTGATATCAAAGATAATCGGTGTATCTGAACGAAACATTCACAAGCGTAGAAGAAAGCTAGAGGGTGAACTACAGATATCGCTTAATGCCAACCCCAAGGGGTTGTCTCATATAGAGAAAGCAAGGCACAAAGCGGGGATAACAGATGGCGTAGTGATAGTTTTCTCAGACGCCCATTTCTGGCCCGGTATCAGAAGCACTGCGTTCAAAGGTCTTCTCTGGGCGATTAAGACCTTAAAGCCCCACGTTGTTGTGAACAACGGCGACGCATTCGATGGAAGTGCGATATCAAGATTCCCTAGAATCGGTTGGACTCACCAGCCAAATGTCCGGCAAGAACTGGAAGCCTGCCAGGAAGCGCTAGGCGAGATTGAAAAAGCCTGCAACAAGGCAAGGCACTACACCCAGTTGGTTTGGCCTCTAGGGAACCATGACAGCCGATTTGAGACCCGTTTAGCTGAGGCAATCCCTCAGTTTGAGGGCGTGCAAGGAACGGCATTGAAAGACCACTTCCCTAATTGGAAGCCATGTTGGTCTTGTTGGTTGACGGACGATGTTGTTGTAAAGCACCGATACAAGTCTGGCGTTCACGCCACGCATCAGAATACGACTGGTGCAGGCATCTCTATAGTAACGGGACACTTGCACTCTCTTCGCGTTACACCTGTAACAGACTATAATGGGACGAGGTGGGGTGTAGATACTGGCACGTTGGCGGAAGTAGATGGCCCTCAGTTCTTAGACTATCTAGAAGACAATCCAGTCAATTGGCGTTCTGGCTTCGCGGTTCTAACGTTTAGAGACTCAAAGCTTCTATGGCCTGAGTTGGTAAGCAAGTACGGGGAAGGCGTAATTGACTTTCGCGGACAACTTATAGATGTAAGCGAGTATTGATGGAACTTATTGAACTGTTCCTTAAGGCTTGGCCCATATTGTTAGGCATGGTAACTCTTATCATTGTGCTATCTAAGCTCGATTTGCGAGTGGCTGTCCTTGAGGAGAAGGTAAAAAGCGCTTTTGAAATCATCAATAAGGCAAAGAATGGCTGACTTCGCTCCTGCCTTTGAAAAGATGATTGCCGATGAAGGCGGCTATCAATTAACCAACATTCCCGGTGACCGGGGAGGAATGACCTATGCTGGCATCGCTCGCAACCCAAATCCGCAATGGCCCGGCTGGGTTTTGGTTGACTGTAAGGAATTTGGCGGACAGCTTACATCTATGGTTCGGGACTTTTATCGCCAGCATTATTGGAACGTGGTTAGAGGCGACGAGATTACGGACCAAGCTATCGCGGAAAACATCTTCAACTTCGCGGTAAATGCTGGACCGGGCATCGCAATCAAACTTGCTCAACTGATAGCAGGGGCAACTCCTGATGGCGCTATCGGCAATAAGACTCTTGAACTGCTTAACCGCTGCACGTCGCAGAACTTCATTGCAAGTTACGCGCTCGCCAAAATCAGTCGATACGCCAACATCTGCAACAAAGACAAAACCCAATCCAAGTTCCTGCTTGGTTGGATTAATCGAACGCTTAACGGACTCAAGTAATGGACCTAATCGGGATAGGGTCGATAATTGAAAGCGTTGGCAAAGTTGCGGGCGACTTATATACAACGGACAAAGAAAAGCTCCAGATGGCGCTGGAAGAGCGCAAGCTCGACCTTGAAGAAAAGCGCATTGACCAGACTACAGACCTCGCGCAAGTGGATGTCAATAAGATTGAAGCGGCGTCTAATAGCGTATTTGTCTCTGGCTGGCGTCCTGCTGTTGGTTGGGTTGGGGTTCTTGGCCTCGCTTACCAATTCCTTGGATACCCCCTAATGCAGTGGCTATGGGCTTTTGGCCAGGGTGTCGATATAATTCCCAAAGAACTCCACGCCCCACCGGACCTTGATGTTGAGCAGTTAATGACTTTGCTTGCCGGTTTGCTTGGGTTTGGCGGTATGCGAAGCTTTGAGAAATCCAAAGGCGTGGCGAGCAAATAATGTTAAAAAAGTTGTTGCTGCGCCCAGGAGTTAACAGGGAAAACACGCGCTATACAAACGAAGGCGGGTGGTATGAGTCTGACAAAATCCGCTTTAGACAGGGCACCCCTCAAAAGATAGGCGGTTGGCTGCGTATATCTGGCAATGTATTCCAAGGCATTTGCCGTTCTTTGTGGAATTGGGTAACCCTTGCTAGTCAAAACCTAATTGGCGTTGGTACAAACTTAAAGTTTTACATTCAAAACTACGGTTCTTACTACGACATAACCCCAATTAGAACCACCAAGACGGTTACAACCAATTACTTCACCACCAATACAAGTACGAACTCTGGTGGTAGAACAACTGTCACGGTTACCAGTGCAAGCCATGGCGCTTTAACTGGAGACTTTGTTACGATATCCTATGCAACATCTGCTCCCACGGTGGGAGGAGTTACTGTTGCCGCGGGCGAGTATCAGCTTGCTGTAATTGATGCCAACTCTTTCACCATAAGCGTATCTGGTACCGCAGCAAGCAACGCTACCGGTCCTGGTTCGTCAACAACCGCGTATCTGGTCTATCAGGCAAGTGTAGGTCCAAGCATTGCTGTGCCCGTATCAGGATGGGGCGCTGGTGGCTGGGGATTGGGCGGATGGGGAACAGGCACAACTTCCAATGACCCGATTCGTCTTTGGAACCAAATGAACTTTGGGCAAAATCTGATTTACGGACCCCGTGGCGGCGCTCTGTATTACTGGGACGCGGCAATAGGTTATCAGCAATCATCGGTAACCATCTCTGCTCCAGCATCTCCTGCGGTGGTTAACTCTAGCGTTACTGTAGCCACAGGCACTCCGATAACGTTCTCTGGGGCTTTGCCTGCGCCATTGGTTCCAGGAACGACCTATTACGCTGTAGGTTCAACCGGTACAACATTTAACGTTGCAGCCACTGCTGGCGGGGCTGCAATCAACACCAGCGGGGCTGGCAGCGGGATTTACTACCTAAACCCTAATGGGGTTTTGTTGTCCAGCCTAGCGGGCTCTGACGGGTACTGTCCGCTGTACCAAAACAACATGACGGTTTCCGACACAAGTCGGTTTGTGATTGTATTCGGCACAAACGACTATGGTTCCACTGTACTAGACCCAATGCTGATTCGCTGGTCGGACCAAGAATCTTTGACCATTTGGTATCCAGCCGCAACTAATCAGGCAGGCAGCATTAGGTTGTCTCACGGCTCAAAGATTGTTACGTCTTTGCAAAGCCGACAAGAGATTCTGGTTTATACAGATTCAAGTCTGTATTCAATGCAATACCTTGGACCACCCGCTGTTTGGCAAACTCAATTGCTTGCTGACAATATGTCTATTGCAGGACCTAATGCTGCTGCATTGGCTGCTGGTGTTGCATATTGGATGGGCGTGGATAAGTTTTACAAATACGACGGTAGATTCCAATCGCTTCGTTGTGACTTGCGTCAATACATCTTTGACGACATTAACAACTACCAATTTGACCAAGTGTTTGCAAGTACAAACGAAGGTTTCAATGAGATTTGGTTCTTCTATTGTTCTGCTGACTCAAATGTTATTGATAAGTATGTAATCTACAATTACGCCGAAGACATTTGGTATTATGGTTACATGGGCAGAACGGCTTGGATTGATAGCGGATTGCAAAACTATCCAACGGCAGCTACATATAGCTATAACCTAGTTCAGCATGAAAACGGGTTAAACGACGCAACAGATTCTGATGCTGGTGTTCCAATTGAGGCTTATATCAATTCATCTCAATTTGATATTGACGATGGTCAGAACTTTGGTTTCATTTGGCGTTTAGTTCCTGACATTACATTCCGTGGTTCAACCGCAACCAATCCTAGTGTGACAATGACCTTGTTGCCTCTACAGAACTCTGGTTCTGGGTATAACAACCCAACCTCTTTAGGAGGCAAGAGCTATGCGTCTGTATCTAGTAGTGGCAATCAAACAATCACGGTAGGCGGTAAAGCCTATGAGATTGAGCAGTTTACTGGGCAGGTATACACCCGTGTGCGCGGCCGTCAAATGTCGCTTTCAGTGTATTCCAATCAACTGAATACAACATGGCAACTTGGCGCTCCTCGAATTGACCTTCGTCCTGATGGCATGAGATGACTTACGTTGTAACTACAGAATATGACCTATCCCAAGTTGTCGCACCTCGGTTGCCTAATGCACCGCTTGAGTACGACTACCGGTATATTGACCAGCTTAATAACATACTGCGGTTGTACTTCAACCAACTCGACAAAATCATAGGACAGCTTGTGGCAAATACTTCAGCCCTGCCGATTGCCTTTCCAGCAACCTCTTTGGATGCGTTTGGGCGATTGCAAGTATCTGCCCCCTATACATTGTTTGATAGTCAAAGCCGATATGCGGCGGACAATCAGTTTGATAGCTCGACCACCGGCACCGGCTCCACGACATTCAACACAAATCAGTCAAGCGTCAGTTTGAGCGTGACGGGTGGCGGAGTTGGTTCGGTTATTCGTCAGACGTATCGGTCGTTCCCGTATCAGCCCGGGAAGGGTCTGTTGGTACTTGCCTCGTTCCAAATGGACGCTAGTGAGAGCGCCAACTTGAGCCAAAAGGTTGGGTACTTTAACTCTCAGAATGGAGTGTTCTTCTCCAAAGTTGATGGCACCAAAGCCTTTACTTTGCGCTCTTACACGGGTGGTTCAGTAGACGACACCCGGACTGTTGCACAGTCAAGCTGGAATGGCGACAAACTGGATGGCACCGGCGCATCGGGGCTAACCCTTGACCTTACTCATCCTCAGATTTTGTGGATGGACTTTGAGTGGCTGGGCGTCGGTTCTGTGCGGTGTGGTTTTCTTATTAACGGGCAGTATATTGTCTGCCACACGTTTAATACCGCGAACGTGTATGGGACTACCGTTTACATGACTACGGCCATTTTGCCTATGCGCTATGAAATCACTTCAACGTCTGCTGTAGCAGCAACTTTGACTCAAATTTGTTCTTCCGTCATTTCAGAAGGTGGGTATGAAGCAACTTCGGTTGAGCATTCCGCTTCCATGACAAATCTTACTGCTTCTTCTTATTTAACAACTTCCTATAAACCATTAATCTCTATACGACTAGCTTCTGGAAGAACTGGGGCAGTGGTATTGCCAACTACACTTAATTTTTTACCGTCCACCGCAGACAATTTTCAAATTGCGCTTGTAAAAAACGCAACTCTTTCTACCCCATCATGGTCTGCGGTAGCATCAGACTCTAATGTTGAATATGACATTGGCTCCACTTCTTACACCGGTGGCACTTTGGTTTATGCTGAATTCGCTACTGGCAAAACGGGTCGAAGTATTTTATCGGTTGGCGCAGGGTACAACTGGGACATGCAATTAGGTGCATCTATTGCCGGTGTTAGCGACACTTTAACCTTGGTAGCAAGAACTGTGACAACAGGTGGTGCAACTACAGGCGGCGGTATTGGTGCCATATCCTTCTACGACCTAACACAATAAATTATGGCTGACTTATCCACTCTACTTGCAGAACTTGGTGGGGACAGCCCCCAGAACCGAGCTATTGCTGAAGGTCTTCAGAAGCAAGGCGTATCAAGTGTCAAAAACATCGGTGTAAAGACCGAAAGCAGACCGATTGGCGATTCAATTGACCCTGATACCGGCGAAAGGTCAACCGCATATGCCCCGCAGCAAGTCTTCTACGACAAGTCTACCAATCAAGACATCAACCCTACGCGCCTTGGTATCTATGATGTAAAAGACGGCGACAAGGTACAAGGCAACATCTTCTTTCATCTAAACGCTGACGATAATGGGAAGATTAGCTTTACTCCGCAATGGAGTCCTCGTGCTCATGGATTCTTAAGGGATAACGCGGTTGGCAAAGCAATCATGTCGATTGGGAAGATTATCCCTTCCCCTGTTCAGCCATTGTTTGTTGCTGCCGGAGCAGCAGATGCGCTTGCCCATGGAAAGGTCATGCAAGCAATTGCGTCTGCTGTGCCCTATGGGATACAAGAGTTAGCTCAATCTTCTGAGCTATTACAAAACATCGCAGGCAATTCAGAATTTGCAGCCACCGCGAAGACGGCAGCAGGGAAGATTGCAGAAGCTGCTGGCGCTCCGGCTTATGCTGCTGACACAGTTGGCAAAGTTGCCCTTTCTGGGATAACCGCAGGCATAAGCGGTGGCGATGTTGGCGCTGCAATGCTTAAAGCCGGTGCCGGTTCTCTACTAGGTGGAAGCAAAGATTTCTTAAAAACAGCGGGGGATTTTTCCCAAGCTGGAATTGGTAGTTTACTTCCAGAAGGGGCAACCGACTTTGACCCCAAGGCTTTGTCAGAGCTAGACGATTCTTTAAAAGAAGTTGCCCCAGAAGGTCTTGCTGCACTGCAAAACACCCGACTAGATGAAAATGGTTTAGGCGAAGACCTTGCCGTTGATACACGCGCAGATGAAAACGGGATTGGCAGTTTAGATACCGGAGGAACTGATTACAGCTTAGAAGGCGGCGCTGGAAATGACTATGTAACCCCAGCAGGGGAAGGCATGGTTGATGATGCCAGTGAAGCAGAAAGCGCAACTGACCTTGGTCAGGTCACTGTAAAACCTGGATGGAATAGTTGGGAAGGTGACGACAATGAGCCTGAAATTGACCCGAATGCCGAACTAACCCTTCCTCCTGGTGCAGAGCCAGAAACTCCTGAGCTTGTTGATACGGGCTTAACGGAGCCGTCAGACAATGTTGACGATACCGGGCTGCTTCCTAAAGTACCGCCAATCTTCCCGCCAAAAATACCCATTACGACTTCAAAACCGCCGGTTAAAGACATTGTTGAACCCGTAAAAAAAGTTGTTGATACGGATATCCTCGACCCAATCATTAAAGGGCTTGTTGGTGGAACTGTTGTTGGCGGAATCATTGATGGTTTAAACAAACCATCGGAGCCTTCTGTTCAGCCTACAGATTCTCTTAAGGGCAACTACAGCTTTAGCTGGAACCCACAGCAAATCAAACCGGCAGAGAAAGGTATTGCTTACGGCCAACGCTACTTTGGACCGCATTGGAGTCAGCAATCTGCTACACAACCTGCTGTTCCTTCTAAAGATGAATCTATGCCAACAGTTGAACAACATGCAAGCGGTGGTCTTATGGGCGCAGAAAACGGCGGATTAATGTCTTTGGATAGAAGCGTTGTAAATCCAAACTTTAAACCAACTGTTACTGACAATGGCATTCAAGCTAGTGAATTAACTCATCAATCCATTCAGCATTTGAAAAACGGTGGTCATGTAATTGACGATAAAACACATAAGGCAATCCAATATCTTGCCAGTAAAGGTGAACCGGTTCATCATATCGTTGGCTTTATGAAGCATAGAATGGCGGCAGGAGGTATTACCTCCAATGCGCTAGGTTCATATTCAGATGGCGGTCATCTACTCAAAGGCCCAGGCGATGGAATGTCAGATGACATCCCCGCCACTATCGCAGACAAGCAACCTGCCCGTCTTGCGAACGAAGAGTTTGTAATTCCTGCTGACGTTGTTTCCCACCTGGGGAACGGCTCATCCGAATCCGGCGCAAAGGTCTTGTACGATATGATGGCTAGAGTTAGAAAGGCTAGAACCGGGAATCCTAAACAGGGTAAACAGATTGACCCGCACAAGCTTATGCCAAAGGTTTAAACATGCCTAATATCTTTCAACCGTCGATGTCCAATACGCCGACGTATAAAGTAGACACAACGACCACTGGCATAGCTCCGTATGCAACTGACCTGCTGCAACGCGGTCAGGCTTTTACAACGGCAGAAACTCCCGTCTACGGTGGACAGCTAACCACTGGCCCTTCGCAGTACCAGAATCAGGCATGGCAAGGGCTTGCCGGGTTAACAGTTCCGCAGAACATCACTGCTGCTGGGACCCAGTTGGGCAATATCTCCCAACAGCAGCAAGGCTTGTCTTACGACCCTACCAAGTTCACTGCCGGTACATTTGGGACTGAGCAAGCCCAGCAGTACATGAATCCGTATATTCAAGCTGCGCTAGACCCGCAGTTGGAATACATGCGTAGGCAGGCGGCTATCAGCCAACAAGGCGATATGGCAAAGCTCGCCCAGGCCGGTGCCTTCGGTGGTTCTCGTCAGGCTATCCTTCAGGGGGCAAACCAAGAGGCGTTGCTGCGCCAGCAAGCCGCGACTACAGGCGCTGGCTATGAGAAGGCATACAACGCAGCCATGGCTCAGTACAACGCTGACCAAGCCCGCGAGATGGAAGCCCAGAAGGCTTCTGAGCAAAGCAAACAATTTGGCGCTGGTTACAAACAGACCGGTCTTTCAAACGCCGCAAACACTGAACAGGCAAGAGCGCAAGCAGGCGCTAGTGAAGCTCAGTATGGATTGGCTAACTTGAATGCCTTGTCTGCTGCTGGCTCGCAACAGCAGGCACTGGAGCAAGCCGCTCTGGATGCAAGTTACAAAGACTGGCTGCGTCAGACTGAGTACCCAAGCAAACAGCTTGAGCAACAGAAAGGTCTTATCACCGCGATGGGCGGTGTATTGCCTAAGACCGAAACCGGTTACGGGCAAAAGCAAAGTGCATTGACTGAAACTGCCGGTGGGATTGCAGGTATTGCAAAGATTGCAGACCAACTTGGCATTAAAAACGCAACCGATGTTGCTAATATTGCAAGCAAACTTGGGATGCCAGCAGATAAGTTGGCAAGTGTATTTGGTATCACTCTTGGTCCTGATACAAGTAACCCTGCAAGCACTGGTCAAACCGGTCTTCCGTCTAGCGAAACTGGCGGTGGTTACACTCCTAACGACCAAGGTTTCTCTGCCCCGCCTCCGGGTTATCACCGAGATGAAACGGGTGCCTTGGTTCAAGATGGTCAAGTGTCAGCCATTCCAGAGAATGAAAGTGGAACAGCCGAAGAATCTGATGTTCCAGCGATTGCCGGTGGCGGTTTGATTGATTTGTTGCACAAGATGCGGGGCCAGAAATGAACTTAGTTCAAATCACTGAACAGTTAAAGAACCCTGCTGTTTCTGTACAGCAGTTAATGCAATACGCAAACAACTCCAATCCTCAAGTGCCGTCTTATGTTGCCCTTGCAGAGATGCAGCGGCGTCAATCAATGCAAGCTCCGCCTCAGGCTCCGCAGGAAACTGTAAAGGACCAGCTTGGCGCTTCGTTGATGGGGCTTCCTTCTGTTGCCCCAAGTGCTGCGCCGCAACAACCCCCGCAACAACCGCAGCAGCAACCTTCGCAGCAGCCACAACAAACCCCGCAGCAAACCCCTCAACAGCCGCCAATGCCTGCTCCAAGGCAGGCAATGCCATCACAACCACAACAACCTGGGATGGCTGGTGGCGGTCTTACGTCCATCCCTTTAGATATGCACCATGACTTCGCCGCGGGCGGAATCATTGCCTTTGCTGATGGTGGGTATCCCGCAGGATATGAAGTGCCTGAAAAGCGAACCGTGGAAGATGTTCGTTTAGAGCGTGAAGCAGAAGAAGCTAAACGCGGTATCGGCGCAGACCCTTACGCTGAAGCCAAACGCCGCTATGCTGAGATAGAGGCAAGGCAACAAGAGGCAGAAAAGAGAGCGGGTTTTAACAATGTGATTGCCTCTCTAGCCGCTATGGGCGCAGGCAAACCTAAGCGGTTTGGCGAAGCGTTGGGAACGTATGCCAGCACCGCCATGGGTCTTGAAAAAGAACAAGGCAAAGAAGCAGAGCAAAATGCCATGAAGATGGCAGAACTTCATTCTCTGTGGGGCAAAGAGCAGGATGCTCTCAAGCGGTCTGCGTTGGCTGCGGATATGGGTCGGGTCAAAGAATCCGAAGCAGCAAAAATGGAAGCTCTCAAGGCTCGTCAGCAGTTTGACCAAGTTAAGGCTCAGACCACTAGCGCTGAAGCTTCTGCTAGACAGGCGGCTACTCAGGCAAGCAAAGAACAATTTGAGCAAAGTAATTACCCTCGGGAAATGGGGCTTAAGGAAAAAGTTGCCGCAGCGCAGCTTGCTCATGCAACAAGGCCGGGTGATTTTGAATTGCGGACAAAGTTGGCTAAAGAAGACCCAGCTTTGTATGCCAAAATGTTTGGTGAAAAACAACCAAACACATCAAGAGAAGAGGCAATCAAGAACTTAGATACCCGCATGGGATTTAAATTCAAAATGCTGCCTTTGGACCAGCAAGAAGCTCTTATTAGGCAAGAGATGGGTGGAGGCGCTCCTGCTCCGTCTAAACCCGCTGGCGCTCCTGCTGTTGGTACAATACAGGGAGGGTATAGGTTTAAAGGGGGTGACCCCGGAAGCCCATCAAGCTGGGAGAAAGTGTAATGGCTGGTCCTTGGGAGCAATACCAATCTAAACCTTGGGAACAGTATCAAAGTACACCCATTGCTCCTAAACCAGTTCCAGAGCGCACGTTTGGCGAAGCAGCAACTGATATCGCGGCGAGCGTTGGTAAGGGTATTGGTCAAACCTTACAAGTTCCCGGTCAGCTATACGGTCTGATTGCCGGTAATGTACCAAGCGAAAAGCCAACTGGCCTCGAAGGTATTGGTAAAGCTTTAGAAGAAAAATCTGAAGCCGCGAAGTCTGAATCTTTAAGGGCAAAAGAAACAGAGCGTTCAAGGATTATCCAAGAAGCAGAAGGCAAAGGAATCTGGGAGCAAGCTAAAGCTGCGGGCGCTTCCACTATCAAAGACCCTGCCCTATTGATTAGTTTCTTGGCAGAAATGGCCCCTAACATGTTGCCCGTTGGGGCAGCAGCTAGAGTTGGTCGCGGTGCCGTTCTTGCCGGTGGTGCGCTGCGTGGCGTTGGCAAAGAAGCGGCTGAACTTGCTGCTCAGAAAGCTGGTACAAGCGCAGCGCTTGGTGCTGGCGCTGTCATGCAAGGCGCAGACATTGGCAATGATGCTGTAACCGACGCTTACAAAACCCTTATTGAAAAGGGTGTGCCAGAAGACGAAGCAAAAGCAAAGGCAGTGGAAGTTGGCCGCGCAGCAGGTCTGAGCGGTGCAATGATTTCATTGATAGCACAACGTCTCCCCGGCGCTCGTCGCATGGAGGAAGCGTTTGCAGGCAAGACCGGCGCAGCAGGCAGGGCTATCAACGCAGCCAAAACTGGTTTGGGTGAAGCTTATTCTGAAGCCGCTGAAGAGGGCGGCGGAGCGTTTAGCAAGAACCTTGCGATGCGTGAGGTTAACCCTGAGCAAAGCTTAACCAAAGGAGTTGGCACCGCGGCAGCATTGGGTGCCCTTGGAGGTGTTGGTCTTGGTGGTGTTACCGGTGCTTTGCAAAGACAAGAGGCACCTCTCAAATCGGAAGAATCTCAAACTGAGATTCCGCAGCCAACTAAAGACGCTGAACCGCTGAGGCTTGGGTACAACCCCCAGGTTGAAGATGTCGTTGAGAAGGACCCGCTTCAAAATCCTGTAGGTAACTTCACTCCCAACGAACTCACGCCAGAAATCGTTAAGTTTGTTAACGACCGCAGGAAAGAAGAAGGCAAACCCAAACTCAAGGCATTCTCTATTGAAGACCTTGTGGAAGCTGGTGCCCCTCCGCAGGAAGTGGACCGTCTACTTGCGTACAAGAATCAGTTTGATGGCTCGGTTAAGCTTTCCCCGCAAGATGTAAAGAACATTGCCCAGCAGAAGAATGTAGACACTGAAACCAAAGGGTTTACTGATTTTCTTCGCCGCGCGTCAGGCCAAGAAGACCTGACGCAGATGTCACAACCGCAGTTGCATTCTGCGTTTGTTGCCTTAAACGCATTAGACGAAGCGCCAGAGCTTAGGGTTCTCCCTGAGGGAACCAACGCAGTTCGTTTCACTGATGCTCAGTACGCAAAAGGTTTGAAAGGCCTTGGTCTTGCTTTGGGGGAGAGTCCTGCCATAGGGAGGACTAGTGTCATTCAAGAAATCAAGGACTTCACGGGACTTGAAAATGACCACGATGCGAACGTTCTGCTTCGCACTGCCATTCGCAATGGTGACCTTGAGGCCACCCGTATCCCTCAGTTTGAAGTTGTGAACGATGAGGGCAAGGTTCAGTGGGTTAGCAATAGTAAGGAAGCTGCCAAGCGTAGTGCAGACAAGCTTGGGTTTACAGTTCGCGATGGATTCCGCGAGGAGATTGGCTTTCCTGGCGAAGGCACGCAGTTGCCGGGTGGTCCTGACATCCGTATGGGGATGTTTAAAGAAGGCGACCGTCCTGAAGGTTATGAAATCAAAGCGGGTAGCAAGGTTCTCAGCGCGTCTGATAATGAATCAGAGGCAAATGAGAAAGCTGCGCGGTTAGCTACCGTTCGTGAGAAAGAAGCCAAAGCCGTACAAAAAGAAATCGCTGAGCTTGGCAAAAAGATTCTTGCCAGTCAAAACGAACTTGAACGGATGGAAGCAACTGGGCAAGGGCATTCATTGGAGTTTGCCCAACTGTCTGCGAGTCTGAATGCAGACAACCAAGCATTAGTTGATGAAACCAACAAGCTCAAGAAAAAACTAAACGAATACGAACAGCCAGTAACGGTATCGCCAACCAAGTCAATTCGTCCAATTGTCCGTGAAGGATTTACATTCTTTGACAATGGACAAGCAGTTGCTTCGTTTCCTACCAAACAGCAAGCAGAACAGTTTGCCCTTAGTCGATTAGATGAAGGCACCCTTACAGACATTGCAAACATTGGCCCAACCCTAAAGGGGTTGATGCCTAAGCGCCTTGCCAAGTTAGCAGAAGCAGAACTTGCATCTCGCGGTAAGACTGAACCCGGGGTTGAGGTTAAGTTTGAAGGAACAGAAGAAGAAGCTCGTGCGCGGCTTGCCAAGCTTGGTATCTTCTCTGGTGATGTACAGGCAAAGATTAAAGAACTAGAGAAAGTTCTGCTGCCTGCTTTGCGTAAGCTTGGACTTGAGCGTGTTGGGCTTAACATCGTCCGCGATATCAAGAACAACGCTGAAGGTAACTATGCTGCGGGCGTCATCAAGATTGCTCTTGATAACGAACCCGGCAGTCATCTAGGTGTTCTTCGTCATGAAGCCCTACATGCTCTTAAAGAACTAGGCGCATTCACAAACAAAGAATGGGCAGTCCTGACCAAGCAAGCAAAGGACGTATGGGTTCCTCAGTACATGAAGGACCGTACAACTGAGTATGGTGGTAAACAAGTTTCCTTGTACGATGCCTATGCAGACTTGTACAAGAAGGAGCATGGGGACCTTGCGGGGTTTGATGCGTACATTCAAGAGGAAGCTATTGCTGAAGCTTTCCGTAACTTCAAACCTCAGGCAGGTTTGTTTGGTAACCTAGGCAATAGGATTGCGCGGTTCTTCACCGCAATTAAGAACGCATTCAAAGGCTTGGGATTTCAAACCGCGGATTCGGTCTTTGAGAAAGTGGAAGCAGGCGAAGCTCGCCCCACGAAAGAACCTGAGAAAGAAGGCAAAGAGAAGGTTAGTCTCCGCGCAAACCTTCCTGCTTCCACCAACGCTCGTATCGAAGCCACTACAGGCCAACGAAAGAGCGAAGGGTTCATGGATAGAATCCTTAGCATTCTTAATCCAGAGACTCGCGCAAAGCTTCGTGCTGGCTTTATCTTTCAGTTTGAAGCTT
>VFSW01007411.1_pt1 | contig 15919 bp, 15 predicted proteins | sample 5358111 | NCBI WGS metagenome assembly VFSW01 (sample SAMN11554181, study PRJNA540505) | mine drainage metagenome | isolation source: sediment from site ElyBrook_90M | place: USA: Ely Copper Mine, Vershire, VT | collected 2017 | reverse complement strand
TCTAGATCCGCGTGCGAGTCGTGAGCGGTGATGGCTTCGAGGATCTAACGGTCCACGCGTTGAACGGGGTTGAGCGCGTTCATGGCCCCTTGGAAGACGAAGGCGACCTCGGTCCAACGAAGCTGGTTGAGTTCGCGCTCGCTCATGCCCACGAGCTCGCGACCGCCCAAGCTGATCGAGCCGCTCGAGATCGACGCGTTGGCGGGCAACAGCATCGGTACCGCGAGTCCGAGCGAGGTCTTGCCGCACCCCGACTCACCGACGATGCCGAGCGCCTCGCCCTGCTCCACGCGAAGGCTCACGTGGTCTACCGCGCGCAGCGACCCCGAACCGATCCGGTAGTCGACGCTCACGTCTTCGATGTCGAGCAGGCTCATCGCTCACCTCGCAGCATCGGGTTGAGCACCCGGTCCAGGCTGTGGCCGACCAATGAGAAGGCGAGCACCATGACCACGATGCCGAATCCCGGGGTCAAGACGTACCACCACGCCCCTTCGCTCATGGCTCCTGAGTTGAAGGCGTTGTGCAGGGTCGTGCCCCATGAGACTTGGACCGGGTCGCCGAGTCCGAGGAAGGCGAGAGCGGCCTGAGCCAGTACGGCGCCCGAGAGGACCAGGGCCAGATTGGCGAAGATCAACGGCGCGACGTTGGGCAAGATGTGCTTGCGCATGATACGTAGGTCCCCCGCACCCAGTGAACGAACTCGCTGGATGAGTGGACGCTCTCGCAACGAGAGCACTTGGGACCTGATGATGCGCGCTGTCTGGGGCCAGCTCGTGAGGCCGATCACCAGACTGGTCACCAGGATGCTCTGACCGAAGAGCGCCGCGAGCACGATGATCAGCGGGAGCGTCGGCAACACGAGAAAGAAGTCAGTGACCCGCATCAGCATCGTGTCGCGCCACCCCGCGTAGTAGCCCGAGACGAGACCGAGCCCCGCACCCAGGACAATGGCGATCAACGTGGCTGAGAGCCCCACGTACAGTGAGATCCGACCACCGACGAGGAATTGACGAAAGACGTCCTGACCTAATTCAGTCGTTCCCATCCAGTGGGCTCGCGAAGGCGGCTGGAGGATCGAGGCGGCCGAGGTGCCAAAGGACTGGGAGTCGAAGGGGAAGATCAAAGGTCCGATCATGATCACGAAGAGCACGATGAACAACATGATCAGGCCCGATCGACCCATGGGATCGTGCCAGACGCTTCGTAGCACGCCACGGCGCGCTCGCGACGTGAACTCTGCGTCGCGGGTCATCTCCTCGTCGGGGAGCCTCGCGCCCGTGGGGCCGCCTGCGTCACTCACGCGCGTCGCACCCTTGGATCGAGGACCTGATAGAGCAGATCGCTGATGAAGTTGGTCGCGATCACGGCGATCGCGAAGATGAGGAACGCCGCCTCCAACACGGGATAGTCGCGTTGGACCACCGAGTTGTAGATGAGCAGTCCCATCCCCGGCCACGAAAAGACCGTCTCGACCTGGATGGCTCCTCCGAGGATCATGCCCACGTAGAGTGCGGTTGCCGTGACGATCGGCAGCGTCGCGTTGCGCAGGGCGTGACGCCAGATGATCCGGCGTCGGCTGAGTCCCTTGGCGCGCGCGGTGAGCATGTAGTCCTCCACCATGACGTCGACCAGGGTGTTGCGCGAGATCAGAGAGAACTCCGCGGCGTTCACCAAGGTGAGGGTGAGCGCCGGGAGGATCAGATGGCGAGCGACGTCCACCAGGTGACCCCAGGTTCCGGTCACGAGCCCCGGCGTCACCAACCCCGAGATCGGCAGGATGTGGGTCCACACCCCACAGATGAAGATCAGGATCATGCCGGTGAAGAAGTCCGGCATGCTCCAAAGGCCGAGGCTCGTCACGGTGATCGTGGCGTCGCTGAGCGAGTGCGCACGCGACGCCGCGACCACTCCCAGCCAGATTCCCACCACGATGGTCACCAACGTCGCCGTGCCCACCAACAGCACGGTGTTGCCAATCGCACCGCCCAGCACCGTCGTCACCGGCTGACGGTAGACGTAGGAGAACCCGAGGTTCCCGTGCACCATGTCCTTTAAGTAGATGAAGTACTGGACAATCAGCGGATGGTCCAGACCGAAGAGTTTGACGAGTTGGGCGCGCGCGGCGGGGTCGAAGTGTCCCGAACGCGCCAGCAGTTGCACGGGGTTGCCCGGCAGTACGTGGAACAGCAAGAAGTTGAACGAGACCGTGACGTACAAGGTCACGGCCAACGTGAACAGTTTCTTCGCCAAGTACCGCAAACTCATGGGGCGTATCGGCGCCTACGCCAACTGGACACGTCGCAATCTACTTCGGGGTGATCTTCAGATAGTTGTCACGGGTGAAGTTGTAGATCATCCCGCCCCTCGGGGGAACCCAGCCATTCCAGGTGGCGGTTCGATAGGCCTGCAGCTTGCTCTGATACCACATGATGAGGTACGCGGCGTCATCGTAGAAGATCTTCTGCATCTCGTGCACGAGTGCGGTGCGCTGGACCGGGTTGATGGTCGTGGCCTGCTTGGCGTAGAGCGAGTCGTACGTCGGATTGGAGTAGAACACGTCATTGTTGTTGCCGATCTGACTCGTCAGGTCCACGCTCAACAGGTAGTCGGGGTCGGGGGTCCCCGAGTCCCAGCCCCAGATGAAGATGTCCCAGTTGGGGGCGTTCGTGTTGTAGACGACGTTGCCTAGGGTCGTGTTGTCGAGGGTCGAGAGGGTGAGCTTGATCCCCACGGCCTGGGCCGCCTTGACGAATATCTGTCCGGCCAACACGTCCTCGTCGGTCGTGGCGATCGCGATCAGGCGAAAGCTCAGTGGATTACCGTGCTTGTCGGCGCGTACCCCATTGGATCCAACCTTGTATCCCGCGGCGTCGAGGATCCGCTTGGCCTTGGCGGGATTGTTGTTGATCTGCTGGGATGCGGGGATCTGCTCTTGCCACTTGCCAAAGGAGGGCGGGAGCTGGACGCTGGCGGGAATGCCGTGACCCGCGAGGGCGAGTTGAACCAACTGGGACCGGTCGAGCGCGTAGCCCAGGGCCTGGCGGATGGTTCGGTCGCGCAAGAGCGGGTTGCCCTTGGACTTGGGATTCTTCGAGACGTTGATGCCGATGTGGTGAAAGGAGAACGACTCCATCTCCACCGGCTTCACGTTCGCCTTGCCCTTGAGACCGTTCCACAGCACCGGGGGCACTTCGGTGAGGATGTCGAGTTGGCCAGACGCGAGACTCTGGACCATCACGTCGCTGTTCTCGTACTGGTTCCAGATGATGCTCTTGACCGCCGGCGCACTGCCCCACCACTTGGGGTTGCGATCGACCTGGAGGTACTGGCCGGTGACCCACTTCTTGAACTTGTAGGGACCGGTGCCGACCGGATTGGGATTGCTGTAACTGAGGATCTTCGACGGCTTCATCTTGCTCCAGATGTGCGCGGGGACGATTGGTATCGCCATCGCCGGGTCGAAGGCTTGGGGGAGCTTGTAGTGCACGATCACCTTGTGCGGGTTCACGACCATCACCGACTGGAAGTCCGCCAAGCTCCACGCGGCCTGACCGAGGTTGTTCTTGGCCATCACCTCGAAGGTGTACTTGACGTCGTTCGCGCTGAAGGGTTGACCGTCGTGCCAGGTGACACCCGAACGGAGTTGGTAGGTGAACGTCTTGCCGTCGGCGCTTCGCGTCTGGGTGGCGGCCAACGAGGGCTCGGGGTTCAGTTGGAGGTCGTACTCCATCAACGTGTCATAGATCAGCCACAGGATCTCGTTCGAGGCGGTGGTGGTGAAGATGAAGGGATTCATCACGTCGGGGGGTGTCGTCCAGCCGACGCGCAACGTGCTCGCAGCGGCGGCGCTCGCGAGACCCGCGTCGGCGACGCTCGCCACTCCGAGCGCTCCGACCGATCCGGCCCCAACGGCCAGGAACTTCCTTCTGGTCAGGCGTGGCGCGACTTCATCGACGTTCTGTTCTTCCATGGCGGCTTCCCCTTTTGGAAACTAGATGATCACGACCAACAGGCATCCATCACAACTCAGCAAGACATTATAAAGATAGTATCTTTACCGATATGGTCAGTCAAGTACTCCGCACCAGACCTGCACGAAGCTCCGGGGACGCCAGAGCGTCCAAGATATAGCCACGACGAGCGACGCTGAGGGGTGAACTGACGTGCAGGTTATGGATCTCGACACCCCGGCACTGGTCATTGACCTGGACCGCGTCGAGTCCAACGTGGCGTCCATGGCGTCGCTCGCGCGCGCCAGTGGCGTTCGCCTTCGCCCCCCCACCAAGACCCACAAGATGCCCGAGATCGCGCGTCTCCAGATCGAGGCCGGCGCGGCGGGACTGACCTGCGCCAAGCTCGGCGAGGCCGAAGTGATGGTCGAGGCCGGTTTCGACGACATCCTCATCGCCTTTCCCCTGCTCGGTGCGGACAAGCTCGCCCGACTCGAAGTGCTACGGCGAACAGCTCGCATCCAGGTGAGCCTGGACTCAGTCGAAGTCGCCACGGGTCTCGCCGAGCTGGGGGTGCGATCGGGTCAACCGGTCGAGGTCTACGTCGAAGTCGACACGGGCCAGCACCGCATGGGCACGGCGCCAGGGGCTCCGACGATCGACCTGGTGAGCCGACTCGTCGAGACCCCGGGCTTGGTGGTGGTCGGACTACTCTCGCACGCGGGCCACTCCTATCCAATCAGCGACCACGCGCAACGCAGCGCACTGGTGGATGATGAGCTGCGAGAACTCCTCGCCACCCAACTCGCCCTCGCGAAACTGGGTATCGACGTTCGCGAGATCAGTGTCGGCTCCACTCCCACGGTTCGCGATGAGATGTCCCGACGTGGGGTCAGCGAAGTGCGTCCGGGCACGTACGTCTTCAACGACACCCTGATGCTCGCCCACGGTGTCGCGACGCTCGAGACCTGCGCCGCTCACGTCATCGCCACGGTGGTGAGTCGACCTTCACCGGAGCGCTTCGTGCTCGACGCCGGCTCCAAGTGCTTGACATCCGACGGCGTGGGACGGCCCGGGTGGATACAGGTCGCCGGTCGCGACGAGCTGACGATCGAGTTCGTGAATGAGGAGCATGGGGTCGGACGCATCGACCTCTCGCGAGGCGTGCCCCTCTCGATCGGCGACAAGGTGCTGCTCATACCCAGCCACGTCTGTCCGGTGATCAACCTCTTCGAGCGAGCCGTGGCGACGCGCGGCGATCTCGTGGTCGGGGCCCTCGACGTGACCGGTCGGGGCCGGGTCCGATGATCGAGGCGATACTGGGTAGCGAACATGAGTACCAAACCGACATGTGGGTGACCCCACTCATTTCGACAGGTTCAACGAAAGGCACGAAGTGACCACCAGAGAAGTCCACGATGAGACTCGACGACTCCTTGATCTCTTCGCCCCGGGATCCGCAATCGAGGGCGAGGAGTTGGTGATCGGCGGGTGTCGCGTGCGTGAGCTCGCCGAGACGTTCGCCACCCCAGCCTTGATCATCGACGAGCGGGCACTTCGTCAACGCGCGCGACGCTATCGCGACGGGCTCAGCGCGCGCTGGGCGAACTCCCAAGTCGTGTGGGCATCAAAATCCTTGCCCTGCACCGCGATCTATCGGATCATGGGCGAAGAGGGCCTGGGCGTCGACGTCGCCGGCGGCGGCGAGTTGGTGATGGCGCTGAGCGCCGGGGTCGATCCCGGTCGTATTGTCCTGCACGGAAACGCCAAGACCGACGACGAATTGCAACGAGCCGTGAGGGCCGAGGTCGGCACCATCGTCATCGACAACTTCGACGACATCGACCGCCTCGAGAAGTTGGTCACGAACGAGCAGGCGGTCCTGGTTCGTGGCGTTCCCAACGTCGACGCGCCGACCCACGACGCCATTGCCACCGGACACGCCAACTCCAAGTTCGGACTCTCCTTCGACGACGCCGAACGCGCCATCGCGCGCCTTCGCGCCAGTAAGCGACTGCGACTCGACGGTCTGCACGTCCACGTCGGATCCCAGATCCTCTCGACCGAGCCCTTCACGAGGGCGATCGAGGCGATTGCGCGCCTAGGAAAGTTCCCCGTTTACGACCTGGGTGGCGGTCTCGGTGCCCGGTATACCCACGAGATGACCGTGCCCAGCGTGGAGCAGTACCTCGACGCCCTGGTCGCCAGCGCCCGAGAGCATCTGCCCGCCGAGTCACGCATCCTGATCGAGCCCGGTCGATCCATGGTCGCTGAGTCGGCGATGACCCTCTATTCGGTCGTGACCGTGAAGCGCGGGGCCCATCGCTCCTTCGTGGCCGTCGATGGCGGGATGGGTGACAACTTGGAGGTCTCGCTCTACGATCAGGCCTTCGACGCCACGGTCGCAAATCGAGTGGGGCGCGGAGAGAACTTCACCCTCGTCGGTCGCCACTGCGAATCGGGCGACCAACTCATCGAGTCAGTAGCCCTACGCGATCCCAGGATCGGTGACCTCATCGCCGTTCCGGTGACCGGTGCCTACTGCATGACCATGGCTAACAACTACAACGGAGCCCTACGTCCGCCGATCGTGATGGTGCGCGACGCGACGGCCACTCTCGTGCAACGTCGAGAGACTTACGACGACCTTCTGCGTCGCGACGTGACGCCTTGAGTACGCCCCGGTACCCCGCCTCCTCGACAGCGTCGCACCAGCCCACTCCTTCGTTCTACCAAAGAGCTCGAGGGGCCAATCCATTGGACCCCGGCGACTCTCGAGCGCGAACGACGCCTCACGCAGTGTGTGAAGTAGAACAGTCTCTGAAATGAAGGTGGCGCCATGAGTGTTGCGAGCAGACCAATTCATCACTTCGATGAGATCCAGAGCCTCCACGAGATCCCCACGCCGGCGCTCGTCTGCGACTTGGGAATGATGCTTTCCAACATCGCTCGAATGTCCACGTTGGCTGGAGCGGCGGGCGTATCGCTGCGCCCTCACGTAAAGTCTCACAAGTCGGCCTTCATCGCGAGAAGGCAACTCGATGCCGGAGCGATCGGCCTCTCGTGCGCGAAGGTGAGTGAGGCTGAGGCCGTCATTGCACGTCTCGACCTCGACGGATACGCCAAGCGGGTCTCAGTCCTGATCACGTCGCCAGTGGTCGGAGCGGTATCGGCCGAACGGATCTGCGAACTCGCCGCACGATGCGACCTCTCGGCCGTGGTCGACGACCCGACGGGGGTCGATGAACTGGCGGCGGCGGCGGATTCGAGCGGCGTCGTCTTAAGCGTGCTGTGCGACGTGGACGTCGGACTCGCCCGCACCGGGGTCGTCGGGGCTCCAGGCGCTCTGCGCGTCGTGGAGCGCATTGGCGAGCACTCGTCACTCGACTTCGCCGGCGTCCAAGGTTACGGAGGGCACCTCCAGCACATCAAGGGGCGGGCCGCTCGGATCGAGGCGACCCGGACCGCCACCGAACTCCTCGGTGAGGTCATCGACGCCATCGAGTCGAGCGGTCATCCAGTACGCGTGCGTACTGGTGGCGGCACGGGAACCTCGGGGATCGACTTCGAGTTGGGAGTGCTCAACGAACTCCAGGCCGGTAGTTACATCTTCATGGACCGCGAGTATCGCGACGCACTCGGCTCAGACCTCGAGGGGCGTTTCGAGCACAGTCTCAAGATCGCCACAACGGTGATCTCGGCCAACCAGAGAGATTTCGTCACCGTGGACGCGGGCATCAAGGCAATGGCCACCGACGTCGATTCACCGCTGGTGTTCGGGCACGAGAACTCGGTGAGTTACGAGTTCTTCGGTGACGAGCACGGACTGGTCACCAACAGTCCCGACCACCACTTTTGCCGCGGTGATCGACTCGAGCTCATCCCACCGCACTGTGACCCGACAGTCGATCGCTACGACTTCATCTGGCTGGTCCAGGGCGACGTCGTGATCGGCGTGGCGGACGTCGTGGCGAGAGGTTGCTCGCAGTAGTCGGGTCCGGTGGCTGTTCAACGCTTGAGTAGCCGCAACGGTTCGCGGTCCGCGCACCTCTGTGCAGCCCTCCAGACACGTCAGCGTTTGCGGACGTTGGAATGCTGATAGGTGCAACCTGTTGCACCTTACTGACCAGTAGGAATACGTAGCCCGCGCGCTGCACGGTAACTGGGCGCGCGCGCTAAGGTCACGCTTAGGACGTCAAGACCTCGCTTCCCCGCTTCCGGAACCTGATCCGGAACTTCGCAGGAGGGGCTTCATGGCTGTCAATATTTCCAAGAGCGCTCGCGTGGACCTCGAACTTCGAGGTCGCCTATGAGATCACTCGCCGAGATACTCGACGAGGAGGACGTCGTAACGCTCCAGCGAACCGCGCCGAGTCGAGTGCGCTCGAAGAAGGTTGCGTGCGAAACTCGAACAACACGTTAGCCGTGGATCTGGGGGCGCCCCGGGCGCGCGAACGCTCGTGGTCCACTCAGTCTCGCGGTATTCAAGGCGATCTCCTCGCGAACGGGATCCTTGGGGCCGGTCGGTCTGTCGTCACGACTCGACACCATCACCGATGGCGACTTCCAGTTAGCGCTCTACTGGAGCCTCGCCGTGCAACGGCGTTGTGACGGACTACGCACCTGGGAGAACGATGACCAGTTGGGACCGTTTCGCGAACTGATGCAGACCGCATTTCTCGAACAACTCCGAGAGGAGTCACGCTGCACCCCGGCGATCAGCAGCTTTGACGCCACGCAAACCAAGGCATTGATCGGCGACGCCAAGAACTCGGCGATCCTCGGTTATCTCGGCGCGCAGGGAACCCTTGACCAACTACGCGAGTTCTTCGTGCACCGCTCCGTGCAGTGCGTGGACGGGTGCGCCAATTCCTTGAACATCAATGATCGCCCCTCCAACACCGCGAGCGCCCGCCGGGCCGTCTCCAAGTCCGCCCAACAGATGGTCCTCAGTGTCGAACACGAAGCGAATCTCGCCGCGGTCTTCGACACGCTCGATCTCGACCCCTCGCGCGGCGCGTACGTCGCTCGCGTCCCGGGCGTAACGCTCGCGGCGGTTAACTTCGCCACGATCTGGAGACGCCGAGCAGTCCACACCGATCCGTTCATGGGACCTGACCTCGTCTTTACCCAAGCCTGTGAGGAGTCGTGGCGTACGTTACCCGATACCTTCGCGCGTTTCGGGATGATTCTCCCCAGCCACCAGCCTCCCGGTGGCTGGGGACCCTCGCAAGATCCTGTCCATCCTTCGAACCGTGAAACATCTCGACAGTCGCCGAGCCACGGTGCCAGACCCGACGAGGACGCACTCTTTGGCGTGATCGGCGCCCTCTACCTCGAACACGAACTCAACGTCGAACTGCTCCACGCCTGGACTCGCCACGAGTCGTCCCTGATCGAATGGACCGAGTCGCCCGCGTTCCCCGCCGGCTACTGAGTCCGAGCGGAAGCACTTCACTGCGTCGTCGTCGTGGGCGACGTGACGTTGTGGCGACGCGCATCGAACGCCGTGGAGCGCCCTTGGTGCGCCAGGCGGGCTTTCGATCCAGGTGGCCCGGTACGAGTTCGTTGTTCAGAGTCCCTTGGGCAGGACCAACTCGATCGCCTGGGCGATGGCCTGGTAGCCGGCGTCGGTGGGATGGAGATTGGGGCCGAAGGGCTTGGGTGCACACATCCAGGTGAACTTGCACTCGTACTGAACGTTCGCGGTGGTGACCTCGGTCTTGGTGATGTGCACCTTGGTCAGGTCCGCCTCGTGAAAGGCTGTCGCGACGTCGGCCATGGGGACTTTGAAGGATCCGTACACCTGACCAAGCGCCTGGTTCAATCTTCGAAGCGCCGCGACACTGTTGGTGGCGAAGGTCTCGGCGGCTCCTTCCTTCACCGCTGTGGTCAGGGAGGGGTTGTAGTGGCCGAGCCCGATGAATGAGACGTGCGCTCCGCCAGCCCTGGTGAGCACGTTCATGACGTAGCGAAGTTGACCCTTCAAGACAGCTAGTTTCGGTCCCACGCAGGTCGGATCGATGTCGTTGTGGCGAAAACAGACGTCGAGGGTGTTGAATCCGAGGTCCACCGTCACGAGGGTCAGCGCATTGTGGTGAGCGCGCAGGAAGACCACGGCGTCGGAGAGTTGCGTGTCGGGCGCTACGTAACAGGGGTCTGGCCCGTGGATCATCATGGCAATCGACTCACCAGGACAGCCCAATTCCGTGAGTTTGAGCGTCACGCCCTTGGCGCCCTCAAGGGTCACCAACCGATTCGAGTAGCCCCGGCTGGTCGGTTGCCCGGTTGGATCCCTCGGTGTTGGCTGCACCCCAACCGACACCGAGGCGCCGATGTCGAGGTAGAGATAGGTCGCCTTGGCCACGTTCGAAGTAGGACGGGCGGGCACTGAAGTCGTCGTGGCCGAGCCCGGTGCGTGCAACTGAACCAGCGTGAACGACACTCCAATCAGGACAATGGCGAGCGCCGACAACCACGCGGTTTGCCGCGTTCTCATTGCTCGACGGTCTGTTCGCCCCACTCTCGCAGCGCACTCGCGATCCTTCGAACTTCGAGTGCCGCCAAGGTGTTCATAGAACCAACCTAGGTCTGAGTGACGGGAAAGACTCGGTGACCAAAGTCCTTGCGTCGTCCCAGTTCGAGGAGGCGAGTCACTCAGGAGCGCCCCGCACGTTCGTGCCATCGCCGAGTAGCCCGTTGAGACTGACTGCATCGAAACATTGTTCAACGCTGCCTTCAGACGCCGGGCGGTCGAGTGAACAGTCCCTCGCACCGTTAAGAGGCTGGGTCGAGGCAGCGAGGCACGGTGGGCGCAGCCGAGAGGAACTCGTCGCTGGGCCAACCTGTCGCGATCAGAGGTTGACGGTCGAGTCGCTAGGGCACCAAGGACTCTCCAACGACCTGCACCAGTGCGTTAAGCACCCGAACGGAACCGAACTACTCCGCCGCTAGCTCGTCGGGCTCGACGTGCTTGCGCCGACCCCACCCAAAGTACGTGAGCGGCCCGACAAAGTTGACGGCGATCACCGGAATCCACAGGGCTTTTCGACCACGGACCTGCTCCTTTGGGCGACGAGCCAGGTCGACCCACGCCCCGATAGCGAGTGAGATCTGAATCAGCGCAGCGACGATGATGCAGGCCTTGCGCATCGGACTCAAATCGTGCCACTGCAACTTGTCTTTAGACACGCTGTTCCTTTCTCAATGTGCGACGCCCATCTTCCGCTAGTGCGATGATTGCCACACCGATTCCCCCAAACGTTAATTGCAGTGGCGCAGAAATGACCACCCAGACCGCCTCGAGCACTATCCATGCCACCAGACCCACTCCAATCGCGAAGTGTCCAAGGAGTGAAAAGCGTTTGGCCGTGAAGGTGGCCACGACCACCATCGCCGGAGCGACCCCGACGAAAAAGAACAGGGCCACGCCCGGCCAACGCCAGGTCTGGAACCAGGTGCCCTCTAGATACCTGAGCGGCATCATCGTAAAAGGATGGCTGAACATGAAGGCGCCGCCGGCCAAGCCGCAGAGTGAAACGAAGCCTTCGAGGACCACGAGTGTTCGTTGAAGTCGCTCCAGGTGACCGCTGGCTTCTCCGCCAGTCACACCCCACCGCTTACGCGCGACCGGCTCGTCGACCGGCTCGCGGACCCTCACTTCGCTGCTCAACGCACGCCTCATGGGAACACCAATACGAAAGTGATGCATCCTGCCACGATCGCTCGCTGAACTCGCAGGGCACGAGGCGCGTTGAGCGAATCACCTTGCGTCTGGTCGAGCAGTCGTTGCGTTGCTTGAGTGAGACCAATCTGCACGACGGCACTTCCTTCATCAGCAAGTCACATTGGAGACCTCGCTGGACTCGAACGTGAACTCAGCACCGTTCTACGGCAAATCTCGCGAAGAGACCAATCGCAGCGTAGGGCAGAAGGTCCCAAGCGGTCAGTTCGGCGAACCGCCCTGGTCCAAGGGCCTTGCAGCAAGGTTCGTAGACCAACGACTGCGCGCATTGCACGAATGACTCAGTGGGCGCTCACGCGAACTTCACCCTTCGAATGCTGCGGCGCGCCAGACCTCAAGAGCGCACCCGTGAGCACAGCTCCACCAATGAAGATCCACGACGAGTAGGTGAAGGCCGAGGTGTAACTGTGGACGCTCGCGAGCTCGACGTTGAGCGCCGTGGGCGCCTTTCCAACGAGGTAGCTCGTCGCTGCGGCTCCGGCCAGGGTGTTGAGCAGAGCCGTTCCGATCGACCCTCCGATCTGCTGGGAGGTGTTGACGAGGGCCGATGCGACTCCGGCGTCATGGTTGGCCACGCCAAGGGTCGCGGTATTGAACGCCGGGGCGAAGATGAATCCCACTCCGAGCCCGAGGACCAGCAGTGGCGGCAAGATGTCGGTCAAGTATGAGCTGTGCAGACCCAGTCGCGTTAGCCAGATCAAGGAACCAGCCGCGACGAGCATCCCGAAGGGGATGAGCGGACGTGGTCCGAACTTGGGTAGCAGCGAGATATTGGAGAGTTGGGCCGTGATGGTCAGACCGACGACCATGGGCAAGAACGCAGCTCCGGTCATGACCGCGCTGTAGCCGAGAGTCACCTGCAGGTAGTAGGTGAGGAAGAGGAACACGCCGAACATCCCCGACCCGGCCACCAGCATGGCGACGAGTGCTCCACCGCGGTTGCGGTCCATCAGGACTCGAAGAGGCAGCAGTGGGAATCGAGTGCGGCGCTGAATGGTGACGAAGGCCGCCAAGAGGACCACCGCCAGTCCGAGACTGGCAATCGTGTAGACGTCGGTCCACGACGTGGTGTCGGCGTGCGAGAAGCCGTAGACGAGAGCGAACAGGCCGGCGGTTCCGGTGAGCACGCCGGGCCAGTCGAGGGGGTCGCGGTCGACCCCTCGGTCGTTGTACATCAACACCAACGCTCCCGCAACACCGATCACGGCGAAGAAGAGGTTGACCAGCAGGGTCCAACGCCATGACGCATACGAGGTCAAGACACCACCGAGCAAGAGACCGATGGCGCCGCCCGCTCCGGCGACAGCTCCGTAGATTCCAAAGGCCCGTCCACGTTCTGCGGGATCGTTGAACGTGGTGGTGAGCAGGGCCAAGACCGCGGGAGCGAGCAGGGCGCCAAAGGCCCCCTGGATCGTTCGAGCCACGACGAGCATGGTGAAGTTCATCGCCGCAGCACCGAAAGCCGATGCGCCCGCGAATCCGATGAGGCCGATGACCAGGGCGTTTCGACGCCCGATGTAGTCAGAGATTCGCCCACCGAGCAGCAGCAAGCTTCCAAAGGCCAGTGAATAGCCCGTGACGATCCATTGGCGATCCGAGTTGGAGAACGCCAGCGCGTGCTGGGCGGTCGGTAGGGCGATGTTCACAATGGTGCCGTCGAGGATCACCATGAGCTGAGAGATGGCCAGTACGGCGAGGATCCACCAGCGACGCTGATGGGCCTTGGTTGCGTTGGATACCGGTTCGGATTCTTCAACTGTTGCTGCTTGGACGTGGACGTCGGTCACGCGGACTCCTTCGAGTGGGGGAAATGGAAGTTAATTCTCCACTTACTCCACTATAGACATAAGTGGAGAGATTCATGTCAGTTATTTCGAAAAAGTGTTAAAATCGTCTCGAGGAGTGATCGTGAAGTGTGTCAGCAGTGCAAGTCTCCGGCCCCTACGAGCCGACGCCGTACGTAATCGAGAGAAGATTCTGCGCGCAGCTGCTTGGGTCTTCGCCCAGCGCGGCCTCGACGCGACGCTCGACGAGATAGCCGACGCCGCGGAGGTCGGCGTCGCGACGCTCTATCGACGATTCCCCGACAAGGATGCACTAGTCGCCGCACTCTTCGAGAACTCGATCAATGAGTTCGCTGCGATCGCCGAACGGGCGCGCGACATGCACGATTCGTGGGAAGGCTTCGTGTGGTTCCTCGAAGAAGCTCTCGATCGTCAGTGCGTGAATCGAGGGCTGCGCGACGTCGTCGTCGGCTCGCCCTACGCCCAAGAGATCATGGCCTCGGCCAAGGCCCGCATCGTGCCCGTCGTCATGGACTTGATTCAGCGCGCCCAGCGAGACGGATACCTTCGCGCCGACCTGGTCGAGGCGGACGTCTCGGTGCTCGAGATGATGATCAGTTCCCTCGGCGGTGAGGTCAATCAGTTCGCACCCGGCCTGTGGCGTCGATACCTGGGCATCATCCTCGACGGACTCGTCGTACAACGTGAGGCGCCAAGCGAACTGGCACCGTCGCAGGGTGGAGAGTTGGTGCTGAATGCCCTGCACGCGTCCAAGCACGCGCACGCCTGAAGCGCAACGTCGTCATTCTGCTTGACTCTCGACCCAGCCGCGTTCCTCTCGTCGAACGATCCGATCAGATCCTGTTCCGTGAGTTGACTCCGACGAGGTAACGTCGCGATCTCCAGTCGGCTCTCCAGCCTTGAGGCCGAGATGAACCGGTAGACCTCACTGCACCCTGGTCAAGGTTGCCAGATCCGAGTGCAGCGCAGAGAACTTCGTCAGCAGAGAGATCACTCCCTCACCGCCACGTCTTTCTCGAAGTGCATTGTGCTTCGTCGAAATCAGACGCTGATCTGCGAGATGGTCGCCGTCGATTCAAGGACGCGAGATGCTCCAGATGTCCGCCTTCTCGAACGAGGTGGTGGCACCCGCGGCAACCCCGAAAATCCTGTCGAATTGCAAGGGCGCCTGGACCAAAGGATCGGCGTAGCGGACGGACTCCTCGTCGAGGATGGAGACCGCGACGAGAGTGTGATCCGGTACCACTCGCGCCTAGACATTCTGGGCCAACCGGCATTCTTCACGCGTAGCGCGTGGGCGCAAGATATAAGTGATCTTGCCTTTGTTACACGAGTTAGCTCCAAGAACACCACTGGGCGCCCTGAGTGATGAAACCCGAAACTCCTCGGCGTGGGCCCGCTTTGACGTGGTGTTAGCCTCGAAATGAGTGGACCAAGGGTTGGTGGCCCGATCGTGACCTGACCACCTTGGAAGTCCGGAGTAGCGGATGCAGAGTATTCCGAGCGATACCTCTATCGATAATCTCGTGGAGGCGGCGGTCGCCAAGACCCGAGAGTTGGTTCAGACCTCAGAGGTGTTGCGCGATCGCGCCGAGAGAGCGAGCCGCAAGCGGTTCTCCAGGCTCTTTCGCGACCCGCGAGCTATCGACGTGACGGTACGGCTCACCGATGAGGTCATGCGCATCCGATCGGTCGAGAGCTCCATCAAGATCTTTCGTCAAGCCGCGCGCGAATCGACGGCGCAAGGTTTTGGCACCGTGAACGCAGCCGGCCTGCACTTCTTGTCGTTCCTGTCACATCTGGCTCCTTCGCCCGTGATCGCTCTCGTGCATCGACGAATCCGTTTCCTCACCAGGAACCTGATCCTTTCGGGCGAGCAGCCCATCCTCTCGCGCCACCTGCGCGCACGTGCACGAAGTGGAATCGCGCTCAACATCAACGTGCTCGGTGAAGCCGTGCTGGGTGAACGAGAGGCGCGGGCGCGCCGTGAACGGGTACTCGAGATGATTCGACGCAGCGATGTCGACTACGTCTCAGTGAAGCTCTCGTCGGTCGTGAGCCAGATCATCACCATCGACCGCGACGACACGATCGAGCGGGTGTGCGAACGATTGCGCGAGATCTATCTCGAGGGCCAGACCCACGCCACCTTCATCAACCTCGACATGGAGGAGTACCGAGACCTGGACTTGACGGTGAGCGCCTTCCAACGGGTCCTCGGCGAAGCGCAGTTCGCCCAACTCTCAGCGGGCATCGTGCTTCAAGCGTATTTACCCGAATCGCACGACGTCCTGGCCGGTCTCATCGATTGGGCGCAGTCGCGCTTCGAACGTACCGGAGGAACGATCAAGATCAGGTTGGTGAAAGGGGCGAACCTCGCCATGGAGAGGGCCGAGGCCGAACTTCACGGCTGGAGC
>VFSW01007410.1_pt1 | contig 15920 bp, 14 predicted proteins | sample 5358111 | NCBI WGS metagenome assembly VFSW01 (sample SAMN11554181, study PRJNA540505) | mine drainage metagenome | isolation source: sediment from site ElyBrook_90M | place: USA: Ely Copper Mine, Vershire, VT | collected 2017 | reverse complement strand
CCGCCAAGGCTTGCACGGTCGGTCTTCCGGCGGCCCAGAAGGCCGATAGACAAAAACTGGTTTAACTCCGTCAGCGCACGCAATAAGGCGATGCGCCTGTCGAAGTGTGCGCCGGAACCGAACTCGATATTCTCCCGGCCGTTGTCCATCCAGTGCGTTACCGCCACAAAACTCGGAATCCCAAGATCGCTGGTGACGTCGAGCACCCAAAGCCTGCGCCCGGTTTCGGCAAACTGGTTTTGCAGATCGCGGATGTAGCCATCGTCGAACTGACCGAGATCCACTTCCGGCCGCCGCAATCGGTTGTACCACCAGATCGCGTAGGCATCCCGTTCCACCAGCTCGAGGAAGCCCTGGACGATTGCTTCCTCGAGCGTGTTGCCGGCCGCGCAGCCGTTAGAATCGGCTAGGTACGCGGCCGGACCCCGGTAAAAGAAATACAATAGGCTGGTCGGAAGGTATTTGAAGCGCCGGTCGCGCAGCGACCAAACCGGGGACCATTCGATTTCCGCAGTCCGATCGAGCGGGGCCGGAATGCTTGCGTGGTCCGCGCCGATTGCCGCTTCGGCACGCCGGTATTGCGCATCGCTGAACAACAGGACTTTGTTGGGAGGGATCGCGGCGCGTGATGGAAATTCGCTAAACCGGCGCAGAGTCCGGATCTCGTCGCCCTGAAAAACGCCGGAGTAACGTTCGATCGCTTCCATGAGCGCGCTGGCTTCGCCCTGTTCGCCAGTGCTGCCCTTGCCAAAGCTGCCGCGGCTTAAACCGGCCCGCAGTTCATCGACCGTCGTGGCGGGCGCGGAAAAATTGTGCGTAGCGTAGTAGTTGGTATTGAGCGGCAAATCGGCTTCGATCCGCTCGAGACGAGAGACCACGCCGGTTAGAGGACTGACGTGCTTCCGAAAACGCGCGGTTGTTGCCCGCGACGAAACGGTCCGATATCCGCCGCTCGTCATCGACAGCTTCTTGCCCGGTCCGAGCTCGATCGGTACCGCTGGGCGGCGCGGATCGCTTAACTGCATGCGGCCGCACGCCGGACATTGCGGACGGGCCGCCACGTAATGTTTAGCGATAGTCGAGCCGGTGAGATCGAGGCTGACGATGTGATCGCTCAATTCGGTGCGAAAACCGGTCGCGATTGCTTTGGCGATTTCGATGGCTGCCAAATCAACGCCGCTCTGTCCGAGCATCTTTCCGGAGAGCGGCGAAACGGCAACGCGACGGGCCGGCGTACGGTCGAGCAGTGCCTTGACCTCCCGGTTTCGCCTCATGCGTTCTGCTAGACAGGCCCAGCAAGCGCTTTTGCCCGGCATGAACACCGGCCCGACCAACGGGAAAATCCCGGTGGGTTGGGCGAGGAGCCAAGGCGTACGATCGGCCAAATGCTGCCGGTTCAATTTAGCCAGGCGAGGATCGAGATAATCGTTCACCAGCGTGACTGTGAGATCGGCCGAGTGTTTCAGGACGCGCACGCCCAGCTCGGTCAGCGCGGTGCGAAGTTCAGCGGCACCGCGGACGTCGATCGATTGAATGCGCACGCGGCAGTCTTGAAGATTGTTCTGGGCGACGTCGGGCGAAACCCCAAGGCTCGCCCCATACGCTGCCGTAACACTGGCGGCAAAGCGCGTTGCGGGCACGATGAAGCGGCGGTCCGCAAGACGCTGGAGCGCTTCGCGGACTTTGTCAGACGGAAAATCCCGCGCCAGCGCACCGACGAGCTGCCGAGACGTGTTGCCGCCGTTGCCAATCGCCGCAACGAGGGCGCAATAGAGCTGGCCGTGAAGGAAGAATTTGCGATCCTCGGAATAGAGGCACACGATATCGGACGGCAGCAGATAGGCGGTGAAATTCGGTGCGAACTGCAAAACGACTTCGCCGCTGTCAGGCGTAAAACTGGTCACCCGATCGCCTTGTCATGACCGTCAAGCAACGCGTGCATTCAACGCCGCTGCGGATCGCGGTTCCCGGAACTTGCCAATCTACCCTGCGCGCTGCAGCCTCGCCAGCCTCCGCAAGGTTTCCAAGCCGGCCTGCGCGCTAGGGATTTTTTGGAGCGCGCGGGCCCTTATGCGCATGCGCGTCTTTGCGGACGGGTTTAGCCGGATGACGGGGCGGCTTTGCACCGGCTTGGCCTCCGAACACCGAGCCATCGTAATAGGTGCCGGTCCAGCAGCCGCCACAGCCACTGCAGCCCGCGCAACCGGCCCCGCCTGCCATAGCCAGCCGCACGCGGGCCTGAGGCGTTCCGGCATGCTCCTTGTCGAAGATATAGAATGTCGCCAGGCTGACGTCGGAAACTTCTTCTTCTGCCAGCGTGACTTCATGACTCGGCGTAGGGCTCGCCGACAAATCCGTAGCGAGTTTGCCGGCCGCCAACGATGCTCCGCTTGCAAGCGACAAAGACAGCCCGGCAGCTCCCAAGACCGGAATAGCTTTCCTTCGCCGCTTTCGCTTCGAACTCTGCTTTGCCTGCGACATGGTCGATACTCCTGAACGGTACCAGACGATCGGTCGCCTATTTCCTAAAAATCGTAAGCCCGGCTTCCGAGCCAAGCAAATGACAAAAAAGTTACGAATCGCATTGAGCTACATCAAAACCACCAAACAGTCTGCGAAATTAACTGAGCGACGCATAATACTTGATCGCAAAATCAATCCATTCCGGCGCGGACCAGTCGGGATGCTGGGCGCGAACTTTCTGCGAAAGTAAAGCCACGATCGCGTCGGCGTCCCTGCCGGATTTTCGCTCCGCTGCAACCCGCTTGCTCAAATCGACCATATAATCGCGCACTGCGGTGAGTATCTCCACCCCGCCAATGTCGCCGTGACCCGGCACGACGATAGCGGGCATCCAGCTGACAAGTTCGGTCAAGATTTCCGCCCAGCGCGCGCCGTCAATGTGAACGTCGTCCGGCGGAAACCATGGAAAGATCGGGAACATGCGTTCTTCGGCGAGATCGCCGGTGAACAGGATGCGCTCCTGTGGTAGCCAGACCACCTGGTCGCCGGCCGTGTGGGCCAGGCCCCAGGTTCGCAGCTCGACGGTGCGGCCGCCGAGATCGATGGAACTTGCAGCGCCTTCGTACACCTCATCCGGCGGGACCAGCTCGGTGCCCTCCAGCGCCGCCGCGACGTGCGGGCCGAAGGTCTTGAACATGCCGAGATACCCTTCGCCCTTCGCCCGCAATTCGTCGCGCTGCGAACGGTTGTAGTGAATCTTCGCCGCGCCTTTAAAGACTTGCGCGCCAAAGCCGTGTTCGGGATGGAAATGGGTGAGCGTCAGCACCAGTGGACGCTGACCGGCTATGCGCTTCGCCGCTTCGAGGACCTTCTTGCCGTTGGCGGGCCCCATGCCGGTGTCGACAACGAGCGCAGTATGGCTGCCGAGAACAATCCCGATGTTCGGCACCAGCGGGACGCGGTGGTCGCAAATGACAAAAACGCCGGTGGCGATCTCCTTAATTGCAGTCGGATCAACCACAGGCGCGGGCGGTGCACTCGACGTATCGCTCATTTCCATTATCCGATTTCGCCGCGGCGAGCGGGCAGCGCAATTGGACATTTTGAGCTTAAATCGTCAAGGTGAGGACGGGGAAGGGCGCCTGGATGGAAGCAGCAAGCAATCATTCACCCGGCAGCGATGCGCTCATCGCGCTGCATTTCCAGAATGACATCTGCCATCCGCAAGGGTGCATTCCATTTTCCCTCAAGCGCGAGACCGACGACGCGGCGCGCTTTCTCGAAGCCAGCCGCAATGCGCTCAATGCGGCGCGCCGCGCCGGCTGGACGATCGCGCACATGCACATCGTGTTCGCACAAGACTATTCCGACCTGCTGCGCAACTGCCGGCTGTTCCTGAAAACCGAGACTTTGGGCGCGCTCAAGCGCGGCTCGTGGGGAGCGGCGGCTTATGAGGGTTTCGAACCCGCAGACGGCGAGATTTTCGCGACCGGCAACGCCAACAGCGCGTTCCGGCGCACCGATCTTGAGGCGCAGTTGCGGGAGCGTAGGGTTGAGCGGGTCAACGTCATGGGACTGGCGACCCAGTTTTCAGTTGAGCACACAGTACGCGATGCCGCCGACATGGGGTATCGCGTCAGGATTCTCTCGGACTGCTGCGCTTCCGGCGATGTGGAGGCCCATCACGCCTCGCTGCGGACGCTGACGTTGTTGGCCGATGTCGTGAATAGCAACAGCGTGTTCGAGAAAATCGGCGCGAGGGCAGGATAATGTTCAAAGATGGATTGTTGCGTGGCCGGCGCATTCTCGTGACCGGGGGCGGCACCGGGCTCGGCAAGGGAATGGCCGAAAAGTTTCTCGAGCTCGGCGCGGAGATTTTTATTTGCGGGCGAAGAAAATCGGTTTGCGAGGCGACCGCCGCTGAACTCGCTGCCAAACACGGCGGCAAGGTCGGCGTCTACGGGGTCGATATCCGCGACGCTACTGCGGTCGACGCCATGGTGGAAGACATCTTCGCCTCCGGTCCGCTCACCGATCTCATCAACAACGCCGCCGGAAACTTCATCTCGCGCACTGAAGATCTGAGTCCGCGCGGCTTTGATGCGGTCGCCAACATCGTCATGCACGGCACGTTCTACGTCACCCACGCCGTGGGGCGCCGCTGGATCGCCGGCGGGCACCGGGGCAACGTGGTCTCCATCGTGGTCACGTGGGTCTATAACGGCAGCCCCTACGTGGTGCCGTCGGCGATGAGCAAGTCGGCGATCAACACCATGACCATGTCGCTTGCGACCGAGTGGGCCAAATATGGTATCAGGCTCAATGCCATCGCCCCGGGTGTAATTCCGACCGAAGGCGCCAGCAAGCGGCTTAGTCCCGGCGAGGGGCCGGCCGATCGCACACAACGCGCCAATCCCATGGGCCGGGTTGGTACGATGGCGGAGCTGCAAAATCTCGCGACGTTTCTCATCGCCGACGGCTGCGAATGGCTGACCGGCGAAACCATCACGCTCGACGGCGGGCAAAGCCACGCCACCGGCTCTAATTTTTACGAACTGCGCAATTGGTCCGACGCACAGTGGCAAGCCGCGCGCGAGGCGATCAAGGCGCAGAACGAGAAGGACCGGGCGCAGCGCTCGTCGTAAGCGTCATCAGCCGCGCGCCCGCTCCGGAACCAGGGCAAAAACGCGCAGCGGACTGCCGCTGCCTTCGAGGATTTTCAGCGGGGCGGCGATGACAAGCGCGCCCGTCGGAGGCAATAGATCGAGGTTGCGCAGGCACTGCAGCCCGTATTTGCCGGCGCCGTGCATATAGTAGTGACACGGGTAGGGCGGTGTGAAATGCGCGGCCTGACCGGCATCGGTGCCGATGGTCTCGGTGCCGAAGCCGAGAACGTCGCGCTCGTTCACCAGAAAGCGCACGCAATCGGGATCGGGCCCCGGCGTGTGCTGGCCGGTCTCGTCGAGGTTTTGGTAAGCGACAGGGTCGGTGCGCTTCGACCAGTCTGTGCGCATCAGTACCCAGGCGCCGGCGGGAATGCGGCCATGCTGTTTTTCCCAGGCGGCGATGTGCGCGACCGTCAGAAGGAGGTCGGCGTCGGCGCGTGCCTGCGCGCTGCAATCGATGACGCAAGCGCGTGCGATGAAGTGTTCGATCGGCAGCGTATCGAGCGAGTTGTTCGGCGGGTCGCGGCCGGAAATCCAATGAATCGGCGCGTCGAAGTGCGTGCCGGTGTGTTCGCCGAAGCTCAGATTGTTCCAGTACCAGCCCGGCCCGCTTTCGTCGTAGCGCGAAATTGGGTCCATGCGGAACGGCCGCGACTGACCCATTTCCGGCGGCAACACGATCGGCGGGAAGTCGGGCGACAAAGTCTGCGTAAGATCGACCAGCCTTACCCCACCCGAGGTAACGAGGGCATTTAAATGGGTATGCAAACTATTCGCGACTTTACGTGCGGCCTTTTTGACCGGGGTCTTCTTTCGCGCTTTCCTCGCCGGCGACTTCATTCTGCGGTGTGCTTTCATCGGCCGCCTTCGCTCAGTTCGCGCTCAAGCGCTTTCGGGTCGTCGAGATGACGTGCCAGCCAATCCTGTGCCACGTCTCCCGGATACACGTCTTCGACCGAACCCTTCAGCGCTGCGATCGTTGCTGCCGCCAAGGCGTTTGGCGAAAGCTTCGGCGGTAATTCCAGCTGATCCCATTCGTCATCGATCGGGCCGGGAAAAATGTTGAGAACGCGAACACCGGCGTGTCGCAGGTCCGCCCGCAGCGCCTGCGACAACGAATAAGCCGCCGCCTTCGATGCCGAGTACGTGCCATGCGGCGGATAGTTGGCGAGCGCGAAAATTGAAAGCACGTTGACCCAGGCGATTGAGTTCGTTGGCCCGTCTGCGGCACGCGCTTTGAGTGCCTGGGCAAACTCCTGGGCAAGCCGCAGCAGGCCGAAATAGTTCACGTCCATTTCGAGCTGCGCGGTTTCGACGCCGCGGCGGGCGGCGAAGTCGAACGTGCGATGAACCTCGGCCGTGTTGATCAGGATATCGACCTTGCCGCTGATCTCGCCGGCCAGTTCGCGCACCGAACGGCCGTCGGTCACATCGAGTGGAACGATTGTCGCCTGCGGCAACTCGCGTAGCGCCTCGAAGCCGGCGACCCTCTTCCACGGCTCGGCTTGGCCGATCCAGATCAAATCCGCCCCGGCCGCCGCCAGTGCGCGCACCGTCGCCTGGCCGACCGCCGACTTGCCGTCGGTGACCAAGACTTTACGCAAGCGCGGATCGCAAGTCATTTCGCGCAATTTCGGGTCGTCAGACAAATCCGGTCTCCCATTTTTAGGCATCGCGATCAACGCGGCCGCGCCGGCGCGGTCCAGGGACGTCTCGATGCGCACGCGGCACGGCGCGGCATCGACGGTCTTGTGCACATAGGCGATCACATTGACGCCGCCGTCGAGCCGAACCATGCCGATGCGCCAGGGACTTCGCTCGCGAAAGAACAATTCCTGCGGAATGTGCAGCACGGTGTCGGTCAGCAGTTCGCCCCGGCCATCGTGCGGGCGCCACACCAAAAGGTGTGACAGGCAAGTGCGGCAGACTTCCCGCGGCGGATACTGCACGGCGTCGCAATCCTTGCAGACTTGCAGTTCGAAGCGGCCGCGCGCCGCGGCGGCAGTGAGCCCCAGCGCGACCCGGCTGCGCACTGCCGGCGGCAGCGTCGGTTGCCGCGTCCGCGCGATCGGGTTTTTTCGTTTCGGCCGTTTGAGGCGCTCGGACACCGCTTCTTCCCGCAACCTTTGTCGTCAAGCCGCTGCAAGAACGACAGCGCCGCTGCAAATCCCGCGATCGTAGTTGATCATGCCGAAGCCCGAAACGAGTCCATGCCGGGCATCGGCCACGCGGGCGCCGAGCGTCTGGCCGGTGAGCTGGCGGATGGCTTCGACGAGACCGAGCGAGCCGCCGGCCGCGCCAGCCTGACCGGCCGACAATTGGCCGCCCGAGGTGTTGAACGGAAACGTTCCGTCGGTCTCAAAGCTGTTGGCGCGGATAAAATCCGGCCCTTCTCCCTTGGCGCAGAAACCAAGATCCTCGAGTTGCAGCACGTTGATCACCGGGTAATCGTCATAGGTTTCGAGAAAGTCGATATCGTCGGGGCCGATGCCGGCCTGAGCGTACAGTTCGTCACGGTCGAGCGCCCAGCCGCCGCGATACTGGACCGGATCGTCGGGAAAAGCGTTGTGCCGTTCAATCGCGGCGAGAAGGCGCACGACGGGCAGACCAAGGTTCTCGGCTGTCCGGCGCCGCATTACCAAAAAACCCTCGGCGCCGGCGCATGGCATCACGCAGTCAAATAACCGCAGCGGATCGGCGATCGGGCGGGCGTCGAGGTATTGCTTGAGCGTCAGCGGCTGTTTGAACAACGCCAGAGGATTTTTCAGCGCGTTATTGCGCTGCGCGACGCAAAGCTTGCCGAAATCCTCGCACCGCGCCCCGTAGGTGCGCATGTAGTACGACGTCAGAAACGCAAAGCTCGTGTTGGGGCCGCCGGAGCCATACGGATAGACCGCATCCTGGGCAAACTGGCTGAACGAAGCCGTGTTGCGGCGGAAGCTGTCGGTGTGATTGGTATCGCCGGCAATGCAGGCGACGATCTCGGCATCGCCGTTCTGCACCGCCCGCGCCGCGCGGCGGATCGAGACGATGCCGGACGCGCCGCCCATCGGCACATGGTCGAGCCAGCGCAACGTCAGCCCGAGATGTTGCGTAAGGCCGACCGCAGTGTCTGGGGCCAGCGTGAAACTCGCCACCGCAAGGCCGTCGACGCGCGACTTCGAAATTCTTGCGCCCGCGATCAGCTCCGCCATGGCGCGGCCGAGAAACCAGTGCGCGCTCCGGATCGAATAGCGGACATACGGAATCGTTACCGGGACAGCGAGCACGACATCGTCATAGCCCGTTCGCGTTCGCGTCATCAGCTCGATCCACCAAGGTAGGTGGCGACCACGCGCGGGTCCTCGGCGAGTCCGGCAGCAGGACCTTGATAGGTGACCTGGCCGGTTTCGAGCACATAGCCGTAATTGGCGGTCTCCAGCGCGGCGCGCGCGTTTTGCTCGACCAGCAAGATCGACACGCCGGTTTCCCGCAGCGAAGCAACAATGCGAAAAATCTCGCGAACGACGAGCGGCGCCAGCCCCAGGCTCGGCTCGTCGAGCATCAGAAGCCGCGGCCGCGCCATCAAGGCCCGGCCAAGCGCGAGCATCTGCCGCTCGCCGCCTGATAGCGTTTGCGCCTTCTGGCGCCGGCGCTCAGCAAGGCGGGGAAAGCGGTCATAGACCTGCTGCAGACTCTGCTTCACTTCGCTCCCGTTGCGGCGCCGTACATAGGCGCCGAGCAAAAGATTGTCAGCGACTGCCATGTCGCCAAACAATTCGCGCCGCTCCGGCACGAGGCAAAAGCCGCGCTCGACCCGCTCCTCGACGTCGAGGCGCGACAGATCGACGCCATCATACGTCACCGTGCCGCGCGAGCGCAGCAGCCCGGCGGCGGCGGCCAGTAGCGTGGTCTTGCCGGCCCCGTTCGGGCCGATGACGGTGACGATTTGGCCGGACTGCATCGTCAGCGCAACGCCGCGGACGGCTTCGACCTTGCCATAGGCGACATGCAGATCCTTGATTTCGAGTAGAGCGCTCATGCCACGCTGCCGAGATAGGCTTCCTGGACGCGCGGATCAGTGCGGACCGCAACCGGCGTTCCCTCGACGAGCTTGGAGCCAAAATCCATCACCACAATCCGGTCGACCAGACCCATGACGAAGTCCACGTCGTGTTCGACAAGAAGAACGGTGACACCTTCCCGACGCAAGGCCCGCAGCAGCTCGGCAAGCGCGAGCTTTTCCGGCCGGCTCAACCCCGCGGCCGGCTCGTCAAGAATGATGAGCGCCGGATCGGCGGCAAGCGCGCGAGCTACTTCGAGAATGCGCTGGCGGCCAAGGGGCAAATTGCCGGCGAGGTCATAAGGATCGGCGCCGAGCCCGACGCGTTTCAGCTGCCGCAATGCCTCGAAACGTGCACGCGCTTCCTCGCCCCGATTAAGCCGCAACGCGCCGGCTAGAAAGCCTGTGCTGGTGCGCAAATAGGCGCCGAGAAGGACGTTGTCGAGCAGCGACATGCTTGAGCGCAACTTAACGTGCTGGAAGGTCCTAGCGACGCCCGCCTTGGCAATGCGCCGTTGACTGGAGCGAGTGATATCGTGTCCCAGGAGCGAGACAGTACCGCCGTCACTCGCAAGTACGCCGGTGACGAGGTTGAACAGGGTGCTCTTGCCGGCACCGTTGGGGCCGATAAGACCGACGATCTCGCCGGCCGTAACCTCGAAACCAACTTGATTAACGGCTTCAAGCCCGCCGAAGCGTTTCACCAAACGATCGACAACCAACAAAGGCGCTCCGGGCTTCGGCATCTCTCGGTGCGGCAAATACTCCGCGACGGTAACTGGCGGTTTTGGGTGACGCGGCAGATACCTCAAAGCAAACGGCATCACGCCGCCGCGGGCGAATTGCAGCGCCAGCACGTAAATGATCGCAAAGACGATGGCCTGGAGTTGCTCGCCGTTTTGCGAGAAATGCGGCAGAACGTCTTGCAGCAAATTGGTGAGCAGCGTCAGTAAAGCGGAGCCGACCAGCGCGCCAAGGATTTGCCCCGATCCCCCGAGGATCGCCATGAACAAATACTCGATGCCCATGCGCACATCGAAGGGTGCCGGACTGACAAAACGGCTCATGTGAGCGTAAAGCCAGCCCGAAATTGCCGCCAGCAGAGCAGCGATCACGAAAGTTACGAGCCGGATGCGAAAAACGCTGATGCCGAGGCTTTCAACCATGACGGCACCGCCGCGCAAGCTCCGGATAGCGCGTCCCTCGCGCGAATCCAAAAGATTCGCAACGATCAGCATCGCCAGCGCAACCAGGACCCAGATCAGGTAGTAGATGGCGGCATTCGGTTCGAGCGAAATCGGTCCAATCGTGATTGGCGGCACGTCGCTCATGCCGTTGTGACCGCCGAGCGCGTCTATGTTGCCGAACAGATAGTAAAGCGAGAGGCCCCAGGCGATGGTGCCCAGCGGCAGAAAATGGCCGCCGAGCCGCAGCGTGACCGCGCCGAGAATTGCCGCAACGGCGCCGGTCACCGCAAGCGCGAACAAAAGGCCGAGCCAGGGCGAGGCGCCATGCGCGACCGTCAGCCATGCCGTCGCGTAGGCGCCGATACCGACGAAGGCCGCCTGCCCGAACGAGGTCATTCCGCCGACGCCGGTCAACAGTACGATGCCCAGCACCACAAGGGCGTAGATGCCGATGTAATTGAGCAGCGTGATCGTGAACTCCGCAGCCCACAACGGAGCGGCTGCCAGAACCGCAATCAGAACGGCCGCCAGCAGATAGCCGGTCCGGCCGCTCACCGCTGGACCTCTTCGTCTTCCTCATCGACGTGGGTCAGCGACAGCGAACGCCAAAGCAGAACGGGAATGAGCAGTCCAAACACGATCACCTCTTTGAGCGCGCTGCTCCAGAACGAGGCGAAGCTTTCGAGGACGCCGACCAGAAGCGCCCCGATCGCTGTTCCGGGATAGCTCAGGAGGCCGCCGATGATCGCGCCGACAAAGGCCTTCAGGCCGATGATGAAACCGGAATCGTAATAGAGCGTCGTCACCGGGCTGATCAGAATTCCTGAAATGGCGGCGAGCAGCGACGCCAGTAAAAACGCGAGTGTCGCCGTGGCGGAGGGGCGAATGCCGACGATGCGCGCGCCGACGCGATTGATTGACGTCGCACGCAAAGCCTTGCCGGATAGCGTGTGCTCGAAGAACAAAAACAATAGCAGGCTGAAGACGGCTGCACTCGCCAGCATCAGCAGGGTTTGCGACGTCACAATCACGTTGCCGAACCGGAAAACTTCGCTGGTCAGCGGCTTGGTGCGAAAACCTTCCGCGCCGAAGAATAACAGGCCCAAACCCGAGAGCCCAAATGTTAGTGCGACTGAAACGATCAGCAGCAGCAGGACCGAAGCATCGGCAAGCGGCCGCAGCGCAATCCGCTCGATCAGCGGCCCAATCGGCACGACGAGCGCGATGGCGAGCGCAATTTGCATGGAGGATGGCAGGGCCGTTCCTGCGGTGAGCCAGGCGATTGCTGCCGGAATGAGCGGCAGCACGCCATAACCAAGGAGGCCGTGAACGATGCGCCGCGGTTGCCGACGCTGCAGGTGGTGAACCACTTCGACGAGACAGGCGAGCAGGGCGAGCGTTGCGATGAGATAAATTGTCCCCGGCGTGCGGCCGAGCTGCATCGCGGCGAGCGTTAGCGCCGAGAATGCGACAATGTCGCCGAACGGCACGAACACCACCCGCGTGACCGAGAAGATGAGGACCAGGCCGAGCCCGACAAGGACGTAGATCGACCCCGTGGCGATGCCATCAATGCCGAGAATGAGGGCGATGTCGGGTGTCATGCGTCGCGCCGCGATGGCGGCGAGCCTCGCTGGTTGAGCGACCACAAAGCCATTGCGGGCCAATTGTTTCAAGCTTAAAAAGTCTCGCAGCAGCACTCATGAACAAAACACGGTGGTGATTGGCAGTAGCCGGCAGCCGGGAGGTCCTTATGAACAATTTCCTGCGTCTTTTTGGCGCCCTCGCATTCGCCCTGGCCGTCGCGATGCCCGCACAGGCCGCCGATATCAATGTCGGGCTTATCACCACGATGACCGGCCCCGGGGCCTCGATCGGCATTCCCTACGCCAAAGGCACCGCTGCCGGCGTCGCCTATAAAGACGAGGTCGACGGTATCAAGCTGAACGTGATCCAGCTTGACGACACAACGGATCCTTCCGTCGCTACGCGCGACGCCCGCAAGCTCATCGAACAGGACAAAGTCGACGTGCTAATGGGGTCGGGCAGCACACCGGCGTCCATAGCGATAACCGCCGTCTGCCACGAACTAAAAGTTCCCTGCATCACGCTTTCGCCCGTGAACATGCCCGGCGAGCCCGGCTCGTGGATGATCTCAATGCCACAGCCGCCAAATCTCATGGTTTCCGTTGTGGTCGACTACATGAAAGCGGCCGGCGTCAAGACCGTCGGGTATATTGGTTATAGCGACGGTTGGGGCGATCTTGTCTGGGGCGGTCTGGAAAAATCCGCTGCACCCGATGGTATCAAAATCCTGACCAATGAGCGCTATGCCCGCGCCGATACCTCTGTGACGGCCCAGGCGTTGCACATCGTGGCGGCCGCCCCGGATGCGGTCATGACCGGCGGATCGGGAACGCCGGGCGCGCTCCCGTTCATCGCGCTTCGGGAGCGCGGCTACACCAAGGAAATCTACGGCACGCCGGCAATTATCAATCCGGATTTCGTGCGCGTCGGCGGTCCGGCGGTCGAGGGCGTGATCGCGTCCACGGGACCGGTCGTGGTGGCGGATCAGCTGCCTGACTCGTATCCGACCAAAAAGATCGCGCTGGAATATCAAGCGGCCTACCAGAAAGCCAACAGCGAGCCGGCGCGCGGCGCGTTCGGCCCGTACGCGTTCGACGGCTGGCTGGTGCTCCTGGATTCCGCCAAGCGCGCTCTCGCCACCGGCGCCAAGCCGGGGACGCCGGAATTCCGCACCGCCTTGCGCGACGCCATGGTCACCGCCAAGGACGTCGTCGGCACCCACGGCGTCTACAACTTCAAGCCTGGCGAAAGCTTCGGTGTCGACAAGCGCGCACTGGTGCTGGTGAAGCTCGTCGACGGCAAGTGGAAGCTCGTGCAGTAACGCTACAGGCCCTTCGGATTGGTCAAGAACTGCTCGATGATTTCCGGCGGAGCTTTGACGTAATCCGACACGCGGCTTACGCTGAGTCCGGTCAAGCGCTTTAGCTTGACCGCAAGCTCGGCCATCTTGACCACGATGGGGATGCCGTTGATCACCGGCGCGGCGTCGACGGCATGTCCCTTGATCGCGGCAAACAACAGCATCGGGATGCCGCCGCCCGGGATCAGCACGTCGCAACCGGCCGCGACCAAAGGGCGCGCCTGTTCGGCGAACAGCTCGACGACATCGGCGGCAAGCGCTTCGGATTCGTAGGCCTGCAAGATCTGCCCCGGCTCGAAGGTCATGGCGTGCACGCCGGTCACTCGCCGCTCCAGCCCGTATTTGCCGATCTGGTGGTGAAACCAGGTGATGTAGCGCGGATTGATGGTGACGATGCCGGTACGTTGGCCGAGCTGGCAGGCGTAAAGCATCGAGGCTTCGCCCAGCGCCACCACCGGGATATCGACCACGGAGCGGGCTTCATAGAGCCCGGCATCCTGGAAGTGTCCAACAACGAAAGCATCATAGCCCTCGCGCTCCGCCGTCACCGCGTTGCAGATCACCTCCCGCGCGCAGCGGAATTCGACGATCGGATGGGCGTAATTGTCGTGCGGCGTAATGCCCTTGATGTCGACTGTAGTCCCCGGATCGGCGATGACCGCGAGATGAGAGCGCAGCCGATCCCAATAAAGCCTGCCGTGCTCCTCATCGACGTAGCTCTGATACCAGATACGAATCGGGTCCATCTTTTTTCCTGGTTGTTTTGCTAAAGGCTGATGCTGGCGATGCTGGCACCGCCGCAGACGTACAGCACCTGGCCGGTGATGAAGGAGTTTTCCGGATCGGCAAAGAACATAACCGCACGAGCGACGTCTTCGCTCCGCCCCAAGCGGCCGACCGGAATGGCTTTGGCGACCGCCGTTTCACGCTGGCTGCCCGCCGGGATTACCTCACGAAACATCTCGGTGTCCTGGATCGGACCCGGCGCTACGACGTTAACGGTGATGCCGAAAGGCGCAAGCTCCAATGCCCAAGTGCGCGCCATGCCGATCATGCCGGCCTTGGTCGCCGAATAGGCGGTGCGCGTTTGCAGGCCGAGCGCCGCCCGCGAGGACATCAGCACAATGCGCCCGAACTTCCTCTCCCGCATGCCCGGCAGCACCGCCTGCACGATGAGCAGCGCCGCGCCGAGGTGGAGCTGCGCAAGATCGTGTAAATCCTCCTGACGCACGTCGGGGAGGAGATTGGGCCGGATCACGCCGGCATTATGTATCACGGTGCCGACGGCGTATTGTTTGGCGACGCTTTCGGCGGCTTGTTTGGTCGCAGCGGCGTCGCTGAGATCGACCTCAACCGCATGCAGCGCCGGGTGCGACCAATCCGGCGGGCGCCGTGCTAGCGATACAACCTCATAGCCGGCGTCAAGCATCCGCCGGCAAATCGTTGCGCCAATGCCGGCGCTACCGCCGGTGACGATGGCGACCTGGCGTTCGCTCATCCCGTGCTCACATGAAAAGCTGAATGCTGCGCAGGGCGGCGTCGCAATTGACCAAATCGACGCGCTTTAGCTTGATCCTCAGCCGGCCGTCGATCATCGCCAGCGTGTGCGTCGCCCACGCGGCGTAGAGATCCTGCTGGTCGAGCCGGGTTTCGACGTAGTGCATGGGCGTCCAGGTGACGTATTCATTGGCAGCTTCGTCGCGCTTGTCGATCTGCGGTACCTGCAACACATGGTGGCAGCGGCTCTTCGGCTTTTGCGAAAACGTCCGGTTGCCCTTAAGCCGCTCAATGCGGATGCGAAGCAGCAGCTTGTCCTCATACATCAGCGACGTGGCGAGGCGCGGATCGGTCTGCCCCCACTCCAGCGGCATCCAGTAATAGCCGTCGTCGGCGAACAGATCGAGCCATTCCTCGAACCGGTGCTGGTCGATCAGACGGGCCTCGTGTACGACAAAGCCGATCAGGTCCTGGTCGGTCGGCGCGTTCATCGCGTTCGCGAAAGCTACATCGACATGGTCATGAACTTCGACCAGGCGCGGAACTGATTGCGCATCTGCCATTCCGACGTGCCGTTAATGACCGCAGTCTCCTGCTCGACTTCGGCGGGGTCATAAAGCCGCTGAATGTTGACCCAAGGGTTGGCGTCGACGTGCAGTCCCTCCTGGGCGCGCTCGTACATTTCGAGGTCATCGTGACCGACAATCGACGTCGGAGCGTTGATCAGCCGGCTGTAGGTGAGGGTGCGTTCGAGCAGCTGCGCCGGCGTATCGACCAGACGGAAGGTCCATGACTCGGCAAGCGTCCGGTCCGGAGCGATCGGCTTGAACAAGCGGATCGCCTGGATTGGGCCCTTGACGGTGAAATTCGGGAAATACGAGGTGTTGTGGCGATTCTCGTCGAGGATCGCCTTGGCGCGTTGCTCACCGTAGGCGGCAACCATCTTTTCGAAGTAACCCGGGATCGCCGAATAATCCGAATGGATCGAATGGTGCACGCCAGTGTGCCCGTGACCATTGCGCCACACGCGAATGCCCATTTTTTCGAAAAACTCATAAGGCGACATGAACGGCGCGTAGATCTCGACCGAGGGAGGCTTTTTGTTGCTGCCGGGGAAC
>VFSW01007409.1_pt1 | contig 15920 bp, 14 predicted proteins | sample 5358111 | NCBI WGS metagenome assembly VFSW01 (sample SAMN11554181, study PRJNA540505) | mine drainage metagenome | isolation source: sediment from site ElyBrook_90M | place: USA: Ely Copper Mine, Vershire, VT | collected 2017 | reverse complement strand
ACCCAGACGAAATAACAGGTTTTGCGCGCGCGGCCCGATAACTCCATACCGGGCCGCGCGCCGCTTCCCGCGGATCTTACAGAGTCTTGAGATACGCTACGACGTTTGCCCGGTCGGCATCCGAGAGAATGTCCTTGTAGGAAGGCATTCCGTTGCCGCCTTCGTTGACTTTCTCGGTGACGTTGGCGTCGGTCGGAGCCTTTCCCGTGGTGGACAACTTGTCCTTCTTGTAAAGTCCCTTCAAACCCGGGCCCACTTTGGCGTCGGCGCTGTCGGCGTTATGGCAGACGCTGCAATTGTCTTCGAAAACGCCTTTACCTTTGGCGGCGTCGCCCTTCTGCGCGTAAAGATTCGAACCGGCGAGAGCGATCGCGCCGGCGAACAACAAAACGATTGATTTCTGCATCGTGCTCCTTGTAACCCGCTAGTTTACAAGACGCCCAGCGGCGATAATGGGGATTCAGGGTTCCGCTTTCCCTAACCGATCTTAATTCAAGCGGTTCCAACCCAAAACCGAACGTGAAAAAACTTCGCGCAATCCTGATTTCCTCTCCCGCCATCGTCGTCATGACCGCGGGAATGGCCATTGTCTCCCATATTTGCTCGTTGTGGGACCGTGACGGACGCACGCAGCACCGTCTCGCCCGGCAGTGGGCGCATATGCTGCTCGCCGTCAGTTTCGTGCATTCCAGAGTCGAAGGCGCCGAAAAACTCGATCCGCACACCAGCTACGTCCTGGTCGCGAACCATTCGAGCTATATGGACATCCCGGCTCTCTACGACGCGCTGCCGCTCGAACTCCGCTTCTTTGCCAAAAAGGGGCTTTTTTCGATTCCGCTGCTGGGCTGGCACCTGCACCGCGCCGGGCATTTGCCGGTCGTCAGGGGCGATGCGCGGGCGTCGCTGAAGTCCATGTCCGAAGGCGCGAAACTGATCCGCCAGAGAGGGATTTCGGTGCTGCTGTTCCCGGAAGGCGGGCGCACGGAGACGGGGATTCGCCCGTTCAAGGAAGGCGCCGCCTATATCGCGATCAAAGCCGGCGTGCCCATCGTGCCCGTCGGACTGGTGAATGTGCGGGCCGTGCTGCCGATGAACTCATGGCTGCTGCGGCCGGCGCAGATTCAGGTCCGCGTGGGCGATCCGATCGATACCGCGGGCATGACGCTGCACGATCGCGGACGCCTGAACGAAATGCTGCGGGAGCAGGTCGCGGGGCTCTCCGGCCAGGCGGCGGCGCCGGCAAGCGTAAACTAACATTCGAGCCTCTCATGCCAGTCAACACAATCCCGGAACTGTTGCGCCAGTCCGCGGCGCAATACGGCGACAGACTCGCGCTGCGCCAGCCTTCGGGCAAAGACGTCCAGACGTGGACCTGGAGCGAGTACCTCGACGCCGCCGAAGAAATCGCGGGCGGCCTGCGCGCGCTCGGCCTCGGCAAGGGCGATCACGTGGCGCTGTGTTCGGAGACGCGCGCCGAGTTCTACCTGGCCGACCAGGGCATCCTGATGAACGGCTCGGTCGCGGCGGCGCTCTATCCCAGCTATCCGCCGGAGGAGTTGAAGCGCACCGTCGCCATGGCGGACGCGAAGGCGCTCTTCGTGGAAGATCCGAAGATGTTCGCGAAGCTGAAGGACGCTCCGGTGGAGCACTTTTTCTTATTAACCGGCGAGGCCGGGGGCGCGATCTCCCTGGCGCAGCTGCGAAAGCTCGGCCGCGATTCCGGCGTGCGCACTTTCGACGTGAGTCCGGACGATAACGCGATCCTGTACCTCACCTCCGGAGCGACCGGCGAGCCGAAGATGGTGATGGTGACGCACGGCGCGGTGATGGCGAATATCCGCATGGGGCCGGCCGTGCTGCCCCTTTCGGCCGACGATATCACCATCGCCTTCCTGCCTTCGGCGCACATCGCGCAGAGGGTCGTGGTGGAGATTCTGCCGATCCTGAGCGGTACGGCGGTCTCGTTCGCCGAGAGCCTGATGAAGCTCCAGCATGAGATCAAGACCGTGCGCCCGACGTGGTTTCTCGCGCCGCCCCGGGTCTGGGAACGGGTCTACACCAGCATCCGCACGGAGATTCTCAAGAAGCCCGCCATTGCCCAGAAAGCCTTCTTCGCCGCGCTGGGTCTGGGGCTGGGCGCGGCGAAGTACAAGCGGGCGGGCAAGACGGTTCCTTTGCGCATCCGCGTGCCGCTGCAACTCGCGCACCGGCTGATATTCGGGAAGATTCGCGACCGGTTCGGAGGGCGTCTGCGTGTGGCGGCATCGGGCGCGGCGCCGCTGGGCGCGGATCTGGCCGAGTTTTACGAAGCCATCGGCATGCCTCTGATCGAAGGCTATGGCTTGACCGAAGGCGGAGTGGCCGCGCTCAATCCGCTGGACGCTCCCCGGCCCGGCAGCATCGGCAAGGCCCTGCCCGGAGTGGAATTCAGGGTTGGCGACGAGGGGGAACTGCTGATCCGGAGCGCATGCCTCTCAAGCGGCTATTACAAGGACCCGGAAGCGACGGCGGAGGTGCTGCGCGACGGCTGGCTGCACACCGGCGACGTGGGGACCGTCGACGCCGACGGCTACATCTACATCACGGGGCGCAGGAAGGAACTGATCGTATCGTCGAACGGCAAGAAGATTTTCCCGTCGCGCGTGGAGACGCTGTTCAAATTCGAACCGCTGATCAGCCAGGTGCTGCTGGCGGGCGACCGTCTGCCGCATCTGGTGGCGTTGTTTACGATCCATCCGCCCATTGCGGAGACGATTCGGGGCGCTCAGAACCCGGGGATTCCGCTGCATGAGTCGCCGCCGGTGATCGCGGAAGTGCAGAAGATCGTCACCCGCATCAACAGGCAACTGGCGCCGTTCGAGCAGGTGAAGAGGTTCCGGATCGTCTCGCGGGAGTTCACGATCGAGCACGGCGAAGTCACCGCGACGATGAAAGTGCGGCGCAAGCAGGTGATGGAGAACTTCCGCGCCGATCTGGACGCGTTGTATCAGCTCAGCGCGTCGGGCCGCGGCGGGGAGTAGCATTCCGGGCGAGCGGCTCTGAAAAACCTCATTCTGAGCCGCGACCGCAAGGGAGTCGGTGGGTAATGCTGCTTCGTGACAGGTACAGACGAGGTCGAGCAGCGGACTTCAGTTCTGCGCTCGAGTCCCACCGCCCGACACGTCAGTGCACGTGCAATTCCTGCGGGACGTGCTGGCGTTGCACCTTGATTTTGCTCTCGTTCTTCCGAACGGCGGCGAGGTCCCAGGCAACCTGCATTCCCAACCACGTTTCCTCCGTGCTGCCGAAGGCCATGGTCAGCCGGATAGCCATTTCCGGGCTGATGCCGGACTTGCCGTTGATGATGTTATTCAGCGTCTGCCGGGTGACGCCGAGAATCTTCGCACCGGCGGTCACGGACAGGCCCAGCGGCTCAAGGCACGCGCTCCGGACGATGCGTCCGGGATGTGCCGGATTCTTCATGGGCATGTCTCTTTTTCTCCTTAAGTGGATGAAGACGATACCCGGGAAGATCAAGTGCCCGCGGCGCGGAGGCCTTATCGAGGATGGTCAAAATCTCCTCAACCGTATCCACCAAATCGGGCCGTATCCCGCCCCGGTCGCCGCGCTCGTAGAGCCGCTTCAGGCTCCCGATCATAAGAGTACACCGTAAAGGGTACACCGTAAAGTGTACGTTGTCAGTTGTCAATCGTCGACTCCCGCCAGTGGAATCGGCGGTTCTCCGGTTTCCAACGGGTTCCGGGCACTACAGTCCGTGGTCCGCAAACGCCTCCGCAACCGGCGCGCCACGCCGCAGCGGAATGCTCCGCAACAGCAGATTCAGCACCACTGGGCAAGCGATCTCAAACGTCCCGGGGTAATTGTCGATGCCGATACAGCCGCGGGCAGGCCAGCCGTCCGGGTGTGGACGATGCCTGACAACCGCCTGGACAGAATGCCGGAGGATTTTGCCGCTCCGCTGGTTCCGGCGGACGACACGCTGCTGGAGAGAGCCCGCATGGCAGTTGGACGAATCCCGGTTGCCGAGCGGCGATTCCCGGACGCCGGTGTTCGGAAAGCCGGACTGAAGTCCGGCGCGGACTCAAGTCCGCCCCACTTGCCCCGAAGACATGATCTAATTGGATCGCCATGCCAGACCGCAACGCCCGGTTTCTCCCGATTGTCTACGTTCGTGGCTACGCCATGACCGGGGAGGAGCAGGACGAAACCGCGGCCGACCCGTTCTGCGGCTTCAACCTGGGGTCCACCGTTTTTCGCGCCACTCCCGACAAAACCAAGCCGGCGAAGAAATTCATTTTCGAATCTCCCGTCCTCCGGCTGACCTCGGACTACCGCTATGCGGACGTTTACCGGAATGGCCTCGACATCATGGACCCCGACTGGGAGGGCGCGATCCCGATGCGCTCCATCGTCATCTATCGCTACTACGATCAGGCTTCCAGCCTTCTCGGCGAAGGCAAAACACCCTCCATGGAAGAATTCGCGAAAGGCTTGAACCGGCTGGTGCTTCGCGTGCGCGATCTCGTCTGCGCCGACCGGAGCGCAAACATCGCGCCGGAGAATTTTCGCTGTTATCTGGTCGCGCATTCCATGGGCGGCCTGGTTTGCCGGGCGTTCCTGCAGAATCCCGCGCTCGGCGATCAAGAGGCCCGCCGCTGCGTCGAAAAAGTGTTTACCTACGCCACTCCCCACAATGGAATCGACATGGCGGGGCTGAACGTTCCGCAGTGGCTCACCGCGTTTGACATCGCCAATTTCAATCGCGACAGGATGGCCCAATACCTGGGCATCGACAAGGACCTGTACGGGCGAACCAGACGCGTCGACTGGCTCCCGGAAGAAATATTTCCCTCCAGACAGTTCTTCTGCATGGTGGGCACCAACCGGGATGACTATGAAGCGGCAAAGGGCGCGTCCAGAACCTTCGCGGGCCACGGCAGCGACGGGCTCGTACGCATCGAAAACGCTTCGGTCTGGGGCGTCAACGCAAAGGGAGCGTTTTCCGCTCCCTGCGCCACTGCCTACGCCTACCGCGCGCATTCCGGTTACTTCGGCATCGTCAACAGCGAAGAAGCCTATCAGAATCTGACCCGCTTCCTTTTCGGAGACCTCCGCGTGGACATCTGGGCCGAGGTCGCCAGTGTTCAACTCCCGGCGCAGATCAAAGGCAAAGCCGTGGATGCCCTGTACCAGTTTGAGTTGCTGGCGGCGCCACGGGGAAAGCGCTGGTTCCTCTCGCGCCGCGTCTCCGAAGAGGATTCAGTGGTCTGCCGCACCCACCAGGAATTAACCGACCCCGCCAGTTCCGATCGCAGACGTCTCTTCCTGTCCAGCATTTTCCTGTCCGACAGCGCTCGCGTGGACCAGGAGGACCCTTCTCTGACCTACGGTCTCACGCTGGGCGTCCGCGTGCCCGACTACGAAGTCGAGAGGAAGTTCTGGCCCGACTCGCATTTCGAGGGCACTTATCTGTTCCGCGACACTCTCATTGTCAGCATCACGCCGCCGCAAGCCGAAGGCGCGGCCTGGACAGCCACATCGCGGTGGCAGAGCGACGATTCCGCGGGACCCGGCGAGCCGCTCACGCCCGAACCCAAAGACAGCCACATGGAACTCACCACCGGCTTTGGCGACAGCAACGGCGAGCCTGGGATAGCGGGCAAACTCCACCTGGTCGTCTCTTCATGGAATGATCAGGCCACTTGACAGCAATTACTATTACAATGTAATAGTAATTGCATGACCTTCTCACGCACGCTACTTCGTTTGTTCGCGGGCATCGCGCTCCTGACCGTGTCTCTACCCGCAACCGAAACTCGAACCGCCGCTCCCGCCTTCACGCTCACAGACTCCAAAGGCGCCTCCGTCAGCCTGTCTCAATACAGAGGCAGGGTGGTCCTGCTCGATTTCTGGGCGACCTGGTGCCACGGCTGCAAAGTCGAAATCCCCTGGTACATGCAGTTCGGCAAAAAGTACAAGCACGACGGCCTCACGGTTCTCGGCGTCTCGATGGACGAAAACTGGAAACTGGTGAAGCCGTTTCTCAAAGAGAAAAAGATGAAATACCCCGTCGTGCTCGGCAACGACGAAGTAGCGAAGCGGTACGGGCTGAGCGCCATGCCGATGACCCTGCTGATCGACCGCGATGGCAACATCGCCTCCTCCTTCACCGGCATCGTGGACAAAGACAAATTCGAGAATGAGATCCGCCTGCTGCTTCAGGCAAAATAACCGAATGCTGGGCGAATTCGAATATCTGCTGCTCACCGCGGCGGCCAAACTGGGCGAAGACGCTTACGGAGCCGCCATCCGCCAGGATATTGAGCGCGTCACCGGGCGGGGCTGCTCCATCGGAGCGCTCTACACTACTCTCGACCGCCTCGAAGCCAAAGGCCTGATCGAAACCTGGATGGGGGAAGCCACGCCGCAACGGGGCGGACGCCCCAAACGAATGGTGCGCCTGACCGCGAACGGCACTCAGGCCGCGACCGATTTCTACAACACCGTGGTCAGCGCCAGCCGTGGCGCCGCCTGGGCCGCGATATGAGCCGGGTGTGCCGGTGGCTGGCGGAGAAAACAGCCCGAATGCTGCCGCCGGACGACCGGGACGCCGTGCTGGGCGACCTCGCGGAGTTGGGCGCGAGCGGCTTCCAGTCGCTGCGCGAACTGCTGGGCCTGATCGCGCGAAAGCAGTGGCGCCCGGGCCTGGCTTTGGCTGGTTTGGCCTGCCAGGCATACGGGCTGCTGCTGATTTTCGTGCGAGGCCCGGCGATCTATTTCAACATCTGGTGGCGTTATGGGGTACGCTACGAGGACGGTTTATCGCCTGCCAGGGATTTTGTGTTTCTGGCTTGCTATTGCCTCGCGCTGATTTCCTGCTTCTGGACCAGCGGTGTTGCGCTGGCCTGCTTCTCCCGTCCGAAGATCCGGGTTCCCTCCCTTGCCGCCGCGGCAATGCTCACGATTAACGTGCTGGCGATCTGGACCTCCACCTGGCCGCAGGCTGCGCTGGAGACCTGGAGCGGGGGCGCCATCCACGCAAAGTTCGTCTGGCAACTGCAAGTGCTGCGGCCGTTCGCCCTGTTGAACTGGCCGGTTGCGTATCTCGCGGCGAACGCCCTCCGGAGACCGCGGCGCGCTCAGTGATCGGACTGCCGCTTGTTTTTGAAGTGCGCGAGTTTTTGCTTGACGTCGGGCCAGAATTCAGGCAACAGGTTCCCCAGGGCCGAACTGCCGAGGCTCGTGATCAGCCTCGACTCCAGTTCGCCGCCGCCGACGCTCTGCCGCGGGTAATAGGTATCGGAGAGAGCGATCCCCATGCCCATCCCCATAATGCCGGAAAAATTGAAGCTGTTACGCCCGGAATCCCTCCGGGTGATCACGATGCGCGACATCGCATAGCCGATCCGCTTCGCGACGGAAGTGCCCGGACCCTTGCGAAAATAGCGCGGATCTTCGTGGAACAGAGGCGCGAGGATGGCGTCGCTGAAGAAGTTCTGGGTCGTCAGGTCGGCCTGCGCCGCGCCAAACCGCTGCAGGTAGGATTTGGGACCGGTGCCGTACTTTGGATCGTCGTCGAGCATCTGCGAAAACGCCGCGCCCGCGGCCGCCGAGGCGAAGGTATAGGGGTCCACCGTCTCCTTCACGAAGAGCAACCATTTATCGCGCACCCGCAGAGGCGCATAGGGCGTGCCCGGATCGGAGACGGTCTGGAAATTGGGGATCACGCCCAGGATTCGATCGTCCGAAATCGGCAGGGCCGGCGTCTGCCCGGGCAGACGCAGGGGTAAAGCGGCGAAAATCAACACGGTTCGCGCGCACAAGGCAAGGAGTCTCACAGTCAGGTCGTCTCTGATCGGACGCCCTCCAGGCGCGCCCGGTTACGAAGGCCTGTCACGAAGGCCTGTCACGATGGTAAGACATGGAGTTCGTCCCGCCTCCGCGAAACCTCGGGCTTCCTGCCGGCCCGCGCCTGGCCGATTCTGACGGAACCCCGCAAGATCGCCCCCACCGGAACCAGCCCGCCGATCTTATGGGCCGCGATCGCCGCCAGTCCCATCGACGCAACACATCCGCACGACTGGCAATCCGGATTCCCGCCGAACTGGCATGGCTCGATTCCGGTCTTGAGGTCGGCCGATAACGTCTGCGTCGTCATCGCAAAGACGCAGTCCGACGGGCTGCGAGGGGGCGTTGCAAACTGGCGGATCAACTCCGCCGGCATGTCCAGTTTGGGAAAACTCCTCCGCAGCGCAGCCATATCCGCGATCGCCTGCAGCCGCTCCTGCCGGGTCAGCATTTCCGGCAACTCGTCGCCCACCTGCGGGGTGAACAGGCTGAACCAGACTTTCGCAACTTCGGGCCTCGGTGTCCAGAACTCCAGGAACTCCCGCAAATAGCCCGGCCGCTTCATCATCTGTCCCGTAACGGTGCAATGAACGGCGATCCTCTGCCCCGCGATGTTCCCGAGGATGCGCTGGTAAGTGGCGGGCGCCCGCCGAATGTCGTGTTCGGGCTGCAACCCGTCGATCGAAACCACCGTGGTCAGGCGCGGCAGCGCGGCCCAGGCCGCGGGCAACGGACGGAACGCGCTCGTCACGATCTGAACGTGGATCCCGCGGGCGAGGAGCAGAGGAACCATCGTCTCAAGCTCCCTGTAGCGCACCAGCGGATCGCCGCCCACGATCGAAAGGTGCAGCGGCTTGAGCCGGTCCACCGCTTCCAGAACGCCATCGATCAGCTCCTGCCCTTTGCGGTCGTTCAGGCTCCGCAGCGTCAACCCGCCGCCGAGGTGCGCGTCGTCATAGGCGTAGCATCCCGGACAGCGCAGCGGACACTCGCGCGTGATCTCGATCGATAGAGACGGACGCTCTCCTTTGAGCAGTTTCGTCCAGGCGCGAAGAATATCCGCGGTTTTCACAGGCGGCCCCGTAGCATCTGCAATATCGTTGTGACGGAGCGATCCTGGTATCCGGTTTCACCTCAAATTACCCGCCGGCCTGCAGCAGCGGGCGCAGTTCGCGCACGTTCTTCACCCGCTCCAGGTTCAGGATCGCCTCAATCAGGCGCGCCGTCCGCGGGCCGCCGAAACGGGGCGCGATCAGATCGCGGGCTTTTTCCACCACCTCCGCGCGCGTCATCGGGTTTTCCGCCGTTCCGCGCACGGCCTCCACGCGTTCGGTCATTTTCGTGCCGTCCGTCAGCGTGACTTCCACAATGGAGATTCGTTTGGGATAGAGCTTCTCCAACGCCTCATCCGGCACGAGCTGAACCTTCGCCCGCTCGCGCAGAATCGCCGGGTCGGTCATCCGGGCCTTGTCGTGGGCGGCGGTGAAAGAGGCCGTCCGATCCAGCAGCATCGCCGCCACCATGTGCTGCAGGCAGATGTCCGGCATGTTGCGGTTATTCACCGTATTGGCCTCGCTCGTGGCCACGCGCACGGTTACCTGCGCCACTTCTCCAGCCGTGAACGGGCGCTTCTTCATGAGGATTTCGAGCGCATCGAGCGGGGCCTGAATGGGGGAGCCGACCGTCCACTTCTTGATATTCGTCAGCGTGATTTCATACCGCTCGCCCAGCTTGTCAACCAGGCTTTCCGGGTTCGCCTGGGGCGCGAAGGCCATCAGAAAATTATCCGGTCCCGAAAAAATGTCGTCCACCCCGCTGCCGCCCTCCTGAATCAGCAGGGCCGCCGTGACGCCGTTGCGCGCGGGAAAGCCGGCGAAGACCAGCGATTTTTCCACGTGTTCGGAATCGCGCTCCCAGGCGGCAATCCCGGCGGCCTGCTGCGCCGCGTAGTCCAGCACCCAGCGCATCTTCTGCGGGTTGAGCCCGGCGGCGCATCCGGCCGCGGCGGCCGCCCCGAAATCCCCTGCGATGCTGTGCGCGCTGCGGTGCGTTTCCATCTGGTACGGCAAGCCGCCGAGCGTGCGCGTAACCCGCGGCCCCACGTCGTAGCCCAGCGTCACGGCGCGCAGAAAATGCGGCCCGGGAATGCCAAACTGCTCGCCCGCCGCCAGCGCCGCCGGCACTACGGCGCAGCCCGGATGCGAATGCGAAGGCGCGTGCGAATCGTCGGTCTCGTCGGAATGCGCCAGCATCCCGTTCACGAGCGCGGCCTCGATCGCGCCGGAAAGAACGGAGGCGCCCACGATCGTTGCCGCCGTCTCCCCCGTATGGGCGCGTGCAAACCGGAGCGCCACGCGCGCCGGCGGCAGGTCCCAGCCCGAGACCATAGCGGCCAGCGTGTCCAGAATGTGGTGCTTCGTCTTCTCCACCACCTCGGCGGGCAGTTCGCGCGTGGCGGCATCGCTCATGTAAGCGCTGAGCCGCGTCATCGCCGGGCTCACCGCGGGCGCCGCCGCGCGAATGGCAGGCGCCAGGAACGCGGATACCAGGGCTGCGCGGCGCGTCATCTTCAGATCGTGCGCCATTGCGTCATTATGTTATTACCCGTTATATACTGGCGTCCACTTATATGAAGCTGAAGGTTTTCGCTGTAGCCGCTCTGGCGACGCTGCCGACGCTCGCGCAGACACGTCCCGAAGCCGGCCCGTTCGACGCCTCGCGCCTCACCATGCAGACTCCGCCGCCGCAGGGCGTGGCCATCCGCGCCGGGCTTCTGTTCGACCCGCGGTCGGGAACCAATCTGCTCACCCAGACCATCCTGATCACAGGCGACCGCATCGCAGACGTCGGCCCCTCCGCCCGCATCGAAATTCCCGCAGGCGCGCTGGTCATCGACCTGAGCCGCGCCACCGTGCTCCCCGGCCTGATCGACCGCCACGTTCATCTCTTCCAGGAGCAGCAGCCCAACGACGCGCGCGCCACTCTGATGGCCGTCAACTACGCCCTGCGCGATCTCCGCGCCGGCTTCACCACCGTGCAGGATATGGGCTCGCCCTACACCTACGCCAGCGTCGAATTGCGCGACGCGATTAACAAAGGTCTCGTGCCCGGCCCGCGCATGCAGGTGGCCGGGCCGCAGCTCAATCCCCGCGCCGCCGCATACTATCCCGCGCCTTCCGCCGTGACGCCCTTCGGCCAGGGACCGGGAGCGCCCGTCTGGCAACTGGCCGGCGACGTCAACTCCCCGTGGCTGGCGCGCGCCGCCGTCCGCGACCGTTCGCACTACGGCGTCGACTGGATCAAGGTCTATGAGACGGAGGACTACGAAGGCGGCGGGTATCCCCAGCCCTCCGGCGCGGGCGCCTTCACGCCCGACGGCAGGATGATCAACGTTCCGTCGCTCACCCTCGAAGAGAACGTGGCCATTGTCGACGAAGCGCATCGCCGCGGCCTGAAAGTCGCCTGCCATGCCTATGGAGGCGAGGGGCTGCGCAACTGCCTCGCCGCGGGCGTCGATCTGCCGATGCATGCGATCGTCGGCGTCACCGGCGCGCCGGGTCTCGACGACGAAACGCTGGCTTACTTCAAAAAGCCTCTCGCCGATGGCGCACTGCGGCCCGTCATGCACACGCTTTGGGATCTCATCGGCGATCTCGAAGAGCGCGACCTCAAGGCCACCGGCGGCAAGACCACGCGTTTCCAGCTCACCGAACTCAGTTTCAAGCGCCTGCTCGCGGCGGGCGTTCCCGAAGTCTTCGGCAGCGGCGCATACACCGGAGGCCACGGCATTCAGGCGTTTCAATTCGCGTGGTACGTCAAATGGGGGATGACTCCGGCGCAGGCGCTGCGCACCGCCACCAGCACGGCGGCGGCCGGTCTGAATTTCGATCTCGGGAAACAGCTCGGCAGCGTGGAGAAAGGCAAATACGCCGATCTCGCGGCCGTCGCGGGCGATCCGCTCCAGGACATCACGGAAATGGAGCGTGTCAAATTCGTGATGAAGGGCGGCGTGATCTACCGCAACGATTTGCAGTAGCGGATATTGGCTGCAGCGCAACATCTTCGCGTCAAGGTTCCAGGTTGCGCGTAAATCTCCCCCGCTACCGCACGTAAGCCGGCAGACCCGCGAGCGCCGTCTCTTCCTGGCGCATCCAGCCGCCATCGAAAGCCTCCACCGCGCTCCCTTCGAGGAACCAGCTCCGGGGGGCAATTCCGCCCCACATCTGCTGCCGCCGCGCATCGTTCACATTCCAGCGAATCGGCTCGAAATCCGGATCGACCGTCAGATAGTCGCCTGTATACAGCTCAATGCGATGCCCGTCGGGATCGCGCAGATAGAGAAAGAAAGCATTTGTAATCCCATGCCGGCCGGGTCCGCGCTCGATCCGGAACTCCTCGTTCGCGCCCGCCAGAATGTCGCACACCTGCGAGATCCGCATGGCATCCGGCATCCAGTACGCGAAGTGATGCAGCTTCGGCCCCTTGCCGTTGGTCAGCGCGAAATCGTGCGCGTGCCCCTTGTTCTGGAGCCAGGAAGCCCATAAGCGATGGCTATCGTCTTCCGAATACTCGGTGAGCCGGAAGCCGAGATTATCGATATACCAGCGCGTCATCGCGGCCACATCGGTCGTGAAGAGATTGCAGTGATCCACGCGCTGAATCCCCGCGCCGCGGTGCAGATCGAAGCGCTGCAGCAGCCACGGGTACTTCACGGACTGGTAATAAAACACGATCGGGAACCCGAACGGATCCTGAATGCGCAACATGCGCGGCCGGTCCGTCTCCGTGTCCCAGCGATGCGGCAGGCCTTCGCGGTCCGCGAGCGCGGCGATCCGGTCCAGATCCAGATCGGAGCCGGCCTTGAAACCGATGTGCCTGACCCCGGGCGTGGGCGCGAGCTCCAGCTTCAAACTCCATTCGCGATCTTCCACGGCGCGCAGATAGAGGGCCTCCGCACTCTCATGCAGGATGTTCAGACCGAGAAGATCGACATAAAAATGCCGCGACGCCTGCAGATCGGTCACGCAGAGCACGGCCTGCCCGATGCGAATGACTTTCGGTGGAACGTTCATGACTTTTAAACCTTTCCGAATTTCGGAATATGGTGATTCCCCAGCGGCACGGCGATATTCTTGATCTCCGTATAGAACTCGAACGCATACTCGCCGCCTTCGCGATGCGTTCCGCTGAACTTCACTCCGCCGAAAGGCGTCGGCAGATGGCGCACGTTGTGGCTGTTGATCCACGTCATGCCCGCTTCGAGGCCAAGCGCGAGGCGATGCGCGCGCGCCACGTCTCCCGTCCAGAGATAGGAAGCGAGGCCGTACCGCACATCGTTCGCCTTCGCCAGCGCATCGGCTTCATCGTCGAAGGGAATCGCGGTCAGCACCGGCCCGAAGATCTCCTCCTGCGCGATGCGCATGTTGTTTTCGCCGGTGAACAAAGTGGGCGCGACATAGTTGCCTTCCGTCCCCACGGTGTGGCCGCCGGCGAGAAGCTGCGCGCCTTCGGCCTTGCCGATCGCGATGTATTCCATGACGCGGTCGCGATGTTCGGGATGGATCAGCGGCCCTACCTCGGTTCGCGGATCGAGCGGGCTGCCCACCGTGACGCTCGCGGCACGCTTCGCCAGCGCGGCCACAAAATCGTCGAAGATGGAACGTTCGATCAACGCGCGCGAGTTTGCCGTGCACCGCTCGCCGTTGAAGCTGTAGATCTGGAACACCGTGGCGTCGAGCGCGCGGTCGAGATCGGCATCGGCAAAGATCACCGCGGGCGATTTGCCGCCCAATTCCAGAGAAAGGCGCTTCAACCGGTCGGCCGCGTTCTTCGTCACGATGGAGCCGGTGGTGGTTTCGCCGGTCAGCGTGATCAGGGGCACCAGGGGATGCGCCACGAGGGGCGCGCCGGCTTCTTCGCCAAACCCGTGCACCACGTTGAAGACGCCCGGCGGAAGGTCCGCCTCTTCGAAGATTTTCGCGAGCTTCCACGCGGTCAGCGGAGACCATTCCGCGGGCTTCAGAATCACGGTATTACCCGTGGCGAGCGCCGGGGCGATTCTCCAGGTGGAAAGCATCAGCGGCGCGTTCCACGGCGTAATAATGCCGCAAACGCCCACGGGCACGCGCACCGTGTAATTCAGCCATTCGGCGTCCACCGGATAGGTGCGGCCGTCCATCGCGCGTTCCGCGTATTCGGCGTAGAAGCTGAAATTCTCCGCCGCCCGCGCGATCTGCGCGCGCACGATGCGCAGCGCCTGGCCCGCGTCGAGGCATTCGATCGTAGCCATCTCATCGCCGTGCTTCCGGATGCAGTCCGCAATGCGCAGAAGGTATTTCCGGCGGTCTTTGGCCTTCGTGCGCGACCACTTCTGAAAGGCCGCGTGCGCGGCGCGCGCGGCAAGGTCCACATCTTCGGCATGGCCGCGGCAGACACGCGCCAGAACGCGGTTGGTCGAAGGGTCGAGCGTCTCGAACTGCTCTCCCCTGATGCCCGCGGCCCAGCGGCCGTCGATGTAGTGCTCCACGGTGGCGCGCTCGAGCCGGCGCCTCACCTCTTCAATGAATTCCCCGGAAATCGATTCCGTTGCGTTCGCAGCCATCTGACCGATTCTATTACCCGGCCAACTCAGATATGATGAGTTGCTTGGCGAATTCCACCAGGACTCCTTCGAACCGGCGCGGTTTTCTGAAGCAGGCGGCGAGCGCGGCGGCCATCGCGGCGACGCCCGTTGTTTCCAAAGCGCAGGAACCGGCGCGCACCGGCGTTCAGCCGCCTTCCGCGCAACAGCTTGCCGCCGACGTCGGCGCCTCTTCCACGCAGGCGCCAGCCTGGATCGTCGAGCACCCCGGCTCCGATTTCATGGTGGATACGCTGAAGGCGCTGAACCTGGAATTCGTGGCCGCCAATCCCGGCACCAGCTTCGGCGGACTGCACGAATCTCTCCTCAACTACGGCGGCAACCGGTCGCCGGAACTGCTCACCTGCTGTCACGAAGAGTCGGCGGTCGCGATGGCCCATGGCTACGCCAAGATCGAAGGCCGTCCCATGCTCACCATGCTGCACGGCACGGTGGGACTGCAACATGCTTCCATGGCGATCTTCAACGCTTATGCCGACCGCGTGCCCGTCATCATGATCGCGGGCAACTGGGGCAATGCCGTTCAGGCCCACAACGCGCAGGACATGGCGCTGACGGTGCGCGACTCGCTCAAGTGGGACGATGAGCCGAAGACTCTCACCGCTTTCGCCGAATCCGCGATGAAGGCTTACAAGATCGCGATGACGCCACCGATGGGACCCGTGCTCCTGGTGGTGGATGAGGATTTGCAGGGAGAGGCCATGGGCGCGGCCAGGCTGCGCGTTCCCCGTGTCACGCCAACCACGCCGCCCCAAGGCGACGCGGGCGCGGTGACGGAAGCCGCGCGGCTGCTCGTCGCGGCGGAGCGGCCCCTCATCATGGCGCAGCGCGCCGCGCGTACGCCGAACGGCCTGGCGCTGCTGGTCGAACTGGCGGAAACGCTGCAAGCGCCTGTCAGCAACCAGGAGCGGGTGAACTTCCCCTCACGGCACCCGCTCGCCGGCAACGGTGGACCGGGCTATCAACCGGATGTGACTCTGTGCCTCGAAGTGAACGATGTTTCCGGCACGGCGCGCGCCGCGCGGGCGCGCAACGCGAAGGTCGTCAGCATCTCCGCACAGCCCCTGTATCAGAAAAGCAACTTCCAGGATGCGGGCCGCTTTGCGGACGTGGATCTGGACATCGCGGGCGATGCCGAGGCCACGCTGCCCGCACTGATCGAGGCATGTAAACGGCTCATCGCGGCCGATCGAAAACGCGCCCTCGCGGAACGCGGCGTTCGGCTGGCGGACGCGCACGGGAAAGCGCGCGCACGCGACATCGAACTGGCCGCCATCGGATGGGATGCCAGTCCCGTGAGCCTGAACCGTCTGTGCGCGGAACTCTGGCCTCTCATCGAGAACGAAGACTGGTCGCTGGTTTCCTGGCAGGGCTTCATCGGAAACTGGCCGGACCGTCTGTGGAACGTGGACAAGCATTACCGGTATATCGG
>VFSW01007408.1_pt1 | contig 15923 bp, 9 predicted proteins | sample 5358111 | NCBI WGS metagenome assembly VFSW01 (sample SAMN11554181, study PRJNA540505) | mine drainage metagenome | isolation source: sediment from site ElyBrook_90M | place: USA: Ely Copper Mine, Vershire, VT | collected 2017 | reverse complement strand
CCGGGGGGGCGCGGGGGGGCTTTGCGCCGCCGGGGGGGGGGGGGCGGGGGGCCGGGCGGCCGCCCTCCGGGGCCCCCGGGGGGGCGCGGGGGGGGGGGCGGGGGCCCCCCGCCCGCGGCCTGCCGGTGCCGGCGGCCCAGCAGTTGCTGGTGCTGCCCGGCCGGGGCGTGCAGGGCATGGTGAACTCCCGCGAGTTGCTGCTCGCCAGCACGCCGTGGGCGCTGCAGTTGGGCGCCGACCTGCCGCCCTGGGAGGCGCGCACGGCCCCCTGGCGTGCGCAGGGTTACAGCATTTCCTGGCTGCTCGAGCGCGCACCAGCAGGCGCCGCGCAGGTGCGCGCGGTGCTGGCCTTTGGAGATGCCCTCAAGGCGGGGGCCGCCGAGGCGGTGAGACAGTTACAGGCGCGCCATATCCGCACCGTGCTGTTGTCGGGTGACCATCGCGAGGCGGCCGAGCGCGTCGCCCGGGTGCTGGGCATCGACGAGGTGCTGGCCGAGGTGTTGCCGGCCGACAAAGCCGCCAAGATCACCGCCGTGAAGCGTGATGGTGCGACGGTGGCGATGGTCGGGGATGGCATCAACGACGCTCCGGCGCTGGCGGCGGCGGATGTCGGGCTGGCCATGGCCAATTTGGGGGGCGGCGCCGATGTGGCGTTGCACACCGCCGGCATCACACTGATGCGCGGCGATCCACGGCTGGTGCCCGCGGCCTTGCAGGTGTCGCGCCGCACGGTGCGCAAGATTCACCAGGGCTTGTTCTGGGCCTTCATCTATAACGCGGTGGGCATTCCGCTGGCCGCCTTCGGCCTGCTGAACCCGGTGATGGCCGGCGCGGCCATGGCCCTCAGCTCGCTCTCGGTGATGAGTAATGCGCTGCTGCTCACGCGCTGGAAGCCGGGCCCGTGACCTAAGCCCGTTGTCCAGTGGGGGGTGCGCATGCTAGTTTGATCGGGCGGCGGCTGCGCCGCCATTGTCCCGATCTTTGCCCAGGGTTCCGGTGGCTTCCATGCTGAGGATGCGTAAGTTCGCCGCGCTAGGCCTGCTGCTCGCCGGTCTGGCCGCGACCGCCATGCCGGCGTCGGCCTGTTGCGAACTGCCCGCCACGCGCGCCGATTGCTGCCCGCCGGGCACTCACGAACAGCGCGCGCCGGCGCCCGGCCCCTGCAGCGGCGCGGCGTCCTGCTGCGCGCCGCTCGCGTCCGCCAGGGTCACGCCCGCCGTGGCGCGCCTCGCCGCCGATCTTCCCGATGAGCGCCTCGCCGCGGTGCCGGCGAAACCCGGCATGCCGGCGTTGGCCGAACGGCGCTACCGGGTGCGCGCCCATTGGCGCCCCCCCGCCGATCATCGGCCGTCGCGATCCTCCCTGTACCTGACCAGCGGACGGCTGCGCCTCTAGCCGTTGCTCCGTGCGCGGACCCGTTCGTGGTCCGCATTCGACCACTCGTTGGTGAATCCCCCGGGAGCCCGCGCCTGCGGGCCGGCCGCTCCCCTCGTCATGGAGGCCTTCTGTCATGCCAATCGACACGCGCCATCGGCGCCGTGGTTGCGCCCCGCTGGCGCTGGGGGTGGCGTTGTTCGCGGGTTACTGGCCGACACCGGCGCCGGCGGCGGCCAAGCCCTTGCCGCTGGCCTTCGACGCCGCGGCAATCGATGCCGCGACGCCGGCGGAGCTGCCATTGACGCAGGAGGAGGCCGCGCGCTTGGCGACGGTGGATCAACCGCTGCTCACCGGCCGCGAGGCGAAGATTCAAGCCGAGGAGCAGCAGGCGGTGGCGGTGGCGCAGCTGCCCGATCCGCAGATCTCCAGCGGCGTGCGCGAACTGCCCATCGACACCGCCGAGGCCTTCAGCGTGCGGCGCGACACCATGACCGAGTTCACCGTCGGCCTGAGCCAGGATTTCCCGCGCGCCGAGAAGCGGCGTCTGCAGGGGGCGCGCAAGCAGCTCGATGCGGCGGCCGACCGCGCGGCGCTCGACAACGAGCGGCGCATCGTCCGCCGCGATGCCGCCTTGGCGTGGCTGGATGTGTACGAGGCCGAGCAGGGTCTGATCCTCGTCAACCGGCTGGTCGATGAGGCCGGGCTGCAGGTACAGGCGCTGGCCAAGGAGTACGCCAACGGCCGCGCCGCGCAGGCCGATTGGCTGGCCGCCAAGGTGGACGCCGGACTGGCGGCCGACCGGGCGCACGATTGGTTGCACCATGTGCAGCGCGCCCGCGAAGGGCTCGCGCGCTGGATCGGCGATGCGGCGCAACGGCCGGTGGCGGCGCTCGCCGTGGAGGCGTTCGGCAAGCCGCTTCCCGGCCTGCTGGACGCTGCCGATCATCATCCGGTGGTGGGCACTCTGGACCGGCAGATCGACGCGGCGGCGACCGACGTGGCGCTCGCGCGGCAGTCCTACAAGCCCGATTATTCGGTGGAGCTGTATTACGCCTATCGCCGCGATTTCGCCGACTTCGTCGGCATCCAGTTCAAGATGGGGCTGCCGTATTTCACCAAGAACCGCCAGGATCGCGGTCTGGCCGCCGCACTCGAGCAATCGCACGCCAGCGCCGCGCGCAGGGAGGACATTTTGCGCGAACTGCATGCGCAGATACGACAGGATTACGTGGATCGGCGGCATTACGCGGAGCGGGCCGTCGAATACGACGCGACCATCATCCCCGATGCCCAGCGGCGCATCCTCGCGGCCCGCGGCGCCTATCAGGCGGGGCGCGGCAGCTTCGAGGCGGTGCTGACGGCCCGCCGCGGCCTGCTCGACGTGCAGCTGCAGCGGCTGACGCTGCTGGTGCAGGCGGCGCGGGCGCAGGTGCGGCTGGACTACTGGAGCGCGGCGCGCCTGCCGGCCGCGGAGAACCCGTGACGCGCCGGTGGGGGATTGCCGGGCTCGCGGGCACCGCCTTGGTGCTGGCGGGCGCCGGCGCGTGGCTGCTGCGGACTCATCCGCGGGCCGTGCCGGTCCCGGCGTCGCGCACGCCCCTGTATTGGTACGATCCGATGCGTCCGGCCGAACATTTCCAGCAGCCCGGCAGGTCGCCCTTCATGGACATGGATCTGCTGCCCAAGTATGCCGATGAAGCCACGCCGGGCAAGGCCGGCTCGTCCGCCGTGATCGCCGTGGATTCGCGCACCGTCGCCGCTCTCGGCGTGCGCTTCGCGAAGGCCGAGCGTCGCGACATCGCCCGCGTGGTGCGGACGGTGGGCGTGGTGGGCGTGGATGAGCATGGCATCCAGGTGGTGCAGGTGCGCGCGCCGGGTTGGGTGGAGGGCCTCGAGGTGCGCGCCGTCGGCGACCCGGTGCGGCGTGGCCAGCGGCTGGCGGCGGTGTATTCCCCGGACCTGCTCGCCGCGCAGGAGGAGTTGCTGATCGCCCGCCAGGCCGGCGATGCCTCGCTGCTCGCCGCCGCCCGCCGCCGTCTGGCGCTGTTCGGTCTGTCGGCGCCGCAGATCGCGCGCATCGAAAGCTCCGGACAAGCCGAACGGCGGATCGACTATTACGCGCCCTTCGACGGCTACGTGCTCGAGTTGGGAGGGCGACCGGGCGCCGCCGTGCAGCCCGGCACCACCCGGTTCCAATTGGCCGATCTGAGCCGGGTGTGGGTGATGGCGGAGGGGGCCGAGGCCCAGGGCGACTGGATCGCGCTCGGGGATCGGGCGCGGGTCTCGGTGGCCTCGCTGCCGGGCCGGCAATTCGCCGGCCGGGTCGATTATCTGTATCCGCAGCTCGCCTCCGACACCCGCACGCTCAAGGTGCGCTTGGTGCTCGACAACCCGCGCCGCCTGCTGCGTCCCGGGATGTTCGCCGACGTGCACCTGCAGGGCGCGATGCTGCATGCGGTGTTGTCCGTGCCCACCGAGGCCATCATCCAGACCGGTGTCCGCAGTCTGGTCATCGTCGCCGATGATGGCGAACATTTTCGTCCGGTGGAAGTTCGCGTCGGCACGGAGTTCGAGGGGCATTCGGCCATCCTCGGCGGCCTGAATGGCGGCGAGAACGTGGTCAGCTCCGGGCAGTTCCTGATCGATTCGGAGGCCAATCTGCGCTCCGCCTTCGATCGGCTCGCCGGCGCGCAGCCTTAAGATGCTGGCCGCGCTGATCCACGGCTCGATCCGCAACCGGGTGCCGGTGCTGCTGGCGGCGGTGCTGTGCGCCGCCTGGGGCGTGCACGCCGCGCTCGAGACGCCGCTGGATGCACTGCCGGATTTGTCGGATACCCAGGTCATCGTGCGCACCGAGTACTCCGGCCAATCGCCGCAGGTGGTCGAGGATCAGGTGACCTATCCACTGACCACCGCGCTGCTGTCGGTCCCGGGGGCGCGCACCGTGCGCGGCTACTCCTTCTTCGGCGACTCCTATGTGTACGTCATCTTCGACGACCAAACCGATCTGTACTGGGCTCGTTCGCGGGTGCTCGAATACCTGAATCAGGCGGCCGGGCGGCTGCCGCCGGCCGCCAAACCCGCGCTTGGGCCCGATGGCACGGGGGTGGGTTGGATTTACGAGTACGCCCTGGTGGATCGCAGCGGCCGCCACGATCTCGCGCAGCTGCGGGCGCTGCAGGATTGGTTCCTCAAGTACGAACTGAAGAGCGTGCCCGATGTGGCGGAGGTGGCGAGCCTCGGAGGCTTCGTCAAGCAATACCAGGTGGTGCTCGATCCGCAGCGGCTGCGGGCGCTGAAGGTGAGCGTCGATTCCGTCGAGCGGGCGCTGCGCAGCGCGAATGACGAGGCCGGTGGCGCGGTGCTCGAACTCGGCGAGGCCGAATACGCCGTGCGCGCCCGCGGTTACCTGAAGGGCCTCGACGCCTTCCGGCGCGTGCCGGTGGGCCTGGGGGCCGATGGCACGCCCATCCTGCTTGGTGACGTGGCAAGCGTCGCCTATGGGCCGGAACTGCGGCGCGGCATCGCCGAACTCGACGGCCGCGGTGAAACCGTGGGCGGCATCGTGGTGATGCGCGCCGGCAAAAATGCGCTGGCCACCCTGGATGCGGTCAAGGCCAAGGTCGCCGCGCTGCGGTCGAGCCTGCCCGAGGGCGTCGAAATCGTTCCCACCTACGACCGCTCGACGCTGATCCACCGCGCCGTCGCCACCCTGCGCGATCGGTTGCTGGAGGAGTTCGCGGTGGTCACCCTGGTGTGCGCCCTGTTCCTGTTCCATGGGCGCTCGGCCCTGGTGGCGATCGTCAGCCTGCCGTTGGGAGTGCTGGCCGCCTTTGCGGTCATGAACTGGCAGGGAATCGACGCCAACATCATGTCCCTCGGCGGCATCGCCATCGCGATCGGCGCCATGGTCGATGCCGCGGTGGTGATGATCGAGAATGCGCACCAGCACCTGGAGGCCTGGCGGAGCCAGCATCCGGGCGTGTCGCCGGACATCAACGAGCAGGCCGCGATCATCGGCGCCGCCGCCGCCGAGGTGGGTCCGGCCCTGTTCTTCAGCCTGCTCATCGTCACCTTGAGCTTCATGCCGGTGTTCACCCTGCAGGCCCAGGAGGGCAAGCTCTTCGGGCCGCTGGCCTTCACCAAGACTTATTCGATGGCCGCCGCCGCCGGCCTGGCGGTGACGCTGGTGCCGGTGCTCATGTTCTATTTCATCCGCGGCGGCATTCCCGCCGAGGGGCGCAATCCGCTCAACCGCTGGCTGCGGCGCGCCTATCGACCCTTGCTGGCGCTCGCGCTCGCGCATCCGCGAGCGTTGCTGCTGGTCAGCGGGTCGTTGCTCGCCGTGACCGTCGTGCCGCTCGGCCGGCTGGGCAGCGAATTCATGCCGCCGTTGATCGAAGGCGACCTGCTGTACATGCCCTCGGCGCTGCCCGGACTGTCGGCGGACAAGGCCGCACAACTGCTGCAACAGACCGACAAGATTCTCCGCCAATTCCCGCAGGTCAAGCAGGTGTTCGGCAAGGCCGGGCGGGCGCAAACCGCCACCGATCCGGCGGGCCTGGAGATGTTCGAGACCACCATCGAGTTCAAGCCCGTCGCGCAATGGCCGCGGCGCATCAGTCAGGAGGAATTGATCGAGCAGATGGATCGGGCATTGCAGATCCCCGGTCTGGCGAACCTGTGGGTGCAGCCCATCCGCAATCGCATCGACATGCTGTCGACCGGCATCAAGAGCCCGGTGGGCATCAAGATCGCCGGCCCGGATCTGGCGGTGATCGAGACCATCGGCAGGCAGGTGGAGGCGGCGGTCCGGGATGTGCCGGGAACGCGCTCGGCGTACGCGGAGCGCGTGCTCGGCGGCCACTACATCGAGGTGCGCATCGACCGGCTGCAGGCCGCGCGCTTCGGGTTGACGCTCGCCGACGTGCAACGGGTGGTTTCCCTGGCCATCGGCGGGCAGAACATCGGGGAGACGGTGGAGGGTCTGGAGCGTTTCCCGATCGCCTTGCGCTATCCGCGCGAGCTGCGCGATTCGGTGCCGAAGCTGCGGGTGCTGCCGATATTCGCGCCGAACGGCGCGTCGACGACGCTCGGCGAGCTCGCGCAGATCGTGGTCACCGACGGACCGGCGCAGATCCGCAGCGAGAATGCCCGGCCGAGCGGCTGGGTGTACGTCGACATCCATGACCGCGATCTCGGCCGCTACGTCGCCGATGCGCGTGCGCGGGTGGCGGCGCGCGTGACGCTGCCGCCTGGCTACTCACTCGCCTGGTCGGGACAGTTCGAATATCTGCAGCGCGCGACGCAAAAGCTGCGCCTGGTGGTGCCGGCCACGCTCGCGATCATCTTCGTGCTGCTGTACCTGACCTTCCGCAGCCTGCGCGCGGCGGCGTTGATCATGGGCACGCTGCCGTTCGCGCTGATCGGCGGGATATGGCTTCTGTATCTGCTCGGCTACGATCTGTCGATCGCCGTGGGCGTCGGCTTCATCGCGCTCGCCGGGGTCGCCGCCGAATTCGGCGTGGTGATGCTGCTGTATCTGGATCTGGCGCTGGCGCGCCGCCGCGCTCAGGGACGCCTGCGCACCGAGCAGGACCTGATCGCCGCCATCGAGGAGGGCGCGGTGCTGCGCGTGCGACCGAAGGCGATGACCGTCACGGTGATCGTGGCCGGGTTGCTGCCCATCATGTTCGGTGGCGGCACCGGCTCGGAGGTGATGCGGCGGATCGCCGCGCCCATGGTCGGCGGCATGATCAGCGCACCGCTCCTGTCGCTGTTCGTGCTGCCGGCGGCGTATTTGCTGTTGCACCGGCGCGAACTCGCGCCGCCGCGCCGCGCCGCGCCGCGCCGCCCGCCCCCGGCCCGGCGGGCGATTGACGGGGCCGGTCGGGGCTGCGAGGATGCCGGCGCTGGCAACGCATGAGCGCCTCCGATCACAATTCCCCGCGAACCGCCGGGCAGGCGCCGAAACGGCCCGCCGGCCGCCGGCCGCGCAGGCCCGTGGGCCTGCGGCGCGTCAAGCTCGGAGATCGCGAGATCATCACCCAGGGCATCGCGCCGGCGGTGTTCCAGGACCTCTTTCATTACTTCATGACGGTCGGCTGGCCGCAGCTGTTCGCCACCTTCGCCGGCTTCTTCCTGGCCTTCGACCTGCTGTTCGGCTGGCTGTACAACCTGGTTCCCGGCAGCATCGCAAATCTGAATCCACCCGGCTTCGCGGGCGCCTTCTTCTTCAGCGTCGAGACCCTGGCGACGGTGGGCTACGGGGACATGCATCCGCAGACCCTCTATGGCCACGTCATGGCGATGATCGAAATTTTCATCGGCCTGATGTCCCTGGCGCTGATCACCGGCATCATGTTCGCGCGCTTCTCGCGGCCGCGCGCCCGCTTTCTGTTCGCCCGGCATGGCGTCGTGCAGCCGATCGACGGCCGGCCCACGCTCATGTTTCGCGCGGCCAACGCCCGCCAGAACATCGTGCAGGAGGCGTCCGCGCAGTTGCGCATGTTGCGCGACGAGGTCACCGCGGAGGGCATGCACCTGCGCCGCATCCGCGATATGGCCCTGGTCCAGGCGCAGCATCCGATGTTCGTGCTCGGCTGGAATCTCATGCATATCATCGATGAACGCAGTCCCCTGTACGGCCAGACGCCGGAGTCGCTGCGCGAGGTGTCCGCCCTGTTCGTGCTCAGCGTGAGCGGCACCGACGAGACCACCGGGCAGATGCTGATGGCGCGGGCCGAGTATCGTGCCGCCGATATCCACTGGAACGCGGCATTCCGCGACGTTCTCGAGGTCGGCGAGGACGGCACGCTGCGCATCGATTACGGGCGATTCCACGATCTGGAGCCGCTCGCCGGGCCCGCGCACCAGCCGCGGGGCTGACGCGGCCACGCCCGCCAGCCGCCCGGCGAGGAGGGGCGCGATTCGTGCACGGAGCCGGTGCCGCGTATTAGACTGATCCCGGGAGGGGGTTGGCGGCCGCGACGGCCAGACGCGGGGGCGGCGCGTTGCCGCCGGGTTGGGGCCGAAACCATTGGAGTGCGTTGGTGTCGATCCATGTCGCCTTGAATCATCTGACCCGGTATCGCTATGACCGGGCGGTCGGTCTCAGCCCGCAGATCGTGCGCCTGCGCCCGGCGCCCCATTGCCGCAGCCGCATCCTCTCCTATTCGCTGAAAGTGCTGCCGGCCGGGCATTTCATCAATTGGCAGCAGGATCCGCAGGCGAATTATCAGGCGCGGCTGATATTTCCCGACCTGACGCGGGAATTCGCCATCGAGGTGGATCTGGTCGCCGAGCTGGCGGTGTACAACCCCTTCGACTTCTTCCTGGCGCCGAGCGCGGAGAAGTATCCCTTCAAGTACGCCGCGGAGGAGCGGCGCGAATTGGTGCCCTACCTGGTCAAGGCCCCCGCCACGCCGCTGCTCGCGGCCTATCTGGCGTCGATGCCGCGGCAGCGCCTGCGCACCATCGATTTTCTCGTCGAGGTCAACCGGCGCATCGCCGCCGACATCCGCTATGTGATCCGGCTCGAACCCGGCGTGCAACTGCCCGAGGATACCCTGGCCAAGGCCAGCGGCTCCTGCCGGGATTCGGCCTGCCTGCTGGTGCAGGTGTTCCGTCACCTGGGACTCGCGGCGCGCTTCGTATCGGGGTATCTGATCCAGCTGACGTCCGACGTCAAGGCGCTTAAGGGACCGGCGGGCCCCGCGCAGGACTTCACCGACCTGCACGCCTGGTGCGAGGTCTATCTGCCCGGTGCCGGCTGGGTCGGCCTCGACCCGACCTCCGGTTTGCTGGCGGGCGAGGGGCATCTGCCGCTCGCCTGCACGCCGGAGCCGGCGGCCGCGGCGCCGGTGTCCGGCGCGGTCGATCCCTGCGAGAGCACTTTCGAGCATCGGATGAGCGTGCGGCGGATCTTCGAGGCGCCGCGGGTGACGATGCCCTACAGCGAGCCGGTGTGGGCGGACATCGAGAAGGTGGCGCAGGGCGTCGACGCGGAACTGGCGCGACTCGACGTGCGGCTCACCCTGGGCGGCGAACCGACCTTCGTCTCCGCCGTCGATGCGGACGGCGAGGAGTGGAATACCGCCGCCGTGGGGCCGACCAAGCGCGCGCAGGCGGTGGAATTGTTCCAGCGCCTGAAGGCGCGTTACGCGCCCGAGGGTCTGGCGCATTTCGGGCAGGGCAAGTGGTATCCGGGCGAACAGCTGCCGCGCTGGTCCCTGAACTGCTTCTGGCGCCGGGACGGCGAACCGCTGTGGCGCGATCCGCGCTGGGTGGCGCAGGAGAGCGCGCCGCGCGGAGCGACCGCCCAGGACGGGGAGCGCTTCATCACGCAGCTGGCCGCGCGGCTCGGGATCGATCCTGCGCGCGTGTTCCCGGCCTATGAGGACGCGTTTTATTATTTGTGGCGCGAGCGGCGGCTGCCGATCAATGTCGACCCCTTCGACTCCCGCCTCGAGGATCCGGCGCAGCGGCAGCGGTTGGCAAGGATCTTCGAACAGGGGCTCGATCAGGTCGTCGGTCATGTGCTGCCGCTGGCGCGCTCGGCGGACGGCGGGGCCTGGCAGAGCGGACCGTGGTTCCTGCGCAGCGAACGCTGCTACCTGCTGCCCGGCGACTCGCCGATCGGCTATCGGCTGCCACGCGACTCGCAGCCCTGGGTCGCCGCCGGCGACTATCCGTACATTCACTCGCCCGACCCATTCGCCGCGCGTGCGGCGCTGCCGGCTCACGCGGCCATCCGCCGTCAGTTCGACGGGGCGACGGCCGCGGTGGCCGCGGCCGAGGCGCAGGCTCCGCGCGCGCAGCAGTCGGCGGCCGATATCGCGCGCACCGCGCTGTGCGCCGAGGCGCGGAACGGGGTGCTGTACGTGTTCATGCCGCCGCTGTCCGCCCTCGAGGATTACCTCGGGCTGCTGGCGGCGGTGGAGGCGGTGGCCGCCACGCTCGAACAGGCGGTGATCATCGAGGGCTACGAGCCGCCCGCCGATCCGCGCCTGGTGAATTTCCGCGTGACTCCGGACCCCGGGGTGATCGAGGTGAATGTGCACCCGGCCGCGAGCTGGCGGGAACTGGCCGAGCGCACCGAATTTCTCTACGAGGCGGCGCGCGAGTCGCGCCTGCGGGCGGAGAAGTTCATGCTCGACGGCCGCCATACCGGCACCGGGGGCGGCAATCACCTGGTGCTCGGCGGGGCGACGCCGGCGGACTCGCCGTTTCTGCGGCGGCCGGATTTATTGCGCAGCCTGATCGCCTACTGGCACAACCATCCCTCGCTGTCCTATCTGTTCTCCGGCCTGTTCGTCGGTCCCACGTCGCAGGCGCCGCGGGTCGACGAGGCGCGCAATGACGCGCTGCACGAACTGGAGATCGCCTTCCGCCAATTCCCCGCCGCCGGGACCGCGGTGGCGCCCTGGCTGGTGGACCGGCTGCTGCGCAATTTGTTGATCGACGTCACCGGCAACACGCACCGCGCCGAGTTCTGCATCGACAAGCTGTATTCACCCGACGGCCCCACGGGGCGTCTCGGACTGCTCGAACTGCGTGCCTTCGAGATGCCGCCGCATGCGCGCATGAGCCTGGCGCAACAGTTGTTGCTGCGCGCGCTGGTGGCCCGCTTCTGGCGCACCCCCTACGCGCCGTCGAAGCTCGCGCGCTGGGGCAGCGAACTGCATGACCGCTTCATGCTGCCTTATTTCGTCGAGGGCGATTTTCGCGATGTCATCGAGGAGACCGCGGCGGCCGGTCACGCGCTGCGCGCCGCCTGGTTCGCGCCGCATCTTGAGTTTCGCTTTCCCAAGCTGGGCGATTTCGCGCTCCACGGCATCGAGTTGGAGCTGCGCCAGGCGCTCGAGCCCTGGCATGTCATGGGCGAGCAGGGGGCGGCCGGCGGCACGGTGCGCTATGTGGATTCCTCGGTGGAACGGGTGCAGGTGCGCATCAGCGGGCTGGCGCCGGATCGCTATGTCGCGAGCTGCAACGGCCGGCGCATCCCGCTGCGGCCCACCGGCACGGCCGGGGGGTTCATCGGCGGCGTGCGCTACCGCGCCTGGCGTCCGGCCTCGGCGCTGCATCCCACCATCGGCATCCATGCGCCGCTCACCTTCGATCTGTTCGACACCTGGATGCAGCGCTCGATCGGCGGCTGTCAGTATCACGTCACCCATCCCGGGGGGCTCAGTCATGAGATCTTCCCGGTCAATTCCTTCGAGGCCGAGAGCCGGCGCCTGGCGCGCTTCGTGCGCGGCGGCCATACGCCGGGGCCGATGGCGGTCGACAGTCCGGGCGATGACCCCGAGTTTCCCTTCACGCTGGATCTGCGCCGTTGATCCAGGCGCCCCACTACGATGAATGGCGGGATTCCCAGGGGGTGCTGCGACCGCATTGGCGTGCGCTGGTCGAGCGTCTGACGGCGGACGGCGGCTCGACGCTGCGCCGCGGGGCCGAACTCGCGCGCCGTTTGATCATCGAGAACGGCGTCACCTACAACGTGTACGCCGATCCGCAGGGCCGCGACCGACCCTGGGCGCTCGATCCGCTGCCGCTGCTGCTGACCGACCTGGAGTGGCGCGAGATCGAACGGGGCGTGGTGCAGAGGGCGCGGCTTCTGGATGCGCTGCTCCGCGACCTGTACGGCGCGCAGCGGATGATCGGCGACGGCGTGGTGCCGCCGGAACTGCCCTTCGGGCACCCGAACTTTCTTTGGCCCTGCCATGGAATCGCGCCGCCCGGCGGCCGCTGGCTGCAGGTGCACGCGGTCGACCTGGCGCGGGGGCCGGATGGGCGCTGGTGGGTGCTCGCCGATCGCACCCAGACGCCCTCCGGCATGGGCTATGCGCTGGAGAATCGGCAGATCGCCACCCGCCTCTTCCCCGAGTCGCTCAACGACCTGGGCGTGCGCCCGCTGGCCGGGTCCTTCGCGGCGCTGCGCGAGATGTTGTTGCGGGCGGGCGGGGCCGATGAGCCCGCGCTCGCGGTGGTGCTGACGCCGGGCACCTTCAACGAGACCTACTTCGAGCATGCCTATCTGGCGCGCCAGTTGGGGCTGCCGTTGGTCGAGGGGCACGACCTCACCGTGCGCGGCGACACGCTGTTCCTGAAGACCCTGGGCGGTCTGCGGCGCGTGCACGCGGTGCTGCGCCGTCTCGACGATGATTATTGCGATCCGGTGGAGTTGCGCAGCGACTCGGCGCTGGGCGTGCCCGGTCTGCTCAGCGCGGCGCGCGCCGGCCGCGTCCTCATCGCCAACGCGCTGGGCAGCGGCGTGCTCGAGTCCGCCGCCTGGATGGGATTCATGGAGCCCATTGCGCAGCATCTGCTCGGCGAGCCGCTGTGCCTGCCCTCGGTGGCGACCTGGTGGTGCGGCGAGGAGCCGGCGCTGCGCTACGTGATCGAGAACATCGACCGGCTGGTCATCAAGCCGGCCTTTCCGAATCAACGCTTCGATCCGGCGTTCGGGCCGAGCCTGGATGCGGACGGCCGCCGGGACTTGATCGAGCGCCTGCGCACGCGGCCGGCCGCCTACGTCGCCCAGGAGCGCCTGGTGTTCTCGCAGACGCCGGTGTGGCAGGACGGAGCGGCCGCCGGGCTTGCCTCGCGCGCGCTGGGGATGCGCGTGTACGCGGTGGCGAGCGCGCAGGGCTACCGGGTCATGCCCGGCGGGCTGGCGCGCATCGCCGCCGACGCCGCCGCGGACATGGTGTCGATGCAGCGCGGCGGGGGCAGCAAGGACGTTTGGATTCTGGCGGCCGACGGCAGCGCCACCGATCCGACGGCGCATGAACCGGCGCCGCGCACGCCGGTCCGGCATGACGACCTGCCGTCGCGGCTGGCGGAGAATCTGTTCTGGCTGGGCCGCTACGGCGAGCGCTGCGAGGCCAAGGCACGGCTGCTGCGCGCGACGCTCGGGGTGCGCGCCAATCCGACCCTCTGGCCCCGGGCGCTGGATTCCTGCCGGCAGTTCGGGCTGCTCGGCAAGGGCGCCACCGGCGCTCACCTGTTCGACGGCGTCAATCCGCTCGGCCTGCCGGCCGATCTGCAGCGCCTCGGTTGGTGCGCGGCGCAGGCGCGCAGCCGTCTGTCCGCCGAGCACTGGCGCGCCATCGGCGTGCTGCAGCGGCAATTTCACGAGGCCGGTGAGCAGCGCGCCGACGCCCGCGACACGCTGGATCGGATGTTGCTCGCGCTCGCGGCACTGGCCGGCTTCGCCGGCGACATGACCCAGGATGACGGCTGGCGCCTGTTGATGATGGGCCGGCGCCTGGAGCGCCTGCAATGCCTGGCGGAGCTGCTTGGCCAGCGCTTGCTCGAGACCGCCGCACCCACCCAGGCCGAGCTCGAATGGTGGCTGGACATCGGCGACAGCACCATCACCTACCGCACCCGCTATCTGGCCGCGCCACGCTACGCGGCCACCGTGGATCTGCTGGTCTTCGATCCCGACAATCCGCGGGCGCTCGCCTTCCAGTGGGGCGAGATCGGCCATGCCCTGCGGCATTTCGCCGCCGCCTTCGGCGGCCCCCCCGACGACACGCTGGAGCCGGCGGTGGCGCGGCTGGAGTCGTTGCGCGCGACGCTGCTCGATGAAGGCGCCGCGAGCGCCTCGCGTTCGGGCGCGACGCTCGCGGCGCGCTGCGCGGAACTGGGCACCGCCTGCGGGCGTTTGTCCGACCGGCTGTCGCTGAGGCATTTCTCGCTCATCGAGGCGGATCTGCGCACGGTGGCGGCATGAACGGGACGCGCCGCTACGCCGTGCGGCACGAGACCATCTACGATTATGGCGGCGAGGTGGCCCATTCGCATCAGCTGCTGCGGCTCACGCCGCGCGACACCGCCACCCAGTCCTGCCTGGCGCACTCCCTGCACCTCGATCCACCGCCGCGAGTGCGTCGCGACGGCATCGACGCCTTTGGCAACCACGTCACCTGGCTGGAGACGGATGGTCCGCTGACCCGCTTCGCCGCGGTCACCGAACTGCAGGTGCAGGTGGCGGCGCCGGCGGCACCGGCGGCGGCCGATGCGCTTTCCTGGGAGGAGGTGGCGCGCCAGTTCTGCTACCGCGGCCGGCCGCCGCCGGCCGATTACCTGGAAGCCAGCCGCTTTCGCATGGAAAGCCCGCATGTGCGCGTGAAGCGGCTGTTCGGCGATTATGCGCGCGACTGCTTCTGCGCCGGCGGTTCGTTGCTCGGCGCCGCGGAGAGCCTGATGCACAAGCTGCACCGGGACCTCGCCTATGCGCCGGGCTCGACGCATGTCAACACCTCGGTCATCGATGCCTTCGAGGCGAGGCGCGGGGTGTGTCAGGACTTCGCGCACATCATGCTGGCCTGTCTGCGTTCACAGGGCTTCGCCGCGCGCTACGTGAGCGGGTATCTGCGCACCTTTCAGGGCGCGGGCGACGCGGCGCTGGTCGGCGCCGATGCCACGCACGCCTGGGTGGCGGTCTTCTGTCCGCCATTCGGCTGGGTGGATCTCGACCCGACCAACAACGTTCGGGCCGGCACCGATCACGTCACCGTGGCCTGGGGCCGCGACTTTGGCGACGTCTCGCCGCTGCGTGGCGTGATCGTCGGCGGCGGACAGCATCGCCTCGAGGTGCGCGTCGCGCTGACGCCCGCGTGACCCACCCGGCCCGCGCGGACCGGGAACTCACAGTCCGGGGCTCGAGTGCATCAGGCCGCCATCGGCGAACACGGTGGTGGCCGCCATGTAGCTCGCGCCCTCACCGGACAGAAAGGCCACCAGGCGAGCGATCTCCTCGGGGCGCGCCATGCGACCCAGAGGGATGGCGTCGTTCAGTTTGCGCAGCAAGTTCGGGTCGGTCATGGTCGAGGTGTTGATCGGGGTGGCGACCGCGCCGGGCCCGACGCCCAAGACCAGGATGTTGTGGGCGGCCAGTTCGACGCCCGCGGTGCGGGTGAGCATGCGCATGCCGCCCTTCGACAGGCAATACGCCGTGTTGCCGGGCATGGGCCAGTCCTCGTGCACCGAGGTGATGTTTATGATCCGTCCGCCGCCGCCCTGCTTGATCATCTGCTGGGCGGCGAGCTGCGTGCCGAAGAAGGCGCTCTTCAGGTTGACGTTCATCACCCGGTCGTACTGCTGTTCCGTGGTGTCCAGAATGGAGGTGCGGGTTTCGATCCCCGCGTTATTGACCATGATGTCCACGCGTCCGAAGGTGCTCACCGCCGCCGCCACCAGCTTCTGCAGTTCCGCGTACTGGCTGACATCCGCCTGCACGCCGATGGCGCGCTCGCCCAGGGCGCGCACCTGTTGCGCCAATTCCTCGGCCGTCTCCGGATGGACCACGTAATCGATGACGACGTTGGCCCCCTGGCGCGCAAGCTCCAGGGTCACGGCCATGCCGATGCCGCTGTTGCCCCCGGTCACGATCGCCACCTTGTCGCGCAATGTCATGCTGTCGCTCCTTTGTTGTCGAGTGGATGCCTGATGGATGCCGGCGTGGGGGGGGGGGGGCGGCGGCGCCCCCCCCCCCCCCCCCCCCCCCCCCCCCCCCCCCCCCCCCCCCCCCCCCC
>VFSW01007407.1_pt1 | contig 15926 bp, 13 predicted proteins | sample 5358111 | NCBI WGS metagenome assembly VFSW01 (sample SAMN11554181, study PRJNA540505) | mine drainage metagenome | isolation source: sediment from site ElyBrook_90M | place: USA: Ely Copper Mine, Vershire, VT | collected 2017 | reverse complement strand
TACTTTACAGGTTTTCAGGCCTTTTGGCAAGCCCCCAGCGAACCTGGGTAGTTACCAAATTGGAACGCCATCCCTTCGTCAAAGGGGTCGATGCAATCACTGCGCGCAGTGCAGAAATCGATGACATTCTGCACCAGATTCACAGCCTAATGGTATTCTCTATAGAGGCTGGTGGCAATTTCTCTCGCGCCATCACAAAAATGCTTGATAATCTCGTGGAACGTATTCACTCGCTACCATCGGTTCCACACATTGAGCATGTCCAGTTTGCGCGCAATGTTCTCGCGCAACGCCCCCTCATCATTGCGACAGACGACATACTCTCCATGCCGATGCTGCACCCACAACTGACGCGCATCTTCCTGATGGAAGACACCAAGACCATGCGCTTTGATTATCAGTTTCCCATCGCCATGTCTCAAACCACCAAACTACCAGTCATAGACGCCGTAAAGGAGAACAGCCAAACTCTCCCTCTGCCTGAGTCATTAGCCTCAGCATGGGCTGAATTTCTGGAAATTGTGCATGGACGCTATATCGTTGCTTATGATTTTTCTCTCGTCCAACTCCAACTCACTGTGACAGCACGTCAATACGGTCTTCCCATTCCAATGCTTATTGGTCACTCTTTCACTGACGTACTTTTGAAATACGCCCGAGTCAAGGACATTGTTGATGAAGTGCAAGATGAGGATGGTTGTCCCATCTCCGACCAAGAACTCTGCGGCCTACTTGCAGAGGAAGATCTAGACCCATTGATAAATACTGACGCTGTGTCAATAGATCAACGCGCAGCACATCTGCTTCAAGCCCTCAAGGACATGGCGAACGGCACGTTTTCCTTCCAACAACCGCTCCCCGTGTCCGTGCTGACTGATTATTCTCATCTATGCTAACCCACCGCCAAGCATGGCAGAAAGGACAACCGTCACACACCTCCTCTCCCCGCTTGCGGCTCTAGATAAAGTGCAGCATGTTCCGATCACATGCTTGATGCGCTGCATTGTTCTCACATGTCCTTGGTAATGCGTCTCTTTCTCGTACATAGGCACAACAATTAGACCTTACGTCTTAACGTGCCTATGTACGCTCTCCCTGTCAACCTAATAGAAAGGAACCATGCGATGCATGATCATTCCCTGGAGGTTTTTCCTCCTCTCTTAGAGCGTGTCCTGACCCGTCTGGATCACGTCCGAAAGTCGAACGACCAATGGACGGCGCGTTGTCCTGCGCATGCAGATCGCACGCCAAGCCTCAGTATCAGCTTGGGAAAAGACGGAAAGGTGTTATTGCACTGTTTTGCAGGCTGCACCTATGATGCTATTGTGCAAGCGTTGGGCTTGCAGGTCGCAGACATGTTTCCCGATACTGCAACAGCCTACCCGCGCCAGAAGAACACAGCGCAGCAGCGCCTCTCCTTACTGGATATTGCCCAGGCGAAGAAGCTTCCCTGGAAATTCCTTTGCAATCTTGGGATTGTAGAGGAGGCGCGCGGACTTCGCATTCCTTATTACCTTGCCGACGGGACGTGTGCATCGCGCTACCGCATCAGAACCGCCCTGACAGCAAAGGAGGGGTCCTGGTGGAATAAAGGCGCAGGCGATATCACTCCTTACGGGCTTGAGCACCTGGAAGCGGCGCGCAAGGACGAGTTTTTGATTATCGTCGAAGGGGAAAGCGATTGCTGGACATTGTGGTACCAGGGCTTTCCAGCGCTTGGTGTGCCTGGCGCAGAGATGATACAGACGCTCAAGGTCGAATACCTTGCTGGGATGAAGCGCGTTTACGTACTCCGAGAACCAGATGCAGCCGGAACGCGTTTTGTCGAGGGAATTGCCCGCGTCCTTACCACCTGGAACTGGCAGGGAACAGCGTTGATGGTGACGCTGCCTCATGCCAAAGACCCCAATGACCTGCATCAGCAAGATCCAAAGGGATTTTGTGCAGCTTTCCAACAGGCACTTGATCAGGCGCAACCCCTCTATCACCGTGAACCCGCACCTCTTGCTTGTGCGCCAGAACCAGCGGCAACGCCATCAAATTCTTCTTTGATGACACTGGAAGAACTCCTGGCGGAACCCGTCACACAGACGCACTGGATCATTCCAGAACTGCTCCCTGAGGGATTACTCTTGCTTGGCGGGAAACCCAAGCAAGGGAAAAGCTGGTTCGCGCTGGCCCTGGCACTGACCATTGCAGCTGGTGGAACGCTGCTTGATACCTATCAAGCCATCCAAGGGGAGGTGCTTTTTCTGAGTTTGGAAGATACGGAATATCGCTTACAGACCAGGAACAGACAACTGCTCTCTGTGGTGTCTCCCATCCCCTCTGGCGTGACGTTTGCAACCTCGTGGCCACGACTTGACGAAGGTGGGGTTGATCAGCTTGAAGCCTACATCCAGGGCCACCCGCAACTGCGCTGTATCATTATTGATACCTGGGCGAAGATCGCGCCCCATATGAAAGGGCGCACACAATATGAGGACGAGTATACCGCTCTGAGCCTCCTCAAACGCCTTGCGGACACCTATCATCTGTCGATCCTGGTGGTCCATCACCTGCGAAAATCGCAGGCACACGATGTGCTCGATGAAGTGACGGGCTCTACCGCGATGATTGGGGCGGTCGATGCCATCATGATTCTGAAACGGGAACGAGGAGAGGGTCAGGCATCGCTGTTTCTTACCGGGCGTGATATTGAACACGAACGAGCACTGGCACTTCGTTTTGACCACACGACAGGATGGTGGCAGCTTGATCCCCAATTAGAGGAACCTCGTGCGCCAAAACATACCTCTGCCAGACGCATGGAAGGGAGCCCGGAAGCATGAGAAAGCCGCGCCCACGATGGGATTTCTTCCTGTCACTGGAATGGTACGACATCACATTGCATGTCTTATTCTCTTTTGTCGCCAAAACCTCAGAGGTCTTATTGGCGGCAGGATTAATTGTCAGTACCGCCAATTTCCTGACCGATGGCAGCATTCTCGCCACATATCCTCCTCTATCAACCGCGTGGGCCTGGACACAGGCCCTGGCGATTGATAGCAGTCTGGGCGTGAGTTTCTCGTATGCATTCCAGTACTTTCAACGGGATGCATGGGTCAAAGCGATTTGCTACCTCTTATTGACCCTCCTGCTGGCACTGGTTGCAGGAGTGATTACGACTATTGACATTGCCAGCCACGCATTACACATCCCCATGAGTGACGGAATGATGCGGATGGGAGTGGATGTGGTGTTATTAAGCCAGATGCGAGCTATTGCCGTGGTTGGTTTTATCCTTATGAGCCGATTGCGTGATCTGCCGACGCCAACAAGACAAACCGAGACAGGGTCACCGCTCTCCCTGGCTCCGACCAGTGGGCAGACGCAGGCATCGCGCGTGCAGACGACGATCCAGTTTCTCTGTGCACACTTCAACGCCCAGGACCTGGTTGAGATTTTCAATGCCTGTATGGTGTCAAAGAAAATGGTACGTACACGGACGCCACACAACGCAAAGGCCGAAATACGAATGGATCAGCAAAGCCAAGGGAATGCAGATGAAAACACTTTGGCTCCGAGTGGCACTGAAAGTGTCCAAAGAGAGCCAGAGCCACAGGATGTTTCGCATCCCCACTCGGCTTTAATGCCAGTTGCCTCAACGGAGCCAGCAACGAGGAGGGAGCCAGAGCCACAGCAGGGTACGGAGCCACCTTCCCAATGGCATCGAGGGCCAGAGCCACCGGTACAGGTTCCACCGGAAAAACAGACGAGAGCAATAGCACTGGCACGAGTGCCACGTGACGAGGGGCGCGTGCAACGAGAACCACAGCTATACGCGCAGTTAGAACATGCCTATCACTCACTCGTGGCGGCAGGGAAAAAACCATCAGGGCGAGCACTTGCGAAATTGGTGCATATCCATCGCTCCACGTGTGTGGAATGGTTGCGGGCAAGAGAGGCGTCACGGCACGGACAACCAGAGCGTGATGACACCTTTGAAACGGTGGTGGCACAAGATACAGCAGTGACGCAGGAGCAGAGAGAAGATGCACTTGCAGGGCAAGACAGCGCAGTACCAGGAGAACCAGAGCGCGATGCGGTAAACGAGCAGGCACCCCTTGAAATAGCTCGACAAGAACCGGTAGGAGGTGCATCCCCCAGTGTATCCCCCGACTCTTGATTACCGGGGGTTACACGTACTGCCGAGCAATGAGATCAGCACACGCTGACGCGGTGGGAAGCGGCACGAAAGGGGTGTATCAGCAAACATTATCCAGGTTCTTCTTTTACTTACCATTAGGATGTTGCCGACCCGCTCCTCCTCGCAGTATCACGGGCGGCCAGCAATGCTCGCAATCAGGAAAGAGGAAAAAGCATGACGAAACATACTCTGCAAGGCAAACAGATCGTGCCAGCACGAAAGCCACGATCAGATCGAGGGATACCACAACTGACGACACGTGACCAGGATACGCTGCGGCGCATTGGAGAGCAGATCGCGTATCGTTCCGATCAGTTACAAGGGCTGCTGGCGCGTCATCCTCTGACACAGAGTGCCAACCCAGCGTTTCTTTCGGAGAGCAGAACCTTTGCCATTACCCAGCGCTGGCACCAACTGGGTCTGGTGCAGTCGCGCAAAATTCTGCACGATCAACCCAAATGGATCTGGCTCACCGCCAAAGGAATTGCGCATCTCCAGTTGCCAGTTCGCTTCCACGAGCCATTTCCTGGAGACCTGGAGCATCTTTACTGGATTAATGAGACGCGTGCTTTCATCGAAGAGCAGTACGGTTCACTGCCAGGATTTCGTTGGGAAAGCGAACGTCTGATCCGAGCTACGCGCGACCATGTGCTGGCGCAACACAAACAGGACCAGGAGCCAGAGATCTGGCTCCCGTTAGAATATCAGTGTCAGCATCGTCCTGATGGATTGTTCCGGCGTCAGGTAGGAAACGGAACCGAAGCACGGGAACTGATCACCGCGATTGAAGTGGAACTGAGCCACAAAGCGTACTCGACCTGGCAGACAATCTTTCTGGAGCTCATCCAGCACTACCACGAGGTCCAGTACTATGTCCATGCCGCCGTTCTGCCCTCGCTCACAAAGGCGTTGGAGAAGTTCCAGAACGAGGAACCAGCTTCTCAGCGACGGCACTGTATTACGCTTCACCATCTGGAAGAACGTCTGTAGCACCACTTGTAAAAGAGCAAAAGGAAATGTGGCTCTGCCCACGCGCTGCGCAACGAGTATGTAGCAAGCTAGCAGTATAAGAAGTAAAGAGATCTCTCATGAGAAAGTAACACAACATTTTCTCAGAAGGAGGTCTCTCTCGCTATGATACCCAAGCTGTAAATCTTGACACTACACTGCTGATTCTTTGGCTCCTCTATTGCCGAAAACACTCCTCAGAGTTGCTCTTTTTGAGACAGGCGACTAGCAAATTGGCTTGAGAAGCCACAAGAGAAGCAATATACCCAGCAGCAGAATTCCCAAAGAATCAGCAGCGTAGTGTCAAGATTTACAACAAAGTGGGCCACCATGCATCCTAAAAGTAGCCTTCTATTTCATAAGTAGTTATTTGACGATATCACACTATGCATATCCTGTTGCTCTCCCTTGCAAATTCGACACAATCATGGTACACTGATTTCAGATACCAATAGTATCTGAAATCAGTGTATAGTTGGGGAGAAGCGGTGTGATTAAAAAACTGAGTCGTAAAGAGGCGCAGGAAATGACGCGAACACGCCTCATAGATGTGGCCACTCAATCTTTCGCTCATCAGGGGGTTGCCGGAGTATCTGTTGATGCCATTGCGCGCGAGGTCGGTATGACAAAGGGAGCCGTCTATGCAAACTTTGCAACGAAAGAAGAGCTGTTCCTTGCCGTCCTTGATCGGTTGATGAGTCAACAAGATGAGATGCTGGAGAAAATTTTTGCCGAGTCTGGACAGACTCGTCTGGATGCCTTGCGTGCGTACCTGATGGGCATGTTTGCTCAGAGCCGTGAGTGGCGTTTGCTTGTTACTGAGTTCTGGTTACATGCGGCAAGAGAGCCCGCAATCCAGCAAAAATTAGCTTTGCGCTATCAAATGAGGCGACAGAAGATTGCGCAGTTCGTCAGGCGGCAATTTTCAGAAGAGCAGACCGCTCTCCCTTTGAGCGCGGAGCAGATCGCTTCTATTCTTATCGCGTTATCCAATGGTCTTGAAATGCAACATATCATTGAGCCAACAGCAATTTCTGACGACCTATTTGCCTCTTTTCTCGCTCTGCTCATACAGAAGCTTTAGCAATAACGTGTACCGATCTCTTGTAAAGGAAGAAGGTGTCTCTCATGTCATTAGCCTCTATCAATGTCACTACACGACATATTCATGGCCATTCTGTCCGCTTTTTGGAAGCTGGACAGGCAGATGCGCCCACCATCCTTCTCATTCATGGTGGCCTGGGTGATGCATATCTGCATTGGCACAGGATCTTAAGAGACCTTGGAACGCAGTTTCATCTCTATGCACCTGATCTGCCAGGATTTCAAGATGGAAGCGACGCGCTTCAGAAACCATCTCTCGCCTCCATTATGCAGTGGATTGCTGATTTTCTGCATGATGTACAGCAAGAGAAGATTTTTCTCATTGGAACCTCGGTTGGCGGTTTACTCGCTCGTTTCTACGCGGCGCATTATCCCGCTACCGTTGAACGATTGATTCTCGTTGATGGCGGACAGGTGCCCTTTCTTCCCTCGTTAGCGCGGTTCATTATCAATGCGCCTGGCATATCGTCGGCCTTTTACGGGTCTCTGTATCGTCAAACCTATGGGCGTGCAGCACTTCAGCAATCGATCTACCAGCATGAGTTGCTGACAGACGAGTTCTATCATACGCTTGAACGAGCCAGTAAAGGGTATATGCCCCTTATTCGCACGCTGCTTACGGAAGCATGGCCGGCGCAGCGCATGCCACAGTGTCCGACGCTTGTCATCTGGGGGAAAGAAGATCACCTCGCCTCTCCTAAAGAGGGTGAAAAATTGCTTCATGAAATTCCATGTGCAGAACTGGTCTATGTGGAACAATCGGGACATATGCCTATGCTGGAGCAGCCATCGGCCTTCACTGCCTCCACGATGGAATTTCTAAAGAGGCAATTTGCATAGTTGAGTTGTGAGTACTCTATGTCTTGAGTCGGTATGCACGGAGAACATGCAGTATGACCAGCGGGGACGGACGGAAACCCAACGGTTGACTATCAGCACCAGTGGAGGACTCTGCTTCCCGACCTTCCCGCAATACCAGGAAGCGCAGTCCTACAACGACGCCAACCAGTTGACCACAACGCAGACCACGGTGGGAGGACAGGCGGGCTATACCTTTACGCAGGCCTATGATAGTACCACCAGTGTGCTCAACGGACTGAGCAATACCACAACAGGAGCCGCGACACTGGTGGGGCTGACCTATAACGCGCAAGCCCAGATCAGTGCGCTCACGCTCAACGATAGCAATGGTTCTCTGCTGGCTACCGAGCAACTTTCCTATGATGCGGACCTGCGCTTGCTAGGAACCAGTACGAGTTGGCAGAGTAATGGGGCAACCATCTTTAGCGATGGCATCACCTATGATGCGGTGGGCAATGTCATCAGTCGGGCGACGACGCAAGCCAGTCTCTCCGGGGTAAACGGCTCGGGCGGCAGCGAAGTACAAAACTTCTGCTACGACGAGCAAAATCGCCTGGTGTGGGCAGGCAATAGCGGCACACAGCCAGCAGCGGGCAACGGCTCCTGTGGCGCAGGAACGCTCAGTAGTGGCATCAACGGGGCAGCCTATGCGACCAGCTATGTGTATACCCACCTGGGGCAACTCTGGCAGGGACCACTCAATGGGACAGGAACACAGGAACAATATCTCTATTGTGCCAGTGGACAGCCGCACCAGGTGACGCTGCTGGCGGCGGTCTCTTCTTCCCCTACCTGCAGTACCACCAGTAGCGACTACAGCACGCAGTATGATGCCTGGGGCAATGTGACCAGTAGCACAACTGCTGCGGGAACAGGCACCTTCAGCTACGATGGGCTGGATCGCTTGCGCCGCTGGAATGGCACCACTGCGACAAACAGCCAGGAAGAGTGGTATCTCTACGACTCCAGTGGCAATCGCGTGCTACGTCGTTCTGCCAGTACGGCCAGTGGCGGCAATCCTGCAACAGCAGCCGCGACGATCACGGTCTATGCCTTTGGTCTAGAAGAGCACCAGTATCAGTATAGTGGTACTGGGAGCAGCATGACCACGACCAATAACACGTACTACTATATGGTAGGCGGTCGCCTGCTCGGAATGTTGAGCGGGGTGGGTACGCAGACCACGTCGTTCTTGCTGACCGATACGCTGGGCAGTATCACTGCTACCATCAGCAATACGGCAGGCAATGCGCAGGTCATGGGCAATCAGGTCTACGGTCCTTACGGCAACCAGCGTGCGACAGCTGGGACCACTGGGACCGCCAAAGGCTTTACCGGGCAGTACCACGATGATCTCACTGGGCTGGACTATTATGTCGCGCGGTACTATGATCCGCTTGTGGGTCTGTTTCTCTCCGCAGACAGCGTGCAAGGCAACCTGCAAGGCATGAATCCCTATGCCTATGTGAATGGGAACCCAGAGACGTATACTGATCCGACAGGACAACGCTTTATCAATCCAGGAACAGGACAAACAGCCCCACTTGGTCCTATTACCACTCCATCTACGTATTCGTCTGGACCGACGACCCTCCAACAACAAGAAGCGATTGCCTGGAACAATTCAATCACGGGTGGAACAGGCTCCAATGGGCTCCCTGTTTTGATTGATATGTATCTGCATCATCATCAAGAATGGGTACTGGCTGAGAGCTATGATGAGTATGTAAATCATCAGAGTACCATGTTGTTGATGGGTTTGGATGCCTTCGATATTATTCACGGTAGCCACATTAACTGGAATGCCAACCAGTCCATGCGCGTGTTGTTTATCACACTAAATGGACTGGCAACCGCATATGCTCTTGCAGCATCAGGAACAGGTCTGGGGGTGGGACACCCTGCTGAGTTAAACGGGATGTCGGTGGAAGAGTTGATAGCAGGAAGTGTGAAAGACCTGCAAGGCGTCTGTAGCTTCACCCCGGCAACGGTTGTCATGACACAGCATGGAGAACAACCCATTGGCACGATACGTCCAGGTGAAAAAGTGCTGGCGTATAACCCCCAGACACACAAGATGGAGTGGCAGCCCGTCAAACACGTGTGGGTCCATACCGATAACGATCTGGTCGATGTGACGATCATGACAACGACGCATGCCCCCCATAGTACCGTGGGCAAGAAGAGCAGTGAAGTCATTCATACCAACCAGAAGCATCCATTCTACACGCTGGAATACGGATTTGTACCTGTGCGCGACCTGAAACTCGGGATGCATGTCCTCCGCGCCGATGGGCAAATCGGGGTCGTCACGGGATGGAAGGTGGTCCCTGGCGCGCAGGTGATGTACAATCTAGAAGTGGCACAGGACCACACCTTCACGGTGGGGACTGGGCAGTGGGTCGTGCATAATTGTCAATACAGCTTTAACTATGATGCCAAGATTGGCAAACAAATGGCCAAACGCGGTTGGACTCCTGATCTTGTGCAAGAAGCGATAGATAATCCTGATCGTACTGTTACATGGTCTGATACTAGAAATACTCCATTAGGTACAAAAAATAATGATCCGGCAACAGTTTACTACAAAAATGGAGGATATGTTGTAGTAAATGATGTAACTCACCAGATTGTACAAGTCAGTGATTTAAATGACCCTAATTGGTTAGCACCATGGGGGACAACCAAATAGGTTCAGCTGTATTACGTTTCTAATCAAACCCACGTGACACATTGAACGATGATGGCGTTGTAAAATACATCCTGAAGCTGACTGAGAGGCCGATTTCGCAGTATTTTCACCATTTCAGTTGTTCAAACAAAGCTGTCACCTTGATTTGAGCGTATTCTGAACCTTACCTAAGGCCTAAGTACAATCACAGAACAAATTTGGAATAACATTCCTCTGCGAAGGCTAACCCACGCCACAAATTTCTGTGATTGTACTTAATAGTGGTTGATGCTCACTTCCTTGGCTTACTACTCACTTGCTAAAAATATAGTAAGCTTAGTATAACAGAGGAGGAGAAAACTCTATGGAAGATATTGATCTCTTACCCGAAATATTGCGTAGTCAATCTCTTTCCAATCGAGAAATTGTTTTACCTTATGAAGAGGTTTTGCAAGCAGTAGATATCTTGGTGAAGGCCAACTGGGCTCTTCTCGGATGGGAAGGTTGGGAAAAAGATCCTGAGGGGCGACGCGGTCACTCCCATATTATGGGAACGACGACCATTGAACAGGAGCTAGGTGAAAAGTGGGAAGACTATGTTCAGCGTTCAGCTCGCTTTTGTCGAGCCACCATTGAAGCAAGCCAGGAGCGATGGAAAAGAGAAGACATTCATCCTTCTCGGGTGCTCTACTTTTGCCTCACCTCAACAAGAAAAACACAGACATAATCTACAAGAGGTAGTGCTATGCAGGGCTTTTTCAAAGTCCCGCTGTAACTCTTCAGGTCCCTTTTTTCAATGATGACCAAGATTCTTGCCGTCTCAAACCTCTTTCTCTTTAAGGAAAAATATACTGTATTCACAGAGAATGCGCTATAGAGGTTTCATAAGTGAAATGAAAGGAAATGTGCGCAGTGCGCGGACAATGCGGTATATAAAGAACCGAGGAAGATGAAAAAAGATAATCAGAACTATATCATTTGGATTGAGGCAGAAGAATGGGCTTCAGGCTGGAAGCCAGACGACGCCAATAGCGATGTAATTGTTACATGGGCAGATGGAAGGCGTTGGGTCGCCTCTTTCATCTCGTATAAGAACGTTCAGACGTTAACGCAAAAGAATAAAAGCACAGGTGAATGCCTTTCTGGTGCCTACTTCTGGGCAAGCGATATGCTTCTCATAGATACGGTGAGCCGCCAGCGCATTGAAGAAGTGATTGATCATCTCATCAGAGAGAACGAGTTCGAGACAGTTTTTATAGAGCTGCCCCGTGAAGAAGTGCAAGATTGTAATTTCGGTGTGTAGTCTAGTGAAAGGAGGGAGTAATTTTGTCGATGTTTCATACCTTACATGAGGACCTACAAGCCTGTGTTCGGCAGTATTCCCTTGAAGAACGTTCGAAAGAGGACTTTTGGCTCTATCTAGAAGCACATCGTCAAGCAGAACCGGAAGAATTTGCAGAACTCTACCCAAATTTTGAAAGAAATGTCTTCACTGTAGACATTGAGACAATTGCGTTAACGTGTAATTGGCCTTTTATGAACTTTTGGTCTATCTCGGTTAGAAGGCTTATTGTCTATCAAAAACGAAAAATTGGCAAATTTGGGACTATATTTACGCTTTCTGGTGAATATATATCAAACTATTTTGATTATTATAGGTAGTTATCCATGTGATAGTAGTGGTATAGCTTGTGGGACTCCCGCAAGCTATACTCATCAATAGCTGCCACAGGATATCAAAAATTTATAGATGTTACACAATGCGATAGTCTCTGTAAATCTTGACACTACGTTGCTGATTCTTTGGGAATGTTCCTGCTGGGTGTATGGCTTCTCCTGTCGCTTCTCAAGCCAGATTTCCAGGAGCCTGTCTGAAGAAGAGCATCTCTGAACAGTGCTTTGGGCAGTAGAGGAGTCAAAGCAGCAGTGTAGTGTCGAAATTGACAGGTCTGGCGGTGAAACCGCACTGTAGTGGCACAGGAAAACGTTCGTTTTTTTTAGCCAAAAACGACAACGAAACTCACTTGCTTTTTGAGCCAAAAACGGCTACAATAACCCCAGGAAATGACGTTTTCTTTGCCACCATTATGAAATGAGGAAATCGTATGGCTGGACAGACCTTTGCCTATCTGCGCGTCTCCACGGCGGAGCAGGATGTCGAGAAAAACAAAGCGGATATTTTGAAGCTGGCGAATGAGCAGCACTTGGGCCATGTTCAGTTCATCGAAGAGAAGGTGACCAGTCGCGTTTCTTGGCGCAAGCGGCGGATTGCCACGATCTTCGAGCAGGCTGAAGCCGGAGACACCATTATTGTCAGCGAACTCTCGCGCCTGGGCCGCAGTATGCTCGAATGCATGGAGATTCTCTCGCTGGCAATGCAAAAGGGTATCCAGGTCTATGCCGTCAAAGGCAATTGGCAACTCAACAATAGTATTCAGAGCAAGATTGTGGCGATGGCCTTTGCGATGGCTGCCGAGATCGAGCGTGACCTGATCTCGCAGCGCACCACCGAGGCCCTGGCGGCCCGCAAGCAGAAAGGCTTGCCGCTCGGTCGGCCCAGAGGCGTCGGTAAAAGCAAACTGGATGCCTATGAAAAAGAAATTATCGCGCTGCTCAAGAACGGGTCGACCAAAACCTGGATCGCGCAGAAATATGGCACGACCCGCTACAACCTCACACGTTGGCTCAAGCAGCATGGGATTGACAGGAGATGAGTGAGCCTCCTCGGTTTGCTCGTGCGTATCCTCTCACATTGGGAGAGCTGTTGTTCTTTTGCCGCAAGGAAAGGAAGAGATAGACCGACCTGATTTTGGGAGCATTCGACATGCTATAGCTGCCTATACTGAAATAGGGCATCGTGTCGAGGATCATTTTAAAAGAGTATAATAAGAAGTAAAAGATTATCATCTCTCACGCCTCGCCTGCGATCTTACCAACTTTCGAACAATCACCCAGTAATGTAGGAACGGAAAAGGAAAAATCATGAAAGTTGCATTGTTTACATCATTCAGTATGTGTAAATCCCAGAATTGAGTGCGGTAATCTCTGTACCATTATTTGAGGCAACAGGCATCCGTGAGAGGGGATATCTTCGCTCCCAGCCTCAGAGAAGAAGACAAAAATCACCGCACTCAATTCTGGGATTTACAGTCACAGATTGCCGTGTTGAGACTGGAATGACCTGCGATCTAACAACCACAGATGGTGAACGTTATCCACTTCCGACATACAAACAAAAAGAGTTGCAGCATACCATCATGCAGGCATGTTTTGCCGCCATGTCGACTGCTACTTCTACAAACCAAGCAACAGCCGCCAGTGTGGCAGATGAAATAGCTAAACTGCACGCACTTTGCCAACAGGGGATTATCACACAGGCAAAGTTTGACAAGAAGAAACGGGATTTGTTGGGGATATGAGGGCAGGGCAAAAACAAAAGAGACTAGGGATTGCTCTCTAATCTTTTCTACTCGGATAACGCTATAAGGGATAGAACTACGTAAACTTTTTGCATAGAACCTGCCTTCATCTCCGCCGATAGTGTGCAGGTGATCATGCTTGTCACCGCGTCTCAATATTCTTTGAGACAAGTGTGCATACTGATTTGTAAGGCCTCTCTTATAAGGAACGGCAAGGAGCCGCACGCCCGGCGAATCGTCCTGATATCTGGGTGCGTGTGGCGCACACGAAGCTAGGCAGGCAGGCAAAAAGATGGTAGAATAAGTGCTGTAACTATACCTTTGCAGAAGGAATACAGGCAATTTGGTAGGACTTTTTCTGCTAACGTTGCCACTATCCCGCGCAAGGTATTTCTGCTAAGATTGTTGGCAGGAGTGAGAAGACAAGGTGGTTCATGAAGCGGACGGCACACCCATCACTCATGCGCCCTGCGCAGGAAGCACTGGCTTCCTATGAGCACTGGTTGCGTGAGCGAGAGGACCTGGCAGCGGCCTCCATTCGCAATTACCTGAGCGATCTGCGCCACTTCATCGCCTGGTATGAAACGCAGCAAGGAGCGCATGGTCACAATTTCTTTACTCCGCAAGAAATCACCACGCCTGCATTGACACGCTATCGGATCCATTTACAGACCGTTCAGCGGCAGAAACCAGCCTCGGTCTACCGTTCCTTCATTTGCTTGAAGTGCTCCTTCGGGTGGGTCTTCCAGCAGCACCTCATTTCCTACTCGCCTGACGCAGTCTACCTTTTCCCACCAAGCAGGGTGAAAAACGCCTTGTCAGAACGTGCCCTGGGCTATATTGTCAAAATATGCGCAGGGAGCTTTGCTCCCAGATGTCAGTCCTCACGATTTGCGGTGCCACTTTGGCTATCGCATGGCGGAGTCCGTCCCGCTCCACAGATTGGCCCAGATCATGGGGCATGGCTCACTGGATACCACCAAACTCTACATTCAAGGGTTCTCCGTCATCTTCTGGGCTACAGAATGTGATAGAATGAAATGAGTACCTCCTCATCAACCTATTTCACTTTAAAGAAAAGAGTCTCCTTTCGTGTTCGCCGTTTTATTGCCTGACCTTCCTGGTTTCTCTGTGGAGCAGATCGAGAGAGCCGAGAAAGGCATTACGATCACTGCTCGTGCTACATCCTCTAGTGCGTGTTGTCCTGACTGCCAACAAGCCTCATCACACGTGCATAGCTATTACAAGCGTTGTCCAATGGATCTGCCTTCAAGCGGACGACCAATCTGGCTGCTGCTCCATGTACGCCATTTTCGTTGTTCCAATCGCCTCTGCTCACGCAAGACGTTCGCTGAACCCTTACCCTCTATCCTCCTACCTCGTGCGCAACGGACATCTCGCTTACGAGAGAGTCTCCGCAAGCTGGGAGAAGAGGGAGGCGGGGAAGCAGGTGCCCGGATGAGCAAGTGGCAGGGGATGGCGTGTAGTGCCTCGACCGTCTTGCGCCTGTTTCGTCATAGCTCTTTGCCGCCCTCGCCGCCTGTCAAAGTCTTAGGGGTGGATGAATGGGCGTGGCGCAAGGGACAGAGCTACGGAACGATACTGGTCGATCTCGAGCGTCATCTTCCAGTCGAACTTCTACAAGATGCCTCAGCGGACTCTTTTGCAACTTGGCTCAAAGAGCATCCTTCTGTGGAGTTGATCAGCCGGGACCGTGGTACGACCTTTGCCGACGGGGCTACTCGCGGAGCTCCTCAGGCGATTCAGATCGCTGATCGCTGGCACATCCTCCACAATTTAGGCGAGGCGTTAGAGAAAGTTCTAGCACGGCACCATGCCGATTTGAAACGCGCATTCACCTCACCAGAAGAAGAACGTCCAGTGCTCGCAGCCTTGGATCAGCAAGCCCTTGCTCGCGTCCTGGCCCGTTCTCAAACTGAGCAGCTTCGGCAAGCCAGGCGAGAGCAACGCCTGGAGACCTTTACGCGTGTGCAGGAGTTGTCAGCACAGGGCTGGAGTGGTGCTTCGATTGCTCGGATGCTGAGTATCCATAAAAAGACTGCGGTGAAGTACGCTGCCGCTGAACACTTTCCTGAAGCACGTAGTGATCGTGGACGCAAACTCGCTCCCTATCTGCTGTTTTTGCACACGCAATGGATTGCTGGAGAATACAACGTCGCGGCTCTCTACCAGTCTATTCGTGCCCAAGGATACTCTGGTTCGGAAACGGCGGTACGCAATTACCTGACGGCATTGCGAGCGGAAATCGGTCCCAAGAGACGACCACGCAGATATTACCCACCTGTCTCCAAAGAGAGCAAGCAATCCCACCGCATTGGCCTTTCGAGCCGTCAGGCTACCTGGTTGATCCTGCAAAAACCAGAAACACGTTCAGTGGAAGATCAACACCTGCTCGCTCTCTTACAGCAAGCGCATCCTCAGGTGAAGGTGGTCTGTGAATTGGCACAAGCATTCGTGCAAATGATCCGAGCGCGAAGTGCTGATGCACTGGAACCGTGGTTGAAAGAAGCTATCGAGAGTGGTGTTCCAGAACTGCAGACCTTTGCCACAAGCTTGAGGCGCGACCGAGCTGCCATCTTGGCAGCTCTGACATACGAGTGGAGTCACGATCACGTTGCATAATGCACCTCGTCTCTTTGATCGCCATCAATGT
>VFSW01007406.1_pt1 | contig 15928 bp, 17 predicted proteins | sample 5358111 | NCBI WGS metagenome assembly VFSW01 (sample SAMN11554181, study PRJNA540505) | mine drainage metagenome | isolation source: sediment from site ElyBrook_90M | place: USA: Ely Copper Mine, Vershire, VT | collected 2017 | reverse complement strand
ATGACTACGGTGGCAACTGGGCAAGTTCCACCGGCGAGATTCTCACTCGCTGGATCAACAGCTAGCTTCGCTGCGCAGTCAAGCGGATACCCATCTCAGAGAATTCAAGCTCGTTCGATCCTCAAAATAGTCCTTGAACGGCGCGGGTCAAGCTGCTAATAATTGCCAATCCAATTTGTACACCCATATGGCTCGACTTGGCTGGTCGCAGCGTCACGCACGTGCCCCTCGTCGGCCAATGGACCTGAGCGGAACTCACTGGCCACGGCCTCAGGGGGCTTCCATGGCAATCGACTTCTCGAAATTCTCCAAGCCGATCGATAGCTGGTGCCGGATCCTAGATATGACCTGGGAGAGGATGGAAGGTGGTCCTCTTGAGAAATGGTTCAAACGTGAGAACTTCGAAGCCTTTCTCTGGCCGAGTCTGATTGCAGCAGCCTTCTGGACAGGCTTCCCCACCCTCAAGGCCGTTCAGGCTATCGGTATCCTGATTGGCCTCGTCACATTCGTTTTGCTCATTTTCATTAATCGCAGGTGCAAAACCGCTCGACAGGATCTGATGGCGCAGGTGGTCCTGCTGATCGTCCTCGGCGGCATCATTTTTTTCTTCGGGCCTGACGAAGCCGGAACCACTTCTCTCGTCTATCGGCATGTGTTTATTCCCATTGCCTTGATAACGGGCCTGTGCCTTCTGTTTTCGGCATATCTCGCGAGCCAGATTTTGAAGCCCCTTCAGGAGAAATCAAACTATGGAGAATATCTGAAAACGACGGAAATGTTCCAGGTTCGGGGCACCCGGCTCCCTTTGTCGCAAAGATTTCTAACCAGCGTATTTTTCTCTCTGACCAACCTCTTTCTTCGTCCGATGCAATTGCTCTTGCCAGTGACCGCGATCGTTCTGCTCGCTCCCGCTGCCTACGTGAAGTGGGCCGCCTGGGGGACTTTCGGCGTCATGGTTGTCCTCCTGCTGATTTCCGCTTCCGACGATCGCCTTGATCGGAGTCTTGCCCTTCTTGTGCGCCGGTTTTCCCGCAATGCCGGCCTCGCCGTCAGCGTTGCGGCCATCGGCCTCGCAGCGGGGCGACTTGCCGGGAATACCTATATCACGACGGTCCTCGATAGTGCCTCCGGGATCGAAATTGTTCTTTACCTCTTCGCGGCCTATGCCCTTGCCTGGTGGTACGACTACTGGACCGAACGACTCATGGGCCAGCAGATGATGATGCTTCTCGGTCCGAAGAACTCCGAGGATTGTGCGGTAAGCTACGCCTATTCCGGAGACGACTGCACGGAGGTTCCGAATGATGATCGCTACATCGAACTGTTCGGTCTGGGGCGCCTTCTGGCGTATCGAGGGAATGGAGAGAAGCTTCCCTATTTTCAGGCGTGGTCGTATCGAGACTTTTTCGCAGAGGTGGCATCAGTAGGCGCGCCCGGTGGCACGGCTTCTCCCTTGCCAGAGCAGATTTCTCAGCGGCTCAATTTGTACTTCGGATCAACTGCACTCGTCGTCATCGGTCTCCTCGCCGGTGGGGGCTGGATCCTCCATAATTCCACCAAAAACTATGAGATTTCCATTAAGACACATCACGGTACCGGACTTGAACTGAGCCAGCTCATTGACCCAAATACCTATCGTCCAGGCAATCCGGCGATTCTGGTCTCCGCTTCGGGAGGAGGCACGCGCGCCGCGGTTTTTACGAGTGCAGTCCTCGAAGGAATAGCCGAGGACAAAGGGGATTCGATCCGAGCCGGAAGCGGAGTCTCAGGGGGATCGGCCGCCTTAGCCTACTATGCCGCGCACCGGGAGGCGCTCCGTACCGGCGATCCCCGAGCCTGGAATAGCTATTTCGACCAAATGAAGCTGCCATACATTCGGGACGTGATCGAGCGCGCACAGGAATGGCGAATGACCGTCCATGGCAGGGTTGGAATCCTGCTCGCAGAGAGCTTCGAGCGTGGGTGGGGGATGGCTGGCAAGGACACCTTCAGCAATCTCACTGATTTCGGGCTCATGTGTAACACCACCCTCGCCGGCCGATTTGATCGGTCTTTCGTGACCGGCAGCGAGAATGAATGCTTCTGTCTGCCGAAAGCCTCTACGGACCACTTCAGGGAGACCAGGTCCGATGTCGCCGGTGGCCGACTTATCCTTACCAACCTGAACTTGGATGGCGCTTTCCCCGCGAAGCCTGATTTCATTCCAGGTATCCAGTTACCGGTTGTTCTGGATGATCGCGATATCCGCGTGGAACGTGCTGCGGCTCTCAGCGCCAATTTTCCACCTGTGTTCTCGAATGCCGCCATCGATGTTGACAACCAGACGAGATACTGGGTGACCGATGGCGGAGCCGCCGACAATCGCGGTCTTGAGCCCCTGCTCTTTGCACTGCGCCAGGCAGTAACAAAATCGCCGGGTACCCCGGGGAATCTTCCGAGCGTGAAAGTGGTCATTATTGAAGCCTCGGGAATAGACGAGACATTCGAACAGAATCGTGGACTGGGAAGCGCAATGGGTGCCGGCGCGCACTTCGCCGATCAACTCGACACAGAACTCCATAATGATCTGGTTTCGATCTATCAGACCGCCCAGCAAAAGGATGACCTGCAGTTCTATTACATCGCAATGCCGCGTTTTTTGAGAACCTCAGGGTCGTTCGGCACGCACTGGATGCTCCAGGAGCACATCACGGTGAAGCATCCGGAAAAAGACAAAACTGTGTCGAAACACTTCTATGGCTGGGAAGTTGTGCAGGCCCTCAGGGCGGCATATGGCTGTCGAGCTGCCGGCGACGCGAATGCCGCTCTGCTGGCCGACTGGATTCGAGCCAGCGAAGAGTTTAAGAACTGGTGCGAACTGCGGAATGCGATCAGAGGAAAAGGCCAGTCCGCCTGCGGTTGCCCAACAGCGCCAGTCAGCACACAATGATGAGTGGGAACCTCAGGGCCGTCCTAATCGCATCATCGGCGGATTTTGGAATTTTCGCAGAGATCTGAGGCGGGGACGAGTATGAAGAATGGATTGCTTCTGGGCGCAGGCTTCTCATATGACCTGGGAATGCCACTCACGATCCGGGCCACGCGCTGTCTGAGACTGAGCGCGAGCCACGATTACGCTCAAAGCGCACGAAGACCCACATGACACCAACCTTTGGGAGCCACTCATTGGATTCTCCTTTCAGAGGTGCCACGGATTCCCGCGGATCACCATCGGTCCCGTCAAGATTTGCGGCCCCGCATCCGGCCCAAGATCCGACATGCCCGGCTCTGGCAACCGCCGAGCAAAGTCCGTGAAGATCTTTATGATTCTTTCGATGTTCATAAACTCCGCACCAATCTGCCCATCATGATCTATCCGAGAGTGAAGCACAACAGAATCGATCCTACCGTGCACGTGAACGCAGGAATGATCACCTACATATATAAGGATGCAGGACCGCCGAAACGTCCGCGGAACGGCAACCCCTAACCCTCGCGCCACAGTGCCAATCTAGCCAATTCCTGGACAAACTCGTCGCCCCGTAACTGAGATCGCAGTTCCTACAGATTGTGCCGATCCAAGTAAGCATTGATCGCCCTGGCTTTCCCATTCCTCGTAATCGCAAAGATCTCGGTCGGACGCAGTTCCGGTTACTGGCTTGAGCTTCTGTATCCCAAGCTTCCCCGTGCCGTACCGGGTCCCCTGCGTGAGGATCCCAAGGAGCGAACTTCCAATCTCTCGGGAATGGCATGTCTTATGCCCCTGCCCCCGGATAATGGCCCGTTCTCAGAAGCCAGCATGAGGCTAGCTTGTCGTGTCTGGAATTCTAATCTGGCATCAGTCCGGAGCATTCGCCTGGTGTCGCGACGGCGGCCAACTAACGACCTGATGGTTTTGAGGAAGGACCGGCTTCAGTTCCAGACATCCGTGCCTCAATCCTGCAATAGCACTTCGGCAGCGCAGTTTTATCGGTGATGTGTACCGAGTCCTGGCCGTTCTTCTGGGCTCGCAGGGTGAACTCGCACCCATCGATCGTTTTGAGTTCGTGGCTCATCAGGTAGTGGAGAATCATATTCTTGGTCTGTTCAACCTTGCCGGCGGCGACGCGCGCTCGGTCGTTGAGGAGGGCGGCCTCGCTGCGGCGGAACTGCTCACGCACTTCCATCCGGCGCAGGAAACGTCCGATCCGATCAACCTTTTCGCCATGTGCATCACAGAAACGCTGGAAACGGGCGATGAGTTCTTTGGCAGGTTCGCCGCCCTGAGCGGTCTGCTCCTCAATTTCATCGAGCAGGCTGTCCAGTTCCGCGTCGATCTCAAAGAGCGAATTTGTTTCGGCAATCGATAACAGGATTCTTTCCCTCCTTGAAGTTGCTTCCTCATGGCGGCATCAGGCGGCAATCCGTTCCTGAACGGCAACTGCTCTGGCAGCCTGGTATGCAAGCGCATCGGCACAAGACCGGATCGGGTGACCGCTGTGACCTTTGATCCATCTCCAGCGAATCGCTGAGACCCGGCCATGGCGAGCAGCATGAACCACGAGTGCATTCCCTTGCGCGATCGGTGAGAGTCAGGACTTCGGTCCCGCCCGAAAGAAATCGAATCGCCTAGACTCCGCGGTGCTATACTTCCGCCGTTCCATCATTCAAATCAGGGGGTTCGCTGTGGGTACAGTGAGATACCTTCGGCACTGGTTGTGCCGATTGACTCTGGTTCTAACTCTCCTTGCTCTCCAGGCTGCTCTAGGACAAGAACCCCCGAATCAACCTTCCCAACCCTCTCCTCTTCTGGAAAAGGGCCACCCAGTTGATTGGTGGTTTGTGTTCAAGTTCAATGCCGCGACTTTTCCAGAATGTTCCGCCGCGCAACGCAGTTGCCTCTTCGGAGGATCGGTCCAGGCCTATAAATCGTTCAGCCAGCAATTCGTCTACGCGAGCAGCGAGCACGATTCTCTGCAAATGGGAGGCGATTGCCTTGGCGATTCTCTTTCCGATCCCGTTGCCGCGACCTTCGACGAGGTCTACAACGGCCCATTGTTCTATGTCATCTGGAACGATCAGTTCTACGACGACCCCACCATCGCCGGCTGCACAAAAGAGTGCGGAGCCCCTTGGGGCCATTCAAAAGGTCTGCTCGCATGGGATGCCTCCGGGGACGGCTTCGTCATGCAAGTGACCACACCGTCTTGGCCGGCTGCGGGGAGCAGGGACCATCCCCGGGAGAGCGATGGCAACACGCTCGGATGCGTTAAAGACAATGACGTTCAGGTAAGCCAGCATTTCTTCGCGTTGCGGCTCTCGAAGACCGATGTATTGACGCTTCTGAAAGCGCTTCAGAACGCTAGCGCTGTCACCGATCCCAACAACCCGCAGATCGTCCATGACGGAGGCCCCCCAGAGATCCAGGCGGAGGTCGCCAAACTCGGCGTCAAGTCGAACGCGACGATGCCCTTCACGGCGACCCTGTCAACGGGGGTGGAGGTAATCTCGAAGCCCTCCCGTCTTCACGTCCCACCGTGGCAGCTCGTCTCGTCCATCTTGGGAGGCGTTTCACTCCGCACCGCGACCTGGTGGGCCAAACCGACGATCGCAACCACGACTGCGGACTCGGCCATCGGCTGCTGGAACGACAGTTTGACCAAGGCGGGAGCGGTCGAAATCGCCACGACGGGCGAGTGGGACGGGACGGTCATCGGTCTCAAGGGCGGATTGGGCACCAACTTTAATCACGCCAAAGTCGGCGTTTCCATATCGGGTGCCAAAGACCTCTCCATCTTCGGGGACATGAACCAGCAGGGGGCTCTCTCGGGGAATTGCACCAGGAGCCAGAATGGGCGCGGCGGGCTCTTTTACGTCGTCAAGGACGGTGCCCTTTCAGCAGACTTAGCGGCGCTGCTGAAGGGGGACACTGCTCCGAGCCAGTAGCTCAGGTCCACGGAGAGGACCACGGCGCCAGCGCCGGGCTCGCGAGATTCCGCCAGCACCGGTCCTGACAGGCCGCGTGGGGAAGGGGCAACTATGGCAAAGAACATTGTCCTGTGCATCGACGGAACCGGGAACGAGTTCGGCGCGAGCAATTCGAACGTCGTCAAGCTCTTTTCCGTTCTGGACTGCAGCGATCAAACGCAGATCGCCTTCTATCACCCAGGCCTCGGAACCATGGGTTCCAGGAATGCACTGACAAGGCTCAAACAGTGGTGGACAAAGAACTGCGGTCTCGCATTTGGATTTGGGTTGAGCGATGCGCTGGAGGACTGTTACAGCTACCTGATGGAGAAATTCGAGGATGGCGACGCTATTTTCCTTTTCGGATTCAGCCGTGGAGCCTATCTCGCACGAGCGCTCGCTGCGATGATCCACATGTATGGTCTCGTGCAAAAGGGAAACGAGCCGTTGATCCGATACATCCTGAAGATGTTCAAGAAGAAACATCGCTCGGACGCCGACTTCAAGTTGGCCGGCGCGTTCAAGGCAACGTTTTCCAGGTCGTGCAAGATCCATTTTGTGGGCGTCTGGGATACGGTGAGCTCAGTCGGATGGCTATATGATCCGCTCACGCTACCATTCACGGCAATGAACCCCGACATCAGAATCGGCCGGCACTCGGTCTCTATCGACGAGCGTCGGTGCGCATTTCGCCAGAATCTTTGGATGCTTGATCCGAAGTACACCCAAGACCTCCGGCAGGTGTGGTTTGCGGGTGTTCACTCCGACATAGGCGGAGGATACCCTGAACCGGAAAGCGGCCTCGCAAAGATCGCTCTGGAATGGATGCTCCACGAGGCCGAAGCAGAGGGTCTCCTTGTGAACCAAGAAGGTAAGAGAGGAATTCTTGGGATATCGGATTCCGCAATGGCGAAACCCAACTGCTTGGCGCAGATCCATCGCTCTCTCAAGGGTTGGTGGTGGGTTCTAGAGGTGTTTCCGAGACGCCATTACGATAAGCGCCTCGACCCACCAAGATGGCGGTGGAAGATTCCGTTGGCCTCGCCTCGCTATATTGCGCCTGACTCTGAACTGCATCCCAGTGTGATGCAACGGATACAAGGAGACCCATCGTACCGCCCGGTCAACGTGCCGAGTCAGCTATAGCACCGAAGTTCCGAGGCTGGCGCCTCCGTTTGCCCCAGTATTTCACTCGTTTGAAACTGACAGAGGTCTCGCAACGCTCGCCTTTTGAGGTCCATCTGTGCTCGCCCCTGAGGCGTTGTGCCTGCTAGCCGTCACGGAACTGACAGCGAGCTTCAAGGTGACAGGGGTGCTCACCCGTCAAGGCAAGTCCGCCCTCTTCCGCCTGAACCCTAAAGGCCGTTTTGGGGAATGAGTCCCGAGATGTCGGCTTATCGCAACGTTTCCCAGAATGCTCAAGATTGTTCCGCGACTACGATCCACTTGCCCCACAACAAATTGTGGTTGACCGGAGCGCCTGGCCATGCTACGGAGCGCTGGATTTGGCAATCGGAACCGCGGCGATTCAAGGGGCGTCGGAGGCATGGAGCGGGCAAGGTCTCAGACTATCGGGCGCAAGTGAGCGTGAAGCGTAAACCCCATCCATGGTGGAGTCATGGTCATCTTGCTTCGAATGATTGATTGACGCGTGGCGCAAGCACAGTTTATTATCCGCTGGCGCGATGTGCCGCCTGGAACACAAGATTCCAGGGGCGTAAACGTGCTCCGCAGCCCTTGCTGAAAACCGCAGATGGCAGGGCTGCCTGCGGTTTTCAGCAAGGGCAGGCGGAGATTGCTCAGACCCCGGTGGTTGTTTCATCCCCAAAGGGGTTATAAACCATGCTGATTGTGTTTCAGGTTCCCTTGGCCGACCTGCGCGCCTTCCGTGCCGATGGCGCGCGGCGGTCCCGACCGCACTTTCCCACTCCCGACAGTGGCGTGGAGTTCATGCGATTTTTCGGCCCTGTACGCGAGCGCGGAAGCAGCAAGAACAAGCAGAAGCCGCTGGCGTGGGCCGATGAGCAGTTCTTCGTGGACGCGTCTCGCGCGTTGCGCATTACCCCATTCTGCGGCGACCGGAAGCAATGGAGCTGCGCTTTTCGACGCCTGCTCTCCGATGGCGGAGCGGTGGTTCGCTTTGAGGTGGGCTTTCACCTTCCGACGGCTTCGGTGCCGGCCGGCACTCCGATGCTGAATACCCTAGCAACCGTGCTGGAAACTCCCTGTACGCTGCGCGGCGAAAGGGACGCGGGGAAGCTTCTGCAGACGGGCAAGCGGCTGGCGCGCCTGTACGCACGAGCCACGGCACCGAAGGGCACTGCGCTCAAAGGCGACGAGGTGGTTGCTGGCCAGCCCACGGTGCTGGTGCAGTTCGAGGAAGGTGAGGGCGGCGGGATGCCGGCATCACTGGACTTCGACAGCGACCACTTGGCTTTCATGAAGTCGTCCCACGGCGGCGTGTCGATGAACCTGTGGTTTACCAGCGCGGGATTTGGAGAGCCGCGGGACACGCGAACCGCGCTGCTGCGGTTGAGTGCGGAACATCAGTGTCTGAAGTTTGTTCTTCGCGACATTACGGACGGCAACGTCAAGCTGGACGAAATCAGCCCGCGCACCGAGAGCCTACAGAAATACCTGATTTCCACGGACCGGACGCTGAGCAAAACTACGCGATTCGGGGTCGACCAGACTGCGCTGATCCGCCTAACACAGACCTACGAGACGCTGAGCGGCGGCGCTGAACTGGAGCTGCTGCGGGAACAGCTGAACAATATCCGCCCGCAAATCCGGACGAAGATTATCAATCTTGTAGATGCTGCCAACAACCAACAGCCGCCGGCGCAGACGATCGGGCCCGACTTCAAATGGCAGGGAGACTTTGAGGAGATCGAGTATCAGGCTTTCTTTTCGAAGCCGAGCCCTCCGCTTGACGCGGCGTGGCTCACGGATGTGCTTGGCCGCCTGTGCCCGGCCGTTTGCCTGATCGAGCTGCCGAAGATCGGACGCAAGGCTACGGGCTTCCTGGTGGCGAAGGATCTGATTCTCACTAACTGGCACGTGGTGGAGGAGTTTGCCGGAGACGACAGGGTAGCCAACCTGGCCGACTTGCAGATGACCTTCACCTTCAGCGCGCAGCCGCAGCGGCGATTCAAACTGGCCTCAGGAAACGGGGCGGCCCCGCAGGTGGCAGGGAGCCCGGTCGAGCAGAGGGATTATGTTCTGTTGCGGGTAGGGGAGGATGCCGCCGGGGAACTGAAGGTGGTTCCGTTCCATCTCGATGCGAAGTTCCAGCCTGTGGCCCGCCAGGGGATTCACATTATTCAGCACCCCGGAGGCGGTCCGCTGAAAATCACGGTCGACGAGAACGGCGTAACGGGCGTATACCCCACAGCAGGCAAAGTACAGTACATCTCCATCGCCCAGGCGGGGTCCAGCGGGTCGCCGTGCATCGACAGCGACAAACGGTTGGTGGCGATTCACCACGCCGAGGTGCAGAAGTCGTTTGGCTCGGCTCGGGAGGGCGTTCTGATGAGCGCGATCTACGCTGACATCTACCCGTTTCTGCAATAGGACAGTTTCGCACCCTAGATCGATTCAAGGAGGACAGGAGCATGAGCCGGAGAATCAACACCGTTACCTTTCAGGCCGCGAACGGCACCAGCACTCACCAGGGCGACAGTTACACCGACCGCATTCTGAAGCTGATCCCGGGCGATGTTGTTGCAGGCTGGCTGGCCGTGACATCGGCGGCAAAGGCGGAGCCGAAGCTTTCCAGCGAAGGACTGCTTTGGGCCGTGTTTGCAGGCGGGTTGGTATTTGCCGCCGCGTGGACGTGGAAACAGTCATCGGAGCCGGGCAAGGCCAAACCGTACACGCAGACGGCCGTCTCGACGGGCGCATTCTTTGTCTGGGCGTATGCTACGGGCGGCGTCGCGCCGGCGTGGCCAGGAAGCATTTACAACGCGCTGGTGGGTACCGTTCTGATAGTGGGGTTCACGCTGCTGAGTGGCCTGGTTACGAATCCATAGCAACGCACTAGCTGAGGAGACTTATGCCAACATCGTCGCAAGCCTTTGCCCTGCAAACGTGCTTTTACTATCTTCACGGTTTCCAGGCCGCATGCACGTTCAACACGGCTGCGCTTGCCCTGGACCCACTCGACTTTGCAAGAGATACCATCGCTACTGTCATTCCCGCGGCGTACCAGGACAACTTCGTTCAGTCGGCCATACTGAACACAGGCTTGCCAGTGAATACGGGGGATTTGGCGGCGAATACGTTTCTCGATCTGTTGAACCTATACAGGAACCTGCAGAATTACGTTGGAGGCTATCTTCAGTCGCTGGCATTTGCCCCTTACCCTAAAGGGACGCTGACGACGTTCAACGCCGCTGGCGCCTCAGTGACCTTTCCGGGTGGCAGCAAGGGAGCACAATGGCAGACGGTCCAGGCCGGATTGACGGGGAACTCACCACAGATTGTGCCGCCATCGTGCTATTCCCCGGCGCAGCAGCTGAAGGTAGCGGCCGCACTCGACACCCCAGGAACCATAATGAGCACGGTGACTGCTCTCATTGCGGGGCTCGGATGAAATTGATTCTCCGAGCGGGATGTTATGCTCTCGTTTTGGGACTAGCAGCGGCAAGCGCAGTTGTTGCTGTTGCGCAGAGTACCGGCGGCAAGCCCGTTGCCGCGACTGCGGTGCCTCCGGCTGCCGCCGCGCCGCCCACCGTGACGGTGACAGAAAGAGCGCTGGTTCGCTACCCGTCCCTCGAACCAGTGGATACGATCCACGTGAGTTTAAGTAATCCGGTCCAGATCTTCGACGCTGTGAATCAGGCGGTGCGGAACGACAATTGGAACTGCCTTTCGCCGGTCTCCTACAAGATCACGATTCTCGATAGTCCCGCGAAAACTCCGCCCCGCGTGGTTGAGTTTCGGGATGTCGTTCCAGACGGGTTCGACCCAAGGACGGGGAAGCTATGGGCGAGCTGCGATGGAGCGGGCGATCCGGGTGGCGTCTCTCTGTTTCTGAATTCGCAAGTGAAGAGCACCGATCTGCTGCAGGTGACGCTCTACTATTCCGATGGCGGGCAAACCAAGATTCTGGCCCAATCGGATGGTAAGCTGAAGCTGACCTCAACCAGTCAATTCACGTCGTCGGGAACCCTGCAATCGACCCCCGGAGAAGCGTTGACGAACGGCAAAACCCGGGACGTAGGACAAATGACGCTGGCCCTTGCCGAAACAAACCTGTTCCACAATTTCCCCGTGAATTTCTATGTAAAGAGTACTGACCTGTTTTCAACGGACGAGAAGGATAGTAAAAGCGCATTCCTGGGTACTTTCGGTGCACAACGCGATCTGTTTCCGAGGGTCTATTCGCCCCTTCAGCTTGAAGAGAGAATTCAGGGCAACCAAGTGGCCACGAATCTCTCTGCCGTCACCAGCCTTTCCTTGAGCCTGCTGGCGCCGTGGTCGAAGTCGGCGCCGGTCTTCAATAATGCGGTGATTACCTCGCCCCTGGCACCTCAGCTCGCGCTTGCTGCAATCTATACGCATCGCATCAACCAACTGGTCACGGCCAAATCGTCGGCCTTGCAGGTGGAAGAGTTCTCGCTCGATCCGTCACTCACATGGTCTTCGATCACAGTACCCGTAAGCTGCGAGGTGTTTAAATGGCTGAACAAGATTGGCAAGCCGAAGCCCGCGGCCGGAGCTCCCGCCGCGTCGCCAACGCAGTACTGCATGGGAAGCACAATCGACCTAGGCGCCTGGTATCTGCCACTGGACCTGACAACAGCCCAAACGCAGCGGTTTGAGGGTTACGGCGATGCGTCCATTCTGCTGCCGTTGGCGGGATTCGGCATGTTTTCCAGGCTATTTCCCTACCTGACTTCGAGCGACCCGACCAAGACGCAAATACAGATAAAATATTCTGACTCAGTGAATGCTGCGAATAACTACGCTCGAAGCCGCAGCTGGACGTTTGGCTTCGAGGCCTTGAAATGATGTTTTCGATGGCGAGAACTCTCCAGCGCATCGTTCAACAGGTTCAGAATTGCCAATGCACTGACCGAGGGTTGATCGCTACTGGGAAGTCGGCACGGCGGCTGGAATCCTGTCACCTCTGGCCGGGTCAGGGTCCGAGGAGGATCCGGGAGCCTAGGCCGTTTTTCGGTACGGATCAGCAAAGCTCTCCCACGCAGAACGGTTGATTGAATAGAATGCTGTAGGGCATGTTAAAGAAGGGAGCTGCCAGTGACTTCCTACATATACGGCTCCAACGGGAACGCGGTAGGATTCGTAAAAGGCAAGTACATCTATGCGATCAACGGGAACGCGGTGGGACAATTGGTTGGGTCACAAGTTCACAAGATTGCTGGCCCTTATGTTGGCGAGCTGTACAAGAACATGGTCGTCGACATGCATTTGGGGAACCTCGGAAACGTAGGCCATTGCGGGAATCCAGGGAATGCGGGCAACCGAGGAAATCCGGGCAACAGGGGCGCCTCAAATTATGGCTACCGAGACGTGTTTTTCGAGCTGATTTCCTGATGCAGATACATAGACACTTAGGCCGGCAAAGCATCTGCGGTCCCACGAACAAGCCGCCCATTCAAGATGGCCCGCGCAATGGGCGCTTATAGTGACTTATCCATGTGGCGCAATGAATCGTGTAGGGCTTGAAGCGCATACACCAGCACGCTTAATCCGGCTAAAATTCCTTACCAAGGAGAAAGCATGGAACTGGTCACGATCCTAAAGGATTGGGTGATTCCTGTGTCGAGCATTCTCATTTCTGTGTGGTTTGCTGCATCAGCGAAAAAGGATGCCGATAAGGCTAACGAGTTGCAAAAGCAAGTAAGTGAAGCCATCAAGGGGTGGCAAGCTGAGATCAACAGGGCCGTTTTCGAACAGCTAAGCACTTCACCTCAGATAATCGAGGGGAAGCAGAAGCTTGCGCAAATTGAAATGCGAGAAAAGGCGACTGCTGTGTTACTAGAGGTACTCAAAAATAGCGATGGCTCTCCGTATGAAAATACAGAGCGCCTTAGAACAATCGGCGAGATTGCAAAAGGGATCTTAGGTCAAAAAGGCCATCTCGAAGAATAGGCAAATCAGCACGAGCGATCGGTCCTCAATAGTCGGCATGGCGACTGGGATTATGGCGCCCTCCGCTCCGCTTGGGTTCCCGTCGCGAAGGGCGTTTTTCGTTACTTATGTTTGGAGGTTGCGGCCTGGATGGAGACAGCACGACACCTCTGTGCCTCAAGGTGCAAATTTTCCAGGTGAGGACTGAGACTCCGGGATAACGAAGCCAGCTCAGACTTCACTTGATCTATGTCGCCATCGCCAAGAAGCGAATGGAAGTAGAGCCAGGCAAAGAGGTGCGGCGTGCTCTGAACGGAATGGGCATGCAGGTGCGTGCGGGCTAGAGTTTGAGCTCCTCTGTCATCCGTCAGGACAGCCTGTTGAGTTTTTGCCGCAAAAACGATCACTGAGAGTTCTCCTACGCTCACCTTCTTTCGGTTTCGCAGTACTTCGACAGTTTGAAGGTCCTCGATGTCAATCGGATGTGCAGTGATCGTGCCATCTGTGAGTTTGATCTTCAGGCGCTGTTGAAGTTCGACTCTCTCTGGGCGGTGCTGGCCCCGTTTATGTAGGCATTCGTAAATGACGAAGCTAGTGCAGCAGATCCGAACACCGGCCGATCTAGACGTCGAGTAGAGCAATCTAGACGCCATCAAGTTCCAGAGGGAACACGTGTCGGCCACGTTGAGAGGAACGAAACTGGAAACGTCGATCATGCCGTATTCACAACCAACTGGAATAGACCAGCAATCTCCATAAGTTCGAAATCATCTACAAGCATCATCTCGGAAACGCGACCCGCTGACACCAGCCCTTGCGAGAGAGCCTGGAAGCAGAGTTCTACGTAATAGGTGGAGAGCCCTCGCTCCAAGAGCTCCCGCTTCCGTTGCAGCACGCGGGGCGGCATACCGCTCAATTCGGGATCCACCTTGAGTTCTTTTGGGAGACGAGTGTTTCTCAAAAGCCGTGCCGCATCGTCATCGATTAGACGGGCCTTCTTCAACGCGATGACCAGAGCGGAAGTGCTGACTTTAAAGTGGCTAGACCACTTGAGCACTTGCTCTCGGTTCCAGCGTGTGACTGGAATCGCACTGACTAGCGCTGGCGGCAAAAGGTAGCTTGCAGCAAACGCATTTGCGCGCACCTCGACCAGAGGCTCGCGGTCTGAAGTGGCTCCAAACGACACGACTACGTCTTGATCTCGATCCAAGATGCCATGAGCCGCCTCGTGTGCTGCCGTAAAACGTTGACGGTAAATATCTTCGTCATAATTCACTAAGATGCACGTGCCTGCTAACGGGTGCCTGATGGTGATTCCGGAGATGTTCGAATTCTGGAGTCGACGGCGAAACACGTGGAAGCCGATCCTCCGGAAATCTGAGTAAACGTCACTCGGGACAGCGTTCTGAGCATATCCAAAGCGGTTTCGCAAGGCATTTGCTGCTTGCTCACCATGGCCAATGTAGTAGTTCCCTCTCGGCTTAAACTCGAAATCCTCTACCGGTCGGTGTAGTTCGTGCTGAAGTTGCTGCTCAGACTCGCAGAGATAGAGAAACTCCAATACGCCTCGCCGATCTTCCTTCGAGAACTCACTTCCGTGCATTCGATAGAGAGAGTCCGTTCTCTCGAAAGCCGCGAGTTGTTCGTTCGAAATGAAGAACCGGTAGTCGCACTTGAAGAAGTCTGCGAGCACGAGCACGTCGTCTCCGGAAGGAGCTCCCACTCCGCTTTCGAAGGCCTCGAGTCGCTCAGTCAAGAGGCCTGTGCTGCCGCTAACCTCAGCAACGGACAATTGTAGCTGTGCTCGGCAGCGCGCGAGTTTCTTCCCGAATTCTCCAAGGTCTAATGGCACGCCTCAATTCTAGTTCCCCGCAGCGAAATGACCATCGCGGCTGAGCAAGTAGGTTGGGCTTCACGTTCCTAGACGCTTGAACCAACTTGCAATATCGACGACCTGTGGGCGCAGTGTATTTGGGGCCAATGAGTAGGCAAGCGATCTCGAATCTGCAAGATGCTCCCATGACGACGGTATGGCCTAGCGCCAGGGAGTTTCGTTAGCCCGGCAGGGTATGGCCTAAATTCTTGATGACATGAGGAGATAATTGAGGACGCCGGCGTAGAATCCTGAAAATGACTGTGGCTCGAAAGAGAATCCCTCCGAAGGTGGAAACCGCTGTCCTTCTGAAAAGTAGAAGGCGGTGTTGCCTATGCGTCCATATCGATGATGATTGCAGTGCGAAATTTGGACAGATTGCGCATTTGGATCGGGACCCATCAAACGATGCGGAGGACAACTTGGCGTTCCTTTGCCTCGTGCATCACACCACGTACGACTCCAAAGCAAGTCAACACAAGAATTTCACTGTGGCGGAGGTTAAGCATTGGCGTGAGGAGCTTTACCGAGCGCTGGCTCAACTCTCACCTCCAACAATTTCGAATCCACTGCAAAGGTCGAGAGCAACGCAGGAGGGCGAGCGCCGGAAAAGGGATCTGGAAACCCTCAAAACTTTACTCCGTACAATCCACTGGCCAACGCTAGACAACCATATTCAGGAGCTTCCCCTCCTTGTCTTTGACCCGATCTTTCACTTTTGGGAAGGTTTCAATGGCGTGGTATCCGGTAGCCTGTTTCACGTCTACGATTCTTCGCTTGCGTCTGAGATTCAAAGGCTCCATCTGCAATGGGGCGTCACGGTCTCCTTCGGCATTCACTACATGCCGAAAGGCAACGGGAGCTATATATTCGCGAATCCGGGTCATAGACCATTCACTACCGAGCAGGAAAGGGATTGGGAGAGAATTCGGAAGGCTGCGCTAGCCTTGACTGATGTGAAGAAAGGGCTTCTAGATCTAATACTGTTCACTTAATGATCCTGATGGCTTTACGAATGTCGATCTTGGGCAG
>VFSW01007405.1_pt1 | contig 15929 bp, 12 predicted proteins | sample 5358111 | NCBI WGS metagenome assembly VFSW01 (sample SAMN11554181, study PRJNA540505) | mine drainage metagenome | isolation source: sediment from site ElyBrook_90M | place: USA: Ely Copper Mine, Vershire, VT | collected 2017 | reverse complement strand
CGGGCGGCGCGCGGGGCGGGGGGTGGCCGGTGCCTGTGCGGCAAACCGGCGGGCGGTCGCGGTGCCATGTCACCGCGTCGTCGCCACCAGCGGTGATGTCGCGGGGTATCGCTGGGGGGTGACGCGCAAGCAGGCCCTCATCGAACGAGAGCGGAGGAGGGTGGCCCTCAGCGCATCGGCAGAAGATTCGTCAGGAACGCCTCGGCCGAGGCGCGCCAGCTGAAGCGCTCCGCATGGCGGCGGCAGGCGGTGCGGTCCGCGGCTAACGCGGCGATCGCGGCAACGGCGAGGTCTTCGGACAGCGCGCCGATGCAGCCCTCGGCGCCGGCGAGCACGTCCTTCGGCCCCGTGACCGGATAGGCGGCGACGGGTGTGCCGCAGGCCAGCGCCTCGATGAGCACCAAGCCGAAGGTGTCGGTGCGCGACGGGAAGACCAGGACGTCCGCCCCGGCATAAGCGCGCGCGAGCGCGGGGCCGTGGCGCGCGCCGAGAAACTGAACGGTCGGATAGCGCGCGGCCAGCGCGACGCGTTGCGGCCCATCGCCGACGACGACCTTCGAGCCAGGCAGGTCGAGTGCCAGAAATGCCTCGACGTTCTTCTCCACGGCGACCCGCCCGACATAAAGGAAAACCGGGCGCGGAAGCGACCACGCCTCCGCCGGCTCGGGCCTGAACAGCGCCAGATCAACTCCGCGCGACCACGAAAGCAGCCGGTTGAAGCCGCGCGCGGTGAGTTCGGCGCGCAGGCTCTCCGTCGCCACCATGGTCCCGGCGCTGCTGGCGTGGAAGCGGCGCAGCCACGCGTAGAGCGGGCCGGTCGGCAAGCGGGTCCGGGCCTGGATATATTCGGGGAAGCGGGTGTGAAACGCGGTGGTGTAGGCGAAGCCGCGGCGGCGCGCCCAGCGTGAAGCTGCGCAACCCAGCGGGCCCTCGGTGGCGATGTGCAGGGCATCGGGCGCGAACGCTTCGATCATGTGCGCGAGGCGGTGCCCAGGCAGCAGTGACAGCCGTATGTCCGGATAGGTCGGGCACGGCAGCGTGCGGAATCGATCCGGCCCGATCACCTCGACCTTATGTCCAAGGCTGCCGAGCTCCGACGCCAGCGCAGCGAGTGTGCGGACGACACCGTTGACCTGTGGCGCCCAAGCATCGGTTACGATGAGCACACGCGCGCCCGTCGCCGCCGGAAGCGATAGCATGTGCGATCCGTCAGGCAGCTTCGGTGATCCGCGTCGCCCGGCGGGAATAGAAGGAAAGATTGGCCATGGCCGCCCAATCAATCAGCTCGAGCCGACCATCGTGGTGCTCGACCAGCGCGGTGCAGCTCTCCACCCAATCACCGCTGTTGATGTAGAGCACGCCATCAACCTTGCGCATTTCGGCGTGGTGGATGTGGCCGCAGACGACGCCATCGAAGCCGCGACGGCGGGCTTCGCCGGCGAGTGCGGACTCGAAACGGTCGATCGCCTTGACCGCCTCTTTCACCCGCCGCTTGAGCCACACGGAGATCGACCAATAGGGGTAGCCAAGCCGCCGGCGGGCAAGGTTGAACCACCGATTGACCACGAGCGCGGCGACATAGGCACCATCGCCAAGGACAGCGAGGAAACGGGCATAACGCACAACATGGTCGAACTCGTCGCCATGCATGACCAGCAGGCGCTGCCCGTCCGCGGTGACATGCGCGGCCTCGGCTGCCATGCGGATGCCGGCAACCTCGAGCCCATGATGGAGCCAGGCGCGGAATGCCTCGTCGTGATTGCCTGGAACATAGGTAATGTCGGTGCCGTTGCGCGCGTGCCGCAGCACCAGACGAAGCACCTCGTCGTGCATTCCGTCCCAGTACCAGGATTTCCGCAGGCGCCAGCCATCGATGATATCGCCGACGAGATAAAGCTGCTGACAACTCATGCGGCGCAGGAAATCGGCGAGGAAGTCGCAGCGAGCGCCGCGGGTGCCGAGGTGGGTGTCAGAGATGAAGACGCTGCGATAGCTGGTCCGCGAGACCGGCGCGTTCATGACCTCTCCGCTGGCCCTGCCGCGCCCTAAGCGAATCGCGCGGTTGGTTGCGTTGCGGGCCTGCTCTTACGCGGTCAACGCGGCTCTGTCAGAGAAGATTGCGTGACGGTCGGCCCATTTGTCGGGCGTGCGCTCAGTAGGTGGCACGACCGCCCGACAGATCGAACACCGCACCTGTGGAGAAGCTGCATTCCCGGCTGGCGAGCCAAGCGACCATGGCGGCGATCTCCTCGACTTCGCCAAACCGGCCGAGCGGGATTTTTGACAGCATGAAATCGATATGGGCCTGCGTCATCTGATCGAAGATGGCAGTACGGACCGCGGCGGGCGTCACGCAATTGACGCGAATTCCGGTCTTGGCGAGCTCCTTGCCGAGCGACTTGGTCAGCCCGATCACCCCCGCCTTCGACGCCGAATAGGCCGCCGCATTCGGATTACCCTCCTTGCCCGCGATCGAGGCGATATTCACGATGCGGCCATAATCATGCCGCTGCATGTGCGAAACGACGGCGCGGTTGCAGTGGAAGACACCGTGGAGATTGATGTCGATCACGCGGCGCCAGTCCGCGACGCTGTATTCCCAAACCGTCGCATTCGGCCCGGAGATGCCGGCGCTGGCCACGAGAATGTCGATACGGCCGAAATGGGCAACGGCCGCGTCGGCAGCGCGGGCCACTGCGTCAGCGTCGGTCACGTCGAGGACCGTCGTCAGGGTCTCGCCGCTGAGGCGCGCGCGCGCGGCGTGCAGCCCCTCCCGGTTCGCGTCCCAGAGAGCGACGCGCGCCCCTTCCGCGGCAAGGCGCTCGGCGCATGCCAAGCCGATCCCGGAGGCGCCGCCGGAAATGACCGCTGTCTGTCCGGCGAAACGGTTGCTTTCGGTCACGCTGTGTCCTCCCGTGTCTCGTTCAATCTTCGGCCCGCTCACCGGAGAGCAGGCGGACCGCATAGTGTTCGGCGAGCGAGGCGGTGATGGCGGCCCCGTGGGCCGCGTCTCGGGCCTCGATCATCAGCTCTAGTTCCGCCGATTGCACCGAAGGCGAGGCGAACAGCCGATGGTGCGAAACATCGATGATGTTGCCGCCGGCATTGCCGATGCGCCCGGCAATATCGGCGAGCACGCCGGGGCGGTCGGGGATTTCCATGCGCAGCCTCAACAGCCGCCCGTCGCGCAGCAGATTGCGCAGCAGCACGTTGGCAAGAATACGCGCATCGATATTGCCGCCGCAGATCGGGATACCCACTCGCTTTCCGGCGAAGCGGCCGGGATAGGCAAGCAGGCCCGCGAGCGCAGCCGCGCCTGCCCCCTCGGCCACCAGTTTCGCGCCTTCGACCAGCAGCGCGATCGCCTGCTCGACGGCGCGTTCGGGCACGACGAGAACCTCGGCACCATGGGCGCGGACCACGGCGAGGGGGGCTTCGCCGATATCGCGCACGGCAATGCCCTCCGCGATCGTCGGCCCGCCGACCGTGACGGGCTGGCCCGCAAGGCGCTGGGCCATCGCCGCATAGGCGGCGACCTCGACGCCGATGACCTCGACCCCAGGATGGGCCTCGGCAGCGGCCAGGCAGCCAGCGAACAGACCGCCGCCGCCGACCGGTACCAGCAGCACGTCGAGCCCGGGCGCATCTTCGAGCAGTTCAAGCGCCAGCGTGCCCTGTCCCGCCATCACCTGCGGATCGTCATAGGGATGGACGAACACCATGCCGCGTTCGGCCGCCAGGCGGTTGGCATGAGCCGCCGCCTCCGCCAGGGTTTCGCCATGCAGCACCACCTCCGCCCCCCATGAGGCGGTGCGCGTCACTTTCGTCGCCGGGGTGAAGCGCGGCATGACGATGATGGCGGCCACGCCGTTGAGCCCGGCATGCCGCGCCACGGCCTGGGCATGGTTGCCGGCGGACATGGCAACGACGCCGGCCACGCGCTCGGCGGCGGTGAGCAGCGCCAAGCGATTGGCCGCGCCACGCTCCTTGAACGCCCCAGTCGCCTGCAGATTGTCTAGCTTGAGGACGACGTCGGCGCCACTGGCGCGCGAGACCGAGGGGCTCGGCAGCGACGGGGTCCGCAGCACGCTGCCGGCGATGCGGGAAGCGGCGGCCTGAACGTCCGCCAGCGTGATCACCGGACGACTCAAGAATAGCGGACGCTGAGAATCTCGTAGACCCGATCCCCGCCAGGCGCCGGCACCGAGACGGTGTCGCCCGGCCGCTTGCCGATCAGCGCCTTGGCCAGCGGGGATGACACCGACAACCGTCCCGACTTGATATCCGCCTCGTGCACGCCGACGATCTGGTAGGTCGATTCCTTCTCGGTCTCCTCGTCGAGCAGTGCCACGACGGCGCCAAACTTCACATGCTCGCCGGACAACATCGACGGATCTATAACCTCGGCGGCGGAGACGATCTCCTCGAGCTCGCCGATCCGGCCCTCGATGAAGGATTGCCGCTCGCGCGCGGCGTGGTATTCCGCGTTCTCGCTGAGATCCCCGTGGCCGCGTGCCTCCGCGATCGCACGGATCACCGCTGGGCGCTCACTGCTCTTCAGGCGGCGAAGCTCGTCCTCCAGCCGCTGCAGACCCTGGGCGGTCATGGGGAATTTCTGCACGGCGCGGCCCTCGTTTCCTGGACTGGATGCAACGCATCGCCCCCGGGACCGGGCAAGACCGGGCCCCGCGGCGGCGATCAGAACGGTCGATGAAAATACGCCTGCAGCGGGGCCACTTCAAGCGTCCCGGCCCGCAGCGCCGCAATGGCGTGCACCGCCGCCCGGGCGCCGGCCAGTGTGGTGAAGTGCGGCACACCATGGGTCAGTGCGGTCCGGCGGATGGCAAAGCTGTCCGCGACCGACTGCGCGCCCGAAGCGGTGTTGATCACCAATTGCACCTCGCCCGACAAAATGGCATCGACGCAGTGCGGTCGTCCCTCGAGAACCTTGTTGACCACCCGCACGGCGAGCCCCGCCTCCGCCAGCCGCGCCGCCGTGCCTCGGGTGGCAAGCACGGCGAAGCCCATCTCCAGCAGGCGGCGCGCGAGCCCGACCAATGCCCGCTTGTCCGCGTCCTTAACCGAGAGGAAGGCCGTGCCCGTTTGCGGCAGCCGAACCCCGGCGCCGAGCTGGGCCTTGGCGAAGGCGCGCTCGAAGCTCGCATCCAGGCCCATGACCTCGCCGGTCGATTTCATCTCGGGGCCGAGCAGAACATCGACATTGGGGAAGCGCGCGAACGGGAACACGGCCTCCTTCACTGCGACATGCGGGGCGACGGCCTGGTCGTCCGGCGCCAGCGCGGCGAGTTCGGCGCCGGCCATCACGAGCGCACCGATCTTGGCCACGGGCGTGCCGGTTGCCTTCGCCACGAAAGGCACGGTGCGCGAAGCGCGCGGATTGACCTCCAGAACATAGATGGCATCACCCTGGATCGCGTACTGGACGTTCATCAGCCCGACGACGCCCAATCCCTTGGCAAGCGCCTCAGTCTCGGCCTTGAGTTCCGTAACCACCGAGGGCGGCAGCGAATAAGGCGGCAAGGCGCAGGCCGAGTCGCCCGAATGGATGCCGGCCTCCTCGATGTGCTCCATCACCCCGGCGACGTAGACGCTGCGTCCGTCAGCGATGCAGTCGACGTCAACCTCGATGGCATCGGCGAGATAGCGGTCGATCAGCACTGGATTGTCGCCCGAGACCTGCACCGCCTCGCGCATGTAGCGGGCCAGCCCGGCACGGTCATGGACGATCTCCATCGCCCGCCCGCCGAGCACGTAGCTCGGCCGGATCACGACCGGAAAGCCGATCCGTTCGGCGACCCTCTCCGCCTCGTCTAGCGAGCGGGCGATGCCGTTGTCCGGCTGCAGCAGGCCTAGCCGCCGGAGAAGAAGCTGAAACCGCTCGCGATCCTCGGCGATGTCGATCGCTTCGGCCGAGGTGCCGAGGATCGGGATGCCTTCGCGCGCCAGTGCCTGCGAGAGCTTGAGCGGCGTCTGGCCGCCATATTGAACGATGCAGCCGAGCAGCGTGCCGCGCTCCTGCTCGCGTCGGATCAGGGCGATCACATCCTCGGCAGTCAGCGGCTCAAAATAGAGGCGATCAGAGGTGTCGTAGTCCGTGCTCACCGTTTCCGGATTACAATTTACCATGATCGTCTCGAAGCCGGCCTCCCGTAGCGCATAGGCGGCATGGACGCAGCAATAGTCGAATTCGATACCTTGGCCGATGCGGTTCGGACCGCCGCCGAGAATGACGACCTTGCGTCGCTCTGTTGGCGCCGCCTCGCAGACCGGTTCCCCGTAGCTGCCCTCGTAGGTCGAATACATGTAAGACGTCGCGGAGGCGAACTCACCGCCGCTGGTATCGATGCGCTTGTAGACCGGCCGGACGCCGAGGCGTTGCCGCAGCGCGGCGACGTCTCTCTCACTACGACGGCTGAGCTGAGCGAGACGCGAATCCGCGAAGCCGAGTGCCTTGAGGCGCCGCAACGAAATCGGCTCGGTGGGTAAGCCGTGCGTCGCCACCGCACGCTCGGCTGCAACGATGTCGGCGAGCTGCCGCAGGAACCACGGATCGAAATGGCAGGCACTGTGGACCTCCTCCACGGTGAGGCCGGCACGCAGTGCCTGAGCGGCCATCAAAAGCCGGTCCGGTCGCGGGGCGGACAGCGCCGCACGGAAGGCATCGGCCGTGCCGTCGCCAGGTGGAACGATCTCGTCGAGGCCGGCGAGCCCGGTCTCCATGCTGCGCAGGCCTTTTTGCAGCGCTTCCGCGAAGCTGCGCCCGATCGCCATCCCCTCGCCCACCGATTTCATACTGGTGGATAGCAGCACCGGCGTGCCGGGAAATTTCTCGAAGGTGAAGCGGGGTATCTTCACCACCACATAGTCGATGGTCGGCTCGAAGCTGGCCGGCGTCACCCGCGTGATGTCGTTGGCCAGTTCGTCGAGCGTGTAGCCGATGGCGAGTTTCGCGGCGATCTTCGCGATCGGGAAGCCGGTGGCCTTCGAGGCCAGCGCCGAGGATCGCGATACGCGCGGGTTCATCTCGATGATCAACATCCGGCCGGTGGCCGGATCGACCGCGAACTGTACGTTCGACCCGCCAGTATCGACGCCGATCGCGCGCAAGCAGGCGATGGAGGCGTCGCGCATCCGCTGATATTCCTTGTCGGTCAGCGTCAAGGCCGGTGCCACCGTGACGGAATCGCCGGTATGGACGCCCATCGGATCGATGTTCTCGATCGAGCAGATGACGATGCAGTAATCGGCCTTGTCGCGCACCACCTCCCTCTCGCACTCTTTCCAGCCGAGCACGCTCTCCTCGATGCGGCCCTCGGTTGTCGGCGAGGCCGACAGGCCGCCGGTGGTGATTTGCTCGAATTCCTCGCGATTGTAGGCGATGCCGCCGCCGGTGCCGCCCAGCGTGAAGGAGGGGCGGATCACCGCCGGCAACCCGACGACGGCGAGCGCGGCGCGAGCTTCCTCGATCGTGCGGGCGATCGCGCTGCGCGGACTCTCTATGCCGATCGCTGCCATGGCATCGCGGAACTTCAGACGGTCCTCGGCCCGGTCGATGACGTCCTCGCGCGCACCGATCAACTCGACGCCGTATTTCTCAAGGATGCCGCTGCGCGCAAGCTGCATCGCCGCATTCAACGCGGTCTGTCCGCCCATCGTCGGCAGCAGCGCGTCCGGCTTTTCGCGCGCAATGATCTTCTCGATGATCTCGGGCGTGATGGGCTCGACATAGGTGGCATCCGCGAGCCCGGGGTCAGTCATGATCGTGGCCGGGTTCGAATTCACCAGAATGACGCGCAACCCCTCCTCGCGCAGCGCCTTGCACGCCTGGGCGCCGGAATAGTCGAACTCGCACGCTTGGCCGATGACGATCGGGCCGGCGCCGATGATCAGAACGGAGCGGATATCGTCGCGCTTGGGCATGGGCTCAGCCTTTCCGGCCGTCGATCAGGGCGACGAAGCGATCGAACAAGTAATGACTGTCCGATGGCCCAGGGCTCGCCTCGGGATGGTATTGCACACTGAAGGCCGGCCGGTCGGTGCAGGCGAGCCCCTCGTTGCTGCCGTCGAACAGACTGACATGGCTCACGCGCACACCCTCCGGCAGGGTGTCGGGGTCGACCGCAAAACCGTGATTCTGGCTGGTGATCTCCACCCGCCCGGTGGCCAAATCCTTGACCGGCTGATTGGCGCCGCGATGGCCGCGGGGCATTTTGAACGTGCGCGCGCCGAGCGCCAGCGCCAGCAATTGATGCCCGAGGCAGATGCCGAACAGCGGCACCCCCGCCTCCAGCACACCGCGAATAGCCGCCACCGCGTACGCCGCCGTGGCCGCAGGATCGCCCGGCCCATTGGAGAGAAACACACCGTCTGGTCGGTGGCGGAGAATATCGTCGGCGGTCGCGGTCGCCGGGACGACGGTGACCCGACAACCAGCATTGGCCAGGCAGCGCAGGATGTTGCGCTTGGCGCCGTAATCCACCGCGACGACATGCCGCAGAGGCGCCTTCTGCCGGCCATAGCCGTCCGGCCAAGCCCAGGCGGTCTCGTCCCAGGCGTAGCTCTGCGTGCAGGAGACCTCCCGCGCGAGGTCCATGCCCTCCAAACCGGGCCAGGCGGCGGCGGCGGCACGGGCGGCAGCGAGGTCGAAACGCCCATCCTCAGGGAAACACACGACGCCCGAGGGGGCGCCGCCGTCGCGAATTGCGAGCGTCAAGGCGCGTGTGTCCACCCCGGCGATCCCAGCCACGCCCTCGGCACGGAGCCAGGCCGCGAGGCCGCTGGCGGCGCGCCAGTTGGACGGCTCGGTGATGTCCTGCTTCACCACCAAGCCACGCGCGGCGACGCTGCTTGCCTCGATATCCTCGCCATTGGTGCCGACATTGCCGATATGCGGGAACGTGAAGGTGATGATCTGGCCGGCGAAGGAAGGATCGGTGAGGGTTTCCTGATAGCCGGTCATGCCGGTCGTAAAGCAGACCTCGCCCACGGGGCCGGGCATGGCTGTGTGCGCGCCGAAGCCACGCCCCCAGAAAATGCTGCCGTCAGCGAGGACAAGGGCGGCGGTTGCGCCGGCCGGAACGAGGCTTTCCACCGGGTGCGCTGAGCGCATGACATGGCTCCGTTGCGGTGCGCCGGGTAGATCGGCAAGGTCAAGGCCCGTGGCGGCGAGCAGGGCCGGCCAGTGTTTGGCCGGAATGGACTGCGCCGTTCGCCATTTGCGCACCGCTTCGGTACCCACCCCGAGGCGCTGCGCCGCCGCGACCGCGCCGCCCAGCCTTTCGATCAAATCATCCACACTGATCTGCATAGCCGCATTCTATGGGAAGTTTCTTCCCATCGCAAGCCGCGTCGGCTCATGGGAAATTTTTTCCTCATATTTGTCCAGAGCCGGAAAGCCTCTAACGAGAACGCCTACCCTTGTGGATCATTGGCATGCCCGTCCCGCCACATGCGCCCCCCGCGCTGAACGCCGCCGTCATCGTCGCCGCCGGGCGCGGCCATCGTTTCGGGGGCGCGATTCCGAAGCAATACCGCCAGCTCGCCGGTGCAGCGGTGCTGCGTCACACGCTGCAGGCCTTCCTCACCCACCCTCGCATCGGTGCCGTGCGGGTGGTCATCCACCCCGACGACGCCACCTTGTTCGCGGACGCGACGACGGGGCTGGATATCGCGGCACCGGTCGCCGGGGGCAGCACCCGTCAGGACTCCGTGCGCCGCGGGCTCGAGGCCCTCGCCCCGCTGGCGCCAGCGAAGGTGCTCATCCATGACGCCGTGCGGCCCTTTGTCGCGGCGGCAACGATCGACGCGGTGCTTGACCAGCTCGACCAAACGCCGGGCGCGATCGCCGTGCTTCCCGTCGTCGACACACTGAAGCGCGGCGCCGGCGGCTTGGTCGTGGCCACAGTCGATCGTGGCGACCTCTGGCGGGCTCAGACGCCGCAAGGATTCCGCTTTCCCGCCCTGCTCGCCACGCATCGCGACACCGTCGGGTTGGACCTCACCGACGATGCGCAACTCGCCGAGCGCGCTGGGCTGGCAGTCGCGCTCGTGATGGGCAGTGAGGCGGCATTCAAGATCACGACCGAGCCGGACCTGGAACGGGCCGAGCAGATGCTGCACGCGATGGCACGTCGGCCGTGACTAAATTGCAACAGAATTCTCGCCAGCGTGATAATCCCCCTATGCGCTGAAGGCCGGCTTACCTAGTCTCGCGCGCGCGGGCGGCGACGGTGCCGGTGGTCACGTTTCGACCGCGCACGAGCGGCGACCGTCTGGCCAATGCCGGCTCGGCTGATGCCGCGCCGGCCAATGCGTATGTGGGAGGACCATGTTCCAGCAATTGCTCACGCCGGTAGCCGACAGCCTGCCGGCCTCATTCATCGTCGCGGTTTTGCCGATCGCCACGGCGCTGGTCATGCTCGGCATTCTGCGGCGCCCGGCGTGGCAGGCATCGCTGGGCGGGCTCGTCGTCGGGCTGGTCCTCGCGATCGGCGTTTGGCAGCTACCGGTCGGCCTCGCCCTCAACAGCATCGCCAACGGCATGGTGTTCGCGCTGCTGCCGGTGATGTGGATCGTCTTTACCGCCCTGCTGCTCTACAATGTCGCCGTCGCAACCGGCCGGTTCGACAGCTTCCGTAACTGGGTTCTGGATCATTTGCCGAACGACCGGCGCATCGTTCTGGTGGTGATCGGCTTCTGCTTCGGCGCCCTGCTCGAAGGCGTAGCCGGGTTTGGCGTGCCGGTCGCGATCACCTCATCGCTGCTCATCATGGTCGGCTATCCGCCGGTCGAAGCACTTGTGTACACGCTGATTTTCAACACCGCCCCGGTAGCCTTCGGCGCCCTTGGCGTGCCGATCACCGTGCTCGGCGCCGTGACCGGGCTGAAGGCAACCGCGCTCGGCGCGATGGTCGGGCGGCAACTGCCGCTGTTTGCCCTGTTCCTTCCCTGCTACGTCATGGCCGCCTACGGCGGGATGCGGTCGGTGCGCGCATTGTTTCCGGTCCTCATCGTCGCAGGCGCGAGTTTCGGCTTCGCCCAGTTCTTCACCGCCAACTTCCTCGACTACGCGCTGACTGACGTGATCTCGTCGCTGACATCGCTAATCTGCACCATCGGCTTCCTGCGCGTGTGGCAGCCGGCGCCGGATCCCGAATACGCGATCAAGGCGGATATTCATGCGCTGGAGCGGACCGGCGTGCCCCCCTCTTGGCAGGGCTGGATTCCATGGGTGCTGGTGGCCGGCATCGTCATCATCTGGACGCACCTCAAAATCGCGGCGATCGGTCAGGTCGCGGTGAAGTGGCCGGGGCTGCACAATGCGGTGTTCATTACGCTCTACAAAAAGGCCTACGGGGCGGTCTGGATGTTCCAGCCGCTCGGCACCGGCACGGCCATCCTGCTCAGCGTGTTGATCGCCGCGCTTGCGCTCGGCTGTGGCCCGGCCCGGCTGGGCCGCGCCGTGGTGGACACATTCGTTCAGATTCGCATCGCCATTCTGACTGTGATGCTGATCGTCGGCCTCGCCTTCCTGCTCAATTACTCGGGCATGGCCTATACGCTCGGGCTCGGGGTCGCTTCGGTGGGGGTGTTCTTCCCGCTGCTCTCGCCCTTCCTCGGCTGGATCGCGGTCTTCCTTTCGGGCAGCGATACGTCCGGCAATGCGCTGTTCTGCAACCTGCAGGCCGTCGCCGCGAACCAGCTGAACCTCAATCCGGTGCTGTTCGCGGCGACCAACTCTTCGGGGGGCGTGATGGGCAAGATGATCTCACCGCAGAACATTTCCACCGGCGTGTCCACCACCGACTTGAAAGGACACGAGGGCGTCGTCTTTGCCCGGACCTTCACCCACAGCGTCGTGCTGACCATCATGCTGGGCATCCTGGTGACGATCCAGCAATACCTCATTCCCTGGATCATCCCCGGCTGACCGCCGCGGGGGCACGCCGGCCCGGACCTGCTGCGGGCCGGCGTGCGCGCTCAGCCTGCGCGCTGCGGCATTGCCGTCGGCACGACGGTGCGGACGATCGACGCATCCAGCGCCTCGTAATCGGCATAGCCGATCGTTTCGTAGAGTTCGGCGCGCGTCTGCATGGCGTCGAGCATCCGGTGCGCACCCCCATCACGGCGGATAGCGTCATAGAGAAGTGCCTGGGCCTTGGCCGCGACCCGCAAGGAGCTGACCGGCCAGATCACCATGCGGTAGCCCATCTCGGCGAATTCGGTCGCGGTGAAGAACGGGGTACGGCCGAACTCGGTCATGTTGGCGAGGAGCGGTGCCTTTACCCGTGCGGCGAACGCGCGGAACATGTCGGCCGTAATGAGCGCCTCGGGGAAGATCGCGTCAGCGCCGGCTTCGAGATAGAGGTTTGCGCGCGCCACGGCACCGTCGATGCCTTCACTCGCTGCCGCATCGGTCCGGGCGATGATGAAGAGATGCCGACGCGCCTTCGCTGCCGCCGCGACCTTGGCCGCCATGTCGTGCGGGTCGGCGAGCTTCTTGTCGTTGAGATGACCGCATTTCTTCGGCAGCAATTGGTCCTCGAGGTGTACGGCCGCAGCGCCGGCATCCTCGAAGCTGCGCACCATGTGCATCACGTTCAGCGCCTCACCGTACCCGGTGTCGCCATCGACGAGCACCGGCAGGCCAGAGGCGCGCACCGCCTGGCGGATGAAGAAGCCGACCTCGTCGACGGTGATCACGCCAAGGTCGGGCAGGCCCATCGACGCGCTCATCGCCGCGCCCGAAAGATAGAGCGCCTGGAAGCCGGCGCGTTTGGCCTGCGCGGCGGCCAGCCCGTTATGCGCGCCGGGAATTTGCAGAATGGGCGATTCGGCGAGGAGCTTCCGGAACCGGACGCCCGCAGCCTCGAGTGGAAGCTCCGATCCGACCAAATAGGGCATGACCGACCTCCTCAACCGCGCTTGGCGAGCGGGACAAAGGTAAGATTCTCCGGGCCAACATAGTTGGCCGATGGGCGGATGATCTTGCCGTCGACGCGCTGTTCCAGGACGTGCGCGCTCCAGCCCGAGGTGCGGGAGATGACGAAGAGCGGCGTGAACATCGCAGTCGGTACGCCCATCATGTGGTAGCTCACGGCGCTGAACCAATCGAGATTGGCAAACATCTTCTTCGTCTCGCCCATCACCTGCTCGATGCGCTCGGCGATCGAGAACATGGTCATCGAGCCCGCGGCCCCCGACAGGCGGCGTGCGACCTCCTTGATAACCTTGTTGCGTGGATCGGCGATCGTATAGACGGGATGGCCGAAGCCGATCACCACCTCCTTGTTGGCCACGCGGTCGCGGATGTCCTTCTCCGCGGCGTCAGCGTCGGCGTAGCGCTGCTGGATCTCGAGCGCGACCTCGTTGGCGCCGCCATGCTTCGGACCGCGCAGCGCGCCGATCCCGCCGGTGATCGCCGAATACATGTCCGAACCGGTGCCGGCGACAACCCGCGCGGTGAAGGTCGAGGCATTGAACTCATGCTCGGCGTAGAGGACGAGCGAAATGTGCATCGCCTTCACCCAGAGTTCGCTCGGCGCGCGCCCGTGCAGCAGATGCAGGAAATGCCCGCCGATGGAATCGTCATCCGTCTCGACGTCGATGCGCCGGCCATTGTGAGAATAATGATACCAATAGAGCAGCATCGAGCCGAACGAAGCCATCAGCCGGTCGGCGATGTCGCGGGCGCCGGGGGCGTTGTGGTCTTCCTTTTCGGGCAGAATGCAGCCCAGCGCGGAGCACCCAGTCCGCATCACGTCCATCGGGTGCGTCGCCGCCGGAAGTGCCTCGAGCACGGCGCGCAGGGCGTACGGCAGCCCGCGCAGCGCCTTGAGCTTCCCCTTGTAGGCGGCGAGTTCGGCGCGGTTGGGCAAGCGGCCATGGACGAGGAGGTGGGCAATCTCCTCGAACTCGCACTGCTCGGCGACGTCGAGAATGTCATACCCGCGATAATGCAGGTCGTTGCCGGTACGTCCCACGGTGCAGAGTGCGGTATTGCCGGCCGCGACCCCGGAAAGGGCCACGGATTTCTTCGGTTTCACGCCGCTCGCCTGGGTCTCGCTCATGTGTCTGGTCCTTGCCTCGCTCTGGAGCCGATCGGGAATGACCGGGACGTTGCCCTGCCGCCGGCCGGCTGGCAACATCGCCAATGAAACCGCCGCTCACCGGCGCGGCCGGCGTTGGAGGAGGACCCGCGATGCCGTCGCCCGTGATCCTGACCCCCGCCCGGGACGTGCTGGGCCTGATCGACGTTCAGCCGGACTTCATGCCCGGGGGGCGGCTCGCAGTGCCGGAGGGCGACGCGGTGCTCGGCCCGATCGCGGGCCTGCTCGCCGGCCCCCTGCTGCACGCCTTCGCCACCCAGGACTGGCACCCACCCGGTCATCACTCGTTCGCATCGGCTCATCCCGGTCGGGCCGCGTTCGACACGATTGTGTGCGACTATGGCGCGCAGACCCTTTGGCCGGACCATGCCGTCCAGGGCACCGACGGCGCAGCGCTGCACCCGGCACTGGACCAAGCGCGCATCGAGGTGATCATCCGCAAGGGCTTCCGCCGCGAGGTCGACAGCTACTCGGCTTTTTTTGAGAATGACCGGAAGACGCCGACCGGCCTCGACGGGTGGCTCCGAGTCCGCGGCTTCACCCGTATCCTCTTCGCCGGGCTGGCGACGGATTTCTGCGTTGCCTATTCCGCCGAAGACGCCGCGCGGCTCGGCTACGAGGTCATTGTCGTCGAGGACGCCTGCCGCGGCATCGGTCTGCCCGAAGCCGGCGGCGGCACCACGATCGGCGCGGCGCGCACGCGCCTGCTCGCTGCCGGGGTTCGCTTTCTCCCCTCGGTGGAGCTCCGCTGACGCGCCGATGCGCCGCGCCGACGGTTGGCCCGGACCGGCTGACCAATGTGCTGGACCGCCGGCTGCGGCGCTGGGGTGCCTGTCGGTGCTGGGGTCGCATCGCGCAGCCAGCCCCCCGGCATGCGGCGCCAGAACCGCACGCGCAGTGCTGCGATCCGGTCCGCCGCCTCGCCGAGGGCGGCGGGCGTGAAGAATTGCGGGTCCGGCGTGTGCATGAGATAGGCCTGCATCTCGTTCATCATCAGATCCTCGATGCCCATGTCGTACCCGGCCTGCGCGAGGAAGCGGCGAAAAGCATCCCTATCGCGCGCGTCCAGATCGTCGCGCCAGAACTGTCGCGTATAGGCGGCGTAGGCGGCGTCGGTGAAGTACGCGGCGTGGGCGAGCTCGTGATGCAGAATGGTGGCGCGGGCCGCCGGGCTCACTGTCGCATCGGCGCCGGCGCGCGGGATCGAGATCAGCGCCCCGACCGCACCCTCCGAGATCCAGCCGAGCGTGGTGATGAGCCGGTGCAACCGGGCCTCGTCGGCGTTGAGCGGCACTTGGTCACGATCGGCAAGGGTGAAGAAGCGCACCAGGTCGGCGGCACGGTAGTCATGGCCATAGTAGAACGTCTCTGGCGTATCACCGCCGGCGGTGATGGCGGCGGCGAGTTCGGCATCGGAGAGCACGCGCTCGCGCGGAAGGTTCGCCTTCTCGACCAGCGCCGCGACGCGATTGAGCATACGTCCCTGCTCGGCCAGGGAGGCGAAGTCCAGCACGATAACGCGCGGGTCCGGTGCGAAGCGGAACAGGCGCAAATGCTCGGGTACATCGGCGGCGATGGCCGCCTCGCCGGCGGTGGCGAAGGCGAACTCCGGTGCCGTCGGGCGCGCAGGCAAGGGTGAGATCACCGCCGCCGCTCCGGCGGCGCGGCGCGGCGGTGCGAGGGGCGGAGCTGGCGACGGCTGCAGCAGACGGATCAGCGTCCAGCCGCACCCGATCAGCAAAGCGCGCGCCACGAGCGCAAGGCGCCGCGGCCGGGGTGGGCGCGTCGGCGCGCGCGGCA
>VFSW01007404.1_pt1 | contig 15929 bp, 14 predicted proteins | sample 5358111 | NCBI WGS metagenome assembly VFSW01 (sample SAMN11554181, study PRJNA540505) | mine drainage metagenome | isolation source: sediment from site ElyBrook_90M | place: USA: Ely Copper Mine, Vershire, VT | collected 2017 | reverse complement strand
TGCGCTCGGTGACCTGCAGCGCGATGACGCCCTGGCCGCCGCGGCCGTGCCGCGGAAAATCCTCGAGCGGCGTGAGCTTGCCGTAGCCGTTCTCCGACGCGGTCAGAATGTCGCCCTCATCGGCGACGATCAGTGCGATCACGCGTTGACCATCCCCCAAGCGCACGCCACGCACGCCGGCCGCTTCGCGTCCCATCGGCCGCACTTCATCCTCGGCAAAGCGAATCGACTTGCCGCCGGTCGTGAACAGCAGGATGTCGCGCGCGCCGTCGGTGATCGAAGCGCCGACCAATTGGTCGCCTTCGTCGAGCGCAAGCGCGATGATGCCGCTCGCGCGCGGCCGCGAGAACAGCGCGAGCGGCGTCTTCTTGACGGTGCCGAATCTCGTCGCCATGAAGACGAACTTGTCTTCCTCGAACTCCTTGATCGCCAGCATCGCGCTGATGCGCTCGCCGTCCTGAAGCGGGATGAGATTCACGATCGGCTTGCCGCGGGAACCACGGCTGGCCTGCGGCAATTGATAGACCTTGAGCCAATACAGCTTGCCGAGATCCGAAAAGCACAACAGCGTGTCGTGCGTGTTCGCGACGAACAGCTTGTCGACGAAATCCTCGTCCTTGACGGCGGTTGCGGCCTTGCCGCGGCCGCCGCGGCGCTGCGCCTGGTAATCCGAGACCGGCTGCGCTTTCGCGTAGCCGCTGTGCGAGAGCGTCACGACGACGTCTTCCGGCGAGATCAGGTCCTCGATCGTCAGGTCCTCGTGATTGGAGACGATTTCGGTGCGCCGCGCATCGGCGAAGTTGTCGCGAATGAATTCCAGCTCCTGCCGAATCACGGCGAGAAGCCGTTCGGGCCGCGCGAGGATGTCGCTCAAATCGCGCATCAGCGCCAGGAGCTCCTGGTATTCGGCAACGATCTTTTCCTGTTCGAGGCCGGTCAGCCGGTTCAGGCGCATCTCGAGGATCGCCTGCGCCTGGGTCTCCGTCAAACGGTAGCCGCCGTCGACCATTCCGAACCCCGCGATCTCGCCGCCCGGGCGGGTGCTGATCGCCCCGGCGCGCTCGAGCATTTCCGGCACGGATCCGGCGGACCAAACCCGGGCGACGAGCACCGCCTTCGCCTCCGCCGGCGAGGATGAGGCCTTGATGGCGGCGATGATCGCGTCGATATTTGCGAGCGCGATTGCGAGGCCTTCGAGTATATGGCCGCGCTCCTTGGCCTTGCGCAGCTCGTACACGGTCCGCCGCGTGACGACTTCCCGGCGGTGGCGCAGGAAAGCGTCGAGCATCGACTTCAGCGACAGCAAGCGCGGCTGGCCCTCGACCAACGCGACCATATTGATGCCGAAGACCGTCTCCATCGGCGTCTGCGCGTACAAATTGTTCAGCAGGATCTCGGGGACTTCGCCGCGCTTCAGTTCGATGACGACGCGCATTCCGTCCTTGTCCGATTCGTCGCGCAAACCGTCGGAGGCGATGCCCTCGATCTGCTTTTCGCGCACGAGATCCGCGATGCGCTCGATCAGCCGGGCTTTGTTCACCTGGTACGGCAGCTCGGTGATGATGATCGCCTGGCGATCCCCCTTGCCGACGTCCTCGAAATGCGTGCGCGCGCGCACATGAATCCGGCCGCGCCCGGTCTTGTAGGCGGCGACGATCTCCTGCGCGCCGTTGATGCTGCCCGCGGTCGGAAAATCCGGGCCCGGAACGATCTGCATCAATTGCGCGAGACCGATCTCGGGGTCTTCGATCAGCGCGATGCAGGCGGCGATGATCTCGCCCAGATTGTGCGGCGGTATGTTGGTCGCCATGCCGACCGCGATGCCCGAGGAGCCGTTGACCAGAAGGTTCGGGACTCGCGTCGGCAGGACCGTGGGCTCGCTTTCCGATTCGTCGTAATTCGGTATGAAATCGACCGTTTCCTTGTCGATGTCCGCGAGAAGCTCCTGAGCGATTCTCGACATGCGCACTTCCGTGTAGCGCATCGCCGCCGGCGGATCGCCGTCGACGGAGCCGAAATTCCCCTGGCCGTCAACGAGCAGGTAGCGCATCGAAAACGGCTGCGCCATGCGCACGATCGCGTCGTACACGGACACGTCGCCGTGCGGGTGGTACTTGCCTATCACGTCGCCGACGACACGCGCGGACTTCTTGTAGGCCTTGTTCCAGTCGTTGCCCAATTCCCGCATCGCATAGAGCACGCGGCGGTGAACCGGCTTCAGGCCGTCGCGCACGTCGGGAAGCGCGCGGCCGACGATCACGCTCATCGCATAATCCAAATAGGATTTGCGCATCTCGTCTTCGAGATTGACGGGCAATATTTCGCGTGCGATCTCGGCCATTTGCGAGAGTCCGGTGAACCTTGGTTAGGGGCGTCTGATTAGCGGGTTTGAAGCAAGCGAGACCGTGTCTCCATAACGGAACATTCTAGCATAACTTCCCCCTCATCTTAAGCTTGCGGGGCCGTTTAACCGATATACTGGGCTCTTGCCAGCGGAGCCCGGCGAAACCACTGGCGATTGGAGGAGTTGATCGATGTCCGGCTCGGCCCAAAACGCGGATCCCGCGGAACTGAACAAATTCAACGAGCGCGCGCAAAGCTGGTGGGACCCGAGCGGTCCATCGAAGCCGCTGCACGACTTGAATCCGGCGCGCATGGATTACCTGCGGCGCGTCGCCGGATTCGCGGGCCGCGAAGTCCTCGACGTCGGCTGCGGCGGCGGGATCTTGTCCGAGGCGATGGCTCGGGCCGGCGCGACCGTGCTGGGAATAGATCTCGCGCGCGACGTGCTCGAGGTCGCCGAATTGCACGCGATCGAGGCCGCGGTCGCGGTGCGCTACCGCGCGGTCTCGGCGGAGGCGCTCGTCGCGGAGCGTCCGCATTCGTTCGAGTTCGTGACCTGCATGGAAATGCTGGAACATGTGCCCGACCCGTCCGCGACGATGCGCGCGCTGGCCGCGCTGCTCGCCCCGGGAGGCGATCTCGTCGTATCGACGCTGAACCGCAACTTGCGCTCGTACCTGATCGCGATCATCGGCGCCGAGTACGTGGCGCGCGTGCTGCCGCGCGGAACGCACGAGTACCTCAAATTCATCCGGCCGTCGGAACTCGCCAAATGGGGACGGGCGGCCGGCCTTCAATTGCGCGACTTGACCGGCATTTCATACAACCCGCTGACGCGCGCGTTCGGCCTCTCGGCGGATGCGGGCGTCAATTACCTCGCGCATTTTCGCCGTGTCGAGAGTTGATGCCCAGCCGCCATTGCGCGCGGTGCTGTTCGATTTGGACGGAACCGTGCTCGACACCGCGCCCGACATGCATCGCGCGCTCAACATCCTGCGGCGCGAGGAAAGCCGCGCGACCCTGCCGTTCGACCTCGTGCGGCCGCGCGTGAGTCACGGCGCCGCGGGCCTCCTCGGAGTCGGCTTCCCGGATGCCGACGAGCCCCGCTTGCGCACGCTGCAGACCCGGTTTCTCGAGATCTACCGCGCGGGATTGAGCGTGGAAACGACGCTCTTCCCCGGCATGGACGCAGTGCTCGAGGATCTCGCGAGGCGTGGCCTCGCCGCCGGCATCGTCACGAACAAGGCCGCCTGGCTCACGGAGCCGCTGCTCGATGAGCTCGGACTGCGCGCTCGGTTCGCGTGCGTCGTCAGCGGCGATACGGTCGCGGAGCGCAAACCCCATCCGCTGCCGCTGCTGCACGCGGCCAAGCTCGCGGGCGTCGACGCCGCGGAATGCATCTATGTCGGCGATGCGCTGCGCGACGTCCAGGCCGCCCATGCCGCGGGCATGCCGGCGCTGATCGCACGCTACGGTTACCTGCATGACGACGACGACGCCGCCTCGTGGGGCGGCGACGGCGATCTTTCGCAGCCGCTCGAACTGATCGGGTGGCTGTTGCGGAGCGGGCGCTTATGAGCTTGTACGCGGCGATTCTCGCCTTCGTCGCGGGCGCCGGTGTAGGCGCCCTCGCCTGCGCGCTCTGGCGCAACGCACGCGAATCGCGGCTGCGCATCGAAACGGAAGTTCTGCGCGCGCGCCTGAAGTCCGACGAGGCCTTGGCCGCCGAACGCAACCAGGCCCTCGAGCGTGCCCGCGATCAGCTGAAAGCGGCGTTCAGCGAACTCTCGCGCGAATCGCTGCAGAGCAATAACACGATGTTCCTGACGATGGCGCGCGAGCGCCTGGCGGAGCAACAGACCGCGGCCGCGCACACGCTCGAGCAGCGCCAAACCGCGATCGAATCGATCGTGGCGCCGATACGCGAAGCACTCGCGAAAAGCGAGGCGCAGATGCAGGCGCTCGAACGCAGCCGCATCGATGCATTCGCGACGATCAAGAGCCAGATGGAAGCGATGGCGAGCGGCCAAAGCCTCTTGTCGCGCGAGACGCGCAACCTCGTCACCGCGCTGCGCAGGCCCGACGTGCGGGGTCAATGGGGCGAAATGACGTTGCGCCGCGTCGTCGAGCTCTCCGGCATGACTGAACACGTCGACTTCAGCGAACAGGCGCACCAGGTGACCGAATCCGGCGCGATTCGCCCCGACATGATCGTTCACATGCCGGAACGGCGCGACATCGTCGTCGACGTCAAGACCCCGCTGGAAGCGTACTTGTCCGCCGCCGAGGCGACGGACGACGAGGAGCGGCGGACGCATTTGCGGCGCCACGCGCAACTCGTCGGTGCGCGCGTTCGGGAGCTCTCGACCAAGCAATACTGGTCTCAGTTCGAGCACAGCCCGGACTTCGTCGTGTTGTTCCTGCCCGGCGATCAATTCCTGTCCGCGGCCCTGCAGGAGAATCCCGGACTCATCGACGAGGCGCTGCGTCAAAACGTGATGCTCGCGACGCCGACGAGCCTCGCGGCTCTGCTGAAAGCCGTTGCCTACGGCTGGAAACAATCGGTGTTGGCCGACAACGCCGCCGAGGTCCGCAAACTCGGCGAAGATTTGTATAAGCGCCTGTCGGTGTTCGCCGAGCACTTGAGCAGACTCGGCAAGTCCCTGGGCGCAAGCGTCGAATCGTTCAACAAGGCGGTAGGATCACTGGAACAGCAAATCATGCCCGCGGCGCGCCGCTTTCCGGAACTCGGGCTGCGCGTGAGCCGGGATCTCGAAGCAATCGAACCGGTGGCGAGCCTCGCGCGCACGCCGCGCGCCGCCGGGTCCGCCGGCCCCGACGAGCCCGAAAGCCCGGCCTGAGGATCCTCAAAGGTGCGCATGCAATTGAACGCCCTCGAGGAAACCTACCGCAGACGCGCGCACGCTGACCCACACTCGGAGAGCACATGCCGGTATCGATCGATCACAAGAATTACGCAGCGCGGCCCGGCCTTCTCGACGGCCGCGTGATCCTGATCACCGGCGCGAGCGGCGGCCTGGGAAAGGCGCTCGCGATCGATTGCGCACGCGCCGGCGCCACGGTGATCCTGTCCGGCCGGAACAAAGCCAAATTGGAGCGCGTATACGACCAAATCGAGGCGCTCGGCGCGCCGCAGCCGGCGTTGGCGCCGCTCGACCTCGCGACCGCGACCGCGGCGGACTACGACGCTCTCGCCGCGACGGTCGCGCGCGAATTCGGCAAGCTCGACGGATTGGTGCATGCGGCCGCCATGCTCGGCGACCGCAGCCCGCTGGAGTCGTACGACGTGCCCACCTGGTGCCGCGTGCTGCATGTCAACCTGACGGCCCCGTTCATTCTCACGCAGGTGATGCTGGCGAACCTGCGCAAAGCCGCCGACGCCGCGATCGTCTTCACGAGCAGCGGCGTCGCCAAACGGACCCGGCCGTTTTGGGGCGCATACGCGGTCTCCAAGGTGGGCCTGGAAGCCGTGCGCGAAATGCTGTGCGAGGAATTGGAGGGGGTCGCGAAAATACGCGCATACAGCGTGAACCCCGGTCCGATGCGCACCGCGATGCGCTTCGCGGCCTATCCCGCCGAGGATCCGAACACGCTGCGCGCGCCCGAAGCGATGACCGGCGCGTTCCTCTTTTTGCTGGGTCCGGACAGCGTCGGGATCGAAGGGCGGTATTTCGACGCGCAGTAACGCGTCCCGCTACGGCTCGCCCGCCGCCGCGCGTTCATCGTGCGCACGCTTCGCGGCCTCGATCTCCGCGAGCAGCGCGCTGCGCTCGGCGCTGGTCATCGCGCGCGAGTGGCCCCGCGGCAAGTCGCGCCCGAGTTGCACCGGGCCGAAGCGTACCCGCATCAAGCGGCTGACGATGATGCCGCGCGCCGCCCACCAATGGCGAACCAACGCCGAGCGGGTCGCCCGCACGGTGACGGTGAGCCAATGATTGGCTCCTTCGCCGTATTGCGCCGCGGCCTGCAAAATCTCCATCGGCTCACCCTCGCAATCGGTCGCTACGCGAAATTCCTCGACGAGCTCGTCGTTGAGCGGCCCGCGCATGCGCAGCAGATAGTCGACCGTGAGCGCATGCGTGCCCTGCGACACGCGGTGCGCCCAAGACCCGTCGTCGGTCAGGATTTCCAAGCCGCCGTCGACCGGCGGCAGCGGTTGAATCGCGAGCCAGCGCCCCGCGGAACGCGGCAGCCGTAGGTGCAGGGCGGCGCGCGACGTCGCCGCCTTGAGATCGAGCGCATCCCCGGGCGAGCGGTGATAGAGCAGCGCGTGGGATTCCTTGACCGCGGAAGCGCGCCAGCGCACGGGTCGGCCATCGAGCGTGATACGGTCGCCCGGCACCACTCCCGCGCCCAATTCCGGCACCGCGTCGTTGACTTGCAGCCGCCCCTCGCGGATCCAGCGTTCGACTTCGCGCCGCGAGCCGACGCCTGCGGCCGCGAGCGCCTTGTGCACGCGCACCGCGGCAACCGCCGGCGGCCGCTCGCTGCGCGCTCCAGATTGCGCCCGGGACGGCCGAGGGCCGCCGCCGCGACGCGGATTTTTCTCGCGCATCTAGCGCGGCGCGGCGGCGGAACCGCGCGCCACCAGGCCGCCGGCCTGCTGTTCGTCGGGTCCCGCCGCCTGCGAGGCCGGCTCGCTCTCGCCGCCCTCTTCGTCCTCGTCCTCGTCGTCCTCGTTCTCGCCCTCCGCGCCGAGCGCGTCGGCCGGCGCAGCCGCCAGGGTCTGCGGCGCAGCGACCGGTTCTGCGCCGGGCAGGCAGAGCTGCATGCGCAGGTCCTCGAGCTCCTTGAGTTCCGCGAGCGTCGGCAGGTCGTCGAGCCTCTTCAATCCGAAATAGTCGAGGAACTCGCGGGTCGTTCCGAGCAGCTCGGGCTTGCCGGGCACGTCTCGATGACCGACGACGCGTATCCAGCGGCGCTCCAGCAAGGTCTTGACGATATTCGGATTCACGGCGACGCCGCGAATTTGCTCGATTTCTCCGCGCGTGATCGGCTGACGATACGCGACCAGCGCCAAGGTCTCGAGCAGCGCGCGCGAATACTTCGCGGGACGCTCGACCCAAAGCCTCGAGATCGGTTCGACGACCGACGCCTTGATCTGAATCCTGAAGCCGCTCGCGACCTCGATCAGCTCGATGCCGCGCGCCTCGTATTCGCTGCGCAGCGCATCGATCGCCGCCCGCACTTCCTCCGCATTCGCGCCGTCGCGCTCGTCGAATACCGCGACGAGTTCGTCCGCGGCCAACGGCCGGCCGGCCGCGAGCAGCACCGCTTCAACCACATTCTTTACGTACTGTTCGTTCATTTACGATCCCGCGGTTTCATCGTTGGCGGCCCTCTCCTCGACGTCCAGCGGCAGCGCACGCGCCGAGCCTCCCAGGCGGACATGAAGCGGCGCGTACGGTTCGGACTGCAGAATTTCGATGAGCCCTTCGCGCAGCAGCTCCAGCACCGCGACGAACGTCACGGTCACCCCGCGCCGCCCCTCGTCCGCCCGGAACAAATGCACAAAATCCACGAACTCGCGCGACCCGAGCGCCGACATGACATCGGCCATGCGTTGGCGCACGGACAGGCCCTCGCGCTGCACGTGGTGATGCGCGAACATGTCGCTGCGCACGAGAACTTCCTGAAACGCGACCAGCATCTCCTGCAGCGTGACCTGCGGCGGGAGACGCACGACCTTGCGCTCGCCGACTTCCGCGGTTGCGACCCAGGTGTCGCGCTCCACGCGCGGCAGCCGGTCGATGCCTTCGGCGGCCCGCTTGAAACGCTCGTACTCCTGGAGCCTGCGGACCAGTTCCGCGCGCGGATCGGCATCCTCGCTCACTTCGTCGCCGCGCACGCGCGGCAGCAGCATGCGCGATTTGACCTCCGCGAGCGTCGCCGCCATCAGCAGATATTCGCCCGCAAGTTCGAGCTGCAGCACCTGCATCAGTTCGATGTAGCGCATGTATTGGCGCGTGATCTCGGCGATCGGGATGTCGAGTATGTCGAGGTTTTGGCGCCGAATCAGATACAACAGCATGTCGAGCGGCCCCTCGAACGCCTCGAGAAATATCTCGAGCGCTTGCGGAGGGATATACAGATCGCGCGGCATTTCGGTGATCGGCTGCCCTTCGACAACCGCGAACGGCATTTCGCCCTGTTCCGGCGCCGGGGCCGTCAGCCGCGGCGGTGCAACGTCGGCGTCAGCGAGCGTCAAATCCGGTTTCATCGGTAATTCATCGACATGGCTTGGCGGACGACGTCCATCGTGTCGCGTGCGACATCACGCGCGCGCTCGCACCCCTGGGCGATGATATCGCGTACGAGGTCGGGATTCTCCTCGAACTCCTGCGCTCTGTGCGAGATCGCCGAAATCTCCGCGACGACCTTCTCGATCAGCGGCGTCTTGCACTCGAGGCAGCCGATGCCGGCGCTGCGGCAGCCCGTCTGCACCCATTCGCGGGTCTCGGCGGTCGAATAGATCTTGTGCAAATCCCACACAGGACACTTATCCGGATCGCCGGGATCGGTGCGCCGTACTCTCGCCGGATCCGTCTGCATCGTCTTCAGCTTGCGGACGACCGAATCGGTATCCTCGCGCAAACCGATCGTATTGCCGTAGGACTTGGACATCTTCCGGCCGTCGAGGCCGGGGACCTTCGGCGTCGCGGTCAACAGCACTTCCGGCTCCGGCAGCACGGAGATCCCGGCGCCTTCGAGGTAGCCGAGCAAGCGGTCGCGGTCGGCCACGGTGAGCCGCGCATTCGCCTCGACGAGCGAGCGCGCCTTCGCGAGCGCGTCGGCGTCGCCCTTCTCCTGGTATTCCTTGCGCAAGGTTCGGTAAAGCGCGCCATTGCGCGAACCCAGACTCTTGATCGCCTTGTCGACCTTTGTTTCGAATGCCGTCTCGCGCCCGTAGATGTGGTTGAAGCGGCGCGCGATCTCGCGCGTGATCTCGACGTGGGCCACCTGGTCCTCGCCGACCGGCACGTATTGCGGGCGGTACAACAGTATGTCCGCGGACTGCAGCAACGGATAGCCGAGAAAGCCGTAGGTGCCGAGGTCGCGATCCGTCATCTGCGCTTGCTGATCCTTATACGTCGGCACGCGCTCGAGCCATCCCAACGGCGTGATCATCGACAGGAGCAAATGAAGCTCCGCGTGCTCGGGGATTTTCGACTGGATGAACAAGGTCGCGACGCCGGGATTCAAGCCAGCGGCGAGCCAATCGATCGCCATGGTCCACACGTATTCCTCGATGCGCGCGGTATCTTCGTAGCCGGTCGTCAGCGCATGCCAATCGGCGATGAAGAAATAGCATTCGTATTGATATTGCAGCTCGGTCCAATTCTTCAGGGCGCCATGGTAGTTGCCGAGATGGAGCTGTCCGGTGGGCCGCATGCCCGACAGCACGCGTCGATTCTGCATCGGCGTACTCATGCGGAATTCCCGAGCAGAGCGCCGATCACGCGGCCGACGACCCGGTATGTCGGATTGAACAGCCACCCGAACAAACCGAACGCGGTCAGACCAAGCACGATCAGGAAGCCTATGGGCTCGATGCGGTCGAGGCGCGCCGCGAGCGGCGGCGGCAGCAATCCGGCAAGCACGCGTCCGCCGTCGAGCGGCGGAATCGGCAGCAAATTGAACACCGCGAGCACGACGTTGATGATGATTCCCGCCTGCGCCATCAGCGCGATCCACCGGACCAGAGTCACTGAACCGTTCATATGGGCGACCGACGCCAAGGCGATGCACCAGGCTCCGGCCATCGCGAAGTTCGCACCGGGCCCCGCGAGCGCGACCCAAATCATCGAGCGGCGCGGATTCTTCATTGCGCGCGTCGCGACCGGCACCGGCTTGGCCCAACCGAACAGCGGCCCGCCGAGCGCGAGCAGAAGCCCCGGCACCAAAATGGTGCCGACCGGATCGATGTGACGCAGAGGATTCAGGCTCAGGCGACCGAGCAGTTCGGCGGTGCGGTCGCCGAAATAGCGGGCTGTCCAACCATGCGCGACTTCATGCAAGGTGATCGCAAATACAACCGGGATCGCCCAGATTGATATTTTTGTAAGAAATGCCGTTAAATCCAATTGTTACACTCATTTTCTAGAATTCAAATTAACATATGTGCTCGCGCCAAGCCGCATTATACGGTTGCCGAGCCCTCAAAGGGGCCGACATCGCCGCGCCCCTTGCGCACGATGATCGCGCGGTCGCCGGAGATATCGATCACCGAAGTCGGCTCCAAGCCGCAGTTGCCGCCGTCCAGGACCAGATCGACGCGGTTCCCCAGCACCTCGTGGACTTCGCGCGCGTCGCTGCGCGGCAGATCTTCCCCCGGCAGCAGCAGCGTCGAGCTCATGACCGGTTCGCCGAGCTCGGCGAGGAGCATCTGCGTCACCTTGTGGTCGGGTACGCGCAGGCCGATCGTGCCGCGCCGCTCGTGCTTCAAGCGGCGCGGCGTTTCGCGCGACGCCTTGAGGATGAACGTATATGGCCCGGGGGTCGCCGCGCGCAGCAGGCGATATTGCCAATTCTCGACGAGCGCGTATTTGGCGACTTCGGCGAGATCGCGGCAAACCAGCGTGAAATGATGATGGCGGTCCACTTCGCGAATTTCGCTGATTCGCTGCAGCGCCGCCTTGTCGCCGATATGACAGCCGAGCGCGTAGCACGAGTCCGTCGGGTACACGATCACGCCGCCCGCGCGCAGCACATCGACCGTCTGGCGTATGAATCGCCGCTGCGGGGTCACCGGGTGCAGTTGTAGATAAATGCTCATGCAAGCCGGTTATAATAGCGCGATGAATCAGGTGCTCGAATGGCTGCCGCTCTTGATATTTTTCGCGGTCTTCAAGATCTACGGCATTTACTACGGAACCGGCGCGCTGATGGTCGCGACGGTCGCGCTGATGCTCGCGCACCGCGCACGGACCGGAAAATTCAAGCCGATGCACGCCGTAACCGCCGCAGTGGCCATGGCCTTGGGCACAGCCACGCTGTTGCTGCACGACAAGCGCTTCATCCAGTGGAAGCCGACGGTATTGTTCGGCATCGCGGCGCTCGCGTTTCTCGGCAGCTCATGGGCGGGCGGGCGGCCGCTTGCGCGGCGCATGCTGGAGGGCGTGTTCAACGAGGAACTCGAGGTCGGTTCGCGCGCATGGCTGCTGCTCAACGCACTGTGGGCCGCGTGGTTCGCACTGCTCGCGGGGCTCAATATCTACGTCGCACGCACATTCTCGGACGCCCTATGGGTGGATTTCAAGGTATTCGGCCTGACGATCGCGATGATGCTGTTCCTCCTGCCCCAGATTTTCTGGCTGCACGGCAAGATCAAGCCGGTGGCGGCGGCGCAAGACCCGTGAAGGCCGAGGCCGCGCCGACGGTCGACCGCGAACGGAGCATGCGCGCGCGGCTTCAGGCGGCGTTTGCGCCGCTCGAGCTGCGCATCGTTGATGACAGCCAGCGCCACGCCGGACACGCCGGCGCCGCCGGTGGTCTCGGCCACTACGGCATCACGATCGTCGCGGCCGCGTTCGAGGGCTTGCCGGCGGTCGCCCGGCATCGCCGCATCTACACCGCGCTCGGCGACCTGATGAAGACCGATATCCATGCGCTCGCGATCTGCGCGCAGACACCCGCCGAGGCCGGCGGGCCGGCGAGGTCGGGCCCCGCAGGATAGGCTTGGTGAGTTGCCTCGGCCCGCGATACACTGCCGCCCGCGGTCCTTCGATGGGTAGCCCCGGGGACGCTCCGCCGACCTAGTTTCAAGAGGATTCACATGAGCCACTTTTCCCCGACGCCGCGCACGCGCCTGTACGCTGCGGCCGCGCTGACTTTGTTGACCGCTGCCTGCGCCAAGAAGCCGCTGACCGCAACGCCGAGCGCTGCGCAAGCGGCTCCGGCGGCGATCGTCGACGGCACGCCAATTTCCCGCAATGCCTACGACTTCTACGTCAAGTCGCTGACCGGCGGCAAAGATGCATCGCAGCTCACCGCCGAACAAAGAGGCGAGGTTCTCGACAATATGATCGGCATGCAGCTGATGGCAGCGCGAGGCCTCAAGGATGGTCTCGATAAGGACCCGGAAACCGCGGCACAGATCGAAGTCGCGCGTATGCGCCTGCTGGCCGCAGCGGAGTCGCAAAAGTATATGAAGGACAAGGAGCCGACGGATCAGGAGCTGCACGCCGAATACGACAGCGCGGTCGCCAGCATGGACAAGACCGAGTACCAGGCGCGCCACATTCTCGTCGCCAGCAAGGATCTCGCGGTCGAACTGACCAAGAAAATCAAGGCCGGTGCCGATTTCGCGCAGATCGCCAAGACCCAGTCGATCGATCCGTCGAAGGCGCAAGGCGGGGAACTCGGGTGGGTCGCGGCAGCGCGCATGCCGAAGCCCTTCGCGGATGCGATCAAGTCGCTGAAGAAGGGCGAAGTCACTGCGGAACCGGTTCAGACGCAGTACGGATGGCACATCATCCAACTCGAGAACACGCGCGAAGTCCCACCGCCGCCGTTCGATCAAGTCAAACAGCAGGTCAGCAACCGCGTCATACAAACGAAGCTGGAAGCCTATGTCGCGCAGCTGAAGAAGACGGCGGTCATCGAGAAAAAGCTCTGAAATAACGGGCAACCCCGGCGCCCGGCTAGCCGTTCAACAGGTTCGTGAACGCCGCTTCGTCGAGAATCTCGACGCCTAGCTGCTGCGCCTTCGCGAACTTGGAGCCGGGATCGGCGCCGACGACCACGTAGTCGGTTTTTTTGGAGACGCTTGCCGAGACCTTGCCGCCGCGTTCGGTGATCGCCGACGCGGCGGCCTCTCTGGGAAGACCTGCGAGCGTGCCGGTCAGCACGAACGTCTTCCCCATCAAATGGCCGCGAGCCTTGGCGGCCGTTGCCGGCCATTCGACGCCGCTCGCGAGCAATCGATCGACGATCGCGCTGTTCTCACGGTCGCGGAAATAGGCGGCGACGTGCCTGGCGACGACCGGACCTGCGTCCGGCACCGCCTGAATCGCCGTCTCCGACGCTTGGCGCAGCGCTCCGATGCCGCCGAAGTGCGCGGCCAGCGCCGCCGCCGTCGCCTCGCCGACGTCGCGGATGCCGAGCGCATAGAGAAACCGCGCGAGGCTCGTGCGCTTCGCCGCGCCGATCGCGGTGATGACCTTGTGCGCGGATTTCTCCCCCATCCGCGCGAGGTCCGCGAGCTGCGCCGGCTCGAGCGAGAACAAATCGGCGGGCGTGCGCACGAGACCGCGGTCGACCAGCTGTTCGACGAGCTTGTCGCCCAGCCCTTGGATGTCGAGTGCGCGGCGCGACGCGAAATGCTTGATCTCCTCCTTGCGCTGCGCCGGACAGCTGCGCCCGCCGCCGCATCGCGCCACCGCCTGGTCGGCCTCGCGCACCACCGGCGAGCCGCAGACCGGGCACGACGTCGGCAATGACACCGGCCGGGTATGCGCAGGGCGGCGCTCGAGCAGCACCGATGCGACCTCGGGAATCACGTCGCCGGCCCGGCGCACGACGACGGTGTCGCCGACGCGCACGTACTTGCGCGTCAATTCATCTATGTTGTGCAGCGTCGCATTGCTGACCGTGACGCCGCCGACATACACGGGCGTGAGCCGCGCGACCGGCGTCAGCGCGCCGGTGCGCCCGACTTGAAATTCGATTCCCTGCACCGTCGTCAGCGCCTCCTCGGCCGGGAACTTGTGCGCAATCGCCCAGCGCGGAGCGCGCGACACGAAGCCGAGTTCCTCCTGCATCTTGACGTCGTCGAGCTTGTAGACGACGCCGTCGATCTGATACGGCAGGTGCGGTCTGGCGGCAGCCATCTCGCGGAAATAGACGAGGCAGGCATCGATCGAATCGACTTCGCGCACCAGCGGACAGGTCTTGAAGCCCCAGCGCTTGAGGGTCCGGAGAATTCGACTTTGATGCTGCGGCAGCGCTCCGCCCTCGACGTATCCCACGCCGTAGACGAACATATCCAGCGGGCGCGACGCGCTGATGCGCGCGTCGAGCTGGCGCAAACTGCCCGCGGCGGCATTGCGCGGATTCACGAAGGTCTTTTCGCCGCGCGCCGCCGCAGCGGCATTGAAGCGCTTGAAACCGGCGAGCGGCATGAACACCTCGCCGCGCACCTCGAGTACGCGCGGAACCTCGGCTCCGCGCAATTTCAGCGGCAGCGAACGAAGCGTCCTCAGATTCGGCGAAATATCCTCGCCCTTGTCGCCGTCCCCGCGGGTCGCCGCGCGCGCAAACACGCCATCTTCGTAGGTGGCGCTGACGGCGAGACCGTCGAGCTTCGGCTCGGCCGAGTATTTAACCGCCCTCGGATTCTCGAAGCGCTCGCGAATGCGGCGGTCGAAATCGCGGACTTCCTCTTCGCTGAATGCATTGTCCAACGACAGCATCGGCAGCCGATGCCGCACCTCGGCGAAGGCCGCGACCGGAGCGGCGCCGACCCGCTGCGTCGGCGATTCGGGGCTGATGAGTTCAGGGAACCGGGCCTCCAGCGACTTCAGCTCCTCCATGCGCTGATCGTATTCGGCATCCGGCACTTCGGGGTCGTCGAGCACGTAATAGCGGACGTTGTAGCGATCGAGCATTTCGCGCAATTGCGCCGCACGCTTCGCGGCCTGCGCGCCAGCCCCGGCTCCACGACGCGCCGCCACTGGCCGCGCCTCCGTCAGGACAGCCCGGCTTGGAAGCGCGCCACTTCCTCGCGCAGCGCGGCCGCACGCCGCGGGGATAGCGGTACGCCGTTGCCGTCCTGAACCATCCCGGTCAGGCTTTCGGCGAGGCGGCGCGCGGTCACAATCAGTGCTTCGACCGTTTGCACCGGCTCGAGCGGGCCCGGGAGCACGGCGAAGGCGGTGATGCCGCGAAATTCCTGGCTCGGCATCGCCTCCGGATCGAAGACGCCCGGCTCGATGAGACTCGCTACGCAGAACATGCTGCGGCCGTCGACATGATTGCGATGAAAGACCTGGTAGCGGCCGAATGCGAGACCCTGCTGCTCCAATGCGTCGATGAGCTTCTTGCCCAGCCAGCGCTCGTCGCCCAATGCGCAAATTCGCAGCGTGACGATCTTCTGCTTGTCGGTGCTGTTCACATTCGGCGGCGGCGGCGCCGCGAACCGGCCGCTGTTGTCGGTGCGCTGCGCGACCGCCGCGACCGGGCGTGCCTGCTCGGCCTCGGAGGCGAGCGGCGGCTGCGCCGCGGCCGTGGCCGGCGCGGCGCCGATGTCAGCCGCCTTCGCTTCGACGATCATCGGCATATCCAGCACCGGCACATCGTCGAAATCCGCGGTTTTTATCGACAGCGGCTCTAGCGGGGATACGCCCCATTCGCGATGCGCGCCCATAGGCGCCGGTTCATCCGGGTCCGACAGCGCCGCCGAGGCACTTGCGTGCGCTTGGCCGATCGTCGGTTCGCGCATGCTCGCGGATTCGCGCAAGTCGGCGTCGGGGGGGGCCCGCCGGCGGCCCCCGGGCGCCGGCCGCGCCCCGCGCCCGCCGCGGCCCCGCCGCCGCCACCCGCCCGGGCGGGCGGCGCGGCCCCGG
>VFSW01007403.1_pt1 | contig 15933 bp, 11 predicted proteins | sample 5358111 | NCBI WGS metagenome assembly VFSW01 (sample SAMN11554181, study PRJNA540505) | mine drainage metagenome | isolation source: sediment from site ElyBrook_90M | place: USA: Ely Copper Mine, Vershire, VT | collected 2017 | reverse complement strand
GCCGAGAAGTATTCGCCCACACTTGAGACTCTGAGTCCGATCAAAGATCAGGTCAATGACGACCCCGGACTTGGCCTCGCATACGCCGTCTCATTGGTGAAAACCGATCGGTATGACGAGGGGATGTCGCGGCTGAAGGCGTTGGAGCAGTCGAACCCGGATTCCGCGCCGGTGCATATCGCCATTGGAGAAGCGTTCGCCGAGCAGAAAATTTATGGCACCGCAGTGGACGAATTTCGCAAAGCAATGGCGATCGATGGGACGCAGGCGCACACACATTTTCGCCTGGGGCTGGCATTGATGCAGCAGGAGACCCAAGCGGATGCGGCGCAGGAGTTCCGTGCGGCGCTGAAGCTCGATCCTTCGAATGCCGAGACGAAATATCACCTCGCTTACAGCCTGATTCAGATTCAGCAAAAAGACGAAGCGCAGTCGCTGTTGCGCGAGGTCGTGCAGCAAAATCCGAAGTATGCCGACGCCTTCTATCAACTCGGCAAGCTGCAATTGGAAGCCGGCGATGCCAAAGGCGCAATTGCCAATCTCGAGACCGGCGCGAAGTTATCGCCCAATAGCGAGTACATCCACTACCAGCTTTCGCTGGCGTACCGGCGCGACTCGCGTACTGATGACGCCGCGCGCGAAATGCAGCTTTACGAAAGCATGAAACAGCGCCGCCGAGGAGACCATGAGTCTCAGTCGCAAAACTAAGGGCTGGGCGAGCGTGGGAGTTTTCGCTCTGGCGTTGGGCGTTCTGTTAGCAATGCCGGCGATATCGCAGTCGCGGGCATCGAACGCCCAGAAGCAGCCGGCGGCTTTCGTGGAAGCGAAATCGCAGTTCGCGCACGGCGACTTGTCGGGCGCGGAGACTTCGCTATGGTCTGTGCTGGCTATCGATCCCGAGAATGAGCAAGCGCTCCAGTTGTTGGGCGAGATTCGCATGCGTCAGGAAAGATTATCGGAGGCCGAAGCGCTGTTTCGCCGCAGCGTTCAGATCGATCCTAAATCAGTCGATGGTCATCGCAACCTTGGGCGGACACTGGTGGCGGAGGGCAAAGCCGGAGATGCTCTCGATCAGTACAAAGCTGCCAGCGAACTTGCTCCGCGCGACGTTGCCCTCAAGGTCGAGCTCGGGCGCCTTTATCTGGGGCAGGGGCAGGTCGAATCGGCGGCCTCCGTGCTGGCAACCGTGCCGCCCGCCAAACTGCCTACAGACGGCGTTCCCGTGAAGGCGGGCGTTCTGATCGCAACGGGGAAAAAGGTTGAGGCAATTCAGATGATCGAGTCAGCGAGAAATTCTCCATCGGTCGAACTGGAGTTGGCCGAAGTTTTCCTGAGCGCACAGTTGCCCGACCCAGCCATGCATTGTCTGGGCATCGCCTTGCCGGGGTTAAAGCATGTTCCGGCACGGTTCTACTATTTGAAAGGCCGCGCGCTGGCCGAGAAGGGAAATGCAGAATCGGCTCTATCTGCGTTACAGAAGGCAATCGACGAAGACCCGAAGTCCGCCGACGCGTTCGTCGCCATTGCTGAAATCTATTCAACTCAAAATAAGCACGCCGAAGCAGTCGCTGACCTGAAAAAAGCGCAAATCCTCAACCCTGACTCGGTGCCCATCCTGCGTCACCTTGTCGTCGAGGCCACAAAAGCTGGCGACAGCAAAGCCGCCATTGACGCGGCCTCTGCGCTGTCGGATAAGAGCCCTGACAACCCAGACGATCTTTATCTGGCCGGTGCCGCCATGCTCCAAGAAAACGTACAGGGAGCCAGTACGGTGCTGGAAAAGTATGTGACCCTTCGTCCCGAAAACGCCAAGGGATGGATGGCGCTGGGTATCGCCTATGTTCAGAAAGAGCAGTACGACAAGGCGCGGTCGCCTCTTGAGCGCGCCGTCGCTCTCGACTCGACGCTGGCGGAGGCTCAATATCAACTGGGAGTTGTTGCAAAGAACGAAGCCAAGGCGCCAGAAGCTATCGAGCATCTCGAACGCGCTTTGCAACTCCAACCCAACCATGTCGCTGCCCTGCGCACGCTCGGGAATCTTTATCTTCAATCGGGCGAGTTAGAAAAGGCGAAGGGCACTCTGGAACATGCAGAGGCGATCGATGCGAATAATCTGCAGACGGAATATGACCTGGGTCTAGTCTGCAACAAGCTCGGCCATGCGGATCTCGCCCGCCAGCACATGGAACGGTTCCGCAAGCTGAAAGAAGCGCAAGCCTCGAGCGAGCACAACTGAACCGTCACTCGATGCCGTTAGGCTTTGCTACTTGGAAAGAGAAGCTGGGTTGCTCGCCGAGTCTGAAACAAAGGGAGTTCGTGCGGTGACTCCTTTGTCCTCGACAATTGTGTAGATAATATCCGCAGTCAGATTTTTGTAGGTCTCTTTCTTCCCGCTCGGCCAGGCAACTTCGACCGAGGCGATCGTCGCATCCTTGCCCAATCCGAAGTGAAGCCGCAGATCGTTCTGTGAACAGTAACTCGATCCCGATTTGACTTCGCTGAACTGCTTGACGCCTCCGGACGTAACGGTGACTCGTGCTCCGATCGCCGCCCGATTACTTTTGCTGCCCGCCAATTTGAACAGAACCGCGTGGTTGTCGCTCTGCGTACGATTGATGAGGAGTGTCGGCGGGCCGCCCACGTTGAGTAACAGGATGTCGATTTTACCGTCGTTATTCACGTCGCCAAACGCCACACCTCGGCGAGAAGCCGCCGGCAGCTTGTCGAGTCCGGCGAGCGTCGTCACGTCGTCGAATGTACGATTGCGATTGTTTCGAAAGAGCAGCACGGGCTGCCGATAGGGGGCACTGCCTTTGACGTTGTCCATCTGCGGAAACACGTGGCCGTTAGCGACGAACAAGTCGAGCCAGCCGTCATTGTCGACGTCGAAGAACGACGTTCCCCATCCCACATAGTTGATGCTCGGCCGCGCGATGCCCGAAGGCCAGCTGATGTCAGTGAAACCGCGATCGCCCTGGTTGTAATACAGCGCGATGGCCTCCCCGGAAAAATTCGTCACGACAATATCGAGCCGTCCGTCATGATCGATATCACCAAAATCGACGCCCATCGATCCGCGTTCTTGACCTTCCAGGCTAAGCGCCGCGCCGGAATACAATCCCACATCTTCGAACGTGCCGTCGTGTTTGTTGCGATACAGAAAATTGGGGCCGCCGTCATTCGTAACATAAAGATCGGGCCAGCCGTCGTTGTAGTAGTCGGCCCAGATGCCCTGCATGCCCAGATAGTGTCCGGGATCGTCGACCCCAGCCTTCTTCGACACATCTTCAAACGTGCCATCGCCGCGATTGTGAAATAGAAAATCCGATTCGCCGGTATGCCCGCGGCGAGCACACTCCATCGAGACTCCTTGAAAGCTGCACAGCTTGTCGACCGCATCCGGCGCCGGCAGTTTGTCCGTTTCCATACTGAGGTAGCGGGGCACGAACAGGTCCACGTAACCGTCGCGATCGAAGTCACCCCATGCCGCACCCGTGCTGTAGCCGCCAACCCGCAGGCCAGCCTTGTCGGTCACGTCCTCAAACTTGCAGTTGCCCAGATTGCGATACAAAACATTTCCGCCGTAGCCGGTGACGTAAAGATCCTGCCAGCCATCGTTATCGAAGTCGGCGACCGCAACGCCCATGCCCCAGCCCTTGCGGGTGAGGCCGGCGGATTGCGTGATGTCGGTGAATTTCAAGTCAGCGTCCTGATGGTAGAGGGTCACCATCAGGTCTCCGCCTTTGCGGTAGCGGTCCACGGTCGAGCTGTTAATGGTGACGATATCGAGCTTGCCGTCGTTGTCGCAGTCGATAAATCCCACGCCTCCGCTGGTCGACTCGATGATGTAGTGCTGCTCGGCTTCGGCGATGTTGGGAACGGTCAATCCGGCCTGTTTGGAAATGTCTTCAAATCGTGGGACCGGCGGACTCTGCGCCACGCAGCCGATTGTGAGAAGAAAGAAAAGAACGGGAGTCTGCATACGGCAAGGCGATTCTACCATTCGGCTCGGGTTTTCTTTACAGCATCATCGGGCTGTGTTTGAATACGCCCGAGATGTCTTTTTCTCCCTACTGCAGGCGGGGTTTCGGAGTCGTTGTTCTTTGGATGATGGCGTCGGGAACTTTCCTTGCGCAGACTCCGGCGACCATCGCCGATCAATTGAGCACGCCTGAGCACATCAAGAAAGCGGGCTGGTGGCCGACCAAGGGCACGGCATCGCGCGAGGAATTTGTGGGCCCGGCGACGTGCGCGTCTTGCCATAGCGATATTGCCGCGACGCAAAAGCTCACGCACATGGCGCAGGACTCGACGCCCGCACCGCAGGCGGATCTCTTGCGCGATCATCCGAAAATCAACTACACGCTGGGTCCCTACAACTACCAAATCACTCGCGCTGGCTCCGATGAGGTATTTTCCGTTACCGACGGTACGAACACGATCACCGAATTGCTGACTTGGGCCTTCGGCACTGGCGGAAACGGACAGAGCTATCTGCTGAATCATGACGGTAAGCTCTACGAGGCACGGCTCAGCTACTATCGCGCCAACGATCGATTTGCGATCACGCCCAACCATCCGACGACTCCCGATGAATCGCTCGAAAAGGCCATCGGACGCTACATTTCACCGGACGAGGCGCCAAGATGCTTTGGCTGCCACACGACGGCCTCGAGCTCCAAAGACAAATTCGAACCTGGCGTTGCCATTCCTGGCGTGACCTGCGAACAATGTCACGGACCCGGTTCCACGCACGTGGCCGCGCACAAATCGGGGCTCAGTGAGGCAGGAGTGGGTGCCGAGTTCAATCCTGCCCGCTTATCACCGGCCGACTCGGTCGACTTCTGCGGAGCGTGCCATCGAACCTGGTGGGACGTCAACCTGGCGGGTCTCACTGGTATCCCCACCCTTCGTTTTCCTGTATACCGGTTGGAGAAAAGTCGCTGCTGGGGCAAGGGGGATGGGCGAATCACCTGTATGGCGTGTCATGATCCGCACAAGCCGCTGGAGAAAGACTCGATTTCCTACGACAAGAATTGCCTAACCTGCCACGTCAGCGCCGCCAAGCCAACTCCAGAACATCCCGGAGCCGTGTGCCCTGTTGCGCAGCGAGATTGCGCGTCCTGCCATATGCCGAAATACGAAGTGCCGGACATGCATACGAAGTTCACTGACCACATGATTCGGGTGGTAAAGAAGAACGAAGTATTTCCGCAATAGTCCCGGAAGAAACAGAGTTGTCATCACGAGCGAAGCGAGGGACCTGGGTTCTTGCCGGCAACGATCATAGTGCCTGCTCAGGCAAACACCGAGATCCCTCGCTCCGCTCGGGATGACAGCCTAATCTTGGGCGGACAACTCTGATGATGACACGCTAATAAGTAGATTGCGACTCCAGCGTTCAAACCTACCGCGATCCTGGCGCCTTAGACGTGGGCTGGGCGCTCTTTTCGAACGGGACCTTCTGCGGAACGCCGCTGTCCTCGACAATCGTATAAATGAAGTCGGCAGGAAGATCCTTGAACGTTTCTTTCTTGCCGTTTGGCCAGGTCACTTCAACCGCGGTCATGACCGTTTCCGCTTCCAGGCCAAAATGCAGCCGCAGGTCGTTCTGCGAAAGATAGCTGGTGCCGCTGCGGACTTCGTTGAATTGCGTGACTCCACCCGCCGTCACGGTCACGCGCGCGCCAATCGCGGCACGATTGCTCTTTGTCCCCACGAGTTTGAATAAAACGGCATGATACGGGGTCTGCGTCGTATTCAGCAGCAACGTAGGAGGCTGGCCAACATTCAGAATCAGAATATCGACTTTACCGTCGTTGTTGATATCCCCGAAAGCTGCGCCCCGCCTGGATTGCGGCGGCAACTTGTCCAGTGCTGAAAGAGCAGTAATGTCCTCGAACGTGCGATCACGATTATTGCGATAGAGCACGACGGGCTGCTTGTACCCTGCGCCGCCCTTCACGTAGTCCATCTGCGGATAGACGTGACCGTTGACCTCGAAAATATCCAGCCATCCGTCATTCACCAGATCTACGAACGCCGTTCCCCATCCCACCAGCGGACTGGTCGCCTGCGCGATCCCGGCCTTCCAGCCGATATCGAGAAATCCCTGGTCACCCTGGTTCCAGTACAGCGCATCGGGTTCGTCCACGAAATTGGTCACAAAGATGTCGAGTTTGCCGTCATGATCGAAGTCGGCAAAGTCCACGCCCATCGAACCTTGCTCTTTGCCGTCAAGGCTCAGCGCCGCGCCGGAGAGCAGGCCAACATCTTCAAATGTGCCGTCATGCTTGTTGTGGTAAAGATAGTTGGGCTTGCCGTCATTCGGCACATACAAGTCGGGCCAGCCGTCGTTGTCGTAATCGGCCCAAATCGCCTGCATGCCGTAATAATGATTGGGATCGTCGACTCCGGCCTTCTTCGAGACGTCTTCAAACGTCCCGTCGCCTCGATTACGGAACAGAAAATCTGACTCGCCGGGTAGGCCTCCAGGGCCGCACTGCACCATCACACCGCGGTACCGGCAGAATTTGTCGTTGCTGCCGAACTCGGGCAAATGATCGATGTCGATGGAAACATATCTTGGCACGAAAACGCTGACGAAGCCCGAGCGGTCGTAGTCGGCCCATGCGGCGCCGGTGCTGAAGCCGCCGACTTTTAGTCCAGCCTTTTCCGTTACATCCTCAAACTTGCAATTTCCCAGATTCCGGTAAAGGACGTTTCCGCCAAAGCCCGTGACGTAGATGTCCTGCCATCCGTCATTGTCGAAATCCATCACCGAAACGCCCATCCCCCAACCCTTTTTCGTCAGCCCGGCGGCCTGGGTAATGTTTGAAAACTTCAGATTGGCATCCTGGTGATAGAGAGTGATCATGGGATCGCCGCCGGATTTGTAATGATCGACCGACGATCCATTTACGGTGATGATGTCGAGTTTGCCGTCGTTGTCGCAGTCGATGAATCCCACGCCGCCGCTCATGGATTCGATAATGTAGAGTTTCTCTGGCGTGGAGTTGTGCGGAACGGTGAGCCCGGCTTTTTGTGTGATGTCTTCAAACTGCGGGGTGGGTTTGGGATGAGCGGTCGTCTGCGCCTGCAGCGCAAGGGGAAGCAGAATGGCCGCGATAAAACTGCATATCTTCCCCATGAGAATGAGAAATTTTATCACGTCGGTTTGCTGAAAAAGCCTGCTACGGCGCGGGTTTGGCCGCCGCTGCTGGTCCTTCGCCCACGGTCAACGGCACGTCTACCGTACCGATTTTCTGGGTTCCGCGATCCAGTACGCCCATCCGCAGCAGATAAGTGCCCGCCTTCAAGTCGAGTTCCTGATGGTAGGGCAGGCCGGTGCGCATCACTTCCTGATACTGCTCCGGCCGGATCGTCGTCTCCATCGTTTCCGCACTGTGCGTAATCAGCTTCAGATCCTTGTCCCAGGCTGTTGCCACGAAATCCAGCGATGCATGTCTGCGCTTGTCAGGGGTATCGGCGAAAGCGATGTCGTGTGCGTCCACCGCATAATCGATTCGGACGGTCTTGTGCTCCGCATCCGGCGGCAGCACTTGCACCTTGAGGAACAACATCGTGAACTCGGGCACGGAAAACTTCATGGCCATGGTCATCGCCGCGGCTTCCCGGTCGCCGGTGTAGGGATGCTCCCGGACTGCATAATAGCCCCGCCGATAGGTGAGTTTCGCTCCTGAAACCGCTGCCTTCACTTCAACCTTGCGATACTTGCCGCTCCAGTCTGCGTTGGTGGGAGCGTAAGCGATTGTGTAATAGTTCGACCCTTCTTCCATCCCGCGTTGCAACGCGTCTTTCAAGTCATTGGTGCCGTAGAAGGCTTCGCCGCCGGTCTGGCGAGCGACATCCGTCATCGATTCGTGGATATCCCACTTGGCGGTAGTCTGCCGCACGCTGGCGTTTTGGGTTTCGTTTTGCAAATCCAGATTGCTCATATTCGAGGTTTGCGGGCTGATGTCGATTCCCGTGCCCGGATTTACAATTCCGCTTACGTTGATGGGATAAACCGCAATCTGCGCCGCAGTCAGCAATGCCGCAGTCTGTTCCAGCGGCGGAGTCTCATACTCGAGGTTGTGAAGTTGATGGTTGGTCACGGCCTCCGGAGTGATGCCGTTATTGATGGCCTGGCTGGCCTGGTTGTAAGGATTCATGTCCGGACCAAACGCGATGGGAAATTCCGCCGACAGCCATAGAAGATTCTTGCGTCCGGAATATCCCGCGACTGAACGAGCCAGAACATTCAGCGCCTCAATCGTCAGATCCATGCGCTGCAGGCTTTGGAAAGTATCTTCCGAATCCACCGCATAGCGCAGGGCTTGCCCGATGGGCGCGATGGGAGCGCTGCCCGTCCCCGTGCCCAAGCCGCCCGTCGGCCCCATCGATGGGGACGCGGCCAGATTCTCCAAGGTTCGAGCCGTGATCAAGTCTTCCTGGATCTGCGCTTCCGAGCCCATTATCAGCGGCGACTTGGCCATCACTTCATTCGCCGCCTTGACGAGCGCGGCGGAATCCCCGGTGAAGCCCTGTACCATCGTGAGTTTGGAGGTGAGCGTGAACAACGCTACCGGCCGGCCTTCCGGCAGGGTCTGCAGAAACTTGATCATCTGCTTGCGGGCATACTGCTGCTCAACCCCGCTGGTGTTCATCATGTCAAGCAGAACGATGTTGACCGCCCGATCCGACTCTTGCGCCACCGTGGTAAAGTTGGCGAACTGATGCGGCGGAAGTTTCAACGGCGGAGCCGCATGTTTGGGCGTGCCCGGATCTACATGCGCCGCAAATGCCGACACCTTTTGCGGCTTGCCATCCTCCAGTACCGTGAAGTCGCCGGGTTTCAAGCCGGATAGGAACTGTCCATGGTGGTCGGTGATCACCACGTCTACCAGCACCAGGCGCGTTGTCGCACGAAAGACCGGCGCGGGGCCCTGAGGCCCGCCTTGTGCAGCAGGAGTCGCAGCTGCTTGCGGCGAGTTGGCTGGCACGGGGCTGTTCTGCGAATGAACGATGCCGGAAGCAATGAGAAGAAAGGCGCAGGCGAGCGCCAATGCACGGCTCGTGATCCGGCTTGTCATTTTCAACTCCCAGCCCCAGGCAGGATGATTCTAACGTGAAAAACCGATTTTCTTGCGCATTTAGTGAGAATTTGGATTAGGCGAGGGAAGCGCTGTTTTGTCTTTGATACCCTGGCCCTCGAGGACCGTATAGATGAAGTCAGCAGGTACATCGCGGAGGGTCTCGCTTGCGCCGTTGGGCCAGCGGATCGTCACTTCATCCATCTTCGCGCTCTTACCCAGGCCGAAATGCTGGCGCAAATCATTCTGTGAAATGTAGCTAGAACCGCCCTTGACCTCGCTGAACTGTGTAACTCCCCCGGCCTTGACGGTGACCCGGGCTCCGATCGCCAGTTTATTGCTCTTTGTCCCAAGTAGGCGAAACAGTACGCGATGGTTTCCGTTGTTGCATTGATTGAGTAGGAGGGAAGGCGGTTGACCCACGTTCAAGGTGACGATATCCATGCAGCCGTCGTTGTTGATGTCGCCAAAAGCCGCGCCACGCCTCGATTGCAGCGGCATTTCTGCGAAGCCTGCCTGCGCACCGACTTCGTCGAACGTTCCATCGTGCTTGTTGCGGAACAGCAACATCGGCTGCTTGTAGTGTGCAGCGTCTGGAATCGTATCCACCTGCGGATATACGTGCCCGTTCGCCACAAAAACATCCAGCCATCCGGAATTGTCGAAGTCAACGAAGCTCGTTCCCCAGCCGACATACGGATGGCTCGGTTGCCCGATGCGCGCGTGCCATGTGACGTCGGCAAACCCATTTTCGCCATTGTTGTGATAGAGCGTGTCGGACTGGTCCACGAATTCGCTGACGAAAATGCCTAGGCGGCCCGTGTGATCGTAGTCGCCCATATCGACGCCCATCGATCCCAGTTCCTGCCCATCTCCGCTGAGATCAGCTCCGAGCATCAGGCCGACTTCTTCAAACGTTCCGTCATGCTTATTGTGGTAGAGATAGTTCGGTCCGGCATCGTTGGCGACATAGAGATCGGGCCAGCCGTCGTTGTCGTAATCGCCCCACACCACTCCCATCCCGTAATAATGCTTGGGATCGTCCACACCGGCTTTTTTCGAAACATCTTCAAACGTGCCGTCGCCGCGATTGTGAAACAGGAAATCCGACTCTCCCTGCAATCCCCACGGGCCGCACTGCACCAGTACGCCGCGGAAGCGGCAGAACTTTTCGTTGCTGCCGAGTTCTGGCAGTTTGTTCATGTCGACGTGCACGTAGCGCGAGACGAACAGATCGACGTGCCCATCGCGGTCGTAGTCTCCCCATGCCGCGCCCAGGCTCAGGCCGCCAACCGCGACGCCTGCCTTCTCGGTGACATCTTCGAACTTGCAGCCACCCAGATTGTGATAGAGAACATTGCCGCCATAGCTCGTCACGTAAAGATCGGGCAGGCCGTCATTGTCGTAGTCGGCTACGGCGACGCCCATGCCCCAGCCGATTTTTGTAAGACCGGCCTGCTTGGTGATGTCGGCGAATTTCAGATTCGCATCCTGATGGTAGAGCGTGACCAGCGGATCGCCAGCGTGCTTCCGGTAGCGATCGACCGTCGACCCGTTTACGACCACGATGTCGAGCTTGCCGTCGTTGTCGCAGTCGAACAAGCCAATGCCGCCGCTGACCGATTCAATGACGTATCGCTTATCAGGAGAAGAAATGTGCGAGACCGTCAGTCCGGCCTGCTGCGCAATGTCAGTGAAATGAGGCAGCGGGCCAAGTGTGCTCTCTGCGAGAGTTTTGGGCGGCGGAGTTTGCGTGGACGCGAGCGTCGCCGAGAGAAGCAAAAAAAAGAGGAACCCGCGCATAGAGTGGAAGCCCACTCATTGTACCGAATTGCGGAATGTAGCGAGAAAAGGCGAGTAGACCATCCCAGCCGCGTTTGGTGCGGCTAGGATGGGAATAATAGGAACATGGAAATGGCTAGGATTTGACTGTCTTCGAAGCCTCGTCCCATGTCACCTGCTTCTTGCGGAAGTACGATTCGTTCGCCATGTGGCAGGCAATCGCCGCGTTGTTGCCGAAGACGGCATCTTCCGTCACTGGCTTGCGCGAGCGCACCGCTTCGAAAAACACATTGAGGTGCGGACGCATGTCGTCCCAGTCGTGTCCGCGATAGACGGTATCTTCACGCACCGGTTCTTTTCCGAGTGCGGGATCATGCTCCGCATGCCACTGCTTGAAATACTGCTCGCGCATCTTTGCCGGGAAGCCTTGGCTGTAGTAGCTGGGATCGAGGTCGATGCCCGGTTGCGGCGAATATTTCAGGTCGTATTCGCCGGCATCCATCAGCCCTCGCGGCCCCATAAACCGCGCGATCTCCGGAGTTTCGCAGCCCAGGTCGAGCCGCACGTAGACGGGGATGCCATGGTAGTCGAACAGCACGGTGTGGAAGTCGGGCATATCGCGGCCATCGTTGAAACGGAAAATGCCGCCCAGCGCGGTTGCCGAGCGCGGCACTTGATTCCAGCCCAGCGTGAACATCATGCCGCTGACCAGGTGCACCATCAGGTCGCCGGCCACGCCCGTCCCATAAGCCTTCCAGCAGCGCCAGCGCGCGAAATGATATTTGTTGAACGGGACTTTCGGTGCATCGTTCAGCCATGTATCCCAATCGAGCGTCTCTGGAGAAAGATCAAATGGTGGAGGATATTCCCACGCGCCCGTGGGATCGTTGCGGCCCAGCGTGAGTTCGACCATCTCCACCTCGCCGATCGCCCCAGTCGAATACAGGTCGCGCGCCTTGGCGCACAGCGCCGAACTCACGCGCTGGGAGCCAATCTGCACGATGCGCTTGTTCTTCGCCGCCGCGTCGACCATGGCAAAGCCGTCGGCCACGGTATGCGACATCGGTTTCTCGCAATAGATGTCTTTGCCCGCATTGCAGGCGTCGACGACAACGCGTTTGTGCCAGTGATCGGGCACGGCCGCGACAATGCAGTCAATATCTTTGCGGTCGAGCAGTTCCTGATAGTGCCGCGTCGTTGGCAGGCTTGTGTTGCCCGTGATTTCCTGCGCCAGGGCGTGGCGGCCATCATCCAAATCGGCGGCGCCCACGCATTCCACGCCGGGGAGGGTGATTGCGCCCGTCAACAGGCCCGATCCCTGCATGCCGATGCCGATCATGCCGAAGCGCACGCGATCGCTGGGCGCCACATAGCGGGTGAACGGCTGCGCCTCCAGCAAAATCGTCTTGGAAGCCAGCATGCCGCCGGCCACCGTCGCACTGCCCCGCAAAAATGCACGTCGCGAAAATGTACGCTTCATCGTAAAGCCCTCCAGATGAGATCAGTATGAATGAGGCCAATACTGCGGCACGCCTTAACGCCTGCCGCACGCCGACAAGATGGAACGGTTGCAGCCGCAGGTTACTTTTTCAGCGGCTTGATGGCCACTTCTTTGAAGAACACGATGTCGTTGTCGCTGTGGTTTTGCAGGCCGATCCATCCAAAATCCGGACGCGGCCCGCGCTGCGGCTCAAAGTCGAACTTGCGCTCCGGTACCGGATCGCCATCTTTGTAATCGGTCACCTTCACGCCATTCAGAACCACAATCGTACGCGGCCCATCCAGGGTGATGTCCATCGTGTTCCACTGCGGACCCGGCTTCCACGCATTGTTTACCAGGGGCTTGGTCAGCGAGTACAGCATCGCGGTCTGATGATATTCGTCTTCATTCGAAGTTTCCGGATGATTGTCGATCTGCACTTCGAATCCGTAATGCACCGGCATCCACTCTTCGCGCGGCTCAATCGGAATGCGAACGAAGACGCCAGAATTGTCGTTTTCGTCGCGCATCTTGTAGACGACGTGCAGGACGCAGTTACCAATCTTGCCGCCGGTCCAAACCAGCAATCCCATACCGCCGTGAGTGCGGATCAATCCATCCTCCACCGTGTCACCGCCCGGGCCGACGTGGTGCCATCCCGTCAAGTCTTTGCCGTTGAACAATTGCTGCCATTTGTCGGGATCGCCCTTGCACACATTCTGCTCGTCGGCGGCAATGGCCAGCCCGCTCAATATTCCGCATAGAAGAAGGCAGATACTAAAACGTTTCAGCATTGGAGATTCTCCCGAAGCGCTTCTCGATTTCGAAACACTAATCTACTCGCTCCGGGCATCAGGAGGCAATCCAATGGAACGGTTAGCAGAAGAGAAATTCCGTCTTCACACGCGCTCCAGTTCCTGATGTGTGCGTTCGTTCTTCACGTTTCCGGTATTCAGCGTATGGGTTGGCTCGAACAGCAGAAGCCAGCATTCCTCGTCGGCTACCGGCTTGTGTTCGACGCCGTGCGGCACGACCACGAATTCGCCTTCTTCGATCCACTCATGATGATCGAGGTATTCCATGCGGAAGCGCCCCTTCACCACCAGAAATAATTCATCCTCGTGATCGTGATGATGAAAGACGAACTCGCCCTTTAGCTTGTCGAACTTGACGCAGTGATCGTTGAACTCGGCCCCAATATAAGGTTTCCAGTACTCTGAGATTTTGGAGAACTTCTCGAGAATGTTTACTTTCGGCATATGCGCTCCAGGGAGGTTTCGCTAACACTCAGATTCCATGTGACGGTTGAAGTCGCAAAAAAGCCGCCAGCGGGCGCCGGCGGCTCGAATACCACTAAGAAAGTGGAGAAACGGCCCCTAGAAGCCAGGCGTGGTCTGGCTCACATGTCCGGTGTGTAGCGTAACCCGCACGCCGCGTTTCGCGTTCAGCTGTGTTGTCGCTTTCCAATCGACATCATTGCCGCTGATTGTGCCGCTACCGCCGGAGGCGAGCGTGTACGTGATCCGGTTGTCCTGATATCCGTATCCGCTGACCGAGAGCACCGTGCCGTTCGTCAGCACGAACACCGGCATGCCGGGCAAGGTAATGATGTTCGACAGCAGGCTGGCTTCTTGCTTGACATAGCTCGCGTAGGTAGCCTGGGGCGCGGACTGCACGACGGAGGCGTTGGCAACTTCGACCTGTGGCCGGCGGCTCGCATCATATCCGCTCGAATTCTGGAACGACTGATTCTTCCAGCTTCCGAAGAAATGCCATCCCGGACCGAAGGTCTGCGCCACTTGCGGGATGTCCACATCATCCATCAGCCGCAACGTGAGTTGCGATTCGCCTTTCAGTTTGGGACGCGGCCCGCGCGCCGGCAGCATGATCACTTTCCACGGCCATAGCGGCGGCAACATCCACTCCACCACATCGCGCTTGGCGTGGCCCTTGCCGTCGATCTTGCCTTCTTTGTCGACCTTGTAGCCGTTGGTCGCGACCAACTTCGTTTCCAGCGGCAGATCGCCCGTGGGCAGTCCGATACGGTCGAACTGAATCTTCAAATATCCCTTGCCAACGAAGTGTCCGGGATCCTTGGCATCTTCCAGGTGTCCGACCAGATAGCTTCCGCGCGGGAAGGCCTGTTGTCCGAACTCTACCTGGCCGTGCAGGTGGCAGAGCACAGGATCGCCGACCGCGACAGTCGCCGACGAGAAGTTTGGTTCATCCATGGTGCATTTTAAGAGCGTGCCGGCGGGCAGCACGACATCGCGCGCGGCGGCAGCGGTTAGCGTGAATGTGAAAGCGAACAGCAGAAGAGAAACCAGCAGGGAAGACCAGCGGCACGACATACTTCACCTCGGTTCGCACGCCCCGATTGACGGTCCCTGGCGCAAGGGCCGCGTTTAGATTGAGGCATCTAATCACACCTTCAACCCCGGGTCAATCGGGAAGTTGCGGGACCTGCCATGCCGCGCGGCTTCCTTACCGCGCGGGTGCTGGCTGAGCCTGAGGTGGCGGACTTGCGAAATTAACCTTAGGCACCTGCCGTGACGCTTCGGATGCCACGAAATACGCATCGTTCGCCTTGAATCCGGCCCATCCCGCGAAAAGGCTATTGGGAAATTGCTGCACGTAGGTGTTGTAATCCTTCAGCGTATCGTTGTAGTGCTTGCGTTCCACGGCGATCCGATTCTCGGTGCCGGCCAGTTCATCCTGCAGGCGCAGAAAGTTTTCATTCGACTTCAGTTGCGGATAGTTCTCAGTCAGCGCCAAGAATTTCACCATGGCGCCATCCAACTGCCCATTGGCGGCGATCTTCTCCTGAGGAGTTCCTGCGGAAAGCAGTTGCGACCGCGCCTTGGCGATATCGTCGAACACCGTTTGCTCCTGCTTCGCGTATCCTTTCACGGTCTCAACCAGATTCGGAATCAGGTCCGCGCGTCGCTGCAGCACGATATCAACCTGCGACCAGGCCGCTTTCACGGCTTCGTTCTTGCTGACCAGCGTATTTTTCGTGCTGACGTAGGAACCAAAAAACATGACGCCAACCAGCCCGATCAGAACTAGCACGACAACTACGGCTATCAATCCTTTGCCCATAACGTTCTCCTCAGATTGTGCGATCTAACTTCGGAATCGTGTGCCCCTATGCGAGTGCTTTGTCGACCGCTGCCGCTACTTGCTCGATGGCGGCAAGATAGCGAGCGCAGAGATCGGCTACATCCAGTTTCTTCGGGTCTGCTTTACGTTCGCGAACGTCGAGCACGCGCGTGACGGCAGACGGATCGAAGTCTACCTTCTTTGCAAGTTCCTGTACGGCCTCGCGACGGCCGGGCGCGGTTTCGGCGCCTAAGGCGATCAGCGAATGGCGAAAGAGCGTGGCGAAGGATGGCACGGAGTGCAGCAGCACATCCCACAATTTCGACTTGTCGTCCGCAGCCAGGAGCACGTGCTGGCGCAGGAGGATCAGTTTTTCCCGCAGCTCATACTCCACCTGTACGCGGTGCTGATGCATGGAAATGTTCAAGCCCTGAAGCACGTCTTCGCCGTACAAAACGCGATGGTGCTGGACCA
>VFSW01007402.1_pt1 | contig 15934 bp, 13 predicted proteins | sample 5358111 | NCBI WGS metagenome assembly VFSW01 (sample SAMN11554181, study PRJNA540505) | mine drainage metagenome | isolation source: sediment from site ElyBrook_90M | place: USA: Ely Copper Mine, Vershire, VT | collected 2017 | reverse complement strand
CCCCCCCCCCCCCCCCCCCCCCCCCCCCCCCCCCCCCCCGCGCCCCCCCCCCCGGCCCCCCCGCGCCCCCCGGCGGGGGGGGGGGGGGCCCCCCCCCCCCCGGGGGGACGCTCTACGTCGCGGACCAGAGCGGCAACACGATCCGGATGATCCAATGACGAAGCGTGCCCCGACCCTCCCCGCGCTGCTGCTCGCCACCGCCTCGGCGGCGTGCTCGGCCAACTACCTCTCGGTGACCGTGACCGCGGCCAACCCGCCCGCGTCCTTGGCCCACCAGATCGTGCAGCTCTCGGTGACCGCGTTCGACGCGGCCTCCGCGGACGGCGGGCCGATCCTCCTGCCGCCGGACGGCCCGATGGACGCGGGGCTCGCCGGGCTGCCCGACGCCTCGCTGACCTTCACCGTCCAGGCGCCCGCGCTGAGCGACGTGACCGTGCTCGTCCAGGGGCTGGACAGCACGGGCGCGATCATCGCCGCGCGGCTCGACAGCTCGGTGATCTCCTCGAAGGGGAACCACCTGAACCTCGTGCTGGAGCCTCACTGCGCCAGCGATCGCGACTGCGACCCGAACGCCTTCTGCTCGGGCAAGGTGTTCTGCGGCCCCGCGCAGTTCTGCGAGGCCCGCAGCGCCCCCACGCCGCCCGACGCCGGCACCCCCTGCGGCCCGGGCGCGAATGGGACCTGCGGCCCGGCGCCGGACGCGGGCTTGGCCTGCCTGCTTGCGGACTGCGGCTGCCTGACCCCCCTGGCCGACGGCGGCGGCCCCGCGTTCCAGTTCGATCCCAGCCTGGGCGAGCAGTGCGACGATGGCTTCGCGGACTCGGGCGCGGCGCTCGACGGCGGGCCGTTCAACAGCGATACGCTGCCCGACCACTGCCGGACCAACTGCCGCTTCCCCCACTGCGGCGACGGCGTCCTCGATCCGGACGCGGGGGAGATCTGCGACCTCGACGCGGGCCACAACGGCTTTGGCCTGGGCTGCAACGCCACCTGCGACCTCTTCGGGATCGTCACCACCGTGGCCGGCCGCCCCAACGACGCGGGGCTCACCGACGGCGTGGGGGCCGGGGCGCAGTTCGAACAGCCCTACGGGATCGCCCTCCTGAACGGCAAGCTGTACATCGCCGACACCTACTCGAAGGCGATCCGGCAGGTCGATCCCCGGACCTGGCAGGTGATCACCATCGCCGGCGGGGACATGTTCTGCTCCGATCGGGACGGCCAGGGGGACGCCGGCACGTTCTGCGACGTGAACGGCATCCTGGCGTACGACGCGGGGCTCCTCGTCACCGACGACAGCGCGCTGCGCTACGTGACGGTCACCGGCGACGTGACCACCTGGGCGGGGCAGCTGGCCCAGCTGGGCACGCCCCCGACGGGCGTGGACGCGGGCCCCTTCGCGAGCGCGCTCTACGGCGTGCCCCATGGCATCACCAGCATCGGTCAGGTGGTCTACACCACCACCTATCTCGACGGGCGCGTGCTCGCGAGCGATCCGGCGTCGAACCTGGTCACGATCCTCGCCTCGATCGGGGCGGGGCCGGGCCAGAGCCTGGAGCTCGCGGGCGTGGTCGCGGTGAACGGGCTGCTCTACGTCGCGATCGCGAGCGTCTCGGGCTCCATCGTGGTGCTGGATCCGGTGGCCATGACCCAGCAGCCGCTGACCACGGACCCCACGGCGACGCTGAATATCCCCGACGGCGTGTGCACCGACGGGCGCTCCCTCTACATCTGCGAAGCCGGGGCGAACCAGATCCGGCAGTGGGATCTCGACGCGGGCGGGCCGCTGCGGCTGCTCGCGGGGCCGGGCGCGGGCGATGCGGGGCAGGAGCAGGACGGCACCGGGCGGCAGGCAGGGTTCAACTCGCCGCGCGCCTGCGTGTTCGACCATGCCAGCCGCACGCTCTACGTGACCGACAAGTTCGGCGACACCCTGCGCGCCATTCACTGAGGGGCCGCTGGCCGCTCGACCGACCGCCCCTCGCGGCCGCGCGGTGAGGTCGACGCCTACATGTGCCTACCTGTGGGACTGTTTTCGCGTCTTCGCTATTCTGTCCGGCGCAGACGTGCCAATGTCCATCCTGAAAGGTCGCTGACCGGATGGAGTCTTCTTCCATCCGGGGGGTATAGTTTCCTCACGTGCCAGCCGAAAAATTCGGCAAATACTCGCTGCTGCACAAGCTCGCCGTGGGCGGGATGGGAGAGGTGTGGCTCGCGCGCCAGTCGGGCCCCGCGGGCTTCGATCGCTTCATCGCGGTGAAGCGCCTCCTGCCGAACCTCGCGGAGAACAACGAGTTCGTGCAGATGTTCCTCGACGAGGCGCGGCTCGCGGCGCGGCTCACGCACCCCAACATCTGCCAGGTCTACGAGTTCGGGCGCGAGGGCGGCGCCTACTACCTCGCGATGGAGTACATGCACGGCGAGAGCCTCTCGTCGATGCTCGAGCGGTCCATCAAGGAGCGCAAGCCCCTCTCGCAGCCGGTGGTGGCGCTGATCCTCCAGCAGGCGCTCGAGGGGCTGCACTTCGCCCACGAGGCCAAGGACGAGCAGGGGCGGCCCCTCGGCCTCGTGCACCGCGACATCAGCCCCTCCAACATCTTCGTCACCTACGACGGGCAGGTGAAGCTGCTCGACTTCGGCATCGCCAAGGCCGCGCACCGCATCACCCAGACCGTCGCCGGCTCCATCAAGGGCAAGTTCGGGTACATCGCCCCCGAGGTCTACAAGGGGCAGCCCATCGACCGGCGCGTGGACCTCTTCGCGATGGGGGTCGTGCTCTGGGAGATGCTCACGCGGCGAAGGCTCTACAAGCGCGCCGCGGAGTACGAGATCCTGCGGGCGATCGTCGAGGAGCCGCCGCCGGATCCGCGCACGCTCGACTCCGCCATCGCCGCCGATCTCGCGGCGACCACGCTCAAGGCGCTCGCCAAGATGCCGGGTGATCGCTACCAGACCGCGCTCGAGATGCGGCGCTCGGTGTCGAGCTTCCTGCGCGGCCTGCGCGACGAGATGGATTCGCAGGCGCTCGCCGAGGTGATGGTCGAGCTCTACGGCAAGGTCTGGATCGACCTGCGGTCGTCGGTGCTGGAGTCGTTCAAGGAGGCGTCGGGCTCGGTGGTGAACGCCGAAGCCTTGAACCCCACCCGGACCGGGACGGGGACGAGCTCGAAGGTGGTCGCCACCGATCCCGCGCTGGAGATCTCCGGCAACTTCGTGCAGCAGGTGCAGCCAGCGCAAGGGCGGTCGCCCTCGCGGGCGAGCGGCTCACGGCCGGCGAACGGCCCGCGGCTGCCCACCCCGATGCCGGGGATGCCCGCGGTGCCGGCGCGCTCGAGCAAGGCGGTCTACATGACGGTGGGGGCCTTGCTCTTCGCCGGCGTGGGCCTGGGCGTCGCGGCGTTCGCGACGATCAAGAACAAGGTCCCGGATCCGCTCCCCCTCGCCGCACCGGATGGCACCGCGCCCAGCGCCCCGGCGCCGACGGTCGTGGCCCGCGCGGTGCCCGAGCACGTGGAGCACCCCGACCGGCCGCTCGAGCCGCCGAAGCGGGGGACGTTGACGGTCAAGGCCTCGCCCGCCAGCGCCAAGGTCGCGCTCGACGACGGCGAGGATCGATCCGTGCCCTGGGCCTTCAAGGATCTCGAGCCCGGGACGCGCCACCACGTCACCATCAAGGCCCCGGGCTACGACGCGAAGACCTACGAGTTCGAGGTGCAGGGCGGCTCCCAGGTCTACGACACCGCGCTCACCGCGCTCGTGCAGCGCGCGAGTCCCCCGAAGGCCGTGAAGAAGAGCAAGCCGTCGCGGACCGGGGGCGGCAGCGGGCCCGTCAACTCCGACGACCTGCTGAACCCGTTTTAGCGGCGACAAAAGTTTGGGATCCGGGCGCCGGTGAGGGAGACTGAAGACGTGAATCGGCTCTGGAAGTGCCTGGCGGCAGCGCTCGCGCTCGTCTTCTCCGTACCCCCGACGGCCTGGGCGCAAGAGGAGACCGGCGAGCAGAAGCCAGAGGCCGCCGCCGGCGAGCAGAAGCCCACCGCCAACGCCGAGGCGGAGGCCAAGCAGGCCTTCCTCCGCGGTCAGGACGCCTTCAAGCTCGGCCGTTACCAGGACGCCATCCAGGCCTTCGAGGACGCCTACCGGCTCTCGCACAAGATCGAGATTCTCTTCAACATCGGCCTCGCCAACCGCAAGGCCTACGGCATCGAGAACAAGCCCGAGTACCTCCGGCGCGCGCTGGACATCTACAAGCAGTTCCTGCGCCTCGCCCAGGACGACGGCGAGCGGCGCGCGGCGAAGCAGAACATCGGCGAAGTCAACGACGAGCTCGCGGCGATCGAGGAGCGCGAGCGCATGCAGCGCCTGCGCACCGGCAGCGGCCCCCCGCTGCTGCAGGCGGCGCTGAAGTCCTTCTCGGAGAACAAGCCCGTCGAGGCGCTGAACCAGCTCGAGACCCTGCTGAGGCGGGGCAGCAACCCCTCGGTGGTGCTGCAGGACATCTACCGGCTCGAGGGGGAGATCGGCGTCGAGGCCGGGCAGAGCTCGCTCTCGCTCGAGGCGTACAAGCGGCTGCTGGCGCTCTCGCCGGGCTTCGATCTCTCGAAGACCGCCTCCGCGGGGGCCCGCGCCAACCTGGCCAAGGCGCGCGAGTTCTGGGCGACGCAGGGGACCTTCTCCATCTCGCCGGCAGTGCCGCCGCCGGCGGTGCCCGACGAGCCGCTGGCGATCCCGGTCACGGTCGATGCCGATCCGCTCTCGATGGTCTCCCGCGTGCCCCTGAAGTACCGCCGCGGCGGCGAGCGGCGCTTCTCGTCGGTGAGCCGCGCGGGGGCCGGGGAGGTCACCATCCCCGCGATGGCGCTGCCCGCCGAGGAGGCCGGCTTCCGGATGGAGTACTTCATCGTCGTCACCGACCAGTTCAACAACGTCCTCGGCACCATCGGCGGTGAGACCGCGCCCCTGTCCTTCCCGGTGCTCTCCCCCGAGGAGGTCAAGAAGCTCAACGACCGATCCGGGCCGTTCTACGGGAGCTGGTGGTTCTGGACCGGGATGAGCGTCCTCGTGGCGGGCGCGGTGGTCACGGTGATCCTCATCACCAGCGCGACCAGCCCGCCGCCCGCGACGTTCGGGCAGTCGCCGAACATCACGCTCAAGGCAGCCAGCCCGGCGCTGCTGCACTTCTAGCCCGGGCGCGGCTCCAGCCGCGTGACCACGTCGCCGAAGGGCGCCCGGTAGGCCAGCAATCTGAAGTGTCCGTCCGCCGCGGGCTCCAGCACCATCGCCGCTCCTCGCTCGAAGGCGAAGGGCAGGGCGGGGCGCCCGAGCAGGACCGCCGCGAGCTCTCCCAGCGTGGGCTGATGGCCCACCAGCACCTGACTCTCGTGCGCGCGTGCGACCGGCTCGGCCTCGCTCGCCGTCCGGCCAGGGCGCAGCGCGTCGCTGGGCGCGATCGCTCCGGCCTTCCAGGTCGCGACGAGGAGCTCGGCGGTCTGCGTGGTGCGGGTCGCCGGGCTGGCCCGGATCTGGGTCGGCAACGGCTTCACCGCCGTCGCGAGCCAGCGCGCGGTGTCCTCCGCCTGGCGCCGGCCGGTCGCGGTGAGGGGGCGGCCGAGGTCACCGCCCGGCGAGGAATCTTCGGCATCGGCGTGACGGACGAGCACGAGGGGCATCCGCCGAAGCTATCACGTCGTTTTCTCGCTTCAAGAGTTGCCGGGCCCCGGGCGCGCGGTGTACTCGCAAAGAGTGAACGAGGTCGTCGACATCCGCGAGCCCTCGCGCTTCGTGTTCTTCAGCGAGCTCCAGGGCCTGCGGGTCCGGAGCGCGGAAGGGCAGGACCTCGGCCGGCTCGCCGATCTGATCGTGGTCACGGGGGAGCTCTATCCGCCCGTGGAATCGCTGGTGATCCGCAGCTTCCGCGGCAGCAAGCTGCGGCTCCTGTGGACCGCGGTGGCGCGCTTCGATCACGAGGCGATTCACCTCGGGCCCTCGGCGGGGGCCGAGCCGCTCGCGGGGGCGAGTCCCCCGGATCGGCTGCGCCTCGCGCAGGAGATCCTCGACCGCCAGATCGTCGACGTGGAGGGGGCGAAGCTTGAGCGGGTCAACGACCTGCACTTCCTGGACGTGAAGGGCATCCTGCGCCTGACCAACGTCGACGTGGGTTTTCGGGGTCTGGTCCGCCGCATGGGCTGGGAGCGCGCGGTGGACGGCCTGCTGCGGCGGGTCCACCCCAGCTCGGCCTATCTCAAGTCCGACGTGCTCCGCTCCTGGAAGTGGATCCAGCCGCTGGGCGAGGCCTCGGGCCACATGCGGCTGGACGTGGCCCAGCGCCAGCTCGCCGAGCTTCACCCCGCCGATCTCGCCGAGATCCTGGAGGAGCTCGGTCGGTCCCAGCGCGTGGCGCTCTTTGCGCGCATGGACACCGAGACCGCGGCGGAGACGCTCGAGGAGGTGTCGCCGGAGATCAGCACGCAGCTCATCAACGAGGTCTCGCCGGAGCTCGCCGTCGACATCCTCGAGGAGATGGAGCCCGACGAGGCCGCCGACGTGCTGAGCGAGCTGCCCGCGGAGACCCAGACCGAGCTCCTCGGGCAGATGGAGCGCCCCGAGGCGGCCGAGGTCCAGGGGCTCATGCAGTACGACCCGGACTGCGCGGGGGGGCTGATGACCCCCGACCTCCTCACCTTCGGGGGAGAGGTCGGCGTCGGCGACGCGATCGGCACCGTGCGTCGGCGCGCCGACGACATCGACCGCATCTACGAGGTCTTCGTGGTGGACGCGGAGGGCAAGCTCCGCGGCCAGATCACGCTCCGGGATCTCATCGTGGCCCGCGAGACCGCGCTGCTCTCGGAGATCATGCAGGAGGTGCCGGCCACGGTGGGCGTAGAGGCGGGCGTGAAGGAGATCGCGCAGCTCGTCGCCAAGTACAAGGTCTTCGCCGTGCCGGTGATCGATCCCGCCGGCGTGCTGGTGGGCATGGTGACCGTGGACGACATCTTGCCCCGGGTGGTCGATGGCGGTTGAGCCCTCCAAGCTGACTCGCACCGGCGAGATCGCCCGCGCGAAGCTCGCCCCCAGCCGGCTCCGCAGCGTGATGCTCTTCCTCGCCGTCATGGGGCCGGGGATCATCACCGCGAACGTCGACAACGACGCGGGCGGGATCACCACCTACTCGGCGGCGGGGGCGCAGTTCGGCACGAAGCTCCTCTGGTCGCTGATCCCCATCACGCTCGCGCTCATCGTGGTCCAGGAGATGGGGGCCCGCATGGGGGCGGTCACCGGCAAGGGGCTCTCCGACCTGATCCGCGAGCGGCACGGGGTGCGGACCACCTTCTGGATCCTGCTGGCGATGCTGGTCTGCAACTGGGGCAACACCGTGGCCGAGTTCTCGGGCATCGCCGAGAGCCTCGGGATCTTCGGGATCCCGGCGCAGATCTCGGTGCCGGTGTGCGCGCTGGCGGTGTGGCTGCTCGTGACGCGGGGCAACGCCCGCTCGGTGGAGAAGGTCTTCCTCGTGGCGTGTGTGTTCTACGTCGCCTACCCCATCAGCGGGTTTCTGGCCCATCCGCCGTGGCGGGAGATGCTGGTGGCGACGGTGGTCCCCAGCTGGGAGATGAGTCGGCCCTTCGTCTCGATGCTCATCACCACGGTGGGCACCACCATCGCCCCGTGGATGCAGTTCTATCTGCAGTCGGCGGTGGTCGAGAAGGGCATCTCGTCGGAGACCTACGCGATGTCGCGGCTGGACGTGATCGTGGGGTGCATCATCACCGACGTGGTGGCCTTCTTCATCATCGTGGCCTGCGCGGTCACGCTCTACGCGCACGGCACCCACATCGAGACCGCCAAGGAGGCCGCGCTGGCGCTGGCCCCCCTGGCTGGGAAGTACTGCTCGCTCCTCTTCGCGTTCGGCCTCTTCAACGCGTCGTTCTTCGCCGCCTCGATTCTGCCGCTCTCGACGGCCTACCTGTTCTGCGAGGGCTTCGGCTGGGAGTCGGGGATCGGCAAGCCTTACCGCCAGGCGAAGGGCTTCCACTGGCTCTACACGGGGATGGTGGTCCTCGGCGCCGCGCTGGTCCTGGTCCCGGGCTTGCCGCTGATCCGCATCATGCTCTTCACCCAGCTGATCAACGGCATCCTCCTGCCCTTCATCCTGGTGTTCATGCTCATGCTCATCAACGACAAGAAGCTGATGGGCGACTACCGCAACGGCCCCTGGTTCAACGTAATCGCCTGGACCACCACGGTGATCATGATCGCCCTGACGTTCTACCTCGTGGTCACGAGCATCCAGGAGCTGGTGAGCTGACTGCGCCTCACCCCTGCGCGGCGCGATCGGCGATCACCATCGCCCGCCCCGCGTACCGCCGGATCAGCCGGGCGGGAGTCTCGGCCTCGTCCCCGGCCTCGGCCACCAGGCGTTGAAGCGCTGCACGCTTCTCGGCGCCCACCGCGAACAGCGCGAGCCCTCGCGCGGCGAGGATCGCCGTCGGCGTGAGCGTGAGACGGTCGACCCTGGGCTCCACGGTGGTGGGGGCCGCCACGTGGACCACGAGGCGCGGATCGGCGAGGGCCGGAGAGTGGGGAAACAGCGAGGCGGTGTGACCGTCGGGCCCCATCCCGAGCACGAGGAAGTCCACGCCCGCGGGGTTCTCGCTGCGCCACTGGCGCTCGAAGGCACCCGCGGCCTGGGCCCCGTCCGGCGCCGCGCCGTCGGGGGCGCGAAACAGGGGGGCGGGGGCGAGCTTGGAGAGCAGGATCCGCTCGATCTTCCCGCGGTTCGAGCGGGAGTCGTCGCGGGGTACGCGCCGTTCGTCGCCGAGCCACAGGGTCACGCGCTTCCAATCGAGCGCCGCGTCGGTCAGCCGCTCGAGGAGCCGCTGGGTCGGCCGGCCTCCGTCGACGCAGAGGGAGAACCGCGGCTGCGTGGCGAGCGCGGCCTGGGCGGCCTCGAGGATCAGCGCGCGCGCCCGCAAGGCCGCGGCCTCCAGATCCTCCACCGCGATCAGCGTGAGGCGCGTCGTCATCTACAGCTTGCGCCAGCTGCGCCCATCCCGGCTGAGCAGCGTGTCCGCCTCCGCGGGCCCCCAGCTCCAGCTCTCGTAGGGATGCACCTGGGGCTGTCGCTTCCAGGCGTTCAGGATCGGATCGACGATGCGCCAGCTGGCCTCGACCTCGTCCTGCCGGGGGAAGAGGGTGGCGTCCCCGTTCATCACGTCGAGGATCAGCCGCTCGTAGGCCTCGGGCGGCTCGCCCCCGAAGGCGCGCGAGTAGCTGAAGTCGAGGGTCTCGTTCCGGAGCTGGGTGGCCTCGCCAGGCACCTTCACCGCGAAGCGCAGCTGGATGCCCTCGTCGGGCTGGATCCGCAGCGAGAGGACGTTGGGCTGCTCGCCGTCGTCGTCTCCCTGAAAGAGGGAGTGCGGAATGCCCTGAAAGTGAATGGCGATCTCGCTCACCCGCCGCGCCAGGCGCTTGCCGGTGCGCAGGTAGAAGGGGACTCCTTCCCAGCGCCAGTTGTCGAGAAAGAGCTTCATCGCCACGTAGGTCGGGGTCGTGGAGCCCGGGGCCACCCCCTTCTCCTCGCGGTAGGCGGGGTGCACCTTGCCATCCTTGGTCGCGGCCTCGTACTGGCCGCGGACGGTGATGCGCCCGACGTCGCTCTCGCTCACTGCCCGCACCGCGCGCAAGGCCTTGAACTTCTCGGAGCGCACCGCATCGGCGTCGAACGCGCCGGGGGCCTCCATGGCGGTGAGGGCCAACAGCTGCAGCATGTGGTTCTGCACGATGTCGCGCAGCGCGCCCGCGTCGTCGTAATAGCCGCCGCGCCCCTCGATGCCGAGCGACTCGGCCACGGTGATCTGCACGTGGTCGATGTACTTCCGGTTCCAGAGGGGCTCGAAGATCGCGTTGCCGAACCGCAGCGCCAGGATGTTCTGGACGGTCTCTTTGCCCAGGTAGTGATCGATCCGGTAGACTTGGTTCTCGGCGCAGGTCTGGTGCACCACGCGGTTCAGGTCGAGGGCTGTCTGCAGATCGTGGCCGAAAGGCTTCTCGAGCACCACCCGCTGGAAGGGGCTGTCGGTGCCGGGGACGATGAGCTTGGCCTCGGCCAGCCCCCTGAGGATTGGCTGGAACACCGTCGGCGGCGTGGCCACGTAGAAGAGGTGATTGCCCCGGCTCTGGTACTGCTGGTCGTAAGTCGCGAGCGAGTTGGCCAGCGTCTGGTAGGAGGCGCTCTGATCGTAGGCGCCCGCGACGTAGTGCAGCGACGCGGCGAACCTGCCCCAGACCGCCTCGTCGAGCGGGCGTCGGCGCGAGCTCCCGGCCACGCTCTCCTTGAGCCCAGCGCGGAACTCGGCGTCGGTCAGCTCCGTGCGGGCATAGCCCACGAGGAAGAAGCGCGGGGGCAGGAGGCCGTCGAGGGCCAGGTTGTAGAGCGCCGGGACGATCTTGCGGTGAGCGAGGTCGCCCGACGCGCCGAAGAGCACCATCCCGCAGCCGTCGCGGGGGACCGCGCCGCTGGGCTTTGGGCTCACCTGGTCTTCACCGCGTGGCCGCCGAACTGGTTGCGCAGGGCGGCGTTGACCTTGTCCGAGAAGCCTTCGGGCTGCCGGGAAGCGATGCGAGTCAGCAAGGAGAGCGTGATCACCGGCGCGGGCACGTTCTGGTCGATGGCGGCCTGGACGGTCCAGCGCCCCTCTCCCGAATCCTCGACGTAGCCCTTGATGCCGTCCAGCGCGTTGCCGTTCTCGGCGAAGGCCTTCTCGAGCAGCTCCAGGAGCCACGAACGCACCACGCTCCCCTGGCCCCACAGGTGAGCCACCGCGCGGAGGTCGGGTGAGAACTCCGAGGACTTCAGGATCTCGAACCCCTCGGCATAGGCCTGCATCAGGCCGTACTCGATGCCGTTGTGGACCATCTTTGTGAAGTGGCCCGCACCGGCGGGCCCGGCGTGGAGGTAGCCGTTCGGCGGGGCGAGGGTCTTGAAGATCGGTTCGGCGAGGGCGAAGGCCCGTTGCTCGCCGCCGATCATCAGGCAATAGCCGATCTGGAGCCCCCAGATGCCGCCGCTCGTGCCGGCGTCCAGGAAGTCGATGCCCTTCTCGGCGCAGAGCTTGGCCCGTCGCTGGCTGTCCCTGAAGTTGGAGTTGCCGCCGTCGATGAGCACGTCTCCCTTGGAGAGCAGCTTCGAGAGCGTCACCACGAGCTCCTCGGTGGGTTTGCCGGAGGGCACCATCACCCAGACCACCCGCGGGGTGGGGAGCTGTTGGACGAGGTCCTCGATGGAGGCCGCGGCCTTGCCGCCGTCCTTCGCGAGCTCGGGGGCCCGCTTCGGGTCGACGTCGAACGCCACCACCTGGTGGCTGCCCCGCAGCAGGCGGAGCGACATGTTCATGCCCATCTTGCCCAGCCCACAAAGCCCTAGTCGCATGGTCGTCTCCACGTGCGGCGCCTTCGAAGCTCCGGGCGACCGGTGCGCGAACCATAGTGCGAAAGGGGCCCGGCCTCCAGGGCCTCGTGCGGGGGGTGTCGTGCGGGGGGCAGGGCGCCCGCGCGAGGTCGCGCGTCCGTCAGGGACCGAACGTTCCCGCGGCGCGAATGTGGAGGGTGCGTGGTATGAGGGAGCCATGGTGCGAACCGGGTTGATCTCTGCGCTCTTGCTGTGCGCGGCGCGCGCGGGCGCGGTCGATTCGAAGGCGCAGGAAGAGGTCGACAGCCAGCTCGCGAAGCTCGCGCTGCCGCCGCCGGACATCGAGATCCTCTTTGAACCCTTGAGCGAGAAGCGCTACACGCTGCTCTCCGGGGCCTTCGAGCTCGACGGCGACGCGCTGCCCTTCGAGGCGAAGGGACTGGGAGCCGAGGCCGCCCCGCTCTTTCATGGAACGCTGACCCCCGGCCCGCACCGCGTCTTTGTCAAGCTCATCTACAAGGAAGCGCAGGGCGAGGGCCTCTTCGAGTACGCCGACTACAAGCTCACCGTGCAGGGCTCGGTGAAGCTCATCGCCCAGAAGGGACTCCGCAGCCACCTGCGCGTCACGGTCGAGCTGCATCCCGAGGCGGAGCGCAAGCAGCGGCTGGCGGTGGCGAGCCACGTCGAGTCGGAGATGCTCGCCGCGCTGGACGATGCGCCCGTGTCGGACGTCGCTCCCCGTGCCGTGCCCCCGCCGCCAGCGAGCACCGCGGTCGCCGCCGCGCCGAGTGACTCACCCCCGGCCCGGAGCGCGCCTTCGGGCAAGCGCCCGGGCCTGCGCCGCGCCGCCGCCCTCTCCACCCCCACGGTCGTCGCAGCTCCCAAGGCGCTCGCCGTCCCCAGTCCGGCGGTGGCGCCGGCGCTACCCTCCGTGCCGCCGTTGGTCCCGAGCCCAAGCCCTGAGGCCGCGGCGCCCGTCGCGCCCGTGCTCGCGCCGGAGGGCGAACGCGCTCCCGACGACTTTCGTCGCAGGCTCGGGCTGGTCCTGCTCGGCATCGGCGCTGCCGCGGGGCTCGCCTGGTTCGTGGTGCGGCGCCGCAGATGACCTCGCGCCCGATCCCCGATCTCGTGTCGGTCGACTGGCTTCGCACCCACGCCGCGGATCCCGACCTCGCTCTCGTCGATGTTCGCTGGAAGCTCGGCGTCCCGGGCGCTGGGGCCCAGGCCTACGCCGCGGGACACCTGCCGGGAGCGGTCTTCGCCAATCTTGATCGCGATCTGGCTGGGCCGCCCGGACCGGCAGGGCGCCATCCGTTGCCATCGGCGGAGAGGTTTCGGGCCTTTGCGGAGGCGGCGGGACTCTCGGACGGCACGCGCGTCGTCGCCTACGACGATCAAGGGGGCGCGACCGCCGCGCGGCTCTGGTTCCTGCTCCGCTACTTCGGCCACGAGACGGGGGCGGTGCTCGACGGTGGGCTGCCCGCCTGGATCGCGGCCGGCGGTCCGCTCTCCACCGAGACCCCCGCGCCGCGGCGAGGCACATTCACCGCCGTCCCGCGGCTCGCGCTCATCGCCTCGCGCGCCGAGGTCGCCCGCCTCGCAGGCATGCCCAGCCGGGCCGAAGCGGTGCTCCTCGACGCGCGGGCGTCCGAGCGCTACCGGGGCGAGGTCGAGCCCGTCGATCCGAAGGCTGGTCACATCCCGGGCGCCCTCAACGCGCCGTTTGCGGACAATCTCGCCGCGGGCAGGTTCCTCGCCCCAGCGGCGTTGAAGGCGCGCTACGTCGCGCTGGGGCTCGAGGCCCAGCCGGCGGTCGCCTACTGTGGGTCGGGCGTCACCGCCTGCCACGCGCTCCTCGCGGCCGCGGTGGCGGGCTTGCCCATTCCCCGACTCTACCCCGGCTCGTGGAGCGAGTGGTCGGCCGACCCCGAGGCGCCCGTGGCGCGCGGAGAGACACCCTGACCCGGCGCGCATCCGCGCTGGCCGCGCTGCTGGCGTGCTCCGCCTGCTGGAACCTGTTCAATCTCCTGCCGCCGCTGCCGGCGGCGACCTGCACGACCGCCATCGAGGTGACCGCCCTGGCCGCCACCGACGCCGGCGCGGCCAACGTCACCTTCGGCTGCAGCCAGGGGCCCGCGAGCGCCTGCGATGGCGGGGGCCCGCCTCCGTGCCCCGCGAACGCTTGCGTCGAGGTGGATTGGATCTCGGTCGGCCCGGGCTTCAACGGGAACTGTTCGGGGGCGGGCACGCCGAAGGCCCTCGCGACCGCCTCCCAGTGTGTCGCGCTCGGCGGGGACGCGGGGGCGACCCTCACGTTCGCGGCCTCCCTGAGCGTGCCAGTACCCTTTCTGATCGTCGCCCATCTTGGTGATGGGGGGGCGCCGGCTTGCGACGCCACCTGCGTGCAGGCCGCGCTGAACTGCGCGTGCGACGAGGCGCTGGCGGGGACGCCGGGGCAAGCATGCACCACGCTGAAGTAGAGGCGCGGCTCACCGCGGCGACCAGCGGTTTCTTAACGCGCGGCGGCGGTCATCTCGACGCGACGCTTCACGGCCTTGACCACCGCGAGGGCGGTCACCGTGTTCACCCCCACGGTGAGAGTCTGTTGGTCGTCCTCGAAGGCCGTCGCGAGACTCGAGAGGCCCCGCACCGCGGTGGTGTAATACACGAGCGTTCCGCCCGGGGAGGGCACGAGTCGCCAGTCGCAGAAGGTCCCCTTGAGATCGCCTTTCTGCCACTCGCCGTGGATCGTCTTCTCGGCCGGCTTCAGCGTGTAGCGCAGCGTGTACTTCGCGTTCTTCAGCGGGACGTTCACCTCGAAGATCACGTCAAAGGCGTTCGCTCCGAGCGGGGTGGTCTCGCTCTTCACCACCTTGGGCATGAAGTAGCGGTAGTTGGCGAAGTCCACCGCCGACTTCCAGACCTCGTCCGGCGTGCCCTTGATGTCGATGACCGCCGTCGCCCGATCGAACTTGCCCTGGCCGTTGGATTGGATCATCGCGACCGGTCCGCTGGCCAGCAACTCCATCAGATCCTGTGAGCGGGCGGCGGTGGTCATGAGCAGCGTGGCGACGAGGCCCAGGGCACGCACGTTCAGGGAGCTATCTCTTTCACGTCGCCGATGGCGAGGGCCTTCAGCGCGTCCACGCTCTGGCTCTTCGGGCCCACCACCACCACCGGCCAGCGGTCGGGCTCCAGGAACTTCTGGAAGGCGGCGACGATCTCGGTCTTCGGGGCGAGGCGCACCCGGCTGGCGAGCGTGGCATAGTAATCGAGCGGCAGCTGGAGCTCGACCAGGCCGGCCATCGCGGCGGCCACCGCGTCGTTGGTCTCGAGCAGGGAGGGCAGGCTGCGGATCATCGCCTCCCGGGCGCGGCCGAGCTCCTCGTCGGAGATGCTGCCGGTCTTCATGCGATCGAGCTCGTTCTCGAACTCGGTGACCGCCTCCGCGGTGTGCTTGGCGACGATCCCGCCCGCGGCGACGAAGGTCGTCACGTCGCGCAGGAGCGTGAAGCGCGAGCGCACGCCGTAGCTGTAGGCCTTGTCCTCGCGCAGGTTCATGTTGAGGCGGCTGGTGAACAACCCGCCGAGCACGTTGTTGGCGATCTGCAGATCGAGCAGCTCCGGGGCGGAGGCCTTGGGGCCGCGCCACCCGATCCACACCTGCGACTGGGTGGCCGTGGGCAGGTCGGTGAACCAGATCGCGCGCGCTGGGAGCTCGGGGTATGCCACGGGCTTCGCCTTGGGGAGCTTGCCGGCCTTCCACTTCGCGAGCGCCTTCTCCAGGACCGCCACGGCCTCGTCGGGGGTCACGTCGCCGGAGACTGAGATCACGGCGTTGTTCGGGACGTAGTAGGTGGCGTGGAACTTCATCAGGTCTTTGATGCTGGTCGCCTTCAGCGACGCAAGCGTGCCGCCCGAGGGCAGCCCCCAGGGATTCCTGTCGCCCCAGACCGCCTTGGAGAAGTCGTCTCGCGCGAGCGCGCCGGGGTTGCCCTTCTTTGCCTCGAGCCCTGTGAGCAGGATGCCGCGCAGCCGCTCGACATCGGCGGGCTTGAAGGCCGGGTGCAGCAGCACGTCGGCGAGGAGCGTGAGCGCGTCGGGCAGCGTGTCCTTCAGCGCGTTCAGGTGCAGGGTGCTGGTCTCGAGGCCGCTGTCGGCGGAGAGCTGCGCGGCGAGTCGCTCGCGCGCGATCTCCAGATCGAGCGAGCTCTGGGTCTTGGTACCCTCGAGGAGCATCTGGGCCACGAAGCCCGACAGGCCGCGGCGGTCCAGCGGCTCGCGATCGACGCCGCTGTGGAGGACCACCTCCACGGCGACGAGCGGCACGGCGTGGTTCTCGACCACCAGCACCCGGGCGCCGTTCTTCAGCTTGCGCTCCACCGGCACCGGCGGGGTGAACGGGGGCTCGAGCGGCAGCGGCTCGGGCTTCTGCGCCCGGAACGCCTCGTCCGGCGTCGAGAGCAGCGGGAGGGCCGCGGTGGTGGCAGGCGTGGGGGCCGCGGCCTGGTGGGCACAGGCGAGGAG